>JAEEGI010019935.1_pt1 | contig 13481 bp, 8 predicted proteins | sample 8958751 | NCBI WGS metagenome assembly JAEEGI01 (sample SAMN16246545, study PRJNA631951) | gut metagenome | biome: gut microbiome; feature: rumen; material: KS-attached | host: Bos | place: Iran: Karaj | collected 2018-10
TTCCGTCACCCATTGGTGCTACGGTCATTTCCACCAGAGCTGGCACTCCAACATCGATTCCATCCTCTTCAAGATGCTCGACATCATGGAACTTTATGAGATTCGATAATCAGTTTTTTCTCTATCTAGGATGAGCCATAATTTAATAGCAAAGAAAAGGCCATCCGGATCCATTTGTTATAGCTGTGTTAGATATCATAGAGGAAATCTCAAGAGGCCCTCTCATTCCTTTGCATAGAGGGATGACTGGCTGTTCGAAACATGACATTGGTATAGTTGATTCTTGACGATTTTGCTATTCATCAGCCTTATTTTGGAGGTTAATCGAAGAAAATAAAATCCAAATCAATAATTTCCTTGCCAAAAATGATTGTAATATAATAATTTTGTGTATATTTGCTGCGGTTTCAGAACCTAAGGATGGCTAAAATAAATTACTTCACTCCATCTCTCTGCGAACGTAGCGTTCGCACTTATACCATATCTTTGCAGCGAAAAATCAAACGATATGAAAGATACAAAGAACCTTTTCACCCGAATCAAGCTCCTGGACGAGCTTCTTTCCGATCAATACCATGACTACTCCATGGATGACATCGTTGACAAGATGAACGATCGTTTGGAGGATATGGGCACTGGATCTGTAACCCGTCGATGCATCGAAAAGGACATCAAATACCTTATCGAGGAGAGTCCTTTTGGTGTCTTTATAAAAAAATACCCTGTGTATGCCCACGATAAGGAAAGAGATCGTGCATGCATCAAGCATTGCCTCAAGTATGAGGATCCAGGTTTTTCCATTTTCCAAAAGAAGATAAGCAAGGAGGAACGGAACCTACTTCGTGAGGTTCTGAGCACCCTTGGTCAGTTCAAAGGACTCAATCACTTTGAGTGGCTGTAAAAGTTCAAGTCAAATCTTGAAATTGCTCAGCGCAGGCAGATTATCTGCTTCAGCAATAATCCGTACTTGAAGAATTCCAATCTTCTTGGCACCCTCTTCGACCTGATTTCGAACGAGGTGGTTATTCGGCTCTTCTATCACACCTTCCCCAATCCGGACATACGCTCAATCGACTTCCACCCATATTTGCTTAAGCAGTACAACGAACGCTGGTATCTTCTTGGGGCTGCAGATAGTGATAATAAGATTCTCACTTTTGCACTCGACAGGATAGATGATGTGAAACCCCTTCCTGAGAAAAAGTTCATAGAATGTCCCGACGAACTAAATGATCGCTTCGACGACATCGTGGGTGTCACCCTCAATGAAGACCGTCCCATTGAACACATCTTGTTATGGGTAAGTGATACCTTTAAGGGATATGTTGATACCAAACCCATCCATGGTAGCCAGACTTCCCAGACAGGCGAGAAAGAACAGAATCTAAGAGAGAAATACCCCCAGCTCAAAGGTGGCATGTTCTTCACATTAGATTGCATCTACAATCATGAAATCATTAATGTTCTGTGTTCTTTCGGCGAAAATCTTATCGTTTTGCAATCAGATGGAACTATCCAAAGTGACATCGACAAAACAATTAGCAAAATGAATGAGATTTATTCTTCTCTGCGAACGTCCCGTTCGTAAAGAGGCATTACCTTTGCAACAAAAAACAACGAAAATATGAATACCAATTTTACAATTAAGAATTTCAGAGTATTTGATGAGAATGGTGTTTCGCTTGAACTCAAGCCAATTACCATTCTAACTGGATGTAATAGCTCCGGAAAAAGCTCTATTGCACGTGCTATGCTTATGCTCAATTCCTTCCTAAGCCAAATTAGAAAAGCGATTGAGAACGATGAGCCAATTGAATTGAGCAAGTATAAGATTGACTTTACTACCTACCCTAACAAACAATTGGGCAGGTATGATAGGGTTGTGCATGACGGATCCAACCTGCATAGCATTACCTTTGCATATACGACCTATTCTTTAATGCTTTCCAAAGAAGTAGATGTTGAACTCGTTTTTGATACCAATAAAAATGACGAGTTGAATAATGCATATCTTCAAAGCATTACCATAAAGGTGGGAGAAGATGTTTTCTATTCCTCTAGTAAGAATGGAAATATCATATGCAACCTGAACGCAATTAAAGAAGAATGCTTCGATTTTTCGATAATAGAACTTTTGGCTCACAATTATTGTGGGTTAGAAAGCGCGTATGATTTAGAATATAAAGTTCCAAAAAAGGAATACGAGGAACAACGTGATACAATTATTGCAGCTCTTAAGGATTGCGATGTGCAGAGAAGGAAGGACGTCATAAAATATGTTCGAACTTCTCGTGCTAATAATTCCATAGTTTCTCGATGCAAAGTCGAACCAAAGATTATTTATTGGTCTAACGAAAACGATTCTCTCTTTATGATTCCTATTATCAAATGGCTGGATTCATTAAGCAAGGACGAAATAATGGCCATTGTTGAAGAAAAATGTCTTAAAAAAGCAAGTAAATCAATGGTGGATGCTACGAAAGAGGTAGTAGCAGATTATATTGCGTCTGATTATACTTCTTTCAGTGAATATTTTAAGAAAATAGAGCGCGACTATTTGGATAATATCAATGTTAATTGGAACTTCTTCTCAAGGAAGGACCTTCCTTGCGTAGTTAGTCCTGAAGACTTATTTCTGCCAAATAATTATTTATATGAATATGAGATCATTGGAGAATCGAAGCCAATTAATTTAGGGTTAATCTCTGATTTTTCTAATGAAAAGCAAAATAATGATAACTATAATGCATCTAAGCCTCTAAGAGAGCAGAAAGATACCTTTAATAGACTTTATGTTTTGCTAATGTTGTGGAATGAACATTTCGCAACTGATGAAGATCAACTATATTATACTAAGATGACTTTCAAGCAGGAACCTACTATTTATCGTCATAAGATGTATACTCTTTTGACTACATTTGCTACAGACATAATGCGTGAAGTTCTTTCCCCTGATTGGAGTGGCAATATGGAGTATGTAAGTTCGTCGCGTGTTGATGTAAAACGACTTTATACATTGGATTACCACAATGATTTCTCTTCCCTCCTCAAAAGATATTTCGATAAGAAGCGAGATTTTCTTGATTATAAAGAGAGGGTACACACATCCGACAAGCACAACTACGAAGTCGGCAGTTTCATTAACTCCTGGATTCAAGAGTTTGGAATTGGGCAATCGTTATCAATATCTATTGACGACGAAGGTCTTGGCGCACAAATACGTCTACATAAGAATGAGAATGATAAGGGTCGTCTTTTAGCTGATGAAGGCTATGGCATCACACAATTGATTTCTATCCTCTTACAGATAGAAACAGCCATCCTATCTGCCAAAGGTGTTAAAGTGAATCGTTTCTGGGGGTTATCCCATCTTGACCGTTATGATGATAGTAAGTTCCATTATGAAATCAACACCATTGTTGTAGAAGAACCTGAAATACATCTGCATCCCAATTACCAGTCTCTTTTGGCAGATATGTTTGTAGAGGCATACGAAAAGTACAACATTCATTTCGTCATTGAGACACATTCCGAGTATATGTTACGTCATATACAAGTAATCGTTGCAAGGATGTTCAAAAAAGGGTGTAAAGAGGTGCCATTTAATGTGATCTATGTGAATGGTAAGAAGTCTCTGCCTCTTTATGATATGGGATTCCAAAGAAATGGCCGCTTTGAAAGAGAATTCGGGGAAGGCTTTTATAATGTGGCAGATGATTCTGCAATGGAATTATTCGATTTAGAAAATGAAGCATTATGAAAGGAATTGTAAACACATACTGTAATCCCTATTTCCTTGATGATATCATTAAGGGCAGGAAACAAATATCATATTCGGTTGCCTATGACCTGATTGACAGGCTAAGTAACATAATTGTAGATATTTCTCCTGAAGAATTGAAAAAGAAAATAGAAAATGATGAAGTATATCGGAAACTGAATAAACGCCAAAACAAATCCATTAAAGCACAAAATTGGATAAATAAATTCTCACAGGACAATATTTGTGATGACATTTTTTTAATTAATGAGGGTGACATTAAAGATTATAAAAGGATAAGAAAGGAATTTGGCTGCCTTATCATCGCTAATAATGAACATGAGATAAAGGCTTTTGATAGATTTACTAAAGTCCATCCTTTTAATCTTGTGCCAAATAATGAAAAGATTGATGATCCAACGATAATAAGCCATGATAGTTGGACAGTTTTTTTTAGTGAGTTTAAAATGACTCCACTTAATGCGGTTGTAATAACCGATAATTATTTATTCGGAAGTAAATTTGATGAACGTAAGGAAAATTCTCTTTTCGCTCTTCTCAGGTCTATAGCGCCAACGGATCTTCAACAGGATTTCCATATTGCCATTTTCTTTAATAATGGGCCAGATAAATATGGAGCCCTTCCTTTGAAAAAAGAAAAAGCGGTATCCTTAATTGAAGAAATAAAAGCTCTTAACCTATGTGAATCTGTCAAGGTTACCATAATCGCACACGATATTAAATCCACCACTCATGATCGCGAACTAATAAGCAATTATTATTATATGTCATCAGGAAAAGGTTTTAGCGTAGTTGACGAACATGGGGTGCAAGAAGTTGCCAAAGGTCAAGTCCAGCATATCTTCTCTGGAATGACTTCAAATGTTACAGTCAAACAATTGCAAGCTGAAGTTGCTTTATGGTTAAAACCTATCTTTGAAGAGAAAAAAGGTAATAAAGCGACTTATACTTACATTGTCGGTGATCGTATTAATCGACTATTGGAATAATATGGCAACTATTTATCCTTCATTTACAACAATTTAAAATTTTAGGATACCCTCACAGACGGTATTAGTTATTATAAAATTATTCTTAACCTCTTAAACTTAAGTGATTAACATATGAATGACGATAGTGATTTCACTATAGATGGTACTCCATTAGACCCTGAAAACAAAGAGTTCAAATATGCATTGGATAGTGTTCAATACACAAACCAACTTATATATTTGACTGGTAAAGCAGGAACCGGCAAGACCACTTTTCTTAAATATCTTCGTAAAGTAACTACGAAAAAGATGGTCGTGCTTGCTCCTACTGGTGTTGCTGCCGTAAACGCAAAAGGGCAGACTATTCATTCTTTTTTTCATATCCCATTATCATTATTTGTACCTGAAGACAGACGACTTCACGAAAATTTTTATAAAATATTTCACTTTTCAGAAGAAAAGATTAAAATCATTCAGTCATTAGAACTGCTTGTAATTGATGAGATATCAATGGTTCGATGTGATCTATTAGATGTTATCGATGCAATACTACGTAAGGTTCGGAAACAAAATAATATCCCATTTGGTGGTGTGCAAGTACTATTGATAGGCGATACCTTCCAATTGCCTCCAGTCGTTACAGATGAAGATTGGGAGATTTTAGGTCGATTCTATAAAAGTGGTTTTTTCTTTTCAGCTATGGTAATGACCAAAATTAAACCACTCTATATTGAATTAAAGAAAATCTATAGACAAAAGGAACAGGAATTTGTTGATATATTGAACCGTATAAGAGTCGGACAACAAGACCCATCGGACTTAGAACTTCTTAACTCTAGAGTGGATCCATACTCTTACGATATTGAATCGGACAATTATATTATTTTGACAACAACTAATAAAGCAGCCAAAGCAGAAAATGAGGAGAAAATGAAAGCTCTAACAACTGAGTCTTTTATTTTCGAAGCGTCAGTGACAGGTGATTTCCTCGAGAATGATTATCCAACTGATAAAAAACTGGAAATAAAAAAAGGCGCCCAAGTGATGTTCCTAAAGAATAACCCATCAAAGGGATACTATAATGGCAAGATTGGCAGGGTAATTAAAGTTAATAAAGATTCTATAGTAGTTGATATTACAAATGAACACAACGAAACAATCTCGATTAAAGTTGAGCCATTTACTTGGGAAAAAGTCAACTATAGATGGGACGAAAACGAAAAGATTATTACTGAGGAAATTACGGGCACTTTTACACAATTCCCACTTAAACTTGCGTGGGCTATAACTGTGCATAAAAGTCAAGGAATGACTTTCGAAAAAGTGATTGCTGATATTGGTCGGACATTTGCAGCAGGACAAACCTACGTGGCTTTAAGTCGCTGTACTACTTTGAATGGCTTGATTCTCAGATCCAAGCTTAGCCCTCGTTCTATTATCACGGATCCTCGTGTTATAGAGTTTGCCAAAAATGAGGTTCCAGAAACACTTATTCTTGAAGAACTTCAAAAAGGAAAGGCAGACTATTACTATGCTGTATCAAGAAAATGCATTAAAGCGTTTGATGCAATTGGTTGTTATGAAAACTTTGTTAAGGCAATCAAGTATAGGAATGATATAGAAACAAACAATTTCAAGCGGTTCGTGTACATATGGATTAAACGTTTCGAAACGATTAAGAATGGGTTCTATAATTTGAAAGAGGAATATAAAGAATTAATGCAAACTATTACCGAACAAAAGAAGGAAATCTCTAAAATCATTAAGGAAAAAGAAATCTTAGAAGAAGACAACTCTAAATTAGGGCAAACTATTCAAAATAAGGAAAATATAATCAATGAACTAACAACCAAATTGATAAAGTATAAAGAAGAATTATTTGTCAAAAATGATAATTTAAAGACTCTTAACGCGGATAAAAAGAATTTGGAGTCAATTGTCCATTCCTTAGAAGAGCAGTTGAAGTCTTTACAGGATGAAACGAATAGACTGAAGTCAGAAATAAGGGCAATCAAGCAAGAAAAAGAGAGTCTAACAAAGGAAATAGATCGAGTAAGTAAGATAAAATGGTATCAAAAACTATTTGGGAAAAAGTAAAACCGCAAGAAGAAATGAAAAATCCTATATTTTGACCGGAAGAGAAAAATTTGCGAACATAGCGTTCGCACTAATGCACTATCTTTGCACCGTCAAACAATAAAAAAACGCAAAAGATATGTGCAAGATTCGTTTCTACGCTGACGTGACTAAAGTTCAAATGCCTGTTATCCACATTGAGGAGGGCTTGTTCAAAAGTATGATATTTGTTGTTGACACGGGGTCAAACAACAATATCTTGTTTGGTTACGTTTATAACCAGATCAATTGAGTCCAATTATTTAGGGGACATTAGTAATATTATTGAACAATATCAAAATAAGCGAAATATGGATAAATTTCCTTAGATGTACTGGTGTTCGGTCGGATATCTCTTAATCTTAATGTTTTGCCTACATTTTCTGGCTTTACAATGACCAAACATTCTTCACAATGCCAAAAGCCTTTCTCATCTTTGACTGGGACGCATTCACGCCCATTATACTTTGCTCCATCTTTCGGAAGAGCTTTGCATTTACTGAGATTGACCGCCTTATCATTGTGAGCTGAAATATATCTATCAATCCAAATTATGACTTCGCAAATCTGCATAGCCAGGCTAAATATGATGTATTGGGATTTTTTAGCCCGGAATATTGATTCTACATTCTGTTTATCAGCTGTTGTAAGTTCTACCGTATGTGATTGTGAATTGCCAAAATCTAAGATGGAGCGAATGAAATTCTCAATATAAATTGGGATAACCCTATCGCCGTCATTTCCATACCTAACACCCGCAATATTGGCATTCTTGCCCGCCAAATACAGTGAGCTTTGACTTAAGTTAACATTTTGACCATCCATACACTGATCAGGAATCAGCCCCACCTTGTTGCAAGCTCTGAAAATATATTCCAAGAGCTGACGAAGTTGATTATAATGATGTAAAGGCTTGAAATTCGGCTCATCAGCAGGGAAGTGCAAGGGCAAGAGGATATTAGTTAAAATCGATTCTGTGACATCACGAATGCCCAAATTATCCAAAGCATTAAATACATCATTATTGATGGCAGCGGTTTAATTGTACCACCCAAAACGGTTTCAAATGTACCACCTGTAGCGGAATGAAATGTACCGGGCATAACGGTTTCAAATGTACCACCCGCAGCGGAAACAAATGTACCAGGCATAGCAGTTTCGAATGTGCCACCCTTAACGGAAACAAATGTGCAACCTTCAGTGGCCACCTCAAGGTCGTTTTTCAGGAAACTTTATTATCGTAAGCATTCGTAAATCCCGCATTGACATAAAAACATGAGAAAACTCCGGAAGCCTCCCCGTTTTCGGAGTTTTTTTGTCGTTGCAGCGAACCTTTATGAAAAGAGTTTGTAGATTCGAAAGTTTACATTTCTGCCTTTTTGACATATAGTAATAGGATTAGATGTGAAACCTGAAGGAGGGGAAAGGGTGGTTTGGGAAAAGCTCGGACCAATATGGCAGTTATCGATAGGGCTTCGGGGGCAGGTCGATGTTTCGACTTTGATCGGGGATATGATCACACACGGTAGTGCTCTCGAGGGTAAGATCGTAGGAATCCACTTCCGAAACTTATTCCTTCCTGCTCCTTCTTTTATTCCGAAATCTTACATTTTTCTTTAACACGAATTTTCATGAATTTACCACGAATTATTTTGTTAGAACACGAATTTACACACGAATAGTTTCGTTTATTACAGGTGGGATGAATATGAAAAAAAAGCTTTATGAAAGGTGTAGGTGCGGAGCACCAGATGCTGAAATGACCTGGATGCCTCTGTGAATGCAAACATTCCCACTTGCATCCATGACCAAAAGCGCACGGCCTTTCCGTGCTACACCTTTCAAAAAGAGAAAAAGACTCCAATCTATTGGAGTAGAAAAAAGGCAGAGCCAGAAAAAGCCATCCGGAACCGGGGGGCTTTAACACGAAATGTCATTAATTTTTTTTAGGAACACGAATCGCACGAATGCGAATAGGAGTTTCGGAGGCAAGTATAAAGTAAGCGAAAATGTGTATTATATTTTAGGAGAAAATGGCCGCGTCTCTCGCTTCAATAGCGGAGACTTGGCCGGAAAATGTGCTGACTTCAATAGTCAGCAGAAAATCGCACTGCGTGCGGAAAATATTTGCTTGTCCATACCTAAGCCTGAAAGGCTGAAAAGACCATAGGCGGGGGTGTAAGCCCCCGTTAATTAAGGACCCAACAAAATGAGTGCTGAAGGCACGAAAGATCTTTCGCCCTTACAGGGCTTCTGTGTGTGGTGGTATCAATTACCGGGGGTTGTTCCCTTCGGTCACGTCCGAGAGAAGAACACCCCCGTCTGTGTTCTTGCCGCCCCTTCGGGGCTGTTTATCGTTCCGACCATATAGCAATCCGGTTAATCTGCGCTGATAAAATACTTGGGTCCGGATGGATTTTCTGCACGAAGTGCGATTTTTTGCAGGTATTGGACCTGCTCATTTTCCGGCAGAAACAACCAGGCCATTGGGCCGAGGTTGTCTGCCATTTTTGCCTAAAATAAAAATCTCTGTATTCTTGTGAAGATGGCCGCGTCTCTCGCTTCAATAGCGGAGACTTGGAGGTTTTCTTTTTAACACGAATTATCGCGAATTATCATAAATTTTCAGTATTTGTTAATTTTGGATACTTATGTCGAGAAATCTTTTACAATGGTTGAGTAGAACCCGGATGGAGGAGGGTATGATCTGGAATACCTACTTCAGGCACCGAAGGCAGGAACTGCGTGAGACGTTCCCGCAATGCAGAGGAAAAGGCACAAGCACTAACTTCATGACCTATCTGCAGATTCGCACCATGTTGGGCGATGGTCTCCATTACTATATTCTCTCGGAGAACAAGGACTATGTGCCGATAGATCCCTTCGACTTCTACAGTCCTTATTTTGTGGAAAGAATCTGTTTTGAATTCCTGGATGATGGTTTGACAAATTATGTGATAAACTGTTACTGCCGGAAGAAACTGTGCCCAAATCCTACCGTCGAAATCCCTCGCCTTCATTTTTGGTTTAACATCAATTATTGGTCGCCGATGGAAGCACGCGACTTCATCGAGACGCTGCCTCAGTTTTTTGATCGATGGAGTGAGGAATTGCGGACCTTGAATCGTGAAATCCCGAAGATCGGGAAGAAGTGGAATATGAGGCGGATCCGGGCGGAATTTTTGGGAAAGCGAAAAATCCAGTCGTATATCCTGTCGCGCTATGATTATTGGGTGGATTGCTGGATGCTTGACGAGAGGGTATGGTTGTCTGTTCCCTTGAGCGATGGGCATGATATTGAGATCGAGACGGAGTTCGTCTATTATTTCCCGGACTGGGTGGAAAGGACGATGGAGGTTGTGGATGCGTTTGTCGAGTATTTCGAATGCAAGATCAGGGACGAGGGCGCGGATTGGATGCCTGTTTCTACCGATATAGAGTGGGTGGATGGAAAGAAGTGGAACATATATGCGGGGGATTGGGAAATTCCAGAGGACCTGAAGGCGCTTGTTGCGAGCAGGAGGAGGTGGCGCAAATTGATGCCGATTGAGGTGAAGATTTTTTAGAACTACGAATGGGTTTTCTTTAACACGAATTATCGCGAATGATCACGAATTTTTTTAAAAGATGAAAAATGGAGGGGATTGAATGGAGTCGCTTTTAGAAGATGAAAAATGGATTTGCAATGCTGAGGGGCTTCGATAAGCCCCTTGGCGACTGTCTTCCTCTCATCATCGATGAGCAAGCTCCCCGATGCTGACCGAAAGCCATTCACCAACCCTTCGGGTCAACATCATTGCAAATCGAAAATCGTTCCACCAAAAATCCTAAAAAATATTTGATCGTCCAAACTTTTGGGATAAAATTCTGATTGACCATGGAGCCGCGGAACAATGGTTTTAAAAGATCACGGATTTCTCGAATCTTACGGATTTTCAGCTTGTCCAAAGGAGACCAGTGGTCATTGCTTCGCCGACCACTGGGGCGGAAACCACGGACGCCTTGACCATCTTTAATCTCACTTTAATCTCACACTGAAATCACGGAACGCACAGACATATCTATTTTGACACCGCTTTTTTCTGTGAGTTCCGTGATTTCTGTGTGCCATAATCCGGACCGGCATCCGTGTTATCCGCGCTGAGTGCGGCGAAGAAACGCACTCAGCCTCCCCTTCGACCCACTGATATCCGTTAGATCCTGGTTATCCGTGATCTGCTAATCCATTTTTCGTCTTTTTTCGTCTTTTCGGGTATTTTCGGAATTACCTTCGGTTTACATTTCTGTCATTTTGACACATAGTATTGGAAGTCGAACAAGAAGGGGGGAAAGGAATTGTTTTGAAACATCTCGGATACCTTTATAGGATGATGGCGACAATACCTTCGGGCATGAATCGGTGGGATAAATCGACAATAAGTTCCTGAAACTTATAGTACATAAAAAGTTGCTTTCATAGGGTCGAGGTTCGCTGGGTATTCACTTTCGAGACACGTTTCCTTTCTGCTCCTTCCTTTTAATTTGGAAACTATGTCAAAAAATCTATTGCAATGGTTGAAAAGGACTCGGATGAAGAGGGGAATGATCTGGAACACCTACTTTCGGCATCGGAAGAAGGATCTGTGTGAGATGTTTCCACAATGTGGAAGGCGCGGCACGTTTTTCGCCTACATGACGGTTCTTCGGTTTCGCGCGGTTATGGGTAGGGGAATCAATTACTATTATGTATATAACAAGAAATGTCAACGATACGGGAGTTGGGATTCAGTGGAAAAAATTGAGCCTATGAGTGATAGTGAGATTCCGGATAACTATTATGTGAAAACCATTCGGCTTGAATTCCTGGGTGACTCGGTGGATAGGTATATGATTAACTGCTACTGCTGTAAGTGGAAATATGCTGATCCTGTTATTGAGATTCCTGCCCTCAATTTGAAGATGAACATCCGGTATTGGTGGCCGAACGAGGTGCGTGACTTCATCGAGCATGTGCATGTGTTCTTCCCTCGATGGCGCGAGGAGACACGGCTCATCGAACATGAGATCCCGAAGATTGAGAAGATGCGGGAAATGAATAAGATTCGGTCGGAGCGGCTGGGGATGCGAAACTTTGAGTCGTTTATCGAGTCGCGCTATCAGGGAATGTGCGAGATCGAGGAGGGGAAGCTCTATGTGGTTGTTCCGTTGTGCAGTGGTCGTACCATTTCGTTCAGGATGCCTATCCGACACCACATCCCGGATTGGTGGGAACGGTGCCAGGAGATTGTGAGTGCCATCGTCGAGCATTTCCAGACGGAGATTGTGGAGGGGCGCTTTGAATGGAGATGGGTCCCTTTGCAGATTGTGTGCGAAACGGGGGGATACTCGCGGCGGAACATGAATAACTATAGTTGGCGCGAGTTTGATGAACTGGACGGGCTGTTCAAGAAGAGGTCCTGGCGCAAATGTTTGCCGATAACGGTGGAAATTACATAACAGTTCAGAGGAAGCACCATCGCGAACAGATGGCGCTTCCTCTGATTTTTTTTTGCCACGCTGTTGCGTGGATGAGCACGGGCTTGCGGGGGCGTTATTCGTCAACGGGGCTGAATTCGTCCTTGCCTACGCTGCAGAGGGGGCATACCCAGTCTTCGGGGAGTTCTTCGAATGGGGTGCCTGGCTCGATGCCGTTGTCGGGGTCGCCTACTGCGGGATCATACTCGTAGCCGCATACGTCGCATACATACTTTTTCATGAGGGTGGGGTGTTAAAGGGTTATTAATAATGGGAGTTGATGGGAGTTATTGGGAGTTGATGGGAGTTGATGGGAGTTGATGGGAATTGATGGGAGTTGATGGGAATTGATGGGAGTTGATGGGAGTTAATGGGAGTTAGTGGGAGTTGATGGGGGGTGATGGGAGTTAATGGGAGTTGATGGGAGTAAAGGGGACGGTGCTTTCACCTGATGAGAATGGGGCCCAAGAAAACATTTGTCCCTTAAAATCTCTTAGAATCCCTTCATTTCCCTTAGAATCCCTAAAAATCCCTAAGAATCCTAAAGCTTCATCACTTTTTGCTCGAAGGTTTCCTTGTCGCCCAGGGCGTTGTTGCGAACGCGGGAGCGATAGTTGTAGATGGTGGTGAGGGAATAATTGAGGAACTTGGCGATCTTGGTGCTGTCGGTTTCGCCCATGCGAATGAGCGCGAAGATGCGGAGTTCGGTGGTGAGGAGCTCGCCCTTCTTGGGAAGGATGGCTGCCTCGGGCTTGAGCAGGGCATTGAACTTCTCGACAAAGTTCGGATAGAGGGTGAGGAACAGCTGGTCGAAGTCGGCGTAGAACTTCTCGAGCTCTTCTTCGACGAAGTCGGTGGACTTGAGTTTTCGGGTGAGTTCTTCTAACTGACGACTTTGCACGAGCTTGAGCATCTGCCGCTGGATGCTTTCGATGGAGCCGAGGTAGTTGTGCGAACGGTCGAGGTAGTTCATCAAGTAGCCGCCCTTGATCTGGTCGGACTGCTGAAGGATCTTGTTGGCCTGCTGGAGCTGCTGGTTGGAGACCTTGAGGTCGTTGTTGGCCTGGGCAAGCAGTCCCCTCGTTGCCTTGAGCTTCCGGTTGAGACGAACCTGCGAGAAG
>JAEEGI010019936.1_pt1 | contig 13480 bp, 9 predicted proteins | sample 8958751 | NCBI WGS metagenome assembly JAEEGI01 (sample SAMN16246545, study PRJNA631951) | gut metagenome | biome: gut microbiome; feature: rumen; material: KS-attached | host: Bos | place: Iran: Karaj | collected 2018-10
AAGACGTTCAGGATCCTCCCCGCAAGCATTGCCGCGGCGGAGATCGCCGAGATCGTCGATCAGACCTATCAGGGCAAGGAGCTGACCCCCGAACCGACGGTGACGTGGAACGGAAAGGTTCTTGAAAAGGATAAGGATTATACGCTGCGGTATTTCAACAACGTGAACGTCGGTACGAACCCCTACGTTACGGTTACGGGAAAGGGCAATTTCGACGAAAACACCGACGTGGGGCAGAGTTTTACGATCATCCCGGCGCCGCTTACGATCACGGCAATCGATCAGGAATATACCTATAACGGCTACCCGCAGGGCGAGGGCGATACGACCTATGCGACCCCCGCCGAGATCGCCCAAAAGGTCACGGTCGAAGGCTTGCAGGGCGACGACAAGCTGACAAGCGTCATTCTTGACGGGGATGCAACCGAGCCCAAAACATATCCGGGCAGGATCCAACCGTCCGATGCCGTGATCGGCAACGCGACCGGCACAGTGACCGGGAATTATGAGATCACATACGTTCCGGGCACGCTCACGATCAAACCGTGCAATTATACGATCACGTTTGTGAACGAGGACGGTACGGAGCTGCAGAGCGGTGAAGTCCTGTTGGGCAAAACGCCCGCCTATACCGGCAAGGAACCGACCAAGCCCGCGACTGCGCAGTACACCTATACCTTTGCGGGATGGAAGGATGAAAACGGGACCGAATACGGACTGACGGACGATCTGCCCGCGGCCAACGGCGATATGACCTATACGGCGGTCTATACAAGTACGGTCAACGAGTACACGATCACGTTTGTGAACGAGGACGGCACGGTGCTGCAGGAGGAGCTGCTCGGCTACGGCGAGATGCCCGAATACAAGGGCGAGACCCCGGAAAAACCGCATACCGCGCACAACGAGTACGCGTTTGCGGGCTGGACGCCGGAGATCGTGCCGGTCACCCAAAAAGCGACCTACATCGCGACATATACGGAAGACCTGCTGCGCCCGACGTTTGTCGGAAGCGAACTGAACGCGTATGACAACTGCGTCGTGGAGGATGGCGAGGTGCTGTACCGCTTCGACGTGACGGTCAGGGAGCTGTTGAACGGCGTGCTTTCGATCAACAGCGCGCAGATCTTTGTGACGTACGACCATGACACGCTCGCGTTCCGCAAGGGAGAGGGTGCGGTTGCCTGGGAACTGCACGACATCGGCGAAGTGCTGTCCGCGGTCTGGGCAAGCGACGCGGACGTGGAGATCAAGGAAGGCGACGTAATCCTGACGCTGTGGTTTGCGAAGGTCGGCGAACCGAAGGAGGGCGGCATCGTCGATATCGCGTTCACGACCGGCAGCCTCGGCGACGGTTCCGCGCTGTCGTTTGTGAATGAGGGAAGCGTGCTTGAGCTTGAAGCGCGCACCGACGACGGGTTCCTTCAATTTGATGAGCTTCTTTTAGGCGACGCGAACTGCGACGGCGCTGTGACGGCGGCGGACGCGGCGCTGGTACTGCGCGCAGTCGTCGGGCTTTCGGAGCTTACCCCGCGCGGCGCGCTGCAGGCGGATGTGGACGGCGATCTGGAGGTCACGGCGGCGGACGCGGCGCTGATCCTGCGCTTCGTGGTCGGTCTGATCGACGGCTTCTCCGCAAACGAATAACCGGATCAATCCCAAAGCCCCCCTCGCGGGGGCTTTTTCGTTGGGCAGCGGTTCCGGTTGACAGGACACGATCTTTCGTATATAATACCTCTGTTATGGATCGTAACATTGTAAAACGGCCGGTTTTGCGGGGAGGACAGGACGACCGTTAGCGCCCGGACCGAAAGGTCGACGAGGATGGCAGTTTATCGAAAGACTCGGCGGATGCTGCCACGGTTACAGACGGCGGACCGAGAGAGGAACGGCAAAAAGCGGAATCAGCACCGTAACAGAGCGGACCTCATCGCCGGACAGAAAACGGATCTGCGAACATAGACTGTATCGCACGGATCCGAATGACAGCAAGGAGAAACAACATGAGAGTCGTTATTCAGGAAAACTACGAAAAAATGAGCCTTTGGGCTGCGCACTATATTGCCGGCAAGATCAACGCGCACAAGGAAGCGCGTCCGTTCGTGCTCGGTCTTCCGACGGGCTCGAGCCCGATCGGCGTTTATAAGGAACTCGCCCGCATGAACAAGGAGGGGAAAGTTTCCTTTGCAAACGTCGTCACCTTCAACATGGACGAATATCTCGGTCTTCCGCATGAGCACGACCAGAGCTACTGGTACTTCATGCACGATAATTTCTTCGATCATCTGGTCGACATGAAGCCCGAGAATATCAATATTCTGAACGGCATGACCGACGATCCCGAGGGCGAATGCGCCCGCTATGAAGAAAAGATCAGGTCCTACGGCGGCATCGACCTCTTCATGGGCGGCATCGGCGTCGACGGACACATTGCGTTCAACGAGCCGTTCACCTCGCTCTGCTCGCGCACGGGCGTAAGAAATCTCACCACCGACACGCGCATCGTCAACTCCCGCTTCTTCGGAAATGATCCCGAAAAGGTGCCCTCTCAGGCGCTTTCCGTCGGCGTCGGCACGGTCACGGACAGCAAGGAAGTCCTGATCCTCATCAACGGACACAACAAGGCGCGCGCGCTTGCGGCGACCGTCGAGGGCAGCGTCAGCCATAAGTGGACCTGCTCCGCGCTGCAAATGCACAACGGCGCGATCATCGCGTGCGACGAAGCCGCCTGCGGCGAGCTGACCGTCGACACCTATAAGTACTTCCTCGACATCGAAAGGAAGGAACGCCTGTAATGTATACGATCAACGATTTATACGATCTGGAGCATACGCTTGCGAAGGATTATCTGAAGCAGTTCACCTATCCGTGGGAAGCGCTGAAGGGCATCAAGGAGTTCATCCTTGCGCTCGGTCCGACGCTCGGCGAGGACTATGAAGAGGTCTCCGAGCACGTCTGGGTACACAAGAGTGCGAAGGTCTTCCCGTCCGCGTACCTCGGCGCGCCGTGCATCATCGGACCCGAGACCGAGGTCCGGCACTGCGCGTTCATCCGCGGCTCCGCGCTGGTCGGCGCAAACTGCGTCGTCGGCAACTCCGTGGAGCTCAAGAACGTCATTCTGTTCGACAACGTGCAGACGCCGCACTACAACTACGTCGGCGACAGCATCCTGGGTTACAAGAGCCATATGGGCGCGGGCAGCATCACCAGTAACGTCAAGAGCGACAAGCGGCTTGTCATCGTCCACAACGGCGCGGAGCAGATCGAGACCGGCATCAAGAAGTTCGGCGCGATGCTCGGCGACTACGTCGAGGTCGGCTGCAACGCGGTCTGCAACCCCGGCACGGTGATCGGGCGGCACAGCAACGTCTATCCGACTTCGTGCGTGCGCGGCGTGGTGCCGGCGTACAGCATCTGGAAGGACAACGGAACGGTAGCGACGAAGGAGGAACGGTAATGGGCAAGTATTTCGGAACGGACGGCTTCCGCGGCGAAGCCAACAAGACGCTCACCTATGAGCATGCGGTCAAGATCGGTCGGTTTCTGGGCTGGTATTACGGCGCACGCCTCGACAAAAAGGCGAAGGTCGTCATCGGCAAGGACACGAGAAGATCGAGCTACATGTTCGAGTATGCGCTCTGCACGGGGCTGATGGCTTCCGGCGCGGACGCGTACATCATGCACGTCACCACCACGCCGTCGGTCGCGTACATCACGCGCGTCGACGATTTCGACTGCGGCATCATGATCTCCGCGTCGCACAATCCGTACTACGACAACGGCATCAAGCTGCTGAACAGCTTCGGTGAGAAGATGGACGAGGAAACGATCTTAAAGGTCGAGGAATACATCGACGGCGAGATCGAGGTCCCGGTCGCGGGACGGCACGAGATCGGCAGAACGGTCGACTACGTTGCCGGCAGAAACCGCTACATCGGCTTTTTGATCTCGCTTTCAAAGTACAGCTTCAAGGGCGTCAGGGTCGGTCTGGACGTTGCGAACGGCGCGGCGTGGCAGATCGCGAAGGGCGTTTATGAAGCGCTCGGCGCGAAGGTCTATGTCATGAACGACGAGCCGGACGGCTACAACATCAACACCGATTGCGGCTCGACGCACATCGAGCATCTGCAGAAGTTCGTCGTTGACAATCATCTGGACATCGGCTTCGCCTTCGACGGCGACGCGGACCGCTGCCTCTGCGTGGATGAAAAGGGCAATCTCGTCACCGGCGACCATACGCTCTACATCTACGGGCTTTACATGAAGGAGCGCGGCAAGCTTCTGAACAACAAGGTCGTCACGACGGTCATGTCGAACTTCGGGCTCTATAAGGCGCTCGACAAGGTCGGCATCGAGTACGAAAAGACCAAGGTCGGCGACAAGTACGTCTATGAAAACATGGTCAAGACCGGCAACCGCATCGGCGGCGAGCAGAGCGGTCACACGATCTTCCTGAAGTACGAAACGACCGGCGACGGCATCGTGACCTCGCTGAAGCTGATGGAGGTCATGCTGGCGAAGGGCAAGCCGATGAGCGAGCTTGCGGCGCCCGTCGTGTTCTATCCGCAGGTGCTCAAAAACGTGCGCGTCAAGTCCAAGCCGGACGCGCAGAACGATCCCGACGTGCAGGCGGCGGTGCAGAAGGTCGCCGACGAGCTCGGCGATTCCGGCCGCATCCTCGTGCGCGAATCCGGCACCGAGCCGGTCATCCGCGTCATGGTCGAGGCGGACACGAACGAGATCTGCGAGAAGTACGTCGACTCCGTGATCGAGGTCATCAAGGCAAAGGGACATCTCGCATAAGCAAAACAGCGTCAAAAGCTGCCCTTCGGGGCGGCTTTTTTCGCTTTTCTGGAGGGAATACGCCGTTTTCGGCATATTACCGCGGATTGACACAAAATTGAAACAGATTCGGGCAAAATTGTTCACAAAGATAACGCAGTTTGTTCAAATCGCAGTGTTATGATCAATACGATGGAAAAGCATATGGTCGCTGTTTTTTGACGGGAAAGAGCCGAAAACAACGCAAGATGTTGCGAAAAACGGCTGTCTGAACGCAAAATACGGTACGAAAACCGGGGGATCCGGCACAGACGCCGTCCGGAATCGAAAAAATGCGGTAAAATTTTCGCGCCAAAAGATGACACGTTTTTCCATGCAATGCAGTCCGATACACATGACCGGAAAATACCGGACGGGAACGGTCCCGCCATTCCGGACATGATCCGTATATCCGCAGCCGCGGCTGCGGGACACGTTATCAGGAGGACCTATGACGCAGCAACATAAGAAAAGAAAAAGGAGGAGAGTGCAGCCGCGCTTCTATGTGATCGTCTCGATCTTTGCGCTGCTGCTTCTGGTGCTGGTCGTGCTGATCGCATGGACAGCGATCAGCTGCATTCAGGAACACCGCGAGGAACAGGAACGGCACAACCAGTTCCTGATCGAAGAGGAGCGGCTCCGGGCTGAGTACGACGCGCAGGTGCAGGAGAATCCGGAAGGGTACGAGAACGTCTCCAGACCGACGATTACCTATGAGGATTACGTCAAAGGCGCGACGATCCCGCCGGTCCCGACGGCGATCCCGACGCCCACGCCGACCCCGCGGCCCACGCCGCACGTCGTGGCGGACTCCAATCCGGATCACTTCGGCTTCGTTCCGCATCTTGAGATCGACGGGGAGGAGACCGTTGCCAACAGCTTCGTGCGGACGGAGCCGATCGAGTTCCCGCCCGCGGACGCGTACAATGCGGAATCCGTCAAGGGTATTTTGACCTTCCGCGGCAACAACTGGCGAAACATGTCGAGCACCGACCCGGTGAACTTAACCGAGTACAAGCTGACGCAGGTCTGGGACAAGCCGATCTCGTCGCTCACCAAGGGCGGCGGCAGCGGCAGCTGGTCCGGCTGCGGATGGACGGGGCAGCCGCTGATCGTGCAGTGGCCGGCGGAAACGCGGAAGATCATGAACCTCTATGACTGGGCAAAACAAAAGGAAAACCTCGTCGAGGTCATCTATCCGACCGAGGACGGCAATATCTATTTCCTCGATCTGGAAACCGGTCAGGAAACGCGCGACAAGATCGTCATGAACGTTCCGTTCAAGGGCACCGGCAGCATCGACCCGAGAGGGATACCGCTGCTGTACTGCGGCTCCGGCGATCAGTATGATAACGACAGCCAGAAATCGCGCGCGTTCATCATCTCGCTGATCAACGGCAAGGTGCTGTATGAGTTCGGCAAGCAGGGCACCGACTCCTTTGCAAGACGCAGATGGTACGCGTACGACTCCGCGCCGCTTGTGGACGCGAAGACCGATACGCTGATCTATCCGGGCGAAAACGGCATCGTCTATACGATGAAGCTTAATACCGTCTACGATGCGGAGCTCGGCTCGGTTTCGGTCAATCCGTCGAACATCGTCAAGTTCCGCTATGACTGCAACAACATCTACGACGAGATCGACAAGGCGGACGCCACGCACAAGTGGCAGGGCTATGAGGGCAGCGCCGTCGCATGGAACGGCTTCCTGTATCTGTCGAGCAACGACGGAATGTTCCAGTGCATCGACCTCAATACGATGCGCGTCGTCTGGATCGCGAACACCGAGGACGACACGAACGCCAGTCCCGTGCTCGACGTGATCTCCGACGAGGAAGCATACCTGTATGTCGGCACGTCCCTGCATTTCAACAAGGACAAGAACAACACGGGTCTTGCGCCGTTCTTCAAGATCGACGCGATGACCGGCGAGGTCAAGAAATACGCGCTGACGGTGTTCACCGTATCCGGCGTGTCCGGCGGCATTCAGGCGACTGCGGTCGTCGGAAGAGCGGGCAGCAACATCGAAAACCTCGTGATCGTGCCGTTCGCGCGCTACGGGACCAAGGATGCGGGCGTGCTGGTCGCGCTTGACAAGGAGACCATGACGATCCACGACGGGATCGGCTGGGAGTTCGAGATGGACGCCTATGCGTGGTCGAGCCCGGCCGTCGTTTACGACTCGGAGAACAGAGGTTATATCATCCAGGCAGATTCCAAGGGATATCTCTATCTGATCGACGCCGCAACGGGTCAGCAGCGCGGCGCGCTGCGCCCGACGGAGACCGTCTTCGAGGCGTCGCCGGCGCTGTTCGGCAACATGCTCGTGGTCGGCTGCCGCGGCGGGCAGAAGATCTTCGGCATCCGCTTGTCGTAATTCCCCGAAGAAAGCAATACCGTTTCCCCTTCCGCAGCTGCGCGGAAGGGGATTTTTATTAACGGAAATGTCGAAAATAGTTTGCATTTCCGCGTTGCGAACCTTGGGGGAATATGCTATCATCAAAGCATGGCAAGGAAGCAGGAACGGACGATCAGTCCGAAATTTATCATGTTCTGCGCGTCGGTGTTCATCCTCGTGATCGCCGTCGTGATTTTGATATTCGCTGTCGGGCTCAAGGATTCGACGCCGAGAAAGGGCGGCTCCGGTTGCGGACGGTCGCAGGATGCGCTGTCTTTTGCAACCGAGATCGAAACGGGATCGGCAGAAGCGACGGAAAAGCCGCAGTCGCAGACGGCGGATTCGTCGAACGAGGCGTCCGTGATCCCGGACCCTGCGGCGTACCCCGAGAGCGAAGCGTTTGAGATCGTTCCCGACGAGAACGCAAAGCCGTCGAACTTCGGCTTCACCTATGAGATCCGCAAGAACAACCGCGACGACAGCTATTCCTCGAACCCGAACGAGAACACGTTCTCCTTCGGAAGAGGCGCCGACTACACCGGGGTCAAAGGCGTCACGACGTTTGCGGGCAACAATTACCGCAGCGGCTTTTCCTACGGCACAGCGCGCGTGACCATGCAGACGCTCGAACAGGTATGGTCGTTTGCCATCGGTTCGGCGAACGGCTTTTCCGGCGCGATGTGGACCGGTCAGCCGCTGATCGTGACGTGGGAGGGGCAGACGCTGAAAACGCTCGGCGTGCGCGACGAGTTCAAGGCGAAGGACAGCCTGAACGAAGTCATCCTCTGCGGCGCGGACGGCAATATCTATTTTTACGAGCTGGAGACCGGCACCCGCACGCGCGAGACGATCGCGGTGAACGTGCCGCTGTTCGGCACGCCGACGCTGGACCCGCGGGGCATTCCGATGCTCTATATCGGGCAGGGCACGCTTTCCGAACCGAACAGCAACAAGTCCGCGGCGTTCGCGGTCAATCTCTGCAATAACACCTGTGAAACGATCGTTTCCGGCAAGGACTACACGGCGCGCCGCAACGACTGGTCGGCGTTCGATTCGAGCCCGCTCGTCATCGATGATACGCTGATCTGGCCGAGTGAAAACGGCGTTTTGTATCTCATCGAGCTCAACACAAGCTACGACGCCGAATCCGGTTCGCTCTCGATCCGGCCGGGCGACAAGATCAAGTACCGCTATTCCGGCGCGGGCTATTCCGGCTCGACGCAGGCGGACAAGCGCGCGTACGGCTTTGAATCCTCCGCCGCGGCGTTCCGCAATTATCTGTACCTGACCGACAACGGCGGATATCTGCAGTGCGTCGATCTCAACACGCTGAAGCTGCAGTTCGTCACCGACGTCGGCGGCGATTCCGACGCGACGCCCGTGCTCGAGGAGAACGGCGGCGACGGCACGGTCTATGTGTACACGGTCTCGCAGACGGATCAGCAGGACAGCACGCTCCAGAACGGCTACGGCTACTGCTATGTGCGCAAGATCAATGCAAAGACCGGCGCGATCGTCTGGGAGAACAAACAGTTCGTGCAGATTCTCGATCCGACCACGGGAAAGCGCATGAAGGGCGGCGGCAAGGCGACGCCGCACATCGGACACGGCACGATCGGCGATCTTCTGATCTGCTCGTTCTACGGGCTGACCGTGCAGACGCCGGATGCGGACGGCAATCCGACCTACACCTACGGCGGCAAGATCGCGGCGTTTGACCGGAACACCGGCGCCGTGCGCTGGGAGATCACGCAGACCGGCGGCGCGGATTACGTCTCCTCACCGCTTGTCATCTACAATGCGCGCGGCGACGCGTATCTGATCGCCTGCGACCGAAACGGCGGCATGCGGCTGTACGACGCGGCGCGTCCCGGAGAAAACGCGCTCTTCGCCCTCGATCTCGGCGAACGCGTCGACGCGACGCCGGTCGCCTACGGAAACTACATCGTCATCGCCACCACCGGCAGCACGGAGCAGCCGCGCCTCTTCTGCCTGAAACTGAGCTGAACCGACCGAATTGTACCGCCCCGCAAACGCGCGGGGCGTTTTTCGTGCGCGAAAACCTTGCAACGGCGGGCGCGGTTTGCTATAATAAAGTATCACAAAATGGGGGCATATGGAATGAAGATCCTAATTGTCAATGACGACGGCGTCGACGCGGTCGGGATCCGAAGCCTTGTCCGGACGCTTTCCGGAGAGCATACGGTCTGGATCGCCGCGCCGGACCGGCAGCGCAGCGCGGCAAGCATGTCGATGACGCTGGATCTGCCGCTTCGCGCCGTGCCGCGGACGATCGAAGGCGCTGCGCTTGCGTACGCGGTCGACGGCACGCCGGTGGACTGCGTGCGGCTCGGGCTCGGCAATCTTGTGCCGGAAACGCCGGACCTCGTCATCTCCGGGATCAATCACGGACCGAATTTCGGCAGCGATACGCTGTATTCCGGCACCTGCGGCGCCGCGCAGCAGGCGGCGGTCCTCGGCGTACAGGCGATCGCGATGTCGCTGGATCACCGCGATCCGGCGCACTTTGAAACGGCGTGCGCCGTGACGAAGCGCATGATCGGGATCGTTCAGAAACACCCGCTCCCGTTCGGCATGTTCTATAACGTCAACGTGCCCGATCTGCCGCCGGAGGAGATCAAAGGGTACCGGGTCACGGGACTTGCGATGGTGCATTACAACGGCGTCTACATCCGGCAAGACGATCCGCTCGGGCGTCCCTGCTGGTGGGTCCCGCGCGGAAAGCTGCCGTGCGAAGCGAACGAGGACAGCGACTACGCCTGGATGAAGAAGGGCTATGTCACGGTCACGCCGATGGGCTATCACAGTGAGAAGCTCGACGCGGTCGATCTTTCGGACGAATTCGGAGGCGAAGCATGAGAGTCGCGGTCATCGGCGGAGGCGCCGCGGGACAGCTCGCGGCGATCAAGGCGGCGGAAAACGGACATGCGGTGACGATCTTCGAGCAGAACGAAAAGCTCGGCAAGAAGCTGTTCATCACCGGCAAGGGTCGCTGCAACGTAACAAACGCGGCGGACCGTGAGGGCTTCTTCCGGCACGTCGTCAGAAATCCGCGGTTTTTATACAGCGCGTACGCGCATTTCGACAGCGCGGCGATCATGGCGCTGATCGAGGCGGCGGGCGTGACCTTGAAGGTCGAACGCGGACAGCGCGTGTTCCCGGCGTCCGACCATTCGAGCGATATCCTGAAAGCGCTTGAAAAAACCGTTCGCGCAAACGGGATCGCCGTGCGGCTCAACACCCGCGTTTCCGCGATCCTGACAAGCGGCGGCAAGGTCTCCGGCGTACGCGTCGGAGAGACGGTCGAGCCGTTCGACGCGGTGATCCTTGCAACCGGCGGTCTAAGCTATCCGTCCACCGGCAGCACCGGCGACGGATACCGGTTTGCGCAGGCGCTCGGGCATACGGTCGTTCCGCCTGTGGGCTCGCTCGTTCCGTTCGAGACGGAGGAGGCGTGGTGCGCGGAGCTTTCCGGTCTGACGCTCAAAAACGTCACGCTGACGGTTTACAATAAAAAAGGAAAGGAAGTCTTTTCCGAGCTCGGCGAGATGCTGTTCACGCATTTCGGCGTCAGCGGTCCGCTGGTGCTTTCGACTTCGGCGCTTGTCGCGGAGGAGCCGGAGGGGACGCTCCTTTCGATCGACCTGAAGCCCGGACTTTCGGAGGAGCAGCTGGACGCAAGGCTGCTGCGCGATCTTGCGGCGAACGCGAAAAAGACGTTTTCCGGCGCGCTGTACGGACTGCTGCCGCAGAAGCTCCTCGGTGTCGTGCTGGAAACGGCGGGGATCGACGGCGCGGCGCAGGCGGGCAACTGCACGAAGGCGCAGCGAAGAACGCTCGTCGAAACGCTGAAAGGACTGAAGCTGCACGTGACCGGCACGCGTCCGATCGCGGAAGCGATCGTCACCCGCGGCGGCGTATCGGTGAAGGAGGTCAATCCCTCCACCATGGAATCCAAAAAGGTCGCAAATCTGTACTTTGCGGGCGAGATCCTTGACACAGACGCCTTTACGGGCGGATTCAACCTGCAGATCGCCTGGTCGACGGGCGCGCTTGCGGGCAGCAGTATTCCCACGGAGGTATGATACATATGAAACAGAGCATCGGCATCGACGGACCCGCGGGCGCGGGCAAGAGCACGGTTGCAAAGCGGATCGCAAAGATCCTGAACATCCCGTATCTGGACACGGGCGCGATGTACCGCGGCGTCGCGGTCGCGGCAAAGCGGCACGGCGTCAGCTTCACCGACGAGGAAGCGGTCGCGGCGCTGGTCGGCGCGATCGACCTGCGGGTACGCTATACCGAGACCGGCGAGCAGCACATCCTGGTCGACGGCGAGGACGTCACCGGCGAGCTCCGCACGGAGGAGATCAGCCAGGGCGCGTCGCTCGTCAGCCGCGTGCCGGCGGTACGCGACCGGATGACGGAGCTGCAGCGCGAGGTGGCGCATGAACAGCGCGTGGTCATGGACGGACGCGACATCTGCACGAACGTCCTGCCGGACACGCCGTACAAGTTCTTCGTGACGGCTTCCGCGGAGGAGCGCGCAAACCGCCGGTATAAGCAGCTGCTGGAAAACGGGCAGGAAGCGGATTACGACACGATCTATCACGATATCCTGCGCCGCGACAAACAGGACAGCGAGCGCGCGTATAAGCCGCTGTACTGCGGAGAGGACACGAAGCGCATCGACACGACCCATATGACGATCGAAGAGGCAGTGGAAGCGATTCTTTCGGAGGTCTGATATGCTTTATATCATTGCGTGCATCATCCTAAAGCCGATCCTGTGGCTGTACGGCAGGCCGAAGATCCACAACGCCGCCGCGCTGAAAAGCAAGGGCAAGGTGATCTACGTCAGCAACCACGTCAAAATGAGCGATCCGATCTGGATCGCGGCGATCGTGTGGCGGTGCATCCACTTCATGGCGAAATCCACGCTGTTTTCGTCCAAGTTCATGACGACGGTCTTCCGCCTGCTTCTGTGCTTCCCGGTCAACCAGCGCACCGCGGATACGAAGTCCATCCGGCACGCCTGCGAGCTGCTTGAAAAGGGCAAGGCGTTCGGCGTGTTCCCGGAGGGACACCGCTCGGCGACGGGCAGCGATATGGACGCGTTCGACAAGGGCTGCGCGTTCATCGCGCTTCGCGCGGACGCGCCGATCGTACCGCTGTACATCGTGCATCACGGCAGAAAGTTCGGGCAAAGGCTCAAGGTCGCGGTGGGCGATCCGATCTACCCGGCCGAGGTCAAGGCGCTCTGCCCGGGCAAGAAGCCGGTCGACGCCGTGAACGCGGCGATCACCGACTCGATGATGACGCTCAGGACGATCGCGGAGGCGCTCTGATGCGGGTGCTTCTGGCAAAACACAGCGGGTTCTGCTTCGGCGTCTCGCGGGCGATTGAGCTTGTGAACCGTGCGGCGGAAAGCGACAGCCGCGTTTACACCTTCGGAAGGATCATCCATAACGAAGGCGTCGTAAAGGAGCTGGAGGCGCGCGGGATCTTCGCGGTCGAATCGGTCGACGCGCTGCAGCCTGGCGATACGCTCGTCATCCGCGCGCACGGCGCGCCGCCGGAGGTGTTCCGCGCCTGCGAAGAAAAGGGCGTTCGCGCGATCGACGCGACCTGTCCGTTTGTGAAGCGCATCCACAGGATCGTGGAGCGCGCCGCCGCTGCGGGCGAGCGCGTCGCGATCTTCGGAAAGCCCACGCATCCGGAGGTGGTCGGGATCCGAAGCCGCGCGGGGAAGGACGCCGTTGTGCTGACGTGCGCGGAGGACGCGGAAACGCTCGCGCATGCCGGCGCGCTGACGTTCGTGTCCCAGACGACCGCGAAGGCGGAGGATTACGACGCGGCGCTGTCCGTTCTCCGGGCGCGGTTTGCGGACCTTCACGCATTTTGCACGATCTGCGACACCACGCGGCAGCGGCAGACCGAGGCGGAAATGCTCGCAAAGCACTGCACGAGGATCTTCGTTCTGGGCTCGGAGATCAGCGCAAACACCTGCGCACTGCGGGATTTGTGCAAAAAAACTTGCAAAAAGGTTGAAATCATCGACAATATCGGTAAAATTCCTCTTGCAAAAATAAAACACGATGATATAATAGGGATAATCGCAGGCGCATCGACGCCAACAGCGATGATTAGGGAGGTTAAACAAGTAATGAGCGAACTCGAAAAGACGACAGTTGAAACCATCGAAGCGGAAGCTCCCGCTGAGGTTGTCGCCGAAACCAC
>JAEEGI010019937.1_pt1 | contig 13480 bp, 10 predicted proteins | sample 8958751 | NCBI WGS metagenome assembly JAEEGI01 (sample SAMN16246545, study PRJNA631951) | gut metagenome | biome: gut microbiome; feature: rumen; material: KS-attached | host: Bos | place: Iran: Karaj | collected 2018-10
AATTGTCATCAGATAACCGATATATCTGTTACGGCCTGCTGCGTAGTCAACAACATTGCCCATTGCTTCACGCTCAGCCAAAGGCAGATCTTCATCGGAATCAATGTAGCTTTCAATCTTTTCCTCTATCTCGGCTTCAATCTTCTGTCCGTTGGCACGCATAATCTTGATGCCGTTATCATAGAACGGATTGTGTGATGCCGAAATCATGATACCGCAGTCAAAACCGTCCGTTCTGCAGCAATAGGAAACTGAAGGTGTAGTAGTAACGTGTAAAAGATACGCATCCGAACCTGAAGAAGTAATACCGCAGGCAAGCGCATACTCAAGTGTATATGAAGAACGTCTGGTGTCCTTGCCAATGATGATACGAGCTCTGCCGTCTTCGTGATTCTGGCCGTAATACCAGCCGATATAGCGACCAACCTTGAATGCCTTAGCCGCTGTTAATTCTTTGTTTGCTTCACCGCGGAAACCGTCGGTTCCAAAATATTTACCCATGAATTTACTCCTTTATTCTTTTCTCAAAATTCTTCTAAATATTATCACTATTTTGCTCATGTCGCAATCAGACAATAAAGAAGAACCAAAAGATAGGATTTTAATAGTTCTCAGCCTTTAACTGGAAGTAAGCCTGCGGATGGTTGCATACAGGGCAAACCTCGGGAGCTTCCTTGCCAATGACAATATGTCCGCAGTTCGAGCACTGCCATACGCAGTCGCCGTCGCGTGAGAATACCAGTTTGTCTTCGATATTTTTCAAGAGTTTTCTGTATCTTTCCTCGTGCTCTTTTTCAATTGCAGCAACGCCTTCGAAGAGTTCTGCGATTTCGTCAAAACCTTCTTCTCTCGCCTTGGCTGCGAATGAAGGATACATCTCTTTCCACTCATATGCTTCGCCGTCAGCTGCTGCCTCAAGACAGTCAACCGTGGTTCCGATGCCTGTTAAAATCTTGTACCAAATCTCGGCATGTTCTTTTTCATTAGCTGCCGTCTCAGCAAAGATATTTGATATCTGAACAAAGCCTTCCTTCTTGGCTTTTGATGCAAAAAAAGTATATTTGTTGCGTGCTTCAGACTCTCCCGCAAAAGCCGCAAGCAAATTCTTTTCTGTCTCTGTTCCCTTTAAATCCTCACCTCTAAAACGCCATTTGTTTTCTGCCATTGTTTGTACCTCCTTTTCATCACCTCACACGCTCCTAAAAGACTTACAATAGAATCTGTCGCTAACGACCTCTTTTTGATTCTTCCGGGGAGACGTTTTACTAAAATTATATTATAACATAGTATTAGGCAATCTTTTAATATTTTCGTCCTTCCGTTTAATTAAATGAAAAATAGGATCCCGTCGTAACGAGACCCTTACAAAAGTTTTAACGCTTTTAAATGATATATTAATAATAATACACCTCGAATTCTTTGTCAAATTTTAGGTATACCAACTTTTTATAACTAAATATAAAAATTTGTAACTGCTTTTTATGAGATCATTTTCGCTATAAAATTCTTCATGTTTTTTCATTCTGTTTTCAAAGAGTTCAATCAATTCATCTGCTCTTCTTCTCTGGATTTTCTTGGAAGTAACAGTTTTATGCACATATAAAACCGTTACAAATTCCATAATAAACCTTGAAGATAATTTCTTTTTTCTTGAATCCTTTGAAATACCCTCAATCTGAGATACTTCTCTATTGATTATACTTGATGCCTTTGATGTACCTGAATGTAAATCATATATAAGACAATTATTATGCGCACACGCGTTTCTCAAACTTTTTATTGATCGGAGAAGTTTCTTTTCGATTGGCTCACTAGTTTTGTCTTTATAATAAAACTCATAAAGTTTTATGAATTCTCCAAAAGATAAAATTTCTACCAGAACCCATATAGGGCAATCATAACTCTTAACAATTTTCTTCCCTTCGCTATCAGTATCGAATTTGAAATACTTATCTATTAAGTCTGCCGTATATGCGGATGAACGTTTAGTCGCTATTTCCTTTATAACATAATCGTTTTCGGTAAGAAAATCATCAACAATTGTATAACCATCCAAATCTAAATTTTCTATATCCTTAAGCATTCGTATTTTAATATCATGCTCAATATCAATACATATCTTTAGTATTATTTCCCTTAAATGAAAATCTATACTAGATAAGTCTGTTAAATACGCAAAATCAAGATTTATATACTTACCTATATGTTCACCACGCTCATATTTAGAAAAGTTCTTTCGATAAGAAGCTGTTCTAAGATAATTATTTACATCTAAAAGATATTCTTCAGCCTCTTTCTCTGACATCTTTTCAAAACGTATGCCCTTTTGATTTTTAAGTTTTTCAACCAAATCATGAGCCAAAAGCATTGGTTTAAAGTCTCTATTCATAAATCAGTTTCCTTTTACCATATCCCTTTCTGTAGTACTCCTATTTTGACTAAATTATCTTATTCTTTTTTCCAAAATTATATTTTTTCCAAAACCGATAATAAATTTATACCATTTCTCCCTGTACCGCCATATTCATAGTAATCTACTCCAGATCCGCCATAAACAAAACTACAACATTGACCATCATTAAAAGAAATTAACAATTTTTCGTTTGACAAAAGGACTGCCCCACTATATGCATATTCATAGAATTCGTTTTTGTCTTCGTATATATCAAGTTTTTTATATATATTAAAATGGAATACAAGGTCTTTTCCCAAAAAAGAAGATTCATTAATTTCTATTTCCTTTGTTCCACCATCTATTTCAATAGTGTTCACCCATTTCCAACTTATAAAATTATTTTTATAATCTGTTATTTCAACTGATAATTTTTCTCCCCACGGATCCTGTCCTTCGAAGATATAATTCAAATATTCAGAAATAAAAAAGGTATTTTCTGGAAAAGACACACCCCACTGTCCTTTTGTCAAATTAGTGTAAAATTTCGAATAAATACTATCTTGCCATTTAACACCAAAAAAGCTTAGTTCGTACAAAGCTTCCCTATACTTATCCGCATCAAACCCAGGTCCTAGAATAATTTTTATCTTTTTACAAATATCATCCGGAAGTTTTAAAGCTATTTTTTCATTCTCATCTAATGGCTCGGAGGTATATGCACACAATCTAATTTCTCTTTCATAATCCCAACATTTAAATTTTATTAATCCAACCAAATCCTCCGACATCAATGGTGATATTATGTTTTCATTTGTTTTATCTCCCAATGAAATAACTCCTGTCAACGGATCCAAATATGCTATTTCAACCCCGTAAATTGAAGCATCTATTTTTTGACTCGTTTCAACGTTATCACGAATTATATTTAATTTTCTTTGGAATTGAGGATATTTACCATCATCATCAACCCCTCCTGCGTGCTCACCGTTGCAAGAATAAGACATCATATCCATAAATGTTGAAAGTGATATCTGCATAATAATGGTCGAATCAGGATTATTATCTCCATACATCTTATACATAGCAAGGCTTTCTTCTGATAGCGAAAAACAGGAGTAATAAAAATTTCTTGCATATTTATTCTTATTCATCAAGGCATTTTCAAACGAATCATTCATCTTACGATAATCGCCTAGCCATAACGAGCGCATACGAAGTATGTTCAATAATGTTGATATATTAGTATAATGTGAAAGAATTATTTTATCTTTCTTATTTTCATACCTTTCATTTAAATTTCTAAGGTATTCACTTAATTCCAAACTATCTTTTAAATTTTCAAACAGGTCCATACCAAACTTCCTATCTACTTCGTACATCATATAATAATACTAGCATCTATAAAATTCCTTATTATCTTCACAGCGAAAACTGTCAGTGTGGAAGTATTTACCCATTGTTAATAACCATAACATATTCTATATTTTTAACGATTTCAAAGTTAACGAAATTCATTCCTTGATTGTTTTCTTCAATATTTACTTGTAAATCAAATTCCATTTATTCTTCTCCTATAAAACCAATAACCTTATGTTAACTGTTCAACACACTCTTTCTCTATTGTTCTTTACTATCTGAAAAATCCATTAACCAATTTAAGAACTCTTCTGTTGTTGCTGTCCCATGTGCTAACCTGTTTCTCCATTCTTTCACTTCACTCGTAAGCTGATTAAACTTATTTTCATATACCTTATCTTCTGGATGTCGGCGAGTCATCATCTTATACCTCATATAAACCTTACGGTACTCCCTTGTAGAAACATCCGTCTTTTCCTTGTTACTACGACTCACCTGCGCCCCAATCTCTTTACACGTCCGTTGGAAATCCTGCGGAGATGGGTAGGAGCAATAAATCGTATCGGATCTTCCTATTGGAACAAAATACTGACCGCAATTTTTACATTTCAATATGGCAACGTTATTATCGAGTATATGCGCCGTTTCAAACAGTATTAATGACAATGATGATTTAATAGTAAATATTTCAGCAAATTCTCCTTCAACTAAAGCCAGTCGATAATCAATATGCTGAAATTTAGTATTCTCCCCATATAGTTTCAAAAATGCGTCAATTTTATCTGGTTGGAAATCATTATCATTCGTTATCAAATCAAAACAATGACGAAAAATAGCATAAGAATCAGCAAATGCAGCATATGCCGACAAAAAGATGGAACCAATAGTATCAAAATCAAACTTTTCTTTTCCGGATTCTTTTAAAATATACTGTTTTATTTTATTGTTCTTTATGCCTTGATTTAAAATATTTAGAAGGTCATTTTTATCTTTACCGTCTGCCCACATATATTCACGGATCAGATTAAATATCTCCGTAATTATCATTATTGATGAAATAATATTATATTCTTTCATTATATTGGCAGAAAACCACTCTACCATTTTGCCAATAGTATTCTCATTTACCGCCTCATTATAATAGGGACATTTTGTTATGACATCCTTCAATGTGTATGGCTGTAATCTGGAATACTCGCAGATTAAACCTCCGATAGGATATTCATAGATATTTCCATCCCAAATGACCCTGTATACCTTATCGCTGTACCAAGTAACGAGACCAAAATCCATAGCTAAAACTATCCTTCATGTTATCATTAAATATTTTAATTAATTGTTGCAGGTTTGTTAACAATTAATCATCCTTATTATCTATTGTAAATATAATAAAGTGTTCAATCGCTTTTGTCAAGTACTGAATGTTAACAAAAGACAGGATTTATATTTTCCACCCTGTCTTTTTTAGGTTCCTTCTTTCATTGAGTGTACCATTGTTCCACTTAAGAAAACGGATGCGGTACAACAGAAAGTGTATAACTTTCCACTATTATGAAGAAAAAAGAATTACGCTCAATTCACCAAATAATTAAGCGCACATTTTCGAACATATGTTTGCTCGAATCATAACAGATTTATTGTAAATATACAAATGTTTTTACAAAAACCCACAGGCGCGTTAGCGCCTGTGGGTCATCACCTAAACTCTCACAAAAAACTAAATTGTTAAAAATAACCACCCAAACCATCCCTCTTCAGAGATCCGTCCCCACTTGGCAAAAAAGGTCAAAACAGAACCGTCCCCTAATGGTTATCTCTCAGCTCTCATGGGATTGTTCAAGAAATCCTCATAAGCGAGCTTGATACCGTCTTCAAGTTCTGTCTTATATGTCCAGCCAAGATTTTTGGCCTTGGAAACATCGAGGAGTTTGCGAGGGGTGCCGTTAGGTCTGGATGTATCCCACTCAATCTTGCCGGTGTATCCTACAACCTTGGCTACAAGTTCTGTGAGTTCCTTGATGGTGAGTTCTTTGCCGGTGCCGGCATTGACGGTCTCATTACCGCTGTAATTGTTCATAAGGAATACGCAAAGATTAGCAAGATCATCCACATATAAAAACTCACGAAGCGGCGAACCGTCTCCCCAGCATGTAACGCTTTCAACACCTGCCACTTTGGCTTCGTGGAAACGACGGATTAATGCAGGAAGAACATGGCTGTGTTCGGGATGATAGTTGTCGTTAGGTCCGTAAAGATTAGTAGGCATTACAGAAATGTAATCGGTACCATACTGACGATTTAAGAATTCACAATATTTTAGACCGGATATCTTTGCCAAAGCATATGCTTCGTTGGTCTTTTCGAGTTCACTGGTTAAAAGACATCCTTCCGTCATAGGCTGAGGAGCCATACGGGGATAAATACATGAACTTCCTAAAAACTCAAGTTTCTTACAACCGTTCTTCCAAGCCGAATGAATAACATTCATTTCAAGCATCATATTATCGTACATAAAATCAGCCAGCGCTGATTCATTGGCTACAATACCGCCAACCTTGGCTGCCGCAAGAAATACGTATTCGGGTTTTTCTTTTGCAAAAAACTCTTCAACATCATCCTGGCGCATTAGGTCAAGTTCTTGGTGCTTACGAACTATGATATTGTTATAGAATTGTTCTAATACTTCTCATTAAATATATTCGGCCATTATTTTATTGTTATCATCATCGATTCTAGTATTTCCTTAAATTCTTTCGTATATTTTTTTGATAATATATGAGATTCTTTGTTTTCCGAATAATCTATACTATTTATATTCTTTCGCTTTTTATATTTACCCAGCTCTTCTGTTTTTAATGTCGCTGTAAAAATCTTCTGATTTTTTAACGACGAAAATAGGAAAAGAACACTCTCCTCCTTTTCCGATGACAACTCACCATCTCTAAAGAAATCCATCATAATTGGATAATTGTGTTTTAGAACACTAGCTAAAGAATATAATTTTGCTAAATAAAATTCAGTTTCTTCGCATCCAGAATATATACTCGTCCGTTTAGAAAATAAATCATCAAAGACTATCGACCCATTCGCATCAACATTTTTATAAAATTCATTCATTTTCTGAACTATCTGTTTCTTTAGTTCTCCGCGCTTTTTCGCCTCGTCTTTACTTTTATCGGTCTTCACAACAAGTGATTCTTTTAATGATTTTAATTCTTTATCAATCTCTATCAGCCTAGAATCTGAAGACGAAGCCTCCAAAATTTCATCTTTATACATTAATACGGTTTCAAGAGTTAATTCTTTATCCTTTAATATTTCCTGAAGTTGAACTTGTAATTTTCCAATCTGAAAATTACAAGTTTCCTCAGTTTCTTTATATGCCTCTATTTTTTCTTGAATAGACTGTTTAATGTTGTTACGCATCTCTATGTCAGTCAATTCAAATGTATAAGATTTATCTCCTGATTTATATGAAATATGATCAGACCCACATTCACCACAAAAAAGAGATCCCGATATATCAGTACGATTTAACGAGTTTATTTCACTTAGTGTTTTTTCATTTTTTAGTCTTCTGCTTATGGCTCTATTTCTTTCTTTAGATAAGTCGGTTATTTTTTTATGAATTCCTGTAATGCTCTTTATTTTCTTTTCAAATGCTTCTTTGTACCTTTGTTGAGATACTAAATCCAATTCTGTAGCTTTCTTATTTCTTAATATTTTATGCTTTAATAAGATTGCCTTTCTCTCTTCGGATAATAAATCAATCTTATTTTTTATATCCTCCTCATTAATAATCTCATCTGTTTCACATCCTATTCCAAAAAACGCATAAATACAATTCCAAAAATCTTCTTTCTTATAATATCCGTTATTAAAAATAGTTGAAGAATCTTTTCCATCTTGCCCAACAAAAAACAGTTGATAAAAAAGTTCCGGATCAACCATCTTTTTGGCATTATCCTTAGTTATTATTGGAAAATTGATACCAACTCTTTTTAGTTCTCTCTTTAACTCAGCAATTCCGTCCAATATTGATATACCTTCTTGAGTTTTTATTATAAAAGAGTCGCCCTTTCTACATGCTTCAACTTCCTCGCCATTATCAAGTTTTAGCAATACATAATAATAATATTCTTCAAAAGGAAACGATGAAGGAAACATCGGCTTATTTCCGATAGCATAAAGTGCTGATTGCATTACAATAGTTTTTCCCTTATTATTTTCATCACTGAATATAATGTTGAATCCGTCATTTAATCTGCACTCTATGTATGCTTCCATATCATTGCCAAAAGCAATTTTACTAATTATCATTCCAAAGCCTCCTTCATCAAAGATACGAGATATTGAATAGAAAGAACATCTAATATTGTTTTCTCTATAATTTCGTTATTTGCCATCAAATCATATATCTCCAATGTTTCCAATTCTTTGTGTTCACTAATTGTTTCTACTATTAAATTCAGCAAATCCCAAAAAGAATCTGAATTATTTTTGTCAAATAGTGCTACAGAAATATTTAATTGACAATCCTCAATTATTTCTTTCCGTCTTAATGCGTCATATTCCTGTATAAGTGGATAAAAACAAGTTGGAGCACTACCTCTAACTATATCTCGATTAACGATAGTATTAATCACCATAAGTCGAATTTCCTTAGTAGTAATCACCCTGTCATATTTATTCACATCCCGAAGGTAAATAACTCTTTCCCCTTCAACTGAAGTATTATTCTTTTTTGACGATTGAGCATCACGTATTTTATTAAATATTCCATCTAGTATAGCATCATCTGGGACTAATGAAGAGTTAAAATTTATTATGCTTTTTACATATTCAGATTTTGTTTTATCATCAATAACAAAAGTTACTTTACCCAAAAAATCATCAATACATTTTTCATTGATAGATTGAGATTGAATATATGTTTTTTTATTACATTCATCTCTTAACCCATTTTTAACACTTGTGAGGGCATCTTCCTTAATATTTTCTATACCAAATATTTTTATTTCATTATCTTTCCTAAATGAGTCTGGCACTCCAGCAATAAAAAGAATCAAATAATCAAAAATAAGTTCTGACGTATAATTTTTATATAGTGTGACAAGTTCTCTTCCAATTTCCTTATTTCCTCTTGCCAAACTGCCTTTAGATTGTACATCCCATGCTTTTTCTGAATGAATATCTAATCCAGTAACATCATTATAAAAGTCTATAGCAAAACTATGTATTTCATGACTATCCTCTCTACCACCCATAAGATACAATAACGCCTTTGTTTCATAGTCAGCGCCTTTTCCTCTTTTGCCTTCAGTTGAGCAGACTATATAAGCCATGCTATTTAATCTCCTATCTCCAAAACATTAAGTCATAAACAATTAACAATATTATTGCACATTATATAGAAAAATGTATATATAGTTGTTTCAAAAAATACGCTAAATCTATAAAAGTGCAGGGCGTCAGCCCTGCACTTAATCTTTCTTTACGCAAAACAGTATGTAATTCAAATTCATATCAGAGTTCCGCCCCTCGGTCAAAAACCACCAATTAGGATAATTCTCAAATGGTTCCTCAAAATGACACCAAAACCCCGTCCCTACATGTCAAAAATATTTCTCGGTCCACAAAAAACTGCGTTCGGAATGCTTCATGCTTCTTATTTTTTTGAGTACATCTAATTTCGACCATTCAACTGCAATGGTTTCATCATTCCAGGGAATGCCGCCTTCTGATGTCGGATCATATCTTTCCGTTACTTTTTACTCCAACACTTCAATCGTCGTATTAACAAATCGTCTGTCGCAATTGGATTTGGTAAGAATCTTAAGATCTGTTTTCTGGCAGATATCACAAATATCATTGTGATACGCCATAATCCAAATATATTTGCGAAGAACTTTCTCTCTTAGTTTTGCGGACTTGTCATCTCCTGTCTCTATATCATTATTATTGCCAAATATTCTGAGTTTATCTTCCACTCTATTCTTATGTTGTTTCAAGACTTCTTCGATATCCATAGTGGGTTTATTTGCAAGTGCATAATCCAAAGGAGAAATCTTTTGAAGATTGTTAAGAATAATATTCTTTGCCTCATCGCTCCAAATTGCTGATATGTCAATATTACTTAGGTAATTCAACATCCATTTTCCGTCAAAGCAAGGCATTTCCAATGAGTTTCTCAGTTGCAATAACGATATGTAAAACTTCATTCGTAATACAAAAGAATTATAAATGACAAGTTCGTCTTCTGACACTTCAACATTATTGCCGATCTTTTTTTCTATTTCTAAGGCTCTGTTTTGATCCTCTTCCGAATAAAAGATGTTATTTTGAAGAATATGGATTATTTCAGAATCAATTATTAACCGCGGATATTGTGCCTCTTTATCTTCTATTTCAACAGCTTTGATTAAGCCTTCCCCAAACACATAATCTTCGTTAAAAGATATAAATCCTTTACAAACATCTCCACGAACAAATAATCCATAATCATTAACAAAACCACGCTGAATGTCCGCAATAATCTGAAGAAAAGCAAGTAGGCGAACCTGTTCCGTCGGACCTTCCATTACTTCCAGACAAATAAGAAAATTGTCAGAAAAAATTTTTTCCTTAATATCAATTTGTCCCATTTGACTCATAATAAAAGATTGATTTGCAATCCCAATATGTTCTTTTGTTCTTCTGACGACATCATGAATTTTATCTAGCAATTCCGGAACTTTATCTGGTTGGGTATTGAAAAAATCTTTATATCCCAAGATATCGAAATATGCAATATAATAATTCTTTATAGGATTTGGCGTGTTATTCAAAATATATATCTCCTTTCAAATCTATTATAACAAAAAATATGTCGTTTTTTCACCATAAAATGAGTAACCCACAGGCGCATTAGCGCCTGTGGGTTACCCTAAACTCTTTCAAAAAAACTAAATTTTTAATCCACACCAATCCATCCATCTAGTTCATTTCACTAAAGCGAGATCCGTCCCCACCTGGTCAAAAAAGCCAAAATAGAACCGTCCCCAAATGGTTATTCCGCAATATGCCCTTTCGCCTTAATCACGTCAATGACGGAGTCAACGTACTTCTCGCAAAGCTCGTCGGATAAGGCTTCAACCATGACACGAATCTTGGGCTCGGTACCGGACTCACGAACGAGAATACGGCCGGAGTCGCCGAGGGCGTCTGCAGCAGCCTTAACAGCAGCCTGAACGTCGGGATCGTTTTGTGCGTCGGGTTTGCTCTTAACACGAACGTTCTTTAAGCACTGAGGATACATCTTCATCTCTTCTGCAAGCATCGAGAGAGGCATCTTCTTGTCAAGCATGGTCATCATAACCATGAGGGATGTAAGGATACCGTCGCCTGTTGTGGCATATTTGCCGAAGATGATATGTCCGGACTGCTCTCCGCCGATGACAAAGCGGTTTGCCATCATATTTTCAGCTACGTACTTATCGCCTACTGCTGTCTTTTCAGTACGAATATCGATAGCTTCAAGTGCCTTGTAAAGACCCATGTTACTCATAACTGTGGTAACTACTGTGTTACCATCAAGCTGGCCTATTTCTTTGAGATACTTGCCGCACATATACATGATATGGTCGCCGTTTACAACGTTGCCCTTTTCGTCTACAGCGAGACATCTGTCAGCATCGCCATCGTATGCAAAGCCAACATTTAAGCCGTTTTCGAGAACGTATTTCTGAAGGCCTTCGATGTGTGTGGAACCACAGTCCTTGTTAATGTTCACACCGTCGGGTGTATTGTTAATAACATATACTTTAGCGCCGAGTGCCTCGTAAACCGCACGTGCGATATTCCATGATGCGCCGTTCGCACAGTCAAGACCAACTTTGTAGCCGTTGAAAGCACGTGTGGGAATTGTCATCAGATAACCGATATATCTGTTACGGCCTGCTGCATAGTCAACAACATTGCCCATTGCTTCACGCTCAGCCAAAGGCAGATCTTCTTCGGAATCAATATAGCTTTCAATCTTTTCCTCTATCTCGGCTTCAATCTTCTGTCCGTTGGCACGCATAATCTTGATGCCGTTATCATAGAACGGATTGTGTGATGCCGAAATCATAATACCGCAGTCAAAACCGTCCGTTCTGCAGCAATAGGAAACGGAAGGTGTAGTAGTAACGTGTAAAAGATACGCATCCGAACCCGAAGAAGTAATACCGCAGGCAAGTGCATACTCAAGTGTATAGGAAGAACGTCTTGTGTCCTTTCCGATGATGATACGAGCTCTGCCGTCTTCGTGCTGCTTGCCGTAATACCATCCAATATAGCGACCAACCTTAAATGCCTTAGCCGCTGTTAATTCTTTATTTGCTTCACCGCGGAAACCGTCGGTACCGAAATATTTGCCCATTGTTTATATCCTCTCTGTTTTTTAATAGAACTCATAAAAGAATTATAATTTCTGTGGGGGAGTTTGACAATATTTTTGAATTTAGGCTGAAATTATGTAGAGTTTTGAGCACTCTTATTCAAGCAGTACGTATATATGAAAAATCCACAGGCGGATTAACGCCTGTGGATAAAACATAACTCTTTCTAAACTATATTATCTAGGCGTTGAAATATATGAACATCCTCCCGATTCCCAGACCTTACTATAACTGTTGTCCATAGCATAAAACTCAAGTTCAGTTTCTTTAATATCTCTATAGCTATTGACTCCAATTTGTCTCAGTGAATCATTCGAAAAAGAAACAGATACCACTGCCTTTTTCCCTGGACTTACTTGTTGTGATGACATATATCCATTAACCATATATCCATTTATACTTGTATCTGTTACATAAAATCTTAAATCCTGTGAAGTATTGTTCTGTATTTCATATTTTAATTGAATTTCATAATCGCTATAAGTAATGTCAGATAATACATAGATTACAATTCCATTATTATCAACAATTCTCAATCTATCGGGATTATAACCTCTATTTGTTGCTGTATAATCGCCTCTATCTATTCCGTAACCATTGCAAAGATTTGCAAATTCCTGAGATTTAACAAAATTTTCAAACAACTCATCGCGAGTCATATCGTGTTCTATTGCGTTAACCCAATTATTAAATCCTCCTTCGTCCGGCTCTCTTCCCATCATTGCAATGTATAAATCATAAAGGAATAAATAATCATCAAATCCAAAATTGTTATATTCGGCACTGAACAAAAAATCATGTGCACATTTTGCACCGGTAATCTCCCTATTCATTAGTTTGTTTACCCAGTTTTTTTGACCATCTCTGTCGCCTCTTCTGAACAAGCATGTCATATAAAGTCTTTCAACAAATAGATTTACTTTGTTAATCTTATCTCGATCATATCCTAAAACGTAATAGCCCGCAGTTATTCCATATTCTTCACATATATTATAGAACTCAACCGAATTAGCAAAGCCTGCAAATACTTCAACTCTAGTCTTTCCTGCAGCAAGCTGGCCTACCCAATCATTAAAACCTGCTTCATCGGGTTCTCTTCCCATAAAAAGCATATAAAGATCTGTTACATAATCTTCGTTAGACTTATTCTTCTGAGTATATTCTTTACTAAACAAGAATCCGTATGCAACATGCACTCCAACCGCCTTACCATTCAAAAGTTGCCCCTTCCAGTCAGCGAATCCATCTGGATCCGATCCACGATCAAGAGTTACTGTATAACAACGCTCTACAAAATCATCTACAGTGC
>JAEEGI010019944.1_pt1 | contig 13475 bp, 12 predicted proteins | sample 8958751 | NCBI WGS metagenome assembly JAEEGI01 (sample SAMN16246545, study PRJNA631951) | gut metagenome | biome: gut microbiome; feature: rumen; material: KS-attached | host: Bos | place: Iran: Karaj | collected 2018-10
TCGAGATACTCCGAGCCCGGCCAGAGCGGGATCGTGATGAAGAAGAAGCCCGCGCCCGCGAGGCTCATCAGAAGCGCGACGAGGAGCAAAAGGCCGACGCCGCCGTGGTCGATCAGGAAGCCGCCGGAGAAGTTCGCGAGGACCGTCGCGGTCGTGATGGCCGTCGTGAACGACGCCTGGCCGCGGACGATCTCGTTGACGCCCATCGCCTCCTGGATGAACGCGACCATCGACGCGAGGATCAGCCCGTACACGGCGACGTGGGTCAGCTGGGCGGCGTAGAGCATCGGAACGGTCTTCGCCGCAGCCATCGCGATCCCCTTGAGCAGGAAGCCGACGCCCGAGGCCATCAGGAGCTTCCGCGCGCCGAACCGCCTTTGGAGCGGCCGGAAGAACAGAAGCGCCGGGATCTCGAGGACCGCCTTCAGCGCGAGAACGCGGCCCATATCGGTCTGGGTCCCGCCGACGTTGCGGACGATTTGAAGGATATACGCGTTGTAGACGCTGTTCGAAAACATCAGGAGAACGACGCCGAAGCACGCGATGACGAACGCGCGGCGGCGGGTGAAGAATTCGCGGAACGAGATTGTCTCGACGTACGGCCCTTTCGCGTCCGCGCTCTTTCCGATCGCCTCACGGCCGCGCCGGAAGTATACCCGCGTCAGGAGGAGCGCGAGGAACATCAAAAACACCGTCACGGCGCCGGAACGCGGGATCGCGTCCGTTCCGTAACGGTCCGCAAGGGAGCCGACGACCGTCGATCCGAGCGCGTACGACACGCAGGAGATGCTCCGCGCGACGCCGAAGTCGACGTGGCCGCCCGCGGCGTTGAGCTTTTGGGGCAGCGCATTCAGAAGCGGCTGGAACGTCACGACGAACGCGATCGTCAGAAGATACGTACAGCTCAAAAGGATCGACCGCGCCCGGAGGACGGAATCGATCAGAAAGAGAAAGAGGATCGTCAGCGCCGTGAAGACGGAGACGTCGACGGCGGTGAACCGCTTCGCGCGGTCGATGGCGTTGCCGTAGACGGGCTGAAGGAACGCCGCGAGCAGGTTCGCGCACGCGATCAGGATCCCGGCCGCGGTGTTCGTGTAGCCGCGGCCGACGAGGAACGGCAGCGCAAACGAGGACGTGATCGCGTGGAGTACCCAGAACGCCGCGCTGGCCGTCGTATATCCGGCGCGCACCCTATTCCACCGCCGAGGCGCCCTCGGGACGGATGCGGAGGACGTGGCACGTCCCCTCTCCGAAGACGGTCTCGATCCCCTCGGTAAAGGCGCCGAGCAGATCGACCGGAACGTATGCCTGGATCGTGCCGGCGAAGCCGCCGCCGTGGACGCGGATCGCGCCCTCCCCGTTGAGGAGGCGGCGTCCGACCGCGAGCGCGAGCGGAACGGCCTGGTCGGCGGGATCCTTGCCCGCCCAGACGTTCTGGAGGTACCGCTCCGACGACTGGCCGGACGCGTTCACGAGCTCGAGGAACGCTGCGAAATCGCCCTTTTCGAGCGCTTCCGCCTCGGCCGCGACGCGCTTCTCCTCGTCGAAGAAGTGGATCGCGCGCAGAACGGCGCGGTCGCCGCACTTCTTCCGGAGCTCGTAGATGCGCGGATAGAACGCGCTCTCCGGCCCGTCGCGCAGGACGTCCTTGCCGAAGAACGATGCGATCGACTTCATCTCGGCCGGGATCGCCGCGAAGTCCGCGGTGAGGTTTTCGTGGCCGGAGACGGTGTCGATGATGCAGAGCGCGTATCCGAACTTTCCGAAGTCGCAGTCGATCTTCTTCACGACCGGCTCGTCGGGATTTTCAAAGTCGATGAACGCGCAGCCGCCGACGGCGATCGCGGTCTGGTCCATCAGGCCGCAGGGCTTGCCGAAATAGACGTTCTCCGCGTATTTGCCGATCTTCGCGAGACCGACGGGATCGATCGCGCCTCCCGCGTAGAAGCGGTTCAGGATCACGCCGACGAGCAGCTCATACGCCGCCGAGCTCGAGAGGCCCGAGCCCGAGAGGATGTCGCTCGTCACGCACGCGTCGAAGCCGTGGACCTCGTGGCCCTTGTCCGCGACGCCCTTCGCGATCCCGCGCACGAGAGCCGCCGACGAATTCCGTTCGCGCTCCCGCGGCTCGAGATCCGAGACGTCGACCCGAAGCGGCGGGTAGCCGTCGGAGGCGATGCGGATGACGTCGGTGCCGTTCGGTGCCGCGAGCGCGAGCATGTCCAGATCCACCGCGGCCGGCAGAACGTGGCCGTGCTGGTGGTCGGTGTGGTTTCCGCCGAGCTCGGTACGGCCGGGGCTCGAGAACAGCGTCGCCGCCGCCTCGTTCTCCGGGAACGCGTCCATGAACTGTTCCGCGAGCATCTCGACGCGCGAACGCGCCGCGAGCACCTTTTCCATGTCGTTGTCGGGTGCGTAGAATTGCGCGAGAGGCCAGTCGTACGCGCCGTTGTTCAGTTGATCGATCCAGTCGTTGTTCATTGTGTTTCGTCCTTTCCGGCCGTTCCGCCGGAGCTATTCGTCCTTTTCGGCGACGTAGCCGAAATTCGACAGCGCGAAGTCTGAATCGCGCCAGTTTTCCTTGACCTTCACCCAAAGCTGGAGGAAGACCTTCGTTCCCGTCAGGCTTTCGATCTCAAGCCGCGCGGCCTTGCCGATGCCCTTGAGCTTCTTGCCCTCCTTGCCGATGATGATGCCTTTGTGGGTCTTGCGCTCGCAGTAGATCACGGCGCCGATCCGCGTCAGGCCCTTGAGTTCCTCGTACGATTCGATCTCGACCGCGACGCCGTGGGGCACCTCGTCCGAGAGGTACAGAAGCACCTTCTCGCGGATGATCTCGCTCACGAGGAAGCGCATCGGGTGGTCGGTGACCATGTCCTCGGGGAAGTACATCGGCCCTTCCGGCACGAGCTTTTCGACCGCCCTGACGATGTCCTTCACGTTCGTTCCGTCGATCGCTGCGCAGCCGAAGATGTCGGCGAAGAGGCCGGTCGCCTCATAGTGGTCGTAGATGCGCTTATAGGCGTCCGGGCCGATCGTGTCGATCTTGTTGATCACGAGGATCTTCGGCGTTTCGGTCTCATTCAGCCGTTCGAGGATGAACGCGTCGCCCTTTCCGGCCTCCGGCTCGGAGTCGACAAGAAAAAGAATTACGTCAACCCCGGAGAGCGAACGGATCGCCGACTCGGTCATGTACGTGCCGAGTTTGTTGTGGGGTTTGTGGATCCCGGGCGTATCGAGGAATACGAGCTGGGCGCCCTCGTCAGGCGTTGATCCTCCGCCGTTTTCGGCGGTTCCGCCCTCTTCCGGGAGGCGCGTGTAGATCCCGCGGACGGTGTTGCGCGTCGTCTGGGGCTTCGCGGACGCGATCGCGATCTTCTCGCCCAAAATGGCGTTCAGAAGCGTCGATTTGCCGACGTTCGGCCGCCCTGCGATTGTTACAAAGCCAGATTTCATGTGTTACCTCAGAATGCCGAGCTCGGACATAACGGCTTCTTCCTTCGCGCGCATGGCCGCGCGGTCCTCTTCTGTTTCGTGGTCGTATCCCAGAAGGTGGAAAACGGAGTGGGTCGCAAGGTAGACGATCTCGCGTTCGACGGAGTGGCCGAACGCCTCGGCCTGTTCCTCCGCGCGCTGTTTGTTGATGACGATGTCGCCGAGTTCGAAGAGCGGTTCGCTCTCCTCCGGGCCCGCGGCGTCAAAATCGCCGTTTTGAGCCGTTTTTCCCTCGTTTTGACATAATTCCTCACGCACGCGCAAAAAGTCGTTGTATTCGGCTTCTACGTCCTCACAGAGGGGGAACGAGAGCACGTCGGTCACCTTGTCCGTCGCGCGGTAGTCGCGATTGAGCTCGCGGATCTCCCCGGGAGACACGAAGCTCACCGACACCGCGCACAGATCGGGATCGAGTCCCTCCTCCCAGCACGCGATCTCCGCCGCTTTCCTTATCTTTTCGAGGTAGTTCTCTTCCGGGATCCGCTCTTCGTCGTACAGTATGTTCATTGCAATCACCAGGAGGAATCGTGAAAACGTGTCTTCCGGCGGCGTTGAGAACGTCGGCGCTTAACGATTGACGAGCCGGAAGATATGTTTTCACTTATTCCTCGTCGTCGCTTGTGTCATCCTGGCGGGGATGCTTCGAAAGGTACCTGTCGTAGGCCGTGATGATCCGGCGGACGAGCGGGTGGCGGACGACGTCCTGTTCGTTCAGACGGCAGAACGCGATCCCTTCCGTCCCCTCGAGCACGCGCACCGCCTCCAGAAGCCCGGACTTCTTCCCGCGCGGGAGGTCGATCTGGGTGATGTCGCCGGTGACGACGGCCTTCGAGCCGAACCCGAGGCGCGTCAGGAACATCTTCATCTGTTCGCCGGTCGTGTTCTGGGCCTCGTCGAGGATGATGAAGGCGTTGTCGAGCGTCCGCCCGCGCATGTACGCGAGCGGAACGACTTCGATGAATTCACGTTCCTTGAGACGGAGCGCCGCGTCGCGCCCGAGCATATCGTAGAGCGCGTCGTAGAGCGGACGGAGGTACGGATCGACCTTCTCCTGGAGGTCTCCGGGGAGGAAGCCGAGCCGCTCGCCCGCTTCGACCGCGGGGCGCGCGAGGAGGATCTTCTGGACCTCCTTGTTCTTGAACGCGTTGATCGCCATCGCGACGGCGATGTACGTCTTGCCGGTTCCGGCGGGGCCGATGCCGAAGGTGATGTCGTGGGTCCGGATGGCCTTCGTATAGGCCGTCTGGCCGATCGTCTTCGGTTTGATCGGCTTGCCGCGCTGGGTGAAGCAGATGACGTCCTTGTTCATCCCGGCTTCGCGGTACGTCATGCCTTTTTCGTGGAGGGAGATGACGTAGTTCACCTTCTGGGGGTCGAGCGGTTCGCCGGCCCGGAGGATGTACAGGAATTCGTCGATCACGGCGGCAGCCTCCTCGGCGTCGGGGCCGCTCACGAGGATCGCGTCGCCGTGCTGGTAGACCTCGACGTTGTAGTTGTCGCGCAGGATGGCCATAATGCCGTCGAGGCTGCCGAAGAGTTCGGAGGGGTTGACGTCCGGATTCAGCGGAATCCGGACCGGTTCCGAAAACAGGTTTTCCATTCAGTGATCCTTAATTACTTCTTGCTGAAGAGGCCGCCGATCTTCGCGAAGATGCCGAGCTTTTCGTTTTCGGCCGGGATCGCCTTTTCGAGCAGTTCCTTCGTCTCCGCGACGGTGAGGTGGGCCTTCGGATAGAACTTCTTCGCCTTGTCGACGGTCACGTATTTGTTGGCGACGCAGTACGCGATCGCTTCCTGCGCCCAGTCGGAGACGTCGTCGGCGTCGGCGACCTGGAGCTTATAGGTCTTGTTGTCCTTGAAGCCGCCGTCGTATTTCTTGATGTAGCGGTAGATGAAGACGATGAGCTGTTCGCGCGTCACCGGATCGTCGATGCCGAACTGGTCGGGATAGTACCCTTCCGTCACGCCGATGTCGGTCGCCCAGCGGATCGCGGGGGCGCATTTGTGAAGCGTGTGGACGTCCTTGTAGGTCAGGTTCTTCATCACGGACGGGGAGCCGGCAAGCTGCCAGAATTCGTACAGCGCTTCGCCTCTCGTCACTTCGTCTTCGTCCTTCGCGTCCGTTTCGATCTTCGTCACGGCCGGTTTCGTCACGGCGGCGGCAGCGGCAGCCGCGGCGGGCTTTACGGCAGTCGCGGCGGGCTTGGCGGCGGTGGTCGTCGTCGCGGGTTTTACGGTCGTCGCGGCGGGCTTGGCAGTCGTCGTCGCGGGTTTTACGGTCGTCGTCGCGGGCTTCGTGCCGGCGGCGGTGCCGACCTGGGTCTTCGAGGCGATGTTCTCTTTCAGTTTTTCGAACAGACCGCCGGTTTTTTTCGTGGTATCGTCCTTATTCGTTTTAATAGCCATTTTCGTTCCTCCTGAATAAAACGGCAACGTACAGATCAGTTGTATTCAGTATACCCCCTTTTGCCGCGTCCGTAAAGCCGAAACAACGAAACGCCCCGCGTTGCCGCGGGGGCGTTTCTCCCTCTGTTGGAACGACTACTTCATATTACGGCAGCTCGTAGTGGTTGATGTCGTAAACGGAGTTCGAGGTGAACGAATGATCTATCGAATGATCTATCTGAACGGCGCTCGGCGCCGGGCTGGCCTCCGGTTTATTCCATATTTTTGAGTATGGATTGTTATCGGGGTAAAAAGTACCCCCTTTTTTCGAAAATAGTTTTTTTTACGTACCAGCCCTTTCAGGATGGTACGGCACGTTTCTTATCGGACGACTTGGTTCAGCCCTTCCAGGCGATGGCGCGCTGTTCCGTTTCGAGGACCGCTTCGTATGCGCTCGCGATGACCGGTTCGTAGGTCTTTCGGATCTCGTCGATGCGGGTCGAATAGAATTTCTGGAGGCTTCTCGGGGTGATGTAGCCGTCGGGGAATCCGGCGTCGTGGCCGACCCCGGAGATCAGCTTTGCGACGAGATGACGGGCGATCGGGGTATTCCGGTTCGTCCGGAAGATGAATCCGGTGCGGATACCGGACTCCTCGGCGAAATCGAGCAGATCATTCCGAAGCACCTGGGGAAGTCCGAAAGGGGACTCGTTCTTCGGACGAAGAACACCTTCCCGGACCGCTTCCACCGTCACGGACGCCATGTCGTGGACCCGGATCGGGGTATTTGCGAAGAGTTTCACCAAAACGTATCCCTTCCGGTCCTTTTCGCGCTGCGTCGCTTCAAGAAGCCTGTGGTAGTCTTCTTTTGTGATGATCGGCGTTTCCGTCGTCAGTCCTTCCACGCGGTCCGTGCAGAAGTCTCCGTATCCCATATACCGGACGAATTCGTTGTATGCGGTGATCGCGGAGTTGATCGTAGAGTTGCTGTATTCGCGTTCCTCCAGGACGTGATTCAGGAAGCGTTCCAGTGTATCCTTCCCGATCGTCTTGTCTTCCGGCAGATAGTCGTACAGTCTGCGCAGAACCCGGTTGTACTTCCGGATTGTGATGTGGGTTCTCCCGCGCGCGGTCAGGTCGTTGATGTAGTCGTCGATGTTGTTTTCGGTTACGTGCAGAATGCGTTCATTCCGTGTCGCCATTCCACTCTCCTTTCCTCGATATTTATCACCGCGAACCGAACGCGGCGACAGTGATTTTTCCGCCGCCGTTATCGGGCTGCGGATTTATATATGGATTTCAGGGCAGCAGCGTCCATACTCCGGGGTATGGAAATGAGCAGGACAAACCATCCCTTGCCCATAATATTATTTATGAGTGTACCCGAATTGCCGCACGATTGCAATACCTTCCGCACTTTTTTGTATGCATACTATTCTCGTTTCTACGACCGCTCCATCAGCACATCTCAGCGCCCCGTGTGCGCCTACTATCTCCTCTCTTGTTTGCCTCAGCCGGCGTACGAATAACTTTTTCTTGCGTCGGACTTTTCTGGGGGCAATAAAAAACGCCCCGGCGGACCGGGACGTTCTTCGTTCTCTTAGTATTTCTTCGAGGCTTTCTTACGGGCAGCTTCAGACTTCTTCTTTTTCTTTACGCTGGGCTTCTCGTAATGTTCTCTCTTGCGCAGTTCCTGCATCACGCCGTCACGGGCGCAAGAACGCTTGAATCTTCTCAGAGCGTTTTCGAGGCTTTCGCCTTCCTTGACGATGACCTGTGCCATTCTTGTTTTCACCCCTTTCGGCTTAAGATTGTTTCGCCGTCAAATGGTTTCGGTCGACAACACGCTTATTATACGCTCGCAGCCACGCGAACGCAAGCACTTTTTTCATCCGCGGCGCAATTTCGCACGCTCCGGACGATCGGACCTGCCGGACACCTTTCACGCATCGCCGGACACATTCCTCACACCGCGGCAGCGCGATCCGCCTCAGGTCGAATACTTGTCCATCACGTCGATGTAGACGTACTCCGACGTGACGTAGATCGTGATCGTGTAGTCGGTGTAGAACGACGTGTACGAGCTGCCCGGCGTGAAGTTCGTCGGGGTGATGCCGTAGTCGGTCAGGTTCCGGTAGTATTCCTGGACGATCGAGATCGCCTGGTCCTTCCCGATGTAGTCCGTGAAGCGGTAGCGGTACTGGTAGCCGTCGTTGTACGTCTTGCGTTCCGTCAGCGGAATCCCGAGCGCGTCGCCGAGATCCGGAAGCCACGGATAATCCTGGTAGAAGCCGTCCTTCGCGACGGTCTCGACCTGAAGCTTGCCCTTGCCGAACGACGTCGCGTCGTACGCGGCCGTCGTGAAGACGCCCTTCCCGATCAGACTTTCCGCGAGCGTTTTTTCGCTGCCCTTGAGCTTGGCCGACAGCGCGTTCGTGCATACCGTGACCATATCCGCCCGCAGGAACACCGGCTGGCCCGCGGAATTCGTCTCCGTCAGCGAGACTTCGTCCGTCAGGATGCCGACCTCGCGCGCAAGCGTCTCGGGCTTGTCCCACACGAAGTCGTTCCCGGTGATATCGTCGTATCCGAGCGCGCGGAGCGTGAACGTCAGGTACATCTGGGGCGTGCACGGGCCGACGCCGAACTCGGTCGGGCTCACGCCGTCGACGATCCCTTCCTTCTTCGCGAAGCCGATGTACGTATCCGCCCACTCGTAATCGCCGGTGAGATCGAGGAACGTGTTCGCCCAGTGGACGCGCGTCGCCTCCTTCTCAAGCCCGAGCATGCGGATGACCATCACGACGGCCTCCAGCCGGTTCATGGCCCGTCCGAGCGCGTACTGGCCGGGGGCATCGCCCTCGAGCATGTTCAGCGTATCGAGTTCCTTCGCGAGGCTTTCCTGGGCCGTGAGGTCGCGCGCCGCGAACGCTCCCGCGGGAACGAGCAGGACGGCGATCAGCGCGATCGCGAGCAAAAGACAGAGTCTGCGTTTCATTTGGATTCTCCTTCCTCCCCGCCTTCCTCTTCGGGCGGGATGGCATCGGCGGACATGAATGTGATCGTGGCGGTCGAGTCGGCGTTCGACTGGCAGAGGATCATCCGCTCGCCGTTCGACCACGTATAGTATAGGTTATCGGACTGCTCGGGCTTCGAGCCGTCCGTATAGAGCGTTTCAAAGGTGACCTTCGTCTTGGCGAGATTGAATCCGCCGTTCACGTTGACGAGGATCGTGTCGAGATGGATCCCGTCCGCGTTCGCGATGTAATACACGTCGCAGTCGTATCCGTCCCATTTGATGTGTTCGTAGAGGATGCAGCTGAACTGGGTCATCGGCTGGGGATCGCCGCTGTCGTCGCGTTCATCCTCGGCCACGACGACGTCGTTCAGGGACATCCCGTAGTCGACGTCGCGGAAATATCCCTTTCCGGCCGTTTCGTCGGATTTGAGTTTGCTCGAGCAGCCCGCGAGGACCGCCGCGAGGAGCATAAGCGCGAGAGCGAGCGAGACTGCCCGCGCCGCGTATTTCATTTTCGTCTGTGTTTTCTTCATCGGTTCACCAAATCGCACCGGTCAGCGGCCGACCTTGGCCTTGGCCTTGCGCCGGTAGAGCATATCGTCGGCTTCGTCGATCAGCCGCTTGAGCGTATAGCCCGGACCGTATCCCGCGTAGCCGAGCGTCGCGCGCAGATCGTACGGTTTCTTTTCGGTCTCGTTGAACGCCGCGAAAAGGTTCGCCACGTCGCGGCAGAACGCCTCGGGCGCGCCCGGTCCCGGGAAGAAGCCCATGATGAGGAATTCGTCGCCGCCGACGCGGGAGACGACGGCCTTGCGGCCCTCGACGGCGTTGCGCAGGATCTCGGCCGCGTTGACGAGCGCCTCGTCGCCGACGGGATGGCCGAGCGTGTCGTTGATCTTCTTGAAGTCGTTCAGGTCGATCATGAAGAGGTACAGGTCGCCGGCCGCGTTCGCCTTGCGGCTGTAGTCCGCGAAGGAGCTGTCAAGCGTCTTGCGGTTGTTCAGCCCGGTCAGGCTGTCGCGGACGATCTCGCTGTCCTGGTCGTCGATGTACATCAGGATCACGGCCACCGCCGCGCTCGTCCACGCGCCCGGCATCCCGGGGTACGGAAGCGTCAGAAGCGTTCCGGTCACGGGGATGACGTAATAGCCGAGGATTTTGACCAGGTCGCGGCGGGACGAGCCCCCGCGGCCGTTCGCGATGCGGACGATGAGGTGGATCATCGAGGTCAGAAGCACGCCGATGACGAGCACGGACTGGATCCAGAAGTACGGGCCGCGTTCGTAATGGTTTTCCGCGTCGATCGAGAAGATCCAGCCTGTGTGGAGGGAGATCACGCTCAGGACCATGATGAGCACGCCCGGGAGCAGAGAGGCCAGCCGGAGCGTCCGCGTGATCGTGTAGCCGAGCGTCTCGAGGACGTAGACGTACCAGAGGCAGGCGAGGACGAGTCCGCCCGTGATGTAGAAGACGTTGATCAGGCGGTTCAGGGCCATCGCGCCCGGGAACGTTCTCCCGTCGACGAAAAGCCAGAGCAGATCGCAGAGGAGGATGACCATGATGCCGTAGACCGTATAGCGGAACAGGACGCGGCTCATCTGCTGGGAGACGCTGCGTTTGCTCTGGATCACGATGACGGCAAGGATCAGCAGAAAGAGAACGTCGATCTCGATGTGCATCGCCGAAACCATCTTCTCTTTCGCCTCCTCTCTGCGTGATTATAGAAAGCGGCCCCCGCCGAAGCGGGGGCCGTTCGGTCACAAAACGTCAGTTTTACAAACGGTTTTGATTATTCCTGGGGGATCAGGAGGATCTGGCCGACGGTGATGACATCGGGGTTGGCGATGTTGTTGGCGGCAGCGATCTTCTGATAGGTGGTGTTGTACTTCTTGGCGATCGTGGAGAGCCAGTCACCCTTCTGTACTTCGTAGTAGACTTCGGTCACAACGTTGGCAACGTCAGCCTTGGTCGCGGGATCGATCTTGACATCGTCGAGAGCCGGCTTGGACTTGCCTTCGGGCTGCTTCGGAAGAGTTCCGTTGGCGGCCATCGTCGCATAGCCGTTCATCTTGTAGGCAGCGCCGGTAGCGGTGTAGGTGCCTTCAACAGTCTCGGCGTTGACAACGGCGGAGACGATCGCTCTTTCCATCGCGTTGACGGCGAGGACGCCGATCAGCGCCATGTTGGCGGAAGCCTGGCCCCAGGTCGTGGAGGCGGTCACAGCCTTGCCGGAAGCCATCGCGTAGATGCAGTCGCCGTCGGAGGGCTGGTGGGTCGGTTCGATCGCGCGGGAGAAGCCGTCGTGGGCCATCTCGGCGAGCTTGTTGGCGTTGGCCTGGGTCAGCTGAGCGTTGGTGATGACGCAGCCGATCGTGGTGTTCTGGCCGGATACCGGAGGTTCGGCGTTTTCAACGACGGACTCTTCGCGGTCGATGAAGGTGTTGGTTTCGGCGTTGAAGCGGCCGGAGAGGATCTCACCGGTCTCGGGGTCAACGACCTGGCCGGCAGCGTTCACGATGACGATCGCGCCGACGTAGAGTTCGCCATACTTATAGGCGAAGGTGCCCATGCCGCCCTTGCCGCCGCCGGCGGAAGCGCCCATACCGGCACCGCAGTTACCGTTCTTGAACGGGACGCCCGCGAAGGCGTTCGCGCAGGCCTGGTAGCCGGCGTCGAATCCCGGACGGTTTTCGTTCTTGCCGTCACGGCCGTCGTCGCCGCGGCCAAGGTCGAAGATGACAGCGCCGGTGACGATCGGAACGACGGTAACGCCGACCGGAACGCCGAGGCCCTGTTCTTCCATGTACTTCATCGCGCCGGAGCAAGCATCAAGACCGAAGGCGGAGCCGCCGGAGAGGATGCAGCAGGAAATGATCTGAACGGTCTTTTCCGGTTCGAGAAGGTCGGTCTCACGGGTACCCGGAGAACCACCGAGGACGGAGACACCGCCGGTCGCGCCGCCCGTTTCGGTGCAGCAGATCGCGGTGGTACCGGTCACGTTGGCATAGTCGGTCCAAGTGCCGATGACGAAGCCCGGAACTTCAGTGATGTCGACGATCTCGACACCCTTCGGGGCAAACGCGAAGGCAAAGGACACAGAAGACAGCACCATGGCCAGCACAAGCAGAGTAACTAATGCCTTTTTCATTTTGTGTTCCTCCATATGAAAAACAGCAATAACGATTCCGCTTTTCAGTATATATTTATACACGTTTTTTGTACAGAGTTTTTTTGCAAAAAACAGGGGAATCCGCGCAAAAAAAATCACATTGCGACGGGTTGTTTCGCAATGTGAAATGGTTGTCCGCGCCATGCGGATCGATTCTGCGCGGGGCGCGGCGGTTCAGCCCGGAGGCCACTTCATCATCCGCTTGCCGAGGAGGTGGAAGTGGAGGTGTTTGACGGTCTGCATGCCGTCCTCCCCGCAGTTCACGACGAGCCGGTAACCGTTGTCAAGGCCCGTCAGAGCCGCGATTTCCTTGACCTTCTCGAGGATGTAGCCCATCAGGCCGGCGTCCTCCTCCGTCAGTTCGTCAAGCGACGGGATGTGCTTCTTCGGGATGATCAGGACGTGGACCGGCGCCTGGGGAGACATGTCCCGGAACACGAAGATCCGGTCATCCTCGTACACGACGTCCGTCGGGATCTCGTGCGACGCGAGTTTGCAGAAGATGCAGTCGGACATTATAGTTCTCCTTTCTAACTATTATTATACGCTATGAATTAATTATTATTCATCGTTTCCGCCTTTTTCCGCGCATTGCGGAGACGGAGATTGTGAAATATGCGTCTATCTATACGAGCGCCATGTCGATCGCGACGGAGCCCTTTTTCGCGCGGACGGTCGCGAGCGATCCGGAGACGAGCGGCATCATCGGCGGGAGATGGCCGATGTCGAGGTCCATGAGGACCGGGACGCCGTACTTTCCGAGCGCGCCCGTCACGGCGTTGTACATGTTCATTCCCATCATCTCTTCGCCGAAGTGCATCGGGCGGCCGATGAGGAAGCCCTTCGCGGTGCGGAACCAGCCGGCCTCCGAAAGCGCCCAGAGGCAGCGGCGGACGTCCATCGGGTTCAGGTCGCACGCCTCGAAGAACCAGATCACGCCGTCGTCCTTATAGCGGTCGAGGAACGCGGCGACGTTGTCGAAGCGCGTGCCGCAGAGCGTGAAGAGGATATCGAGGCAGCCGCCGACGAGGCGTCCCGAGAAGCGCGTCACGGCGTCCTTCGGGCGCGGGAAGTGGACCGCGAGGCCGCCCTCCCCGTCCGGCTCATAGATGCGGAAGCGGTTCGGCTCCGTCGCGTTGTACGGCAGGAAGATGCCGGAGCCCTCGGGGTGCTTCTCGCGCTCCCATCTGTCGTAGTTGCGGACGGTCAGGACCGCGGGGCCGCCCTTCGTTTCCCCGCGGCCGAGTTCGCCGGTCAGCGCGCGGAACGCGTCCTCGACGGCCGGGTGGCGCGGGTCCTGGGCAAAGTCCGAGAGGCACGGCCCGTAGATTGCGGCCGTGTCGCACAGCGTCGTCAGCGGAAAGACGAGGTTCGTGTTGTCCGAATAGCCCATGAACCACTTCGGTT
>JAEEGI010019947.1_pt1 | contig 13474 bp, 9 predicted proteins | sample 8958751 | NCBI WGS metagenome assembly JAEEGI01 (sample SAMN16246545, study PRJNA631951) | gut metagenome | biome: gut microbiome; feature: rumen; material: KS-attached | host: Bos | place: Iran: Karaj | collected 2018-10
TTCGGTCACGATGATGTTGACGTCGTGCTCCGAGCTGTCTTGGTGGGACACGAAGGGTACGATAGAAGAGATAACGCCGCCCTTGGCCACTGACGGACAAGTGAAAATGGAGAGGTATGCATTGCGGATGAAGTCGCCCGAACCTCCGATGCCGTTCATCATCTTCGTGCCGCTGATATGGGTAGAATTGACGTTACCATAGAGGTCGGCCTCGATGGCAGTGTTGATGGCGATGACACCTAAGCGACGGATAATCTCCGGTGAGTTGGAAATCTCACTTTGGCGCAGTGTCAGGTGGTTCTTGAAGTAGTTCATATTGTCGTACACCTGCATCAGGCACTCGTTGGAAACGGTCAGTGAGCAAGCTGAAGCGTCCTTTACACGACCGTTCAGCATCATACCTACCACGCTGTCCTGCAGCACTTCGGTATAGATGTTGAAGTCGGGCACATGCTTGTCCTCACCTAAGGCACCGAGGATAGCGTTAGCCGTAGAACCCACACCACTCTGCAAGGGCAGGAACTCTTTGGGGATACGGCCCTTGTGCATCTCCTCCACCAGGAACTCGGCAGTGAGGAAGCCAATCTTATCGGTTACGGGGTCGCTGTCCTTGAAGGCACGAGCCTCGTCGGGGATGTTGCACTCTACGACACCCACCACCTTGTCTTTGGGGATGCTGACATAAGGAGAACCGATGCGGTCACCGACATGTTCGATGGGAATAGCCTTACGGTAGGGAGGGTCCAACGGCTCATAGACGTCGTGGATATACTTTGCATTGGGATTGTGGAAGCTGTTGAGCTCCAGAATGACGTGCTTGGCCAGACGGGCTGCCGTGGGAGAGATGCCACCGGCGGCTGTCAGGTAGACGTGGTAGTCATTACCAGCGTCCTCAATGTCACAGACCTCAAGGATGGCCCAGTCCAAAGGACCATAGAAACCATAGCGCAGCTCCTGTGCCATGTGGCTCAGGTGCAGGTCGTTGTAGGGGATTTCACCCATGTTCACATGCTTGCGGAAGTCGGGGTTTGTAGTGTAGGGAGCACGATAGAGAATAGCCTGTGCATTAGCCAAGTCACCATCGGTACTCTGTCCTGTTGAAGCACCCGTAAAGATGGCCACCTTGAACTCGCGGCCAGCCTCATGTTCAGCAATAGCAATCTTTGCTAACTCCTTAGTTGTTGCCTTGGCTACACCAGCTGGTGTAAAGCCACTCATGGCGATATGATCGCCATTCTTAATCAGTGCTGCAGCCTCTGCAGCAGTCATACGTGTATAAGCCATGTCGTTTACTATTTGACGATTTACGATTTACGTTTTGCAAATTTTGCGTGCAAAATTACTTAAAAACGCTCAAACCGCCAAACAAATTATGAATTATGAATTATGAATTATGAATTCTTAAAGGTACTCCATCAGTACGTCCCACACCGCGATGATGTGGCAGATGCTACCGGCAAGCACAAAGAAATGGAAGACAGAGTGCATGTAGCGGCGCTTGTTCAGACTATAGAAAACAGCTCCCGTAATGTATGCAACGCCCTCGGCGATAATCCAAGTGACGGCAGTCGTGGATACAGAGTCTATCAGCGGTTTGAAGGCCACCAGCACTGAAAGGCCCATGCCGATAAAGCAGAAGGTTTCGACATTGGAATGTTCTTTCAGCCGGACAAAGCTCACGATGGTTCCCGCAATGGCACAGAGCCATACGAATGAAAACAACGACCATCCCCAATAACCTTGCGTACGCAGTGCCACCAGCGTCAGTGGTGAGTAGCTGCCGGCGATATGCCAGTAGATGGCGGCATGGTCCCACTTGCGGAGACGCTCTTTCCATTTGGAACGTCGGAGCAGGGTATGGTAGACGGTCGAAGCAATGTATGAGGCCAGCATGCCGAACAGATACAGACAGACGCCGAGGCGAGCCCAGGGATTGTCGCCGCGGAATGCCATCCAGAGGAAGACAATGCCAAAGGTCACACCCAGGACGATACCGCCTGCGTGTGACCATGCGTTCCAAAGCTCTTCGCGATGTGTGTATTTGATTGCCATAACTGGCGGCAAGGATTTTGCCTTACAGCAGATTCATCGTATCGGTGGCAATCATCAGTTCTTCGTCGGTAGGAATGACCACCACCTTCACCTTGGAGTCATCGGCAGAGATGATGGCTTCTTCACCACGGACGTTGTTCTTCGACTCGTCAAACTTGACGCCGAGGAACTCCAGGCCCTTGCAGACCTCCGAACGCATGCTGATCTGGTTTTCGCCGACACCAGCCGTGAAGACGATAACATCCAGTCCACCCATAGCGGCAGCGTAGGCACCGATATACTTCTTGATGCGATAGAAGTACATGTCCTGAGCCAGCTTGGCACGGGGGTCGCCACTCTTGGCGGCATTCTCCACGTCACGCATATCGCTGCTGCCACCCGTCAGACCGGCTACACCGCTCTTCTTGTTCAGCAGGTTAGACATGCCGTCGGCATCCAGACCCAGCTTCTTCTCAATAAATGTCACGGCACCACCGTCAATATCACCGGAACGGGTACCCATGACCAGACCCTCCAGCGGGGTAAGACCCATCGAGGTGTCGATGCACTTGCCGTCAACGACAGCAGCGACAGAACCACCGTTACCAACGTGACAGGTTACCATCTTGGTACCTTCGGCAGGAATGCCGAGGAACTCGCAGGCACGGGCTGACACGTAGCGATGAGAGGTGCCGTGGAAGCCGTAGCGGCGGATGCCGTATTTCTCATACAGCTCGTAAGGAATGGCGTACATGAATGCCTTAGGAGGCATGGTCTGGTGGAAAGCCGTGTCAAATACACCGACCTGAGGCAGACCAGGCATCAGTTCCTTCACGGCGTTTACGCCTTTCAGGTTGGCAGGGTTATGCAGCGGAGCCAGGTCAGAGCACTCCTCGAAGGCCTTCAGCACCTCGTCGGTCAGGATGACGCTCTTATTGAACTTCTCGCCGCCGTGCACCATGCGGTGTCCAACGGCATCAATCTCGTCAAGACTCTTGATGACGCCAATCTCGGGGTCAGTCAGCAACGAGAAGATAAACTTCACACCCTCGGTATGCTCGGGAATGTCGTGCATGATCTGCTTCTTCTCACCGTTGGCGAGCTTCACCTTCACGAAAGCGCCGTCCAAGCCCACGCGCTCAGCACCACCACTGGTCATGACACTCTTGTCGTCCATGTTGTACAGAGCGTACTTGATGGAGGACGAGCCACAATTCAAAACAAGGATTTTCATATAATTATCAATTATCAATTATCAATTTTCAATTATTTCTTGGCGTCCATGGCCTGGCAAGCCGTGATGGCTACCATGTAGTAGATGTCGTCTACTGAACAGCCGCGGGAGAGGTCGTTCACAGGACGTGCAATACCCTGCAGAATCGGGCCAATGGCAATGGCATCGCCCAGACGCTGTACCATCTTATAGCCAATATTTCCTACTTCAAGGTTCGGGAACACAAGGACATTGGCCTTACCGGCAATGTCAGAGCCGGGAGCCTTCTTGGCACCTACACCAGGAACGAGGGCAGCATCAGCCTGCAGCTCACCGTCAATCTTCAGGTCGGGAGCCATCTCCTTGGCCAGACGGGTTGCCTCAATCACCTTGTCGCATACCTCGTGCTTGGCACTGCCCTTCGTCGAGAAGCTCAACATAGCCACACGCGGATCGGCAAAGCCGGCAACGCTCTTAGCGGTCTGAGCCGTGCAGACAGCAATCTGAGACAGCTGGGCAGCATCGGGCATCGGGGTCACGGCGACGTCGGCTATCACGAGCACGCCGTCCTCACCATACTGCTTCTGCTTCGAGATGAGCAGCAGTCCGCCGCTGACGCAGGTGATACCTGGCTGGCACTTGATAATCTGCAGGGCAGGACGCAGCGTGTCGCCCGTTGTCGACAGCGCACCGCTGATCTGACCGTCAGCACCCTCGGTCTTGATAATCATACAACCCAGATACAAGGGGTTCTTGATGAGCTTGCGGGCCTCTTCGATGGTCATGCCCTTCGACTTGCGAATCTCGGCCAGCTTTTCAGCCAGCTCCTCGCTCTTCTCGTAGTTCTCGGGGTCGATGAGCGTAGCCTTGCCGATGTTCTGCAGGCCCTTTTCCTTAGCCAGGGCTGCTACCTTGTCGGGGTTACCAATGAGAATGATGTCTGCGATGTCCTCAGCCAACACACGGTCGGCTGCACAAAGTGTGCGTTCCTCCTCTGCTTCGGGGAGCACGATGCGCTGCTTGTTTGACTTAGCACGCGCTACGATTTGACTTAAAAGATCCATAGTTTGTTTTTTATATGATTATATAATAGAATTCACGGACTGCAAAGGTACGAATAAGCGAGCACAATACAAAATGAAAAACAATTTTATTAAGCATTATTTAGAGTTAATCCCATTTTCTCCGTCAGAATGCTCTCCAGTTTTTCAGCAGACAGGCGCAGTTGCAGTTCACTATGGACGGCTACGGAAATGCCGCCCGTTTCCTCTGACACCACGATGGCAATACAATCACTCTCATGGGTGATACCCAAAGCTGCACGGTGGCGTAGTCCCAGTTCTTTGGGAATATTCAAATCGTGCGAGACAGGGAGGATGCAGCCCGCAGCCTTAATGCGCTGGTTGGCAATGACCATGGCACCGTCGTGAAGCGGCGAATTCTTAAAGAACAGGTTCTCGATGAGCCGTTGACTGACGGTAGCATCAATGCGCTCACCTGTAGCCACAATGTCGTCAAGGGGGGTGGAACGCTGTACGACGATGAGGGCACCCACCTTCTTCTTACTCATACTCATACACGACATCACGATGGGCATGATTACCTGCTTCAACTTGTCCTTATCATTCGACTTGTCACCTACGGGCAGAATGCGTCGCAGGGCCTGGATGCGTTGGTGGGCACCCAGGTTATACAGGAACTTGCGGATCTCATCCTGAAACAGGATGATGAGGGCGATAACACCGACGCTCACCAGTTTGTCCATGATAGACCCCAGCAGTTTCATTCCAATCACCTGTGACACCACCAGCCACAACACCACAAACACCAAAATGCCCATAAAGACGTTCAGTGACCGCGACTCCTTCATCAGCCGGTAGATGTAGTAGAGCATCAGGGCGACAAGGACAATGTCTATGATATCTTTGACTCCAAATTCAAAAAACATCCTCTATGACTATATAATTTTTTAATTATTTAATTTTTCAATTTTTCTACCGCCCCTTGAGCGCTTTCGTGATTCTGATGCATTCCACAGCCTCGCGAACATCGTGAACGCGCAGGATGCTGGCACCTTTCAGCAGCGCAATGGTGTTAAGTGCTGTTGTGCCGTTGAGCGTCTGAGCGGCTTCGGTCTCTAACAGGTGGAAAATCATGGACTTCCGCGATATACCCACCAGTATCGGCAGCTTCAGCATTTGCATCTGCTCTAACGCAGCCATGACCTCATAGTTCTGTTCTAATGTCTTACCAAAGCCGAACCCCGGGTCAAGAATGATGTCTTTCTGACCCATCGAGCGCAAGCAGTCCACCACTTCTGCACAGTCCAACAACACTTCACGCATCGTTGCGCCACGCGACATATAAATATAAGGTACGTGCAAGCGTGCCACCATTCGGAACATGGAATGCTGGGTGTTGCCTGCTGAATGCTGGACATTGGCGGGTGCGCCCACATCGTTGATAATGGCGGCGCCAAAGTCTTCCACCACCATACGGGCAATATTCGGACGGAATGTATCGACGCTGACAATAGCTTCCGGAACCTCGCGGCGCACAATGGTCAATGCCCGCCGCAGGCGGTCAGCCTCTTCGGCCTCGCTGACGGGTTCACTGCCCGGACGTGTCGAGCAAGCTCCCACGTCAATGATGCTGCCGCCCTCTTCCATGATCTGCACCGCACGTTCCGCAACTTCACGTTCCGTCTGTTTGCGGCTGTCGGCATAGAAAGAGTCTGGTGTCACATTGAGGATACCCATCACTTGTGGCGCTTCCAGACTGAGCAGCCGTCCATTACAATTCACCGTATACTCCATAACAGCCACAAAGGTACGAATAAGCGAGCACAATACAAAATGAAAAACATTTTTTTTCATTTTTATTGTTGAGCGACAGTACTTTCGACGAAGTCAAAGGTACGCTACGAGCTTGCTCGCTTCTACCTTTAGGTGGAAGAATAAGCGAGCACAATACCAAATTTCTGCGTTTGAAATCGGGTATAGGCGCACGATCATTTGGGTATAGGCGAGCAATCGTTTGGGTATAGGCGAGCAATGATTAAGTACGTCCTTTCTCCCTGTTACCCTTAGGCTTTCCCCCTGCAAGCTTTATGGCATCCCCCTGCCAGCCTTAATGCTTCTCCCCACGAAGCCTAATTGCACAGAAAAAACGGTTACGGTTACAACTGTAACCATATGGGCACAGAGAAGAAATAACGGAAAAGAAAACCCAACAACATGCTGACAAGCAGACATTTACAAAGTATCACGATATTCCAACGAGGCTGAGAGGTTACATGGTTACAGTGTAACCATGTAACCGAAAGAACGAAATAACAAGATGTGACCGAGGTGATTTAATTGCATTTTAGCGGAGTTTAGAGGTCAAAAATCTGCATTTTAGCGGAGTTTAGGCGCATTATTTTTGCATTTTAGCGGAATTTAGATTCGTTATTTTTGCATTTTAGCGGAGTTTTTGAAATATTATTTGTATATTTGCGGTCGAAAACTATAAAGTTATGATTGACGAGAAGATTAGGATTTTGCGACTGTTTCTAAGTGGTATGAGCCTTTGAAGGTGGGTTGAATAATTGAAAGAATATAAGCAGAAGAAACATAGACAATATGCAAATCGGAATATACGAACAAATTATCAATCAGCTATTTGAAGAGAAAATAGCTTCGATAGACAGGGAACAGTTCTATATAGGAGAGCGGGCTATAGAGCGGCATGAGGTTGCCAAGCTGCTTGCGATGTATATGACAGGTATCTTTGAACAGATGCTGTCTGGCGCTTCCGATTTGGAGGATGAGGATGTTGATGATGTTGAAGAGCAGAAGAAGGATGGAGTTAGAAAAGGAGTGAATCTGGCTAATGCCATTATCAAGAAGCTTATTGATGAGTTCCATATAGAATCGGGAAATCTGCTGTCTGCACAGGCGAAGATACTGACGGCTGTGATAGACAAGACGCAGTCGGGCTATCCAGATTTAGCTAAGAGGCTGGAGGAGATTATGCCAATTAAAGGATTGGTGAACGGAGCGCTCTTCACAGGAAAAGGCATTAAGTTATATACAGAATTACAGAAGGAAATAGCCTCAGCCGATGAGATTAGACTGATGGTGTCGTTCATCAAGAAACGTGGACTAGCGCTAATACTGCCGCAGTTGAAGGAGTTCACCAACAGAGGGGGAAAGCTAAAAGTGATTACTACTACCTATATGCAGGCAACCGACTTTGAAGCCGTGAAGAAACTGGCAGAACTTAATAACACAGAAATAAAAATCACTTACGACACCACCGATGAGCGATTGCACGCAAAGGCATACATTTTTCTGCGTAACACAGGGTTTAATACTGCATATATTGGTTCTTCTAATCTTTCTGAGCAAGCCCTTGATACTGGTGCTGAGTGGAACGTTAAAGTGACGCAGATGGAGCAGCCCCGGATGATGAAAACTATCATGGGGGCATTTGATGCTTCTTGGTGGGCGGAAGGCTATGAAACCTTTGTTAGCGGAGAGGACGACGAGCGATTGAAAGTTGCACTCGGGGCGGAGTCGGATAATGCGATTGACTTCGACCTGCTACGACTCATACGTCCTTTCGATTATCAGCAAGAGATCTTAGAGCGTCTTCAGGTTGAGCGGGAAGTGCGTGGACATTGGCGCAATCTTGTAGTAGCCGCAACAGGAACGGGTAAGACCGTTATGGCTGCGAGTGACTATAAGGCTTTTGCTGAAAAAAACGAACGTGCACGACTTTTATTCATTGCACATCGTGAAGAAATCCTGCGTCAAAGTCTGTTGACATTCCGTCAAGTACTTAGCGATTATAACTTTGGCGAGAAATGGTATGGCGGTGAAGAACCTGCCAACTATGAATATTTGTTTGCATCTAAGGATACGCTCAATAACCGCTTAGAGAATCTGCAACTTCCTGCTGACTATTACGATTATATCGTGATAGATGAGGTACACCATGCTGCTGCCTCTTCTTATCGTAAGATTATCGACCACTTTAAACCCAAGATATTGCTTGGCCTGACGGCTACACCAGAACGTATGGATGGTGAGGATATCACGCAGGACTTCGATGGTACAATTTCTGCTGAGATACGTCTTGACGATGCGCTGAACAAAGGCTTGCTGGCTCCTTTCTATTATTATGGCATCACAGATTCTGTGGACTATTCTGAGGTGGCTTGGGATAAGGGACACTATGTTGCGTCAGAACTTTCACGCATTTACAGCTATAACGATGCACGAACTGCTGTCATCTTGCAATCGTTGCAAAGGTATATTCCTAACATTCGTGACGTTAGGGCATTATGCTTCTGTGTAGATCAGCAGCATGCCAAATATATGGCTTCGAAGTTTACGCTTTGTGGACTGAAGGCTGATGTGTTGACCAGTGAGAATGCACAGATGCGAGCTCCACTTTATCGACGTTTGAAAAACAAGGAAATCAACTACCTGTTTGTTGTAGATATGTTCAACGAGGGTGTGGATATCCCTGAGGTTGACACCATTCTTTTCCTTCGTCCCACAGAGAGTCTCACGGTGTTTATCCAGCAGTTTGGTCGAGGATTACGTAAGGCCGAAGGCAAAACACATGTGGATATCTTTGACTATGTGGGTAACAGTCGTGCAGAATTCAACTATTCCGACCGAATGAGGGTGATGCTTGGGCGCACTTCGATGAGTGTAATTGAGGAGATGGAACGTGACTGTCCGCATCTGCCTTTGGGTTGTCGCATCATGCTGGAGCCAAAGGCCAAGGAGTATATCCTCCAGAATATCAGAGGTGCTATCCAGCGTTTTACGGCTCGACGGGTTCTTGGTTTGGTGCAGAACTTTGAAAGACATCACTCCGTTCCGCTTACGCTCTCCAATTTCGTAAGGATCTATCAGATGCCCGTAGATAAACTCTACAAAGGAAGAACGTGGAATCAGATATTATTTGAGGCAGGGGTGAACGAAGAACAATCTCGGTTTAATGAGGAGTTAAGCCGTGCTGTGTTCCGCAAATGGTCGGCAACGGACTCGTATTCCTATTTGAGTTTTATCGAACAGCTGGCAAAACGGGCATTTAGACTGAGAGTAAACAGCTTAAATGCAGTTGACCAAAAACGATTGCTGATGTTCTATTACGACCTTTTTGAGACGGCTGGTAGATTTGCAAGCATCCAAGAGATGGTTGATGCCCTTGCTGCAGACAAACTATTCTGCGATGAACTTGCTGAGGTGATAGGACTGATGCTTCAAGAGAACAAAGCCTACGAGAAGCCGGATAACTCTCTGCTACCAGATTTCCCACTGAAACTTCATGGTGTATATACAAAGGCACAGATTCAGGTGGCTATAGGGACATCGACGTTGGCTCGGAAATCGTCGGCTCGCGAGGGTGTAGAACGCAACAAATTGCTGAATGTGGAGGCGATGTTCGTCGATATCATCAAGAATCGTGAAGAGGGTTCTACGACAGATTACGACGACAAGGCGCTGTCACCCTATCTATTCCAATGGGACACGCAGAATCGCGTCCGGCCAGAATCGAATGAGGGGCAGGCGTATATCAATCAAACACAAACGATGTTATTGTTTGTACGTGAGCAAAAGAACTTCGTTGAGGACAAAACTCGCACACTTGGATATGTGTATTTGGGCCGTGTTACCCTGAGTGACTGGGTGTACAAGAATTTAGGCAATCGAATGCAAATGCAGATACGTTGGAATATGGTAGAACCGATTCCTGGCAGCGTAATGCACTTTGCACGAATGAAAGAAATTGCATAGGATTATGAAACAGATAGAAGTCGTAGCAGCAATTATTCGCAAAGGAGATAAGATATTCGCCACACAACGGGGATATGGCGACTTCAAGGACTGGTGGGAGTTTCCTGGCGGGAAGATGGAAGCTGGGGAAACGCCGGAAGAGGCGCTGACGCGGGAGATACGTGAGGAATTGTCTGCGGAGATCAGTGTGGATGAGTTTCTTTGTACGGTGGAGTATGATTATCCGCAGTTTCACTTGACGATGCATTGCTATCTCTGCTCTCTCATTGGTGAGGCGCTGCATCTGAATGAGCACGAGGCAGCCCGCTGGCTCACTAAGGATGAATTGGACAGCGTGAAGTGGCTGCCAGCAGATATGAAGGTGATAGAAGATGTAAGAACTATCGTTTGGCAATAAAAATGAAAAAAAGAGTTTTTCATTTTGTATTGTGCTCGCTTATTCGTACCTTTGCACACAGAGATAAAATATGGTGCAATGACACAAGAAGAAAAAACAAAGTTGGAAGAACGCATCGTTGACGTGCTGAAAACGGTTTATGACCCAGAGATACCTGTCAACATCTACGACCTCGGCATGATCTATAAGATAGACGTGCAGGAAGACTCGTCGGTAGAACTCGATATGACTTTCACGGCCCCTAACTGTCCTGCCGCAGATTTCATCCTGGAAGACGTGCGCACAAAGGTGGAGAGCGTGGATGGCATCGCCTCGGCTAATGTTAACTTGGTCTTTGAGCCTGCTTGGGACCAAAGTATGATGAGCGAAGAGGCACGCGTGGAACTGGGATTTGACTAAGATAATGGAAAATTGATAATGGATAATTGACAATGAAATCGATATATTTCCTTTCTGATGCCCACCTTGGGTCGCTGGCCGTTCCACATCAGCGTATGCAAGAGCGTCGGTTGGTGCGCTTTCTCGACAGCATCAAGGAGAAAGCTGCCGCCATTTATCTGCTGGGCGACATGTTCGACTTCTGGTATGAATATAAATATGTAGTGCCTAAAGGCTTCACGCGCTTCCTTGGCAAACTGTCAGAACTGACAGATATGGGCGTTGAGGTTCATTTCTTTACGGGCAACCACGACATCTGGGCCTACGAATATCTGGCAAAGGAGTGTGGTGTCATCCTGCATAAGAAAGCTGAGACTACCGAGATTTACGGTCATGAGTTCTTTTTGGCTCATGGCGACGGACTGGGCGACTCCAACAGCTCGTTCAAGGTCATCCGTGCCATCTTCCACAATCGTGTATGCCAGTGGCTCTTCTCTGCCCTGCATCCGCGCTGGGGCATGAACTTCGGACTGGCATGGGCCCGCCAGAGCTACATCAGCCATAAAGAGAACGACGATACTGCCTATTTGGGTGAGGACAAGGAACATCTGGTGCTTTTTGCGAAGAAGTACATTGAAGAACATCCAAATATTGACTACTTCATCTTCGGCCACCGCCACATTGAACTCGACATCAAGTTAGCCCGCCATACACGCCTGATGATTCTGGGCGACTGGATTTCTCAGTTCACATACGCTGTCTACGATGGGGAACACATGTTCTTAGAAGAGTATGTCGAGGGCGAGAGTCAGCCTTGACGGGAACGGCGCTCCACAGACAGGAAACGAAATAACGAAAACTTAAAACGATATGAGAAGACTGCTATTATCACTATTTATCACCGCCCTTGCGCTGACTGCCGCTGCTGAGGACGGACACCAGTTGTGGCTGCGCTACCAGCCCGTCAACAAAGCCAAGGTCACCGTTACCGACAAGGTGTCCCCCACTATCGCCATTGCCAAACGGGAGCTGGAAACCTACTACGACGGCGAAAGCGTCACCCTGAAACTTGACGCCTCGATGCCCGACGATGATGGCTTTACCATTGACGGCACCACCATCACTGCCCGCCGCGATGCAGGACTGCTCTATGGTGCCTACGAATTGTTGCGTAATCAACAACTCTCGGCAGACGATGCCAACTACACGTACACGACACACCCCGCCTTCTCGCTCCGTCTGCTGAACCACTGGGACAACTTGGACGGCAGCATCGAGCGTGGCTATGCCGGTGAGAGCATCTTTTGGAAAGAGGATAACGCTCAAATCATCCCTTTCAACCCTCTGCTCATTGAAGAGTATGCCCGCGCCAATGCCTCGATAGGCATCAACGGCACCGTGCTGAACAACGTCAATGCCTCGCCGAAGATGCTGACAAAGCCTTATTTGAAAGAGGTCAAGAAGATTGCCGACATCCTGCGCCCATATAATATCAAGGTGTATCTCTCCATCAATTTTGCTACACCGATGGCCTTGGGCGATACCAAGACGGCAGACCCGTTAGACAAGAGCGTCGCCCGCTGGTGGCAGAAAAAAGCCAAGGAAATCTACAAGCTAATCCCCGACTTCGGCGGTTTCCTGGTCAAGGCTAACAGTGAGGGACAGCCCGGCCCTGGCGACTTCGGACGCACCCATGCCGACGGTGCCAACATGCTGGCCGACGCCCTGAAGCCTTACAAGGGCATCATCATGTGGCGCTGCTTTGTCTATGGTGCCAATCACAAGGGTGAAGACCGTGTAAAGCAGGCTGTCTCTGAGTTCAAGCCCCTTGACGGTCAGTTCCGCGACAACGTCATCCTGCAGACCAAGAACGGTCCGCTGGATTTCCAGCCCCGTGAGCCGTACAGTCCCATCTTCGACCAGATTAAGAAGACCCCTAACATGGTGGAACTGCAGATTACCCAGGAGTATCTGGGCCAAAGCCGCCATTTGGTGTACCTCGCCCCTATGTGGGAGGAGTTCTTCTCGTTTGTGGAGCCTTCATCCCTGAAGGGTATTGCTGGCGTGGCTAATATCGGTCTGGACCGCAACTGGTGCGGACACCACTTCTCGCAGGCCAACTGGTATGCCTTCGGGCGACAGGCATGGGATCCGGCATTGTTGTCTGAAAGCATCGCTAAGGAATGGCTCATACAGACTTTCACCAATGATGCTCAGTTTGTCAAGACTGTTTCAAAGATGATGATGGAGAGTCGCGAGGCCTGTGTCAAATATATGATGCCGCTAGGCCTGCACCACATCTTTAAGTTTGACCACCACTACGGCCCTGAGCCTGACGGCTTCATTGCCAGCTATCCGTTGGAGTGGTGCCCGGTCTACTACCACAAAGCAGACAAGAACGGCATCGGTTTCGACCGTTCCAGCAAGGGGACGGATGCCGTCAGCCAGTATCGCCCGGAGATGGCTCGTCTCTACGACAACATCGAGACCTGCCCCGAGGACCTGCTATTGTGGTTCCACCATGTGCCTTGGGACCATAAGATGAAGGACGGCTCTACACTGTGGGAGTCGATACAGGCCGAATATAATGCAGGTGTGCTGGCGGTGGAAGCCATGCAGATAGTCTGGCGCTACAAAATGCGTCACTTCGTCGACGAA
>JAEEGI010019949.1_pt1 | contig 13473 bp, 9 predicted proteins | sample 8958751 | NCBI WGS metagenome assembly JAEEGI01 (sample SAMN16246545, study PRJNA631951) | gut metagenome | biome: gut microbiome; feature: rumen; material: KS-attached | host: Bos | place: Iran: Karaj | collected 2018-10
CCGATCCCATTGTCCAGGTTATACGTTATTCTTTTATAGACTTTCTATCTGTATTTCACGCAAATTTACTATTTTTGCTCTCGCATTCCTGGTTCGCAGACAACCACGCTGCAAATCTAAGGTTTGCGCTCGAAACCATTCAAAGATTTCAACATATTAAACAAACCATCATGGTATCCATTTTCGACGACATGGCCCAAATCACCGAATCCGAGGTCAGGCGCATGCTGCCCTTGGTTAACGAACAGCGCCGCAACGAGGCATTGCGCTTCAAGCATCTCTTCGGCCAGTTTGCCTGCCTCAAATCATGGCTGATGCTGCAAGAACTATTGAAACCCATGGGAATCAATGATTTGAACATGAATTACAACGAACATGGCAAACCGTTTTTGGTTCACCATCCCGAGGTGCATTTCAACCTCAGCCATTGCAAGAACGGCATCGCTGTGGCGGTCGACTTCTCCCCTATCGGCATCGACATCGAGAGCTACCGCAGCAGCAGCCTTGCCCTCATCCGCAAAACGATGAGTCCTGCTGAAACCGAATGGATCCTTTCCTCTTCCGACCCCATCGAGACCTTCACACAATACTGGACCAAAAAAGAGGCAGTGGTGAAACTGCGTGGCACAGGGATCATCGACGACCTCCACAGTGTTCTCAACGGCGAGGGTTACCGCCTTGAGACACACATTAATAACGAAAAACGCTATGCGTTCAGCATAGCGTTTTCCCAGATCCTGTGATGCTACAGGTCATGCAATAATTCTCGTCCCGCAAGTCGGGTCGCCAAGTCTCGTGGCCTCGGTGATGATGGCCTCATGGCCTGTGGCTTCCACGAAGAGGATAGCAGCACGCACTTTGGGCGCCATGCTGCCCTCAGTGAACTGTCCGTCAGCCAAATGCTTCTTGGCCTCGGCCACAGTGATGGTATCCAAGGCTTGCTCGTTTTCCTTGCGGAAATTGATGTAGACCTTAGGCACATCGGTGAGGATATAAAACTCGTCAGCGCCAATATTGATGGCGGTCATGGCAGAAGCGAGGTCCTTGTCGATGACGGCCTCAACACCACCAAGGCTGCCATCGGGTTTCTCGATGACAGGGATGCCGCCACCGCCCACGGTGATGACGATGTTGCCTTGCTCGGCCAACTGCTTCACCAAGGCGACGTTCTGGATGGCAATGGGTTTCGGCGAAGCCACCACTTTGCGCCAACCACGACCTTTGGGGTCTTCCTTATAGACAGCGCCCGTCTCGGCAGCGTATTTCTCAGCCTCTTCCTTGGAATAATAAGGACCGACTGGCTTGGTCGGATTCTGGAACATCGGGTCGTTCTTGTCGACCACCACCTGGGTCACCAAGGTGACCACATTGCGCTTCAGGCCTTCCTTGGCAAAGGTCTTGCCCAAACCCATCTCAATCATGAAACCGATAAGGCCTTGGGTCTCGGCCACACAAAAGTCGATAGGCATGCCCGGCACGCCAAACTGATGGTGGCCTGCCTCATGCTGCAGCATGACATTGCCCACTTGGGGACCGTTGCCATGGCCGATGACCAGATTATAATCGTTCTTCAGGAAAGGAAGCAGCGAATGGCACGTCTCAGTGACATTCTCCATCTGTTCCTTGTAGGTTCCTTTCTGACCGCCTCTCAAAAGGGCGTTGCCGCCAAAGGCGATGACTGCTAATTTCTTCATATCAATTCTAGTCTATATTTTTATTTATTTGGTTCTTCTTTAGTCGAGTCTGATTTCCTATGATAGGTTACAGTATAACCATCCTGACCAATGACCAACAGAGAATCGTCAAGAGAAATGATGTTGTTGGTGTCAGCAAAACTGGCAGGAGCACTCCCATTGGTCGTGCCATTGAGAATCAACAAGTTACCATTCTTCTCCCAAGTCTTGTATTCCCTAAAGCCAGTGTTGATGGAAATCACCTGACCGTTTTCAAGCAAAGTGAAACCCACTTCGCCAAGATAACTGCCTTCAGCGGCAGGTTCGACCCAAGTTCCAACGATGGACGGGCGAGAGCATGATGCGAAAACCAAACCCATTAGTCCGCATAAAGCAATGATAATCAAGTTTTTGTTCATTTTTAACTCCTATTTGATTTGGAGCGGCAAAGATACAAACTTTTCTTTCACAAAACCAAGACAATCATTTGTTTTTGGCGGTTTTCTTCTTTTTCACCCACCGCGTTATTTCACCGACCCATAAGATGACCGACGTGCCCACGATGATACGGATCCAGTCGCCCAAAGGCAAAGGCACCACGTTGAACATCTCGCCGCCAAAGGTGACGATAAGCACCTGTCCAAGAGCGATGATTAATAAGGTAAGGCCAAAACCACGCCTGATGTCCTTGTTGAGGAAGCCTTTCAGCGCCGACTGGTTCGTATGGTAGGCCTTGGCATTGAAGATGTTCCAGAACTGCATGAACACAAAGATGGTGAAAAACAGCGACAACTCTTTAGGCGTGAAACCACCCACATGGTGGAAGTTGAAGAAGTTGGCGAAATAGTCGCGCAACGAGAAGTCGGCCAGCGTCTCCACACCGCTATGCATAAAGTACTGGATGAAGCCAAAAAGCACAATCACGAAGAACAGTCCCACTCCGAAGATGCGTTTCATCATGCCCTTGGTGATGATAAAAGCGTTGCGCGAACGGGGTTTGTCTCGCAAGACGCTATGGTCGGGCGGCAGCGAGGCCAACGCCATCGCTGCAAAGGTGTCCATGATGAGGTTGATCCACAGCATCTGCGTCACAGTGAGCGGCGAGGCGATGCCCATCACCGCGCCTATCAGCACGATGAGGCAGGCGGCTACGTTGATAGTCATCTGGAACAGGATGAAACGCTGGATGTTCAGGTAAAGCGACCGGCCCCACATCACAGCACGCGCAATGCTCTTAAACGAGTTGTCCAAGATAGTGATGTCGCTGGCTTCCTTCGCCACAGAGGTGCCGTCGCCCATCGAGAGGCCAATTTGTGCACGGTTCAAGGCAGGCGCATCGTTGGTGCCGTCGCCAGTGACGGCCACCACCTCTCCCCTTTCCTGCAATAGGCGCACAAGACGCTCCTTGTCGGAAGGCCTCGCCCGCGACATGATCTTCAGGTCGCCCACGCGCTCACGCAATTCATCGTCAGTCAAAAGATTGAATTCCTTGCCCGTAATCATCTGTCGCTCCGGGTCGTCACCATCACTCCAAAGTCCCACCTGTCGACCAATCTCGCATGCCGTGCCAGGCGTGTCTCCTGTCACTATCTTGATGCTGATGCCCGCATTGATGCAGTCTCTTACGGAGTCGGCCACGTCGTCACGGATGGGGTCGATGATGCCGACGATGCCTAAGAAACACAAGTCCTCGACCGTCAGCTTTCCATTTTCAAACACAGTCTTCACCTCTTCTTCCGTGATGTATTTGTAGGCAAACCCCAACGTGCGCATGGCCTTGTTTTGGTATTCAAGCAGCTTGCTCTCCACCTCGCTCTTCGCCCACTGTATGCTCGCCTCGCGATCTGCCAATCTCACCGTGGTGCTGCGTTTCAGCATGATTTCAGGCGCGCCTTTCACATAGAGTACGTACTCGCCTGACAGCGTCGTCTTAACCACAGTGGCCATGTACTTGTATTTCGTCGTGAACGGCAACTGTCGGACAATCGCGACATCGTCACGCATCTTGGCGAAATCGACATTGCTGTCGAACAGCCAAAGCAGCAGAGCGCCTTCTGTGGGGTTGCCGATGACCTTCACCTTTTTTGCGTCGCTGTAGTCTAGAAACGCCGTCGAGTTGAGCGCGATGCCCTCGGCCACAAGGCGTCCCACTTCCGAGTTGTCAAGTTGTCCGCCTTCCAAACCGTAGAAGAGACTGTCGCCGAGACTCATGCGGTTTTTGGTGAGTGTGCCGGTCTTGTCGGAGCAAATCACCGTGGCAGCGCCCATGGTTTCGCATGCGTGCATCTTGCGCACCAAGTTGTTCGTCTCCAGCATCCGTTTCATGCTTAGCGCCAGACTCAGCGTGACACTCATAGGCAATCCCTCAGGCACAGCAACCACAATCAACGTGACGGCAATCATAAAGCTATTGAGCACATAACGCACAAAGTCCATCAAGTCAAAAGACTCGTTTTCGCCATACACGAAATACATCACCATGCGCATCACAACTATCAATCCTGCGATGACATAACTCGCGATGGTAATGCCATGCCCAAGCTTGTCAAGTTGCTCGTTGAGCGGCGTCTTCACCTTATTGTCAATCTGTGCGCCACGATACACGTTGCCCCACTCCGTGGCATCACCCACCTTCTCAACCACAAAGACGCCATGGCCTTCCATCACCGAACTGCCGCGACATACATAGTTAGATGGATATGTAGCCTCCTTCTTGAACTCAGCCTTGTTCGTCGTCTTGCTGCAGGAAGGCTCGCCCGTCAAGTCCGACTCGTTGACCCTCAAGGAGACGGCTTCCACCAAACGACCGTCAGCAGGCACTTCATCACCCGTATTGAGCACTACAACATCGCCCACCACCACATCCTTGCGCTCGATGCGCTGTATGAAACCATTACGATAGACAGTCACCATCTTCTCGTCTTCGGCCTGGTTCAGAATCTCGAATTTCTTATTGGCACTCTGCTCAAACAAGAAACCCACCGTGGTGGCCAACATCACCGCCACAAAGATGCCCAAGGGCTCAAGAAGCACCGAAAGGGGTTTCACGCCCGTAAACAACTGATACAACGATACCGCTACCGAAAGCAGCAGGGCAATCAACAATATGCGTATGATGGGATCGGAGAACTTCTCCAAAAACTGTTTCCAAAGCGGCTCTTTCTTGGGCGGGGTCAACACATTGTCGCCATACTTGCGACGACTCTCCTCTACCTGTTTCTGCGACAAGCCATTCTTATAATCTCTCGCCATTTTTCAACAATTTAACTCGTTTATCAATTTTATGATTATTTTTGCAATGAAAAACGGCGCAAAAATACAATCTCGTATGCAACTGGGACGAGGTTGCAAGGTTACAACCCAAAATTAGGCATCGTAACTCTATGAAATTCAAGGAACAACATAAAACCGCTTTGGCAAAGGTTCTTTCCGACCTCGTGCAGTGCGACGGCATCGTCAACCAAGGCGAGATCGAATTCCTGCAACGCGCCTATTCTGTTTTCCAGATTGCCACTACCAGCCGCAAGAAAGCCACGCGCATCAGCCTCGCCGAAGCGGTCAGGATGCTGAAGTCTTTAGGCGACGAGGAAAAGACCGCCATCCTCAGGGTGCTGCAGATGCTCTCGATGTCGGACGACGACCTGGCCCAAAGCGAGTCGCAGTTCATCACCGCCCTACTGCTCTCCATCGGCTTGAACTTGCCCGAGACTGAAGGCATCAAGGCAGATTTCGTTTCCATCCCCAACCTCAGTTTCGACACGCGCAACGCCGTGCTATACGTTGAACCAACCTACCACAAAACCGTCAACGCACGCATTAGGCGAGACTATGAGGCCATCTGCGATGTCATGGCTTCCATGGGACGAGAGTTTTTCTACCTGCCCAAAGTCATCGGCGACCTCGACCACAAGAAAGACACATTCCGCAACACGCTCGGTTACCTTGAGCCTTCCCTATCCCCCGAGCAACTCGACCATATTGACCGTAACCTTGCCCAACTCAGCAGCGTGTTTTTCTCCAAAGAAATCTTTCTCAACCACCTCAACGCCAACGGACTTAACATCGAGAGACCTGCGTTTTTCCTCAAGATTGACACACCTATGACAGGGCAAGGGCACGACTTCCTCATCATCGAAATCGACGGCGACCCCTTGGATACGATACGGCGTGTGGCATGGCTCAAAGCCAACATCCTGAACATCAACCCGCCTGCAAGCAGTCCAAGGGAGACGAGACTCATCCAAAAATTCAAGTCTTTCGACAATAATGCCAGCCACGACGAGCTCCAATACACAGGATTGCATAAAATCATCATCGACACTGTATTGAAATACAATGTCTCCAAGCAAGTCAGCAGGCTTTATATCACCCATCACGGGGACATCTTCCTCACCGACCGCAACAACACCGAAGTGAAAATGCCAGCGCTATGCAAGGCGCTATACATCTTCTTCCTGCTCCATGAAGAAGGTTTCTCTTTGAGTTACCTGAACGACCACAAAACAGAACTTTACAACATCTACCGCCGCATCTCGACCTATGGCGACGAGACATTGCTCAAGACGGCCATCGACAACCTCACTGACTTCGTCGGTTCCACCATGAATGCCAACCTATCGCGCATCCGCAAGGCCTTCCGCGACATTTTGGGAGACGAGGCGAGCATCTACCTGATCAAAGGCGAAAAAGGCGGACGGAAAACCATCCACCTTGACCGTAGCCTCGTGGTCTTTGAGGACCGAAAGGCGTTTGAATAAATGCAAAATAATCATAATGAGATTCCCTACGGGAATGGAATGGCGTCGCTGTGTGAATAGCGGCGGCAAGAAAGACTTACTTTTCGTAAGCGCTATAAGCCGCCGCTGTATCAAACACACTGTATCTCCATTCCCGCAGGGAATCTACTCTATACTAGCCGTTTTACGCGTTCTGCCCTCCCAACAGGAAAGTCACATCCGAATTCGGGTCAATCTCGACCGATTCCTTGCCATAGCGCATCACAATCATCTTCTTGCCACCCTTGAGCCACATCTTCTCATCAACCACCCAAAGGGCCGTTGCCTCACGCAGACCCACCACCGTCATGTCCTGGTTGACAGCGAGGTATTCGTTGATGCGGTCTTGGCGCGTCTCGCCGCCGTGCTTGATCATCTTGTCGATTTCGGGATGCGGGTCGAGGTAGTGGGGATTGATTTGGAAAGGCACCAGGTTGAGGCACTTGAACGAAGCGGGCTGCACGATGGGCATGTCGTTGGTGGTGCAAAGTGTTGGGCAAGCCACGTTGGAACCAGCGCTCCAACCCATGTATGGCACGCCGGCGAGGGCGCGCTCGCGGATGGCATCCATCAGGCCGTAGCGGTGCATCTCGGCCACGAGGTGGAAGGTATTGCCACCGCCCACTACGATGCAGTCGGCCTCCTTGACAGCCTTCACCTTATCGTCGAAATGGTGAACCGAGGTAAAGTTCTCCAAACCAAACTTCGTGCGGAACACATTCCTCACCTTCGACTCGTAGGCGTCGTAACTCTCAGGATAGACCATCCCGCCGATGTTGACACCTGCAAAAGGAATGAAGATGATGCGGCTGTCCTTATTAATATGGTTCTCCAAGCAGAAAAGCTCGATTTGGGTCGTGGCCCAAGCCAGATAATTCTCGCCAAAGTTGGTCGAATTGCTGATCAGTAGTAATCTCATGATGTAAAATATTGGTTAACGATGGTGCAAAAATAGCAAAAAACCGATTGCAAGCGCACTAAGGCACAAAAACATGCTGCATCCTTGCAAAAATATCCGTTTGATTTTCAAAACATTGCAAAAAACAACAAAAAAAATCTAGTTTTTTTGGTTACACAATTGAAAAAAGCTGTACTTTTGCAGTGTCAAAAACGACTGGACTAGTAGCTCAATTGGATAGAGTCCCTGACTACGGATCAGGCGGTTGTGGGTTCGACTCCCGCCTAGTTCACTTAAAAGGTTCCGCAAAAAGAACCTTTTTTTGGCCCATTCGACTAGAGGCTAGGTCGTCAGATTCTCACTCTGGAAACAGCGGTTCGATTCCGCTATGGGCTACCAAATAAACCCTTAACTTGCTGAAAATCAGGTTAGGGGTTTTCTTTTGCACCAGATTTGCACCTTTCAGTGTCAACCTTGTGTCAACAAGATGTATGGTACTTGCTATTTTAACCACCTCATTGACGACCGAAAGCTGCTTCCCTAACGTCCACGCCCCTTTCGTCATATTGAACGGAAACTTGCACCGCGCTGCGCTTTCTACCACAAGCGCCTTCAGGAAATCGGATAGATGGTAATTCTCTTAATTTACATCATAAAGTTCGGTTTTGTGTATACTTGATACACTTTTTCTAACTTTCGGATGCAAAAATAGTTTTCTGATACCAACAAATCTTTTTGAAAAAAAAAGCGGCCGGTGGTATCAACTGGCGATAAATATAATTTTGGCAACAAACTCGCTTTTTTGCCAAAATTATACAAAAGGGCGATTCCTAACATTACCACTCCACCGCCGTCCGCATGGCCAACATAATAGCCTCGCCTACCAAAGCCACATCAGCAAGCAGATAATGGCTCTTTCCACCAATGCGCCAGGTAGTTCCCGCAAGTTCCCCTGTCTTCAGAAGTTTTTTCCGTAATGCCCAATCCTCGAAATAGGTAACACTACCAACGGCAAAGGCTGTTCCCGTTGGGCTAAGGTTACACACGATGGGACCTGCATCGATATCCATCCCAAGCCAACATCTTCTGTCATGGTATTCCTTGAAGCCAGTAATAGGTCGTTTCTGCAAGAAGTTCGCCTTCAGCTTCTCATACTGGTCTCTGGCAAACTCCTCGTCAACGAAAGTCAAGTAATAGCAACTCAACGCCGAGTAAGAGCCTTTGATGGGTGCTTCCTCATACATCCCTTCCCTATCGTCAGGCAAGAACGACGCGAGCATCCCGGTGTCCTTGTCAAGCCAATTATGCTTTGCTTCATCTATCCACTGGCAAACCGTGGAATAATACTTTCCATCGTACTGTTGTGAATAGACCGACAATGCGACGATGGCCACCAGCATATCCGGCACATACACGCACTCGCCCGGGTAAGTCGGCAGATTCATGTTTGGGCTTTCAATGATGCGGCGGTTCATGGTTTCGCATAGCCGATGATAAAGCTCATCGTATTTGTCGCCTCCGCCGATGCGCTTGTAACCGCCAATCATCCATGCAAGGTGACTGATATACGAAATGTGGCTCTTATTGCCATCAAGTGTTTCCAAAGGATCTTCGCCCCATCGTTCGCGGTCGTATGCACGTAGTTCCGGCGACATGACAATCTGGATGAGGCTGTCGATACGGGCAATGTTCTCTTCCCTATCCTCATCGTATATCAACGTAGTATTCACCAATGCCGCCGACAGCATCGAGCATGAATACAACGCCCACTCGCCTTGAAACTGAGGCCCGACGATTGCGGGCATTTCATCGATAAGCTTTTGCGGGTTGGTCATCACCTTCTCTATCAGATAGTCCCGCCGCGCCATGACGTCTGCCTTCTCGCTTTCAAAGTCGCCGTTATGCCTTGTGGCGATGCCGACCCAGATGGCCTTCACCACGACAGGAACTATTAAAATGACAAAACAAACGAGTAGAATTTTAATGGATTTGTTTTGCATGACGGTTCAATGTTGTAGTATACAAAGAAGGAAATGTCTAAATGATAGTTTAATCTCAATCTAGATGAATATCAACATTCTTAAAAATTTAAAATCGGAACCTTCCCAATAGTCCTTGTTTCTTTGCTTTTGCGTACAATTCACTTGCTTTTTCAAGATCTTGTATTATACCTTCTCCATTCTCATAGCAACGTCCTAAACTATATTGACCACCAGCATCACCTTGATCGGCTGCTTTTGAGTACCAATATGCTGCTTTTATTAAGTCTTTAGACGTCCCGTCGCCATAATAATAACAATCTCCAAGATCCGTTTGCGCTTCTGCAGACCCTTGTTCCGCCGCTTTTGAGTACCAGTAAAAGGCTTTAGTTTGGTCTTTCGGAACACCTGTGCCATAGAAATAGCAGCGTCCTAAACGAAATTGTGCAGATGCATAACCTTGGTTTGCTGCTTTCGAGTACCAAGAAAAGGCTTTTTCATAGTCCCTAGATAATCCTTTTCCTTTGGAATAGCAATAACCCAAATTACACTGTGCGGCAGCATCGTTTTGTTTTGCAGCTTTTGTAAACCATTCAACAGCCTTTTCATAATCCTGAGGCACCTCATCCCCATTGTAATAGCAAACGCCTATATAGTTTTGGGCTTTTGCATTTCCATGTTTTGCCATCAATTTGTATTGTTCCAATTGAGTGCTAACTGAATTAACCGAACCAATACTGAAAACAAACAATTGGCAGGTCCATGATTTATCGTCATTAAATTCGTATTTATCAAATACATCTGTATAATTTATTGTTCCATCCATATACGAACAAAAATCTTCCATTCTGTCATCTTTGTCTGGATAGTTAAAATATGGTCCTACGCAAACAAATTGGTTGAAACCAAAAACTCTTTTATTTATCATCACAGCAAGTGCCTCTAAATCAAAATCCAAAATATCCAACACATTGGATAGTATATGCAATGTAGGCGTTTTCTTATCGTTATAGATGTCGTTTTCGCATAATTCATCAAAGGCTTTATTTACAGTAATGATTTCAGTTTCAGGTAGAAAAATAGAAATATTGAGTGCAGCTCTTTTCAAACAGATTTCTGAAGGCTCAATTAAGGATACAGTTTTGATTTTCTGTTCATATTCGTTTTCTCGTAGAAAATCCACATAACACATTGTGCCTAATGCCTGTCCGCAGCCGTAGTCTATGATGTTGATTTCAGGAAAGGAAAGGAATTCTTCAGGCAAATGGTTGAAGGCATAATCTAGTTTGGCTTGGTGCATTTTCCCGTAAGCATATAGATAGGTTTCCATCATCGGCTCACTTTCCAAAAGGTCAACACCGTGATTCAATTTCTCATGTAGTTCGTTTTGTAGTGGACGGGGAAGCTCACGCATGAATTTTACCGACAAATTCCTTACATCATCGAAACATGGTTCTTTGATGTATTTCAGTTTGAAAGCGTAATTGGTGTTCTTTTCTATTAACATATTTTCTCCTTCGATCTTATTGGTTTATCAATATATCTCTTCCAAATACGCTCTTGTTTCTCTAAACACAATCACAGGAGTAACTTTCTTCAAAGTCTCTTTGTTGACAATGGAATCATATGGCAGTTCCGATGTTAAATTTGACTTCAGCCAATCATTATTCCATAAAGGTTCTTCTGAATTACCCATCACAAGTTTGCAAAGCCGCATTGAATATGGAGATTTCTTGGACTTCTTGTCTTGTGTGTAAGTGATGTTTTGCAACCAAAGTTGATTATAATCAGAATTAGGCTGGTTGCAAAGTTTATTATATACTTTGATGATGATGTCTCGTTTCTCTTTAATATCAGTTAGCGAATCCACAATACGGCTAACAATTCGTAATGCATAATGACTGACGGTAACATTCTCCAAAGCAATCTGTGTGGCTATGGCGGTGATGGCACGAATATTCTCGTATATCTTTCCTGGCACTTCCTCTTCCTCATAGGAGGCTAGCTTGTCGAAAACGTTGTTTGATTCTTTATCTATGTCTAATGATGCAATCTTGTATTTCCTTTTCTTTGGTTTTATTTTTTCAGCAATTCGTTTGTCGAGGTCTGATAGCATGGTTTTTAGTTGTCCACCATTGGGGTATTGACGTGAAAATATCAATATATAGAACAGGTGTTTTTGTATGCCATCAAAGTCACATCCTTTTTTGTTGAAAATAGGAGTGTTGTAAATATAGAACAGCTTGTCAGGTTTAATTGAGTCAGTAACAACCGAGTCGCTTATCTTGGTTTTCTGTGAATTCATTCTGAAATTAAGGTTTTCAAGAACGGATTGCAAGATATAAGAAATACGCTCCAACTTGTCTTTGTCGTTACAAAATACGCGATAGTCATCACGATAACGAAGTATTTCGTAGCCATTAATCTTTTCTTTCTGTAATGCTTCATATAGAAGCAGATCAGAATAACCTAGAACAATTTCCGCAATGAAATCAAACAAAGCACTCCCTTGTGGTATACCAATATTGTGACCATGCTGAAGTGCCCGAAGAAACTTTTGTATGTTTTCAGCAAAATGATGGTTTTGTGTGTTCTCGTGTTTTGTTTTCTTACAAGACAATGCCCAGTCAATAGATTGAGGATTAATGCTCCCGTAACAATTGGTAATGTCGCTCACGAACATATACCGATACTCCAACGACAACTCTAACGAACGTTGCTCTATTGAATTCCACCAATTGAGGATGGTGGTTGATTTATGAAATGGCTCTACTTCTTCAGGAATGACAGGCAAAGCACAAGGTGTGATATGAGGAACTGTATAATTATTAAAACATTGTTGTAAGGCGTCCCATCCTGAAGGACAGCACAATTCCCTCACTAGGAAATAATACAGGTAAGGATTGGCAAGAATCAAAGGACGCACAGCATAGCGACCGTCTTTGTTTAGAAGAATGTCAAGATTCACATTTTCCAACTCATCAGGCTTTATGCTTGTTAGGCAATTTTCGAATTTTTTATCACCAATTGTTTTTTTTACAAAGTCCAGCACCTTATCGAAGTCGAAGTATTCTGGTAGCTCAAAACCATGAAATTGCTCACTTTTCATGAAAAAGTCAAAAGCCTCTTCGGATGAAAGAGACAACACGTATTTTGCTTTGTTTTTTTTCATAGGATGATTGTTCATGCTATTGTTGGGTATTCTTTTTATGAATTGCAAAAATAGGATAATTCTTCAAAGCTAATTACATTTCCAAGTCCAAATCTACAGCAATTTCTTCAGTTCCTCAATATCGGGCATTGCTTTCCGCAGTTCCTCTGGCATTTCGGCGGTGGTTTTGTAAGTGGCCACACCCATGGGCTTGTTGTAGTCACGGATGACAAACTCCACATAATCGCGCTTGGCCGATTTGCACAACACTATGCCAATGGACGGGTTTTCGTGCGGCTTCTTCACTTTGGCATCCAAGATGGAAAGATACGACATCAATTGTCCAAGGTAAGATGACTTGAAGTCGCCCGTCTTCAGTTCCACTACCACCAAGGCGTTCAGTTCGCGGTTGAAAAACAACAGGTCGGGAAAATGCTCCACACCATACACCTCCAAATGGTACTGGTTGCCGATGAAAGCAAAGTCGTTTCCGAAAGTCATGATGAAATTCTTGACATTTTGGACAATCTGCTGTTCCACCTCGCGTTCATCTACATCGATGGACTCGCGCTCGCCAATCTGCTCCACATTGATGAAATCCAGCAAATACTCGTCCTTGAACATCATCACCGCTTTGCGGGCAAGTTTCGCATCAGGAAGTGTGTTTGTAAAGTTGCTCGGCATTGTATTTCTGCGCTCGTAGGCATTGTCTTTGAGTAGAGATTGTAATGCCTCCACCGACAAATTCTCTTCTGCCGTGCGGTGAATGTAGTAGTAACGAGCCTCCAATGTTTTAGCACCAGCCAAAATGCGCGAGTGATGGGTAAAAGGCACCTTGAAAAAATCTTCCGCAGGGAAGGCAATCGCATCGGGAATGTACAACGAATGATAAATATCAATCTTGTTATCAACTATTTGTAATGCATCCGTCGTAACCGATGAATTAGATTCTTCCAAATCGCCAATTGTGATTGGCGATTTATTATCCGTCTGATTA
>JAEEGI010019951.1_pt1 | contig 13473 bp, 7 predicted proteins | sample 8958751 | NCBI WGS metagenome assembly JAEEGI01 (sample SAMN16246545, study PRJNA631951) | gut metagenome | biome: gut microbiome; feature: rumen; material: KS-attached | host: Bos | place: Iran: Karaj | collected 2018-10
ATTTTCGCGTTCATATCCTCGCCTCCGCTGTTGAGCCAGCACTCGGGAATGTAGCTCGACACCGGATTCTGCCACGGAAGGATTATAACGTTATTAGCGCTTACGGGGTACGTCTCCAGAATCGCCCGCATCTCCGCCGCGTTGACGCCTTTCAGCCTCATACGCAGCAAATCGAGGGAGGAGATACCCGCCCCGGAGTATGCGACAGTCACATCATCCCCGGGAAGCAGGATTCCGGAATCTTCGATAAGGCCGAAAGAATAGCTTCCCGGCGCCATCTGCCACACGACCACGATAAGCCCCTTCGAGGCGTTCAGCCCGAAATATTCGGGGCAGCGTTTCATGAGTTCCGCCTGATCCGGCGTCATATTATCGACGTCGACCGACCCGAAAAGGTCGCGTGCGCGAACCGGGGACGCCAGCGTAAGCGTCAGACCGTCGCTCCACAGGGAAGCGTTTTCCCCAACCGCGATCACGGACTTCTCCGCGTCAAAGCTGATCGTGTATCGGGAGGTAATTTTAAAAACGTACCGGAAATCCGCGTCCCCGTAAGTTCCTTTCAAGATGACTTCGTCTCCGTTTATTTCTACGTCTCCTGCCGGCTGGTAGGAGACCGCGACGTTTTCGACGACCGTAAACCTGTTCGCGAATATCGTCACATAGGGAATGCCGATGTTATTAAGGTCTCCGGAAGCCGTATATAACCCTTTATGCAGGGGATTGTCATCGCCTTCGATTTCAAACCTGTTGTTGTTCCACAGAACGCGCTTCCCGTCGATGAAGACGTTTTCGCCGTCAAAACCGGCTTTAAAGGCGGGATCCGTGAGCGTCATCACGGTTTTTATGTTGAGAGACTCTTTTGCGGCCACGTCAAAAACACGGAGAACCTCATAGGGAAGGCCGGAACCCGCGCCGCCAAAAAACACGACGTCCGCAATCCCGTTGCTGTCGTAATCCCACAGGCACATTTCCGTCACGTAAAAAAAGTTGTCCAATTGGTAAAGGTTGCCGTCGATATACAAAAGGAACAATCCGCTCTCCAGGAGGTACAGGCGGATATCGGAGTTTGCGGCAACGTAGGGCGAGGTGCAGTCCTTCACCGACTTGACGCTGTCCGTTTTGTAGTTAGTGTAGACAACGTGGGCGTACGCTCCGTTGACCGTCGCGACGCTGCGGTAGCCCCGGGCTTTCAAAATCCCGAGAACGGTATTTTTCGCGTCTTCGGATTCTTTTTCTTCGCACTTAACCTCTGCCTTCAGCGTTTTCGGCTTCGCTGTGTCATCGCCCGGGTTCGTGTCCGGTCCTTCGGTAGGAGCGGTTTCCTGCGAACCGTTGTTGCCGGTGTTCTGCGGATCCGTGCCGGAAGGTCTGCCGCCGCGGGAACATGAAGAAAGCGCGAGCGACGCCAAAAGCGCCGGCACAAGCAAGAGAGCGAGCGTGAAAACGAAAACTGTTTTGCTTCTCTTAAACATGGACAGTCTCTCCTTTCGAAATTCATTCTACTAAACACGGGCGGGATTGTAAAGTGACAAAACGCAACAGGAAATTCATACGAAAGGAAGCTAAATAAGGCAGGCAGTTTTGCATATAATTCTTCTTTGTTTATGGTAGGGACTGTACAAAAACTGGCAATTTAGCCGGTGATGTAACAGTCCCTTATTGTTGATATAACTGTTTAACGATTCTTGTGAAGGATTCCGATAGGGTCACGCTTTTATTACTTCATCCTTTATACTCCGCCTTTTATCGCGGCGCGGACCCACTTATCCCAGCGCGGGTCGGCCTGCATTTCGCTTTTGACTTTGTCTTGCTCCGGAACGTCCCACCACGGCCAAACTTCCGGAAGTTCAAGCGCGAAGCGGCTTTCTGACTTGTGAACGCCGACCTTCACGTGGGCGAGAAGCGGGGCGGAAAAGTTTTCGGGACTGTTTTCCGAAAGCCTGTCCAAAGCCTTCGCGTTTTCAAGCGCCAGATCCAGCGCGTCAAACGCCGCGTCACGTTCACCGGCAAGCCACAGATAATAGGAACGCAGCATGTGCAGGCAGGATATGAACCCGGAAAGGCGGCCGTAGAAACCGTCGGTGCAGACGAGATCGAAGAGCCCGACCGCGTTCTGGAGCAGACCGGCGGCGGTTTCCGGCGGGATGTTGTGATCCGAGAGCACGATGCTTTCGATCAACTCCGCCGAACAGCGCACCGTTTCCAGAAGCGCATTCCCGCACTCGGCCACCGCTTCAACGCCGTCAACCGCGTTGATCCTCAAAAAGAGCTTTGACGCGGACAAATCGGGGGCGGATTCGGCAAGCTGCAGCGCCTTTTCGTGCTCGCCCATGTTCTTGTAAAGCTGCGAAAGTTCGGTTACCGCCTGCTGCCGCAAGGCGCCTTCCTGAAGCTCGGGAATGATCTTCTCGTAAATCTTTATCGCTTCCCGCCACTCCGGATACGTCCTGTGCCTCTCGATGTCATACAGCGAGTACCCGTCCGGGCCGGCAATATGAAACTCCTCGCGCCTTACATAGCCCGCGTTGAACAGCACGGCGGCAAGCGCAAGGCCGAGTTTGGGATTCCCCGGAAACTCAATCAGCGCGTTCCTCGCGAGCGCGATACAGTCGTCAAGATCGACGTCGACGCCGTTGTTCCTGCGGTTCATTTCACAGATCGTTTCGTAAAGGGAATCGACTTTTTTCGCCCGCTCGTTGTCGTAGCCGAAGAGTTCGTCAATGGAGACCCCGAAGAAATTTGCAATCGAAGGAATGAGCTCCACGTCGGGGTAACAGATTCCGTTCTCCCAGCGCGAGACAGCCTGCGCGGTAACGCCGAGCTCGTTCGCAAGCGCCTCCTGCGTCCTTCCGTGACGCTGGCGCAATTCTTTTATTTGTTCACCTAATACAACCATAATAATTCTCCTTGCTTCGTTGATGAATTTCACCGGTGCGAGTTCATTATAAACGCAGGCGGGGATTATTTCAATTATCAATTGGTTGTTTCAAAATAAATTGTTTGTTTATACCACAGTGCGGAAAAACGAGAACTGTTGAGTTCTCGTTGAAACAAAAAACTAATTGAATATGCTGAACATAAAAACAGTTAATCGGTAGTGGCGTTCACTGATCTTCTGACCCCCGGCTCATTTCGTTAATTTCAGATACTTTGTTCCGTCTTCTGAGTATTACGGCCTTTACAACTGTCAGTATGACAGAAATTGCCATGGCAATGATTGCGCCAAAAAGTGCAGCGCCGAAGCCAACAACCGGAGTCATTTTATCGCTCGAAATATTCCTATAATATAGAAAAGTTGAAAGCATGGAATATAGGAAATACGATGCCGCATAATTGAATCCAAACAAGAGCACCATCAACCAACGGTTCGTAACAAGCCAAATGATAGTAAATATGAGAGGCGCCGAAACAATGAATACAAGTATGTCAGCCTCAACGCCTATCCGGTATGACTCAAACGCAAGCGGCACCAACAAATAGAATAGTAGCGAAATAATAATTGCCTTACTGAGCTTCATTTTAATCCTTTGGTAATTTGAACTGATTTATAAGAGTGACTTCAAGCACTCGGAAATCACGATTCAAGGTTGATAGGCGCGCTTGGCGTCATTTTATCACTTTCCACTGACCTGTTTTTCTTGAACCCTGCCGAACAATATATCCCGTCTCAACAAGATAGTTTATTCTTCTCTCAACGGTCCTTAAACTTTTACCGACTTCAGTTGCTATGTCAGCTTTATATACTTTGGGGTTTCTGATCATGGCTTCAAGTATTTTTTCGTCAACATGCGTTAAACCGCCATTTAAACCGCCATTTAAACCGCCATTTAAACCGCCAATTCCATTGTTGCCTGCAATTTCTAAAACGTTTTTATTAAACGGAATCGTTACAATGATGTAATTATCTGTTATTTCAAATACATCATTTCCGTATTTCTCGACTATAGTAGGTATTCCGTGACCTGTATGCTCCACTATATCCAGGTCGGAAAAGATTTTCATTAGTTTTAGGTTTCGTGGCCGGCTTATCCCGCGGAAAAACTCTTCTCTTGAAAGATTATTCGGCAGTCCTCCGTGAGATATTATTTCCATTCTATCAGAGTAAAATGATATTTGAGGCTCGCTTATAGTCCAGTCGTTATGAACAATTGCATTTATCACTGCTTCATTAACGCTATCGTAATCGTAAAGGTAAGTGTCAATACGCGGTCTGACAGACGTGTCTGAGATACAGATATTCTCTGACGTTATGCGGTTCATCAACTGCTCATAAGCAAAAAGAAGCGAGCGCTTTCCGTAATCTGTTCGTTGAGATATGGCGGCTTTGTTAATTCCGTTAAACTTAACAAAGATGAGCGAATAGCGGTTATTGTCCGAGAGCAATTCCCCCATAATGTTGTACCTTCCATCGGAGGTGATTAAGTACAGATTTGTTTCAAAACTGTTTTCGTTAAGTCTGTATCCTTTGTCAAGGTAGAATTGCTTCAGTGAATGGAAAGACATGACAGGAAGATTCGATGGCGCCTCAACAATAAGATCGTTGAGAACATATCTCTGCTTATAACGAAACGCAATCTGTTCTTCTGTCATTGATTTACAAGTGGTTCCAACACGTATTAAACACCCTGATGTGGAATATCCATATTTTTTTATGCAATACAGAGGTTTTATTCCTTTTTCAACAGAGACGCAAATCAATAGCTTACCGTTGTCTGTGATTATTTTGGTCTCTACCATATCGGTTGCCGGAGGTTCTATCTGGTCAGTAATAACGTCAGCAATTTTACGCAGACTTTCATCCACATTGGCTACGCCGATAGCATTGCCGTTATTGTCAACTCCAATAATTATTTGCCCACCATTCGTGTTCAAAAATGCAACTGTCTCTTTTACAAACTTCTCGTTAAATGTAGTTTTAAGTTCAACTTCACTGGTTTCAAAATAGACCATTTTCATCACCCCATTTAATCATATCATTTTTGCGACATTTTGTCAATATAATCCGCCAAGTTTGTCGAAAATCTTATGTTCGAACATTGCTTGCATACGTACTGCTTGAGCACAGCTCTGCGCGATTTCGGCTAAAAACGATTCACCGGATCGTTTTTAGCCGAAACCCTTTCGGGTTCGAATTCCCACTTTTTTCTTTACAAGAAACCGCAACCCCTGATTAGGTTGCGGTTTCTTGTGCGGTGTGTGGTCGGTTTATATGCAGAGAGCCGGTTTTTTCCCTACTTTACATCCTTAAAAGATGCCCTGTACATACTAAATAGATACTGTGTGCATGACAAGTGCTTTTATTCGGGGAGTTTTTACAGCCCCTGGGTCATCCTGCAATTATCCGACGGTTATCCGATTATTTTGTCAAGTTCGGTCTTGATTCGTATGAATTCAGGATCCTCCCGGTAGGGGTCGTAACATTGACGCTTAATATCTTCCATCGTTTGGTAACTCATGGGTCTGCCTGATGTATTGGTATAATAACGCGACATTTCAAGCCTGTTCAGAAGCAGCGATGTATGCTTTTCTTTCTCGCTTCCCTTTGCCCATTCCAAAAAAGCTTTGAGATATTCAACCGAATTCTTCAGCTCCTCAAGGCACTGTTCCCGCTCGCCGTTCATGGCATATCTTCGCGAAAGTCTCCCGGAGTATTCGTTCATCCGCAAATAGAAAAAACCGAAATCACCCTTGGAAAACAGTCCTTTATACAGCCCGATAACGTATTTCCAAACCTCGATGGCCTCATTGTGCGGATAGCTGTCGGCAATCCTATCGATCTGATTTGCTGCGTCAGTTATAAGCTGCAATATCAGCCCTTGGCTATGCTCAATCCGTTCTTCTCCCTCGAGAACATGGGAAAGCAGGAAACTGCTTTCATAACCGCTGGCCTCTTCCGCATATTTCCTGGCCTTTTCATTATCGCCAAGCCGCAGACTCGCGAAACACAGCACCTGCCTGGCAGCATTACGCGCATCCTCGTTTGGACCTTTTTGGAGCAGCCACTCGGCAAGTTCAAAGATTTTTTCTTTTTTTGAAGGATCTTCGTCGACACGCCAGAGCGCATTCAACGCATACATGTAGTAATAAACAACATCCGGATCGTTCGGGTACTCGCTGTATGCGCTTTTCCAAAGCTCTAAGTTCTTTTCCATCTGCCCTGTGTGCCAATATTCGTGGGTTTCCTCTTTCCATTTTTCGATTTTCCCGCGTCTGACCTCTTCCCCGGTTCCAAGAAGCTCATCAACGGTAACGTCAAAAAACGCGGCAATGCGGGGCAGCATCATAATATCCGGGTATCCGGTCTCCCTCTCCCATTTGCTGACGGCCTGGGGCGAAATAAGCAGGTGCCGCGCAAGTGCGTCCTGCGTAACGTTCTTGGAGAACCGCAGTTCCTTCAGTTTTTTTCCAAAGCTAAAATCCATGTCTATCACTCCTTTTGAAAAGTAACGGGCGCTCGTTCTGATGTAATGATATCAGAGCTATTGTATCAAAACAATAACCTATCTGTTGCTGTTTGTTTGATTTTTTCAACGAATGGTTTAGTTATGGGCCAAACAGGAGTCCGGATAGGAATGCTTTATTGTTGTCCGGTCATATCGCCTTCATCCAAAAAAACAAAACAATCTTTCTAACGCCAAATAACCGGAACGAGGGACATCCATTCGGGAAGCCCCTCATTCCGATGGTGGAGCATAGGGGATTGCGTCGCCGCGAGCTGCGCCTGCTCGTTACCCGTTATTAAGACCTTTTAAACGGATGACATCGCTCGCTCCGCTGCGGCTCCTTTTCCCCAAAAGTGCGAGCACTTTCGGGGGCCCCTCTTTTTACGGGGTTCGAATCCCCTCTTAAACTAAAGACAAGACGACGCAGCCCCGTGAAGAGACTGCGTCGTCTTGTGGTGGAGCATAGGGGATTCGAACCCCTGACCCCAACACTGCCAGTGTTGTGCGCTCCCAACTGCGCTAATGCCCCGTAACTTTTCGTTACCGTGATAGTGTATCAAAGAAAAGTTTGCGTGTCAACAGTTTTTTAACAATAATCGAAGGGATAATCGTTTCAAAGATTTTTCCGTCCGTGAGTTTAAAACAGACTTGGCAAAACGGGTACGATAGTGTATGATACCTTCGTGACACGACGGAGGGTAGACTTCGCGAATTTCAGACGAATCGGAACGGATAAACGCGGTCCGGAAGGTGTTTAATGAAAAGAACGATTTTGGTTTTGGTATTGATACTTGTGTGCGTTTTCGCGTTTGAGGGCTGCCGCAGACGGGAAGTCCCGGTGACGGTCGAAACGCCTTCGCTGACGGAGACTCCCGAAATAACAGATAATCCCGTGGCTACAGAAGTTGCTACACCCGAACCGACTGTCCCGCCGACGGAAAATCAGGCCGAAACAGAAGAACCGAATCCGACAGCGACGCCCGTTCCTGAGCAAACCGCGACGCCGGAACCAACGGAAGATCCGACTCCTACGCCGACTCCGGAACCTACAGCCACGCCGACACCGACCGATACACCGACGCAAACTCCGACCCCAACTATGGCTCCTACAGCCACTTCAACCGCAACGCCAACTCCAACAACGACGCCAACCACGACTCCCGTTCCCACCGCGACGCCAACTCCCACACCCGAGCCTACCCCCGAGCCTCACTACAAGCTCAACGAACTCATCAAGAGCGGAAAGGAATTCTCGATTGGCTTCAGGCTCGTTGTTCACAGCACGGCCTACCTTGACTACCACGTCGCTCAAGGCGCGTGCTCCGACGGCACCTACGTTTATTTCCTTCTGAAGCCCTCTGAGGACGGCGAGGCGATCATCACAAAGCACAACCTGAAAACCGGCAATCTGGTTAACCGCAGCGAGCCGATGTACGTTTTGCACGGCAACGACATGACGTACGACTCCGCGCGCAATCTGATTTACGTTGCCCACGGCTCTTCCGAAGGCAAGATTCTGACCACGGTCGATCCCGAGACCCTTGAAGTCGTTACGCAGTCGGTCGAGATTAAAAAGGGCGCAGGCGCGATAACCTACTCGCCGGAGCGTGACATTTTCGCCATCAGCCAGGGCGGAAAGAACCTCCGCTTCCTCGACAGCAACCTGAAAGTGACACAGACGATAACCCGCGAAGTGCTCGATTACACGGCGCAGGGAATGGGCTCCGACGAGGATTTCATCTACTTCCCGATGAGTCCGAAAGGCGACAATAAGGACAATATTCTCGTGGTTTACGACTGGTCCGGCGAATATGTTACGACGATTCATCTTGACACGGACCGCGAATCCGAGTCGATGTTCATGGTGAACGGGGATTACTACGTGAATTTCTACTTCGGCGACGGCGCGCGGCTTTACAAGCTGGTTTTCTTCGTGAATGAATAAAGCCCGGGCATCGTAATAAGTAAAATAAAGACCTTATAAAAACGAAAAAGCCTCGCATTTAAGCGAGGTTTTTTGGTGGGGACGATAGGACTTGAACCTACGACCTCCCGGATGTCAACCGGACGCTCTAACCAAAGCTGAGCTACGCCCCCGGATTCGGAACGGAGTTCATTATATCACACCCGGAAAGACCGTGTCAACGGGTATTTTCGAATTTTCCGCAGATTCCCGCAAATTGCACCAATTCAGTCCCCGGCAAGTCCCCGGACGCCGCAAAGTTGCGCAAACATCGTGAAATCCGCTTGAAAAACGGGCGCAGACTCTTTATAATAAAAGTACAAAATACCATTCCAAAGGACGGTAGTGAAATGAAAGTGACAAAAAGAATAATCAAGGCGGCGGTGGCGTTCGTGCTTACGGCGGTGCTGTCCGTTCTGGCTTTCGGATGCGCAGGGTACGAGCCGCAGTCGGGAATCCTTCCCGAGAATTACATTCCGCAGCCTGACGGGAAAATCAAGCTGAACTACTACATTGCGTCGAACGAGTCGCTCAAGAAGGCGATCAACGACTACGTGAGGACGTTCCAGCAGAAATACCCGGACGTTTCGGTGACGACCGAGCTCTCGAACAAGAGCAAGGAGCAGGTGGCGGCCGAGATCGCGGCGAAAACGGTCGGAGACGTTCTCTTCCTTTTCGAGTCGGACGTTTACAACTACGCACAGACGCAGCGCGCGCTGATGAATCTCGACTATTACGTGGAGGCGTACGGAATCGACCTGTCGAACGTCTTTTCGGCGATGATCGACATGGGAACGGTGAGCGGAAAGCTCTACATGGCGACGTGCAACTACAACCACATTATTTACTACTACAACAAGGACCTCATCAGAGCGGCCAACCTGATCGACCCTGCGGAGCTGCAGGCGATGAACCAGTGGGACTGGGAGACGTTCAAGGACTACTGCAGGCAGCTGACGGTTACCGACGATTCCGCTGACAGGAAGACGGTCGGAGCGGCGCTGAGGCTGGGCTATTCCGCTGAGTACATTCCGTTCCTGGAGGGCTTCGGCGGACAGTGGTACGACACGGTCGAGAAGAAGGTCTCGTTCGTTTCGGACGAACGCGTGCTCAAGGGCGTCGTCGAGATGTGCGACTTCATCAGGAGCAACACGTGCAAGTACTACGCGGTGACGCAGAGCGACCAGGCTGCCAAGCCGATCAGAAAGTCGCCCTCGCAGGAGACGTTCAGCGACTACAACGACCAGAACCAGGTCGTTTTCAGAGCCGGCGAACACGACAACATGGTCACGATCGGAAAGGCTTACGAGCAGGCGGGAATCGACTGGGACGTTGTGGCGGTTCCGGCGCTTCCCACGCACAAGGTCGGCACGGGCTGCAGCGGTTTCGCGGTGTTCAACGGTACTAAAAACCCGGCTGCGGCGGCTGCGCTTGCGCTCACGATCCTCACCGAAGAGGGCCAGCTGGCGTACCACGGACAGGAAGGCGGCGCGATCCCGAACATGAAGTCGCTCGCGTACAACAACGACTACTGGAGAGTGCCCTTCGCCGACAGGAAGGACGACCCCGAAAACGGCAAGAACTATGACGCGTTCATTTCGTTCCCGGAGGCCGACACCTATGCGTTCGTTGAGTGCGTTATCCCGCCCGAGGTCGCGACCATCGTCAAGAAGTACATGCAGAACGTGATCCCCGACGACGTGAACGGCGACAGATCCGTCGAGAACACGCTGACATTAATGGAGGCCGAGGCCAACCAGAAGTGGGCGGCGATTTACGACGGCTGATTTAAGGATTGTTGATTGATTAAATAATAGGAAGCGGCCGCCCGTCCGGGCGGCCGCAATTTTTCTATATTTAGGCAAATTAAACTATTTAACCTTACTGTAGGCTTCGACGATGATCCTGCCGAACTCGAGCCCCAGATTCCACATGCTGTCGGCGTCGTAGTGGGGAAGGTCGGGATTGTTGTGGGGCTCTTTATTGTACTCGAGACCGAGTCCGATAACGTCGATGTAGTAGTTATTGGGCGAGTCATTGGCGAACTTCTGCTTGTTCTCGTTGACCGTTTTGTAGTAGGCCCAGTGGGTGGAGATGCCGGCGTCGACGAACGGAATTCCGCCGTACGGCGCGTACTCTTTCAGCCTGTCGCGAAGCCTTGTCGCAACGCTGTTCTGCCAGTCGTAGTACTGCTTTGCGAGCGAATCGGCGAGGCCTTCGTTCTCGCCCTGGAGCCAGCAGATGGCCATGATCTCCGGCTCGTAGCCGTTGTCCTTCAGGACTGCGCAGCATTTCTCGGTCATCTCGCACAGCCGCTCAAAGTATTCGTCGCCTTCGAGCCAGTAGCCCTTGATCGGGATGCCGCCGCGCGCGCACTTGATGATGTAGATGTGCTCGTCCGGGTAGTTCTCGGTGAAGTAGTCCGCGAGCCCGAGCTCGATTCCGAACTGGGTGCCGGTGATCGACATTCCGTAGCGGGTCTTCTGGAAGAGCTTCTGCGGGTCGTTGATCGCGAGTCGCTTTTCGGTGTAGTTGGTGGCGGTCTTTTCGCCGGCGTAGTAGACCGTTCTCACGTTCTCGTAGCCCTTGCCGAGAGCCTTGTACTTGTCGTCGTCGAGAAAGCCCTTTAAATAGGTGTAAAGCGACGCTCCGACCGCGTTGGACTGGCCGCCGATAAGAATGATTTTCGCCACGTTTTGCTTCTCGTGTCTCTCGGGCGGTTCGGTCGGGTCGGCGGGCGCCTGGGTGTTTTCGGCAGGTTCGGCGGTTCCGTTGCCTCCCGGGGAAGGCTCCGTGCGGTCGCAGCCGAAGGTTCCGAATGCCGCGGCAAACAGAAGCAGCGCCGCGAGTATGACAGTAATGATTGAAGATAATCTCTTTTTCATTTTGAACTCCGTAAAACAAGGTTTGGTTGCGTTGTCAGGAATGATTGCCGTCCGGTAAGTGCGGGAACTTCGTGAATGGTGCGGTCGTAAACGGCCAACCCGCGTGCTCCGGCGGCTTTTTTGTAATTTTACCACTTTCCGGACGGTTATTGAATAGGTAAATTTATAAGCGCACTTTCGATGCATTCCCGCTTCAACAGGCAGGAAAGCGTGTCAAAAAGTGAGTGAAAAGCGGTCGCAAGTATGGTATAATAAAATGCGTTTTGCGGTTTTCGCGGAGGCTTGGGAGCTTTTAAACCCGTGAAGACCTTCAAAACGCGGAGGATTTTTGCTTGAAAAGAGGCGAAACCGGAAATGGCCGAACTCATTGATCGCGGAGTATTCTTGAAAAACGGAATAATTTCTGAGACCGGAACGGAAGGCGTGAGCGTTAAGGACGCGGCGAAAAAAACGATCGCGAGGCGGATTCTCGACGCCCACAACTCGTACGGCGCAGATAAAGGCGGACTGCTCGGAATCAGGTTCGACGCGATGGCTTCGCACGACATTACGTACGTCGGCATTATTCAAACCGCGCGAGCCAGCGGCCTTAAGGAGTTCCCGCTGCCTTACGTTCTGACGAACTGCCACAACAGTTTGTGCGCGGTCGGCGGTACGATCAACGAGGACGACCACGTTTTCGGACTGTCGGCGGCAAAGCGCTACGGCGGCATTTTCGTGCCTCCCCACATCGCGGTGATCCACCAGTATATGCGCGAAAAAATGAGCGGCTGCGGCAGGATGATAATCGGCTCCGACAGCCACACGAGATACGGCGCGCTGGGAACGCTCGGCGTGGGAGAGGGCGGTCCCGAACTTGTGAAACAGCTGCTCGGGCGGTACTGGGAGATCAGGACGCCGCAGGTAGTTCTTGTCTATTTAAAGGGAAAACCGAGGCACGGAACAGGTCCTCAGGACGTGGCGCTCTCGATCATAAAAGACGTCTTCAAGAACGGCTTCGTCAAGAACCGGATCCTCGAATTCGCGGGCCCCGGCGTTCACGAGCTCAGCATGGATTTCAGGAACGGAATCGACGTGATGACCACGGAGACCGCCTGCCTCAGCTCGGTCTGGACCACCGATGAAAAGACCCGCGAGTACTTCAGAATTCACGGGCGCGAAAAGGATTTCAAGGAGTTGAAGCCGGGCGACGGAGCATATTACGACCGCGCCGTTGTCGTCGATCTGTCGAAGGTCGAGTCGATGATCGCGCTGCCTTTCCATCCGTCCAACGCGTATACGGTTCACGAATTCCTCGAAAACGCGGAGGACATTCTGAGGCTCACGGAAAAGGCTGCGGAGGAGCAGTTCGGGAAGCTCGCGGAAGGGTGCGGGCTTGTAAACAAGTACAGAGAAGGGCGGTTCTTCGCAGACCAGGGCGTCATCGCCGGCTGTTCCGGCGGCACGTACGAGAATATCATGCGGGCGGCCGCGATTCTTGACGGCAAGAACACCGGCGCAGGGGAATACTCTTTGAGCGTTTATCCCGCCAGTCAGCCGGTCAACGCAGCGATAACCGCGAACGGTACCGCCGCGAAGCTCATGAACGCCGGCGCCGTCATCAAAACGTCGTTCTGCGGGCCCTGCTTCGGCGCCGGCGACGTTCCCGCCAACAACGGTTTTTCCATAAGGCACACGACGCGGAACTTCCCGAACAGGGAGGGCTCGAGGCCGCAGGACGGCCAGCTTTCGTGGGTGGCGCTTATGGACGCGGCTTCGATTGCTGCGACTTCCGCGAACGGCGGCGTTCTCACCGCGGCGAACGATGTCGATTTTTCCGACGACATTCCTGAATATGTTTTTGACGACCGCGCATATCGCGCGCGCGTTTATGACGGCTTCAAAAAGGCGGAGCCGGAAATCGCTTTGAGGTTCGGCCCGAACATTGCCGACTGGCCGGAGATCGAATCGCTCCGCGAGAATCTGCTTCTCGAGGTGGCGTCCGTGATTGGCGACGAGGTGACGACGACGGACGAGCTCATTCCCAGCGGCGAGACTTCATCCTATAGGTCAAATCCGATCAAGCTTGCGGGCTTCGCGCTGTCGAGAAGAGACCCGGAATACGTCAAAACCGCGCGGAAAATCAAGGAAAACGGCGGAAAATACGTTTCGGGAGAGAATTCCGCCTTCGCGGAGGGAATTC
>JAEEGI010019952.1_pt1 | contig 13472 bp, 10 predicted proteins | sample 8958751 | NCBI WGS metagenome assembly JAEEGI01 (sample SAMN16246545, study PRJNA631951) | gut metagenome | biome: gut microbiome; feature: rumen; material: KS-attached | host: Bos | place: Iran: Karaj | collected 2018-10
CGAACCGAGCCACCACCATCTGGCGCCCGCTTTGGCTTCTTGCTTGGCCTCTGGCCAGCTCTGCGCAAAAGCAACTGTTGTCAGCGCTCCCAGCGCTATGATTGCCAATATTCTTTTCATCGCTTAATTGCCGTCAGGTTTAACAATATCTTTCATAGGTGACGATGCCCATTTGAACGTGCGCCAGTCGTCGGGATGGGAGGGGTCGAAGTCCTGCCACTCGGGACGCAGGTACTGTATGACAGGCAACTGCAGCTGCTTCATGCCCATCACTACACACTTGGCCACCTCGTAGGCGCCGTAGGGATTGAAGTGAGTGTTGTCGGCCAACTCTCGTCCGTACAGTTCCTTCGGATAATGTACCAATGCACGCTTGGAGTCCTCAAAGCCAAGGGTCTCGAAGAATGTCTTGGTCATGCTGTTCAAGTCGATGACAGGCACATGCTCACGGTTAGCTACACTCAGCATAGCAGCAGGGAACTCGCCGTGGGTGTTCTTGATGGTCTTGTTGTCGGCCTCAAAGGCACGGCGCTGTGTCGGTGTGCAGAATACGATATCGGCACCTTTTGAGCGCACTTGGTCGATGAAGATTTTCAGATTATAGACGTAGTGATACCATGCTCCGTCGCCCGGCCGCTTCTCTTTCTCGTCGTTGTGCCCAAACTCGGCTATCACGATGTCACCTTTCTTCAGCGTGGTCATGATTTTGTCCAACCGACCGCCAGCAATGAAGGTGCGGGCCGTCAGTCCGCTCTCGGCATGGTTCGAGATGGCTACCTCGGGGCCAAACCAACGGGTAATCATCTGTCCCCACGATGCCCACGGTTCGTTGTTCTGGTCGACAACAGTGGAGTTGCCGCACAAATAGATGGTAGGCACTTGGTCGTTGCGCTCTATGTGGATGGACTGTACGGCCGGAGCATCCCCGTTGAACTCCAATGTCAGCTTGTCGTCCCAAGCCAAATACTCCTTCTCACGGTCTTTGATGCGTACCTGTGTCTTGTCGTCAATGCGTGGCGAACGCTTATTGACCACAAATTCAAACGTTTGGAACTTGCCTTTCTGTGTAGCAACATTGTGAACCATCAGCCGTCGGCCCTCGGCACGGACCGTAGTCTCGCCGGCTTTCTTTTTGGAGCCAAGTACCACCCGAACCAGGTAGTTGCCGTCGTCCACCTTCACGGAAAAGTAGAAGGGTTCGCTGGGTTTCTTCGTATCAGGGGCAGGTACGAAGTCGTAGCCATACCCCGTCTCGGCATTGTACACCGGTTGCGGCTTTGTCATGTCGAAGTCAAACGTCTGGGCCATAGCAGTTAGTGGCAGTATGGTCCATAGTAGCATTAGTTTTCTCATCATAGTAAGTAGTTAATTCGTTTGTCTGTTATAGCATTCCCTTCGTGGAGGGCAGCTGGTAGTGGTAGATGTCGCGGTGGACAGCCATGCGCAGCGAACGGGCGAGGGACTTGAATATTCCCTCAATCTTGTGGTGCTCGTTCTGCCCCTCAGCCTTGATGTTGAGATTCATCTTGGCGGCGTCGCTCAGACTCTTGAAGAAGTGGAGGAACATCTCCGTAGGCACGTCTCCAACACGTTCGCGCTTGAACTCAGCATCCCATACCAGCCACGGACGTCCACCGAAGTCGAGGGCGACCGAGCACAAGCAGTCGTCCATCGGCAGCGAGTAACCGTAGCGTTCGATGCCACGCTTGTCGCCGAGGGCACGCAGCAGGCAGTCGCCTAATGCCAAAGCGGTGTCTTCTATGGTGTGGTGCTCGTCCACATGCAGGTCGCCCTTGGTATGTACGGTGAGATCCATCATACCGTGACGGCCTATCTGCTCCAGCATGTGGTCAAAGAATCCCAGTCCTGTCTGGATGTCGCATTGCCCGGTGCCGTCAAGGTTCACCTTGATATAGATGTCAGTCTCCTTGGTGGTGCGACGTGTCTCGGCTATACGCTCACCGGCAAACAGCAGTTGGGCAATCTTTTCCCAAGTCATGCCGTCGCGTCCCAATATCAGGCATTTGCATCCGATGTTGCGGGCCAGCTGGGCGTCGGTCTCGCGGTCGCCGATGACGTAGCTGTTGGCAATGTCATATTGCGGGTCGTTCATGTATTTCTCCACCATGCCCGTTCCCGGCTTGCGTGTCGGGGCGTTGTCCTCGGGGAAGTGGCGGTCTATGAGCTGCTCGTCGAAGGTGATGCCCTCATCCTCCAAGGCCTGCATGATAAAGTTGTGGACGGGCCAGAAGGTGTCCTCCGGGAACGATGCCGTGCCCAGACCGTCCTGGTTGCTGACCATGACGAAGCGGAAGTCCAGGTTGCGGCGTATGAAGCCCAGGTGCTGGAACATGCCTTCCGTGAAGCGCAGCTTTTCGAAGGCGTCTATCTGTTCGTCCTCTGGCTCACGGATGAGTGTGCCGTCGCGGTCAATAAAGAGTATTCTTTGTCTTTTCATTTCTTTGGATTTCTTGTTGCTCTATGGAACCGGCCATGTAGTAAGCCGGGAATAGCACGGCCAGCAGGACGTAAGCCTGGATGAAGCCCGACAGGGTGAACACCACGAACGACATCCACCCCATATAGGACGGCATGCTCAGCGGATCGCCCATGATGGCGCCCGTCTGTGCCTTCGTGTTGGCAATGAAGAGTACAATGGCCGGCAGCATGGTGATGCCGAGTATGATGGTAATAATCAGCAGCATCACGAAGAGCACGGCAAAAATGTACCCCCAATAGCGCAGCCCCTGACGGTAGCCGGAGCCTAACAGGTCGAACAAGCGGGTGTCGCGGGTCGTGCAGTAGCGCATGCTGGGATAGACCAGCGGCAGCAGGAAAGCCCCCATCACCAGCGCTATGAGCATTCCGGCTCCGACGGTGGTCATCGACTTGGCCCCCAGTCCTATGGCGGCGACTACGGTGGGCGGTATGGCAGCTATGCCGATTGCCACTATCCACACAATAGCTGTAGCCGCTGTCCGCATGAGGCTGCGGCCCTCAGGTGCTGTCAGCCAACGGGCAGGGTAGGGGATGGCACCCTCGGCACGGTGTCTGCTCAGCATCGAGAAACCGTATGAGAGGAACACAATCGTCACGATGAAGCTAAGCAGCGATATAAACGACTGCACAAGATAGTACATGATATTCTCGGCCATCGGTGCCTGGGCTAAATTCCCCAACTGAGGTATGGCTTGTATGGAGGAGTAATACTCCAAGGCGGTGAACAGTGCTCCGATGAGTGCGGGCAACCACGTAGTACGGAAAATGCGGCGGAAGTTTCCCATATAGAGACGGAAACCTGCCGCGATAACGGCTCTGGCAGAGCGTATTTTCAGGGGTTGTTCTTCGTTTCTTGTTTCCATTGTGATTCGTAGATTTTGTGCAAAGGTACGCTTTTTTACTGGAACGACAAAAGAAAAGGGTCATCAATTATAGGTATTTCATCATTTTTTATGGCATAATACCGCCGAGTTGCCAAATATTTATCGTATCTTTGCACCATGAAACTATCAGAACTGAAGACAGGCGAGAAGGGCGTCATTGTCAAGGTGACAGGACACGGAGGCTTTCGCAAGCGCATCGTTGAGATGGGCTTCATCAAGGGAAAGAAGGTGGAGGTACTGCTGAATGCCCCTCTGCAAGACCCTGTGAAGTACAAGGTTATGGGCTACGAGGTGTCTCTGCGGCACCATGAGGCGGCCATGATAGAGGTGGTATCGACAGCCGAGGCCAGAAAGCTGAAGATGGGCAGCGGCGATGCGCCCGAGCCAGAGGTCATCACCGAGAGCTACCTGCGCAGTCAGGCCTTGAAGGAACGTCGTCACCTGAACGTGGCGTTGGTGGGCAATCCCAACTGCGGCAAGACGTCGCTTTTCAATTATGCCTCCGGGGCCCATGGCCGTGTGGGCAACTACAGCGGTGTGACGGTGGATGCCTCGTTGGCCGAGGCTCATTTCTACGGCTACGACTTCAGTCTGACCGACCTGCCGGGCACCTATTCGCTCACCTGCTATTCTCCCGAGGAACTGTATGTCAGGGAACACCTGACGGAGCATACCCCCGACGTCATCATCAACATCATCGATGCCTCTAACCTGGAGCGCAACCTTTACCTCACGACGCAGTTGGTCGACATGAACATCCGCATGGTCTGTGCCCTTAATATGTACGACGAGTTCGAGCGCCGAGGCGACAGCATCGACCTCAAGACCCTGTCAACGCTCTTCGGCATGCCGATGGTTCCCACCTCGTTCAAGACGGGCAGGGGTGTCAAGGAACTGTTCAAGGCTGTCATCCAGGTCTATGAGAACACGCAGGGAGCCTCGCGCCACATCCACATCAACTACGGCCATGAGATTGAGGACGGCATCCGTGAGATTCAGAAGTTCCTGAAGGCCGACGAGCATATCCGCCAGCGCTATTCTACGCGCTACTTGGCTATCAAGCTGTTGGAGAACGACCCCAACATCACCAAGTACGTGGGCCAGCACCTGGCCGACGAGCACCGTCCCGAGGAACGCAAGCAGTTGTTAGCTGTGCGCAACCATGCTGCTGCCCGTGTGTTAGAAGAGACCAACAGCGACTCCGAGACGGCCATCATGGATGCCAAGTACGGCTTTATCAATGGTGCCTTGAAGGAGGCTGGTTTCCAGACGGGGACCAAGCATAACATTTACCGCACGACCCACCTCATCGACCGTGTGCTGTCGAACAAGTTCGTCGGCTTCCCCATCTTCTTCCTCATCCTTTACATCATGTTCCAGGCCACCTTCTCCTTGGGTCAGTACCCGATGGACTGGATAGAGTGGGGCGTTGAGTGGTTAGGCAACTGGATAGGGAGCACCATGTCCGAGGGGCCGCTGCGCTCCATGCTTATCGACGGCGTTATTGGCGGCGTCGGTTCCGTCATCGTCTTCCTGCCGCAAATCCTGATACTCTACTTCTTCATCTCTCTGATGGAGGATTCGGGCTACATGGCACGTGCTGCCTTCATCATGGACCGGCTGATGCACAAAATGGGACTTCACGGCAAGTCGTTCATCCCGCTGGTCATGGGTTTCGGTTGCAATGTGCCTGCCGTCATGGCCACCCGTACCGTCGAGAGCCGACGTTCACGGCTAATCACCATGCTTGTGCTGCCTTTCATGTCGTGCTCGGCACGCCTGCCCATCTACATCATGATTACGGGCATCTTCTTTGCCAGTCAGTATCAGTCGGTAGTCATGATTTCGCTCTATGCCGTTGGCATCCTCATGGCCGGCATTGTCAGCAATGTTCTCTCTCGCTTCGTGTTCAAGGGTGAGGACACCCCCTTCGTCATGGAGTTGCCGCCCTACCGCTGGCCTACGGTCAAGGCCATAGGTCGCCATACGTGGGAGAAAGGCAAGGAGTATCTCAAGAAGATGGGTGGTGTTATCCTCGTGGCCAGCATCATTGTCTGGGCCTTGGGCTATTACGGCCCTTCTGGCGTCGCCTCGTCGTTGGGCGAAAGCTTTATCGGTCGCATGGGACAGGCTATTGAACCGCTGTTTGCCCTGCAGGGCTTCAACTGGCAGCTCGACGTCAGCCTCATTGCCGGCGTGGGTGCCAAGGAGATTGTCGCCTCGACGATGGGTGTACTCGGAGGTTTCGAGGACATCACGGTGCTCAGCGCCTACGCCTATCTGCTGTTTGTCCTGCTTTACTTCCCGTGCGTGGCTACCCTCGTCGCCATCAAGCATGAGACGGGCAAGTGGCGCTGGGCCATCATCTCTGGCGTCTACACCACCGGCCTGGCATGGGTCGTTTCAGCGCTGGTCAGCCTGATAGGCCGCTTATTCCTCAATGTGTGACAGGGAATGGGCAAACGACGTGAAGAAGTTTGTCATGGTCTCTGAGGGGTAGTATCTGAAGTACTTCGCCGAGCGGCGAACGTGCCATAGCATGGCTGATGAGTTCGAGGTATGCACAAAGATGTTCTTGCCCTGCGAAAAATACCATTCCTCGGCATGCGAGTTCTTCTGACGGAACATCTCGCGCAGCTGCTGCTCCATCTGTTCCTCAGTAATGGGCTTCATAAACGGCAGTTCCTCCGGCACGAAGTGCATCAGTTTCACCAGCATCACCGCCGTCAACTGTGCCATCGGCTCCAACTTCAGCTTGCTGATCCATTCGCCGAGGGTAATGAAGTCAATCCTGTCGGACGACGCTCGCAGAAACATGCCTAACTCCGTCACCCGCTTCACCGGTATTCCCGCGTTCATGAAAAAGCGCACGATGCCCGACAAGTGTAGCAGCGCCGTCCGCGTCTCGGTGTTCGAGTCTTCCGAGTCCAGTATGTTCTGCAGTTTGTGGTTCAGCACGGGGTTCGTCAGGTGGTCGGCCATCAGCAGGTCGTTGCCGTCGTCGGTGTCGTGGCTCATGGCCTGGCTCCACTGTTGCTTCAATGCCTCGGGCACCTGCACGAAGAACTGGTCGCTGCATCGCTCTATACCTTTATATATAATAGGTGACACGTCGTGCATTTCCGACAGCTGGAACAGCCTGTTCCACTTCCATGCCGACAGCGCTTCTATCTGTTCCTCGGTACCGAACGCTCCCGAACGGAGCAGACGGAAAAAGTTTCGTTCAATGATATTCATATTCTCTTTTTGCTTTTCATTCTTTACAGTAGATGCGAGTACAACTCCTCATACTGCCGGGCGACCTTCAAGTAGTGGTGGTGTCGGCGCACATACTCGCGGCTCTGCCACTTTAGCGGGGGGATGCGCTCAGGATGCAGTACGAGCTGCTCCAGTTCCTGGTAGACACTCTCGTAGGTGGGCTGCACGTTGATGATGGGGCGCAGTTCAGTCTCGCCCAGTATCTCGTAGTTCTCGGGCTCACCTCCTCCGATGCAGATGATGCCTTTCGACATGGCCATCAGCGGATTCATGGAGGGGGTGTAGGCGTATAGCTGGTCGAGCAGGGCGTCGCTGCCTTCCATCATCTGCTGGTACTCCGCGAAGGGAACGTTCTCGGCAACCACCAGTTTCATGCGGTGGGCATAGCGGCTGCGAAGGTCGAGGGCGGCCTGTAGCATGATGTCGGTGCCCTTGTAGGCAGAGCGTTCGCGGTTGATGCCGATGAAGATGGTGACCTTCGACCGCTTGCACTGTTCGGTGGCGTAGGTGTCGGGCAGGCAGATGGGGAACGGTATGTACGTAGTCTTGTCGGGGAAAGCGGGACGGTAGCACACGTCGTACTCGTACAGTCCGGTGACGATGGCGTCACATTCGGCAGCAATCAGACGGTTCAGCTGTTCCTTGGCGGTGCCGAGCCAGTCTTGCTGCTCACGGACGGCGGGCGGGTCGGTACGCACCTGGTCGCCTATGTTGAAGTCGCTGTAGCGTAAGGGCTTCTCAACGGTGCAGGTGTGTACCCAGTACCAGTCCATGCCAAAGGCGCCGAGCACGACGTGGCGGTTGTGGCGCTTGAGGTAGCGGTAGATGGGCAGCAGCCGTTCGGCACGCAGTTCGAAGAACATGGGATTGATAAGCTGCACCACGTCGTAGCCGCGCAGTCGTGGCAACAGCAGGGCGATGCGCAGGGCCAACCTCACTCCGCCGAAGGGACCACTATGGCGGCTGACGTCGATGTCGCGCGGATAGTTCTTCCAGAAGTCGCCGTTGCTGACGACGGTCACCTTGTGGCCCAGCTGGCGCAGTCCCTCGGCCAGTGTCCAGTGTACGTTGCTGTATTCGCCAAGCAGTAATATCTTCATCGTTCCTTGTCAATCATGGGTAGTACGTTCATCAGCAATGACAGCCCCATGCTGCTGTTGGTTAGGCGGCGGAACCACTTGTACTTCGTGGTGTAGTCGCGGTCTGGCAGGGGGAACAGTCCGGCTTTCCTCAGGTAGGCAAGCTTACGGTCCAAGTAGTGGCGTGAGCGGGTCTGCACGATGATGTTGTAGATGTAGTCCATCGTCAGTTGTGCCACGCGCCTGCTGAGTGCCAAACGCTCGGACGTGGGCAGGGTGTCGGCAATGCGGTTGAGCTTGAGAATCACCTGGAGGCTGTCGTTCAGGCGACGGACTACACGCCGAGGGTCGGTCTCGGTAGTGATGGAGTGGGGACGGCGGCGGTAGTAGTAGGCCTGGGCATTGGTGGAGGCGACGGTTTCGGCCCTGGGCAACAGCTGGGGAGTGAACTCCTCGTCCTCGTGCAGAATGCCTGGCGTGAAGCGCAGCTGGCCGAGAATGGCACGACGGAACAGGTAGCCGCAGGCCGACGCATGGAGGTTGTGGTGGCTCAGGTACTCGGTGCCGCTTTTCAGGTCGTCGGTGTTGAAGTCGGCTGTCGGGGATGCCTCGCTGTCGTCGGTCAGGTCGAACATGACCACATCCGACTTCTGGTAGCGCACCAGGTCGAGGCAATGCTCGTAGGGCGTGCGCAGCAGGTAGTCGTCGGCATCAATAAACTGCACGTACTGCCCGTTGGCCAGCTGAATGCCCCGGTTGCGTGCCTCGCTCAGTCCGCTGTTGCGCTGACGCACATAGATGATGTCGTCCAGATAGCGGCCCAGCGAGGGCAGGGGATTGTCGTCGGAGCCGTCGTCGATGATGATGATTTCGCGCTCGGCATTGCTCAGCGACAGGGCCAGGATGCTGTCCAAGCATTGGCACAGCATCGTGACGGGCAAGTTGTAATAGGCAACGATAAACGTCACCAATGGTGGGGTTAACGTATTACTTTGTGTAGTTTGCATATTCCTTTGATTCCAAGCGTATTGAGTGTAAGTGCTTTTAGTATCTGTTTCAGGTTCCCTTGCAGCTTCAGGTGGCGGGGCTGCAGGCGTGGTAGGTCGCCCGTCAGACGGTAGACGTCCAACTGAATGTTGAGAAGGTGATGGTAGTAGCTGTCGTCAACGGGCATGCCCGATGTCAGGTGAGCATCGAGCAGCATGCGCAGTTCGTTACCGGTAGCCGTCGCCGTAATGCCGTGCGGGTTGCGGTAATAGTGGTAGCAGCCCTTGTCGGTGGTCATGATGCGAGGCCGTAGGTGCAACAGGCGGGGCAGGGTATAGGCATCCTCAAACACCTTACCCTTGGGAAACCGTATGTCGGCGAACAGCGTGCGGCGGTAGATTTTGTTCCAGGCGTAGGTGTGCTCGTAGGCTTTGGTCTGGAGCCAGTAGTCGTCGGCATCGGTGTAGAGGTGAGAGGTAAGATGGAAGATGGAAGATGGAGGATGTAAGATGGAAGAGGTTTCGGGAAACTCGCAGACGGGGTATTCTATCAGGTCAGCTTCGTCGGTCAGCGGCATCAGCTGGCTGAGGGTGTGCGGGGCAATGTAGTCGTCGCTGTCGATGAAAGTGAGAAAGTCGCCCCGGGCCACGTCGATACCGGCATTGCGGGCGTCGCTCAGTCCGCCGTTAGGCTTGTGGATGACGCTGATACGAGGGTCGCGCCGTGCCCATTCGTCGCATAACTGGGGGCAGCGGTCGGGGGAACCGTCGTCGACGAGGATGATTTCAAAATCGTCGTAATCCTGCGTGACGACACTCTCCACGCAGCGGTCGAGCGTCGTTTCCACACGATAGACAGGTATGACGATACTGAGTTTCACGGCACAAAGATACGAAATAATTGACAAATGAGAATTGAGATTTGAGTTTTTTTTGTAATTTTGCAGCCGATTTGCGAATGAAGCATGAAGAATGAAGCCACCGACAGCTATAGTCACGTGCTGAAATACACGGGTCTTTTCGGAGGCGTGCAGGGTCTGAACATCTTGGTAGGCCTTGTGCGCAACAAGCTGATTGCCGAGATTCTCGGCCCTGCCGGCATGGGGTTGGCCTCACTTTTCAATTCGACCGTCACCTTCATTTCTCAGGCTACCAACTTCGGTATCTCGTTCAGCGCGGTGAAGCATGTTTCCGAACTCTTCGACAGCGGCGACGAGGCTGCCGTAGCCCATTTCATCAAAGTCATCAGGGCGTGGTCGCTGTTGACGGCGCTGATAGGTATGCTGGTGTGTATCGTGGCAGGGCCGCTGCTCAGCAACTACACCTTCTCGTGGGGCGACCACACGCTGCACTTCGTCCTGTTGTCGCCTGCCGTGGGACTGTTGGCCATTACGGGTGGCGAGACAGCCATCCTGAAAGGTGCCCGACGGTTGCGTGAATTAGCCGTCATCCAAGTGTATTCTATGCTGGCGGCATTAGTGGTAGCCGTACCTATTTATTTCCTGTTCAACCAGTCGGGTATCGTGCCCGTCATCGTGCTGATGGCGCTGACGTCGATGCTGCTCACCATCCGTCACTCCTACCGGCTTTACCCGCTACAGCTGCGTGGGGCGAAAGGCATACTGGGCGAGGGCATGGAGATGGTGAAGCTCGGCGTGGCGTTCGTCATTGCCGGAGTCATGGGCAGCGGTTCCGAAGTGCTGATACGTTCGATTCTGAATGTCAGCGGCGACTTGGACGTGGTGGGACTCTACAATGCCGGTTTCATGCTGACCGTTACATACGCCGGCATGGTGTTTTCGGCGATGGAGACCGACTACTTCCCCAGGCTGTCGTCGGTACACCACGACGTGGCGGCTACCAATCTGACCGTCAACCGCCAGATAGAAGTGTCGCTGCTCATCGTGTCGCCCATGCTGGCGGTGCTCATCGTTGGCCTGCCCGTGTTCATCCCTCTGCTGTTCAGCCAGAAGTTCCTGCCCGTCATCAGCATGGCTCAGGTGGCGGTCTTCTCGATGTACCTGAAAGCCATCTCGTTGCCCGTGTCGTACATCACGCTGGCTAAAGGCGACTCCGTAGGCTACATGCTGCTGGAGGGCATCTACGACGTGGTGCTGGTGCTGCTCATAGTGTTCGGCTACCGTCACTGGGGACTGTTCGGAACGGGTGTGGCCTTGTCGGTGAGCTACCTGTTCGACCTGCTGTTGGTGGGTACCTATACCTACTTGCGCTACCGTTACCGGGTCACGGGGCCTGTGCTGCGCTATGCCGCTGTGCAGTTCTCGTTAGGCGTGGCTGTCTATCTGGTCACGTTTATCGACAACGAACTGGCTTACTGGCTCTTAGGCTCCCTCCTTTGTCTGGTCAGCCTGCTCGTCTCCATCCATATACTCCACCGTAAGACTTCGCTCTGGGCATCGCTCATGGGGAAGCTGAAAAACAGATTTAGCCGTCATGCCTAAGGTTACCGTCCTTGTTGCCGTCTACAATGCCGAACGGTTTCTGCCCCAGTGTCTTGATTCGTTGCTGGCGCAGACCATGGGCGACTTCCAGGTAATCTGCATCGACGATGCTTCCACCGACCACTCCCTGCAGGTGCTCAACGACTATGCCCTGCGCGACTTGCGTATTGAGGTGGTGAGACTGTTGGAGAACCGTGGTCAGGCACATGCCCGCAACGAGGGTTTGAAGCAGGCCGAGGGCGACATCATCTGTATGCTGGATGCCGACGACTGGCTGTCGGCCGATGCTTTGGAACGCATGGTGGAGGCGTTTGACGAGCAGACGGATAGTGTACTGTTCGACCTTGTCTACCACTACGCCGACCACGAGGAACCTTACCCGATGCAGGACTTTGAGGTCATGAGCGGCGACGAGGCTTTTCGCAAGAGCCTGACGTGGCAGATTCATGGACTGTACGGCGTGCGGGCCGCCATCCACCGACAGCATCCCTACGACGAGACCTGCCGCACCTACAGCGACGACAACACCACCCGTCTGCATTATCTCTGTTCGCGTCAGGTCAGGCGTTGCAAGGGCGTCTACTATTACCGGCAGCACGATGCTTCGGTCACCCATCAGGTCAGCGTCCGCCGCTTCGACTACCTGCGTGCCAACGAGAGCATGCGCCGCCAGTTGCTGGAGTTGGGTGTCGACGAGCAGCTGTTGGCCGAGTACGAGAACCACCGTTGGCTGAACCTTATCGGCGTCTATATGTTCTACCACGTCCACGGGCGCCAGCTGTCCGCTGCCGACAGGCAGTACGGCTTGCAGGAGCTTCATCGCGTCTGGGCCACCATCGACCGCTGGGCACTACAAAAAGAGACGGCAACCAAGTTTGGCTACCGTCCCTGTAAGTCGTGGTTCCTGTTCCGCTGCCAGGAGTGGCTCTATTTCACCCTACGCAGTTTGATACGTTGAACATTGAACATTGAACATTGAACGTTGAACATTGAACGTTGAACATTGAACGTTGAACATTGAACGTTGAACGTTGAACATTGAACGTTGAACATTGAACATTTAGAAGACGATGGCTTCGTAAATGTAGAGCTCGGCATCGCGCCAGCCGTCCCAGCCCAAGCCCGCCTTGTCCTGCGAGCAGTGCCCCACGAACTCTTCCTTCGTCCAGTTCACCTCGTCGGCCACCTGCGGCAGGAAGGTGCCGCTGCGGTAGCCTTTGCGGATGTAGATGCCGTGACGGTGCAGCTCGAACTCGTCCAGGCTCTGGATGCGCCGCATGGGGGTGAGCACCGATATTTCGATGTCCAGGTCGTCCAGTTCCTCGCGCCTTAGCGGCGTGAACCTCGGGTCCTCGAAGGCTGCGGCCCGCGCCATTTCGGCCACTATCTCTTGCAGGGGCACGTCCTCGCCGAAGTGTCCGATGCAGCCACGCAGCCGTCCGTGCTTGTGGAGCGACACAAAGGCTCCGCACTTCGAGTTGAGCATCGGGTATTGGCCAATGGTCTTGGGCGGTGCGATGCGTTTCCCGTCCAGCGAATCCTTGATACTCTCCAAGGCAATGCTCTTCAGCATCTTCTTGTCCTCGTCCGTCAGCGTGAAGCCCCCCTCGTTGCGCAGGAAGGCAAACGAGTGGTACCCCACCACGCGGCTGTGGTCGGTGTCGCCGATGTCGCCCGAGTTCTGGTACATCAGGTGCTTCACCTCGTAGTGCTGGTCGAGCATCAGCATCAGCGTGATGATGGCCAGTTCGCCGCACGCACTCGTCGCCAGGTTGAGCTTGCCGCTGCGGGCGTTGGCCTGGATGGCGGCAATCAGCCTTTCCACGCTGCCGCTCTCAATGGCCTTGCCCGTCCTGGCGTCCACCTCGCAGGCATCCTCGTACGATGGATAGTGCGAGAAGTCGCTGCTGACCACGAACAGGTTCTCGTCCGTCAGATACGGTTTCAGCACCTCCGCCATGCGCTGCAGCTGCCGGTAGTCGTTTGTTGAAATGATGATCGGCACGATGGGCGGCACCCCCTGAGCCTCAGGCCCGCCAGCTGCAAATCGCCGTTGCAGGAACGGCAGTTGCACCTCCAGGCAGTGCTCGCGGTCGTGCGCCTCCGGGCGGTAGAAAAACACGCTGTCGGCCTCGGTCAGCCGCAGGGCCGTCTCGCGGTCCACCGCCACGTTGCCCAGCGGCGTGGCGTAATAGTCGGCCTCCGTGTTCACCGACGCCCCGTCGAGCCATTCGTGGTGACTCGGCCCCAACAGGAAAATCCGCTTGTAGGGCTTCTTGGGGTTCAGCGTCATGTAGGCCGACG
>JAEEGI010019954.1_pt1 | contig 13470 bp, 8 predicted proteins | sample 8958751 | NCBI WGS metagenome assembly JAEEGI01 (sample SAMN16246545, study PRJNA631951) | gut metagenome | biome: gut microbiome; feature: rumen; material: KS-attached | host: Bos | place: Iran: Karaj | collected 2018-10
ATGCAAGCACAAGTGCAAGTGTGCAAGACGTGTAATATAACTTATTGTATAACAAGCTTAAAAAGTGGTTATATAACAAACTTCTAAGCTGTGGGTCTTGGGTTCGAATCCCAACAGGATCACGCTTCCAAGTTAGGCGCTGGAAATCAGAGATTTTTCGATGGATTTCGGTGCCTTTTTCTTTTTTATTTTGGAATATTTTTGCGGTTTGGTTGGTGGTTGGGGAAAAAAGTAGTACTTTTGCGGCGCAAAGATGGTAATCGGGTGGCTTGGGGCCATCGCGATGCAAGGGAATCCGGTGAGAGTCCGGAACTGTACCTGCAGCTGTAATCCCCTCAAAACACAGGGTCTGCTTACTGAATGTCACTGGCCGTGGACATGGCTGGGAAGGCAAAGCAGACCGGGGAAAAGTCAGAAGACCTGCCATCGCTGAAAAAACAATAGTACGTTCACTCAGGAACAGGTGTGACGGAAAGCAAATGAAGAAAAGAAAAAGACTGACGGCAGCAGTGCTGGCTTTATGCACGTTAGCGGCTGTCAATGCACAGAATGACATCTGGCGGCAGGATAGTCTGCCCGAGGTGGTTGTAACGGGTACTGGTACGCAGCACCTGCTGAAGGATGCGCCCGTACAGACCGAAGTGATTACCAGCAAGATGCTGCGCAACTATGCGGGCAAGAGCATCGAGGACATCCTGGGCGGCCTCACGGCGTCGTTTGCCTTTAACCAGGACGATATGGGCTCGCAGATGCAGCTGAATGGCCTGGGCAACAGCTATATCTTGATTTTGATTGATGGCAAGCGCATCCACGGCGACGTGGGTGGGCAGAATGACCTGTCGCTGATTGACCCGCAAAACATCGAGAAAATCGAGATTGTGAAGGGTGCATCGAGTGCCCTCTACGGCTCGGATGCCATCGCCGGTGTGGTCAACATCATCACCAAGAAGCACCGCGAGGAGGGATTGTTGATTGAAAACACAACACGCATCGGCAGCTATGGCGACGTGCGCCAGCACAACGGTCTGGCGCTGAACTATGGTAAATTTAGTAGTTACACCAACTTCCAGTTGCAGCACAGCGACGGCTGGCAAAACACCTCAGTGGAGCACACCGAGGGCTCAGAGCCGCCTATCACCGACTCGCGCAACAAGACCGTGAACCGCCATACCAACTGGCAGATTGCTGAGCGCTTGACCTATCAGCCGATCAAGAATCTTGAACTCTATGTCGACGGAAGCACCTACTGGAAACGCATCTACCGCGTGAGCGGCCGTCATCCACACTATGACGTGAAGACCTGGGACATGGAGTACCACAACGGATCCGCATCCATAGGCGGCAAGTGGAACCGTTCCAAGACCGACTACATCTCGCTGGACGTGGACTGGCACCGCCATGCCTATTATTACTACTACACGGCCACGACGCTTGTCGAGGACTATGAGAAGAGTGCCGGAACGCCCTACTACCCTTACTTCCCGTATCTTCCGGACCAAAAGGAATTGCAGAGTGATCAGCAGCGCACCATGGCCGCACTGAAGGGCGTGTTCACCCTACCCTACGAAAACATCCTGAGCACCGGTGCGGAATTCCGCTATGACTGGCTTCACGCCCCCACACGCGTGAAGGGTGGCAAGGCCAGCGACTGGACAGCTGCCGTGTATGTGCAGGACGAATTCAACCTCATCCACAACGTGAACATCACCGCAGGCCTGCGCTTGAACCAGAATGAGCAGTTCGGCACCAAGCTGACACCCAAGCTGTCGGCCATGTGGAAAATAGGTCAACCGTGGCGATTGCGCGCTACTTGGAGTCAGGGTTTCAAGACACCCGCCATCCGCGAGCTGTTCTACCGTTATGTGCGCCAGATGAGCGGCACCTATCTCTATCTTGGCAATACGGACCTCAAGCCGCAGTCGAGCAACTATTTCTCGCTGAGCGGCGAGTACGGTTGGCGCGGCCTGAATGTGACCGTCACAGGTTATTATAATAAAGTGAAGGACATGATTGCGTTGGTGACCATCCCCAACTATCAGGCCCCCGACGAGTACATCATCCAGTATGACCCCGTCAAGACCCGCCAGTACCAAAACATCGAGGATGCCAAGACCTACGGCGTTGACGTGAACGTCAACTACCAGTGGCGTGAATTCGCATTTGGACTCGGCTACAGTTACCTGGACACCGACGCCAACCAGTATGACACCAACCACGACAAGATGCGTAAAGTCACCATCGATGGCATGGCCCACCATAAGGGCAACTGGTTTGCCACTTGGGGTCACCGTTTCTCGGCCGATTACCGCCTGGGCGTGGGCATCTACGGCCGAATGTCGAGCACCCGCTACTATCAAGACGACGGCAACGGCAAGGGCTACCAGACCTGGCGCCTGTCCACCACCCATGACTTGGGTCACTTCAAGGCCACCACTTGGCGCATCGAGGCCGGCGTGGACAATATCTTCAACTACTGCGACCGCACGCCTCACGGGCTGCACTTGGGTACAACTACCCCGGGTCGCACGGGCTATGTGTCGTTGACCATCCGTTTCAACCAAGGTAAGAAACTTTCAAATAAGTATAAGTCTAACTTTAATTCCAAACAACAAAACAATGATGAAGATTAAATCTTTAATGATTGCCATGATGGCAATCTGTCTGACCATGGGCTTCACCTCTTGCAGTGACGACAAGGACGACCCCATCGAGAACAACTACACCATTTACCAGAAAGCCGTTAATGAGACCGTGAAGTCACAGAAGAAGAACGGCAAGGCCATCCTGCTGGTAGCCTTCGGTTCGACCTGGGAGCAGGCCTACGACGCATTTGATGCCACCGTAGCCGCCTACAAGCAGGCGTTTCCTGGCTATGATGTTTATTTGTCCTTCTCCTCAGCCATCTGCATCAACCGTGCAGCCGCTGGTGAGAACGTTGACCCCCGCAACTTCTACGCTCCTCCCTTCTGGCTCAACGCCTTTGCCCAAAAGGGTGTTCAGTACAGCGAGATCGTAGTTCAATCCCTGCAGGTCATCCCCGGTGAGGAGTATACCCGCGTGATCAACTACATCAAAGACTTTGCCAACAACGCCAATGGTGACATCGACGATAACTATCTGTCTAAAGTGGTTCTGAAACTGGGTGTGCCCCTGTTACAGGATGCCGAGGCTGACGTCAACCTCGTTGCCAGTGAGTTGAACAAGCTCTATAAGGACAAGGCTAATGAGGGCGTAGTTGCCTTTATGGGCCACGGTAACCCCGACAGCTATGACACCTACAAGGCTAACATTCGCTACACCCAACTCGAGGAGGCTCTCCAGCAGTACAGCAGCCACTACTTTGTGGGCACCGTTGACATGATGGACAACTTCAAGACTGACGTGTATGAGCGCATGGTAGCTGCCGGTTTCACTAGCGGCAAGGTATATTGCCACCCCTTGATGTCGATCGACGGTGACCATGGTCACAACGACATGGCAGGTGACGACGATGACAACTGGGACGGCACCAAATTTACCCCCAACGATGAGGGTGAGGTTGAGGACACCTCCTGGAAGATGTACTTCCAGCACCTAGGCTATGAGTGCAATAACGAGACCATGATCGAGAAGGGTCTGCTTGAGCTCCCCACCATCCGTCAAGTGTGGATGAACCACACCACCGACGCCATCAACGGTGAGCCTCTGGACTTCTACCACAGCAAGAATCCCGAGTAATTCAACTCAAAACTACGAATTGCGCGCATTATACTAAATAGTTCGTTTCGTTAAATGCGTGTAATTCGTAGTTTTTAAACAAAGAAACGTGATTAAGAAAATTATACTGATTACAGTGGCACTCCTCACGTGGAGTGCTGCTGTTTCACAAATCCATAAGATGGAACACAGCGACTCGTCAATGATGAGCCGCTCTTATACCTTAAATCCTGTGGTCGTGACCGGTTCGGGTCACCACCAACGCCTGAAATCCACTGCCACACCCGTCCATGTGCTCAGCCGCCAGGAAATCAAGGAGCAAGGCATCACCACTTTTGACGGTGCATTGACCCGTATGATGCCGCAAGTGTCGATGGCACCTAACTCAATGGGCACGTTCCTGAGGCTCAACGGACTGGGAAATAAGTACATCCTGATTTTGATTAACGGTCAGAAGTTGACTGGTGACATCTCCAATAACGTTGACCTGAACCGCATCAACATGGCGCGTGTGAAGCGCATCGAGGTGCTTGACGGGGCCGCATCGTCACTTTACGGCTCGGATGCCATTGCCGGTGTCATCAACATCATCACCGACCAACCCACACGCGATTTGGTGAGCGTAACCAGCGACACACGCGTGTCGGGCCATAGCCAACTGACCGAAAACATCGCTCTGGACATCTACAAGAACGGCTTCGGCTCCTATACCTCGTTCTCGCATGACCAGGCCGACAGCTACCGCATCAACGATGTGGAGTATGTCAAGGGCTCTGAAACCGAGACCCAGCCGACGATAGCGCCCTTCTTCACGGGTTACCGCTCAAATCTCGTGGGACAAAAGTTCACCTATTCCCCCAACGAGCATCTGGCTTTGAATGCGGGCATTGACTACTCCTACAAGATTACCGACCGCCCTAACACCCGTAAGGACATCACTGGCGGCACCGACTATGAGATGCGCTACAAGGGCCTGCGCTGGAACGTGGGCGGTATCTATAAGTTCACGAGCCGCAATTCGTTGCAGGCCGAATTCACGGTCGACCGTTTCCGCTACGGCAAGCAGTATGACGTTGAAACCAAGACCTACGCCATCGGCGATTATGTGCAATCCAAGAAGCAACGCTCGATGGAAGGTCAGTTAAAAGCCATCCTGGGTCTGATGAAGAACTCCACGACCATCCTGGGTGCTGACTGGCGCAAGGATTACCTTGCCGCTACTTCGGGCAACATCAACCAGAACGCCTACACTGCAGCGGCCTTTGCCCAGCACGAGATGACTTTCTTTGACCGACTCACCGCCACGGTGGGCTTGCGCCTGACCTATCACGAGACCTTTAACTGGCACCTCACGCCCAAAGCCACGCTGATGTATGCCCCGGGCAACTTCCGCCTGCGTGCCACCTATTCGGCAGGCTTCCGCGCGCCGGGACTTGACGAGTTGTATTACCACTATTTCTCGGTTAACCGCGGCAAAGCGCAGATTATCTTCGGCAACAAGGAACTCAAGCCCGAAAAGAGCAACTATTTCTCGCTCAACGCCGAGTACCGCAGCAATATCCTTGCTGTGAGCGTGACGGGCTTTATGAACCGCATCAACGACATGGTCATCAGGCAGAATATCGATGTGGATGCAGCCTCATTGGCCATGCTACAAGCCGAATTTCCTGAGATGACCGATGACCAGGCGCAGAAACTCGAGCGCTACTCGCTGTACAAGAACAGCGACAAAGGTGATGTCAAGGGGGTGCAGGTCAACGTCTCGGCCAATCTGTTCAGGGGCTTCAACCTATCGGCTAACTATGTTTACACCTATGCCCGCACCTGCAGTGGTGACCAATGGGCTCCGCTGGAACGCAGCATCCGCAACGCCGCTACCGTAGCTGCCAACTATTACCACAGCTGGGGCAATTACGGACTGAACGTGAACATCAACGGCAGATTGCAATCGAAGACTTATTATCCCGACTATGAGGATGCCCCAGGCTACGGTATTTGGAACCTGAACACGACCCACTCGTTTGATGGGTTGAAGCATCTGTATTTGGAGCCGAGTATCGGCATCGACAACATCTTTGACAAGGTGGATCGCCGCATCGACTCATCCAACCGCAAGTACGCCCTATATTCACCGGGACGCATGCTTGTGATTGGTCTGAAATTGAAAATTAAGTAACCTTATATTGCATTATGGAGGTTTGTCGTGAGACAATGCCTCCATTTTTAATAATTTAGTAAATTTGCAACTGATATGGGTAAGATAATAGTAGCAGGCATCGGACCTGGCAGCAAAGAAGACATCACGCCCGCCGTACTTGACGTAGTGCGTGCGGCAGACGCCATTGTAGGGTATAAATACTATTTCCAGTTTATTCAGGATTATGTGCAGGATGGATGCGAGTGTATCGACACGGGCATGAAGAAGGAACGCGAGCGTGCCGAGCAAGCCTTCGAACTGGCCGAGCAGTGTAAGACCGTCGTGGTCATCTCATCGGGTGATGCGGGCATCTATGGCATGACACCACTCGTGTATGAGATGAAGCGTGAACGTCAGTCCGACGTTGAAGTCTCGTCTTTGCCAGGCATCTCGGCGTTCCAGAAAGCGGCCTCGCTACTCGGAGCCCCCATCGGTCATGACTTGTGCATCATTTCGCTGAGCGACCTAATGACCCCGTGGGAAGTCATCGAGCGTCGCATCAAGGCAGCAGCTGTAGGCGACTTTGTCACTGCCGTCTATAATCCCAAGTCCAACGGCCGCTACTGGCAACTGTACCGCTTGGTGGAACTGTTCTTGCAACAACGCTCGGCCGATACCCCCGTAGGCTATGTCAGGCAGGCGGGACGCGATGAGCAAGAAATCAAGGTGACCACACTTGGCGAGTTCGACCCTGAGGATGTGGACATGTTCACCGTGATTCTCATCGGCAACTCACAGTCCTATATCAGCAACGGCAAGATCATCACTCCGCGAGGTTACTACCATGAGCAACACGACAAGGCCGTGAAGCCTGGCCAGCAGATTATGATTGAGTCATTCCGCACCATTGAGAGCGAACTGCGCAACAAGGATATCCCGCTTGACCACAAGTGGGCACTCTTACACGCCATCCACACAACGGCCGATTTTGAGATGGAGCGGATACTCTATACCGATGACCATGCAGTGGAAACGCTCTATAACAAGGTCGCAAACGGCCAGCTAAAGACCATCGTGACCGACGTGACGATGGTGACCAGCGGCATCCGCAAGGGCGCGCTAGCACGGTTAGGCATGGAGGCCAAGTGCTATTTGAGTGACCCTAGAGTTGCCGAAATGGCCACTGCTCAGAGCATCACGCGCACCCAAGCGGGCATCCGCTTGGCAGTTGAGGAGCATCCTGACGCCCTGTTTGCCTTCGGCAACGCGCCAACGGCTCTGATGGAACTGTGTGACCTTATCCGCAAGGGCAAGGCGCATCCCGCTGGCATCATCGCTGCTCCTGTGGGTTTTGTGCATGTGCGAGAGTCCAAGCACATGGTCAAGCCTTTCAAGGACATTCCAAAAATCATCGTCGAGGGACGCAAAGGCGGCAGCAACTTGGCAGCGACCCTGTGCAACGCCATTTTAACCTTTGACGATGCCGAGCAACTTAAACCCGGCCGCGACCTGTAAAACTACGAATTACACGAATTTAACAAATATTATTTAGAGTAATTAGTGAAATTTGTAGTTCCTAAACAAGAAAAAGATATGAAGTTTTATGTGATAGGCATTAGTGATGCGCCGCGGCCTTATCTGCCGCCGGAGGTCATCAGTATCATCTGTAAAGGACGCGTATTCTCGGGCGGAAAGCGTCATTATGGACTTGTTGCTCCCTATCTGCCCGAAGGAGCTGAGTGGATCGAAATCACCACCCCTCTGGATGCTGTTTTTGAGCAGTATCACGACGAGGTGATTGTGTTCGCCAGCGGCGACCCCTTGTTTTTCGGCTTTGCCAATACCATCAAACGCAAGATGCCGGATGCCGAGATTGTGCTGTTCCCGTCATTCAACTCTTTGCAACTGTTAGCACATCGCCTGGTGATGCCCTACAACGATATGCGCATCGTCTCATTGACTGGGCGTCCCTGGCCTGAATTTGACAAAGCATTGATTGAACGGGCCGGCAAAATCGGTGTACTCACCGACCACGAGCACACTCCCGGCGCCATTGCCCAGCGCATGCTGGACTATGGCTACAATGGATATCAAATGCATGTTGGCGAGCATCTGGGCAATCCCAAAGAAGAGCGCATCACGACATTGTCGCTTGAAGATGCCGTCAATCATGAATTTGACTATCCCAACTGCCTTATCTTGGTCGGCAATGACCCCAGGCCACGGTATTTCGGCATTCCCGAGGGTGAATTCGCTTTGCTCGATGGTCGTGAGAAGATGATTACTAAGGCACCTATCCGCCTGTTGACACTTCAAGCGTTGGAATTGCCGCAGAAAAGTGTCCTGTGGGACATCGGCTTCTGTACGGGCAGCGTTTCTATCGAGGCACGGTTGCAATTCCCTCATGTGCATGTCGAGGGCTTTGAGATCAGGCCTGAATGTGAGGCATTAATGCTGGAGAACAGCCAGCGTTTCGGCACACCTGGAATCAACTATCAAATTGGGGATTTTCTTGAAGCAAATATCGATACCCTACCCCGCCCCGATGCCGTCTTTATTGGCGGGCATGGCGGCCAACTCAAGGAAATCATGGCGCGCTTGCTCACCGTCCTGACCGATGACGGCTGCATCGTGATGAACAGTGTCACCTCACCCATGGTGCATACCGACAGCCACCGACTGTTTAATGAGGCGTGTGACGAGTTGGGCTTGACGCAAGAGCCGCCCACACGTATTATCCTGAACGACAATAACCCGATAGAGATACTGAAATGCAAAAGATAGCCGTCATTCCCATTAGCGACGAGGGTCGCGATTTAGCCGCAACCCTGCAGCAAGAGTTCCAAGCCTCGGTCATCAAGCGTGCCGAAGTTGCCAAAAGGTGGAAGGAATTTGATGCCTTCATCTTTATTGGCGCTATGGGCATCTGCGTACGCACGATAGCACCCTTCATTGAAGACAAGCACACGGACCCGGCAGTCATTTGCGTGGATAGTATGGGGAACCATGTGATATCGGTACTGTCCGGGCATGTGGGTGGTGCCAATGACTTGACAAGGCAGGTGGCATCAGCCTTGGGCGCTGATCCTGTTATCACGACACAGAGCGACAATGCGGGACTGTGGGCACTGGATACATTGGAGGAACGTTTCAACTGGCCGATTGCCAGTGAGGACGACATGAATGCCTGCATCTTCGCCTTTGTCAACCGCAAACCAACGGCATTGCTCATGGAGGTACGTGACGAGGGCACCGATTATCTGGAGAAGACCCTTCCCGAACACGTCACCATCATCAATGACCTGAATGAGGCCAACTCCAAGAAATACCGTCTGCTCATCATGGTCACGCCATACCGCCGTTATGCGCCTGAGGGCATGTTGTCATTGCATTTTGTGCCTATGGTGGGTACTATCGGCTTTGGCTTGGCTCGTCACCCCGAGGATTACAAGTTCATCTATGACCAGATGGACGAGGCTTTAGCCAAATGGGGCATCCTGCCATGTGCCTGCCGTTACTGCACGATAGACGTCAAGGCTGATGAGCCGTTTGTGCAACTATTAAAAGAAGGATATGGCGAGGACGTTGAATTCTTTACGGCCGAACAGCTGTCAGCCGTTGAGGTGCCCAATCCTAGTGAAACTGTGGCCAAGCACGTGGGCACGCCCAGTGTGTGCGAGGCTGCAGCCATCTTGGGCTCCAATCACGGCAAACTGATTGTTCCCAAAATCAAAGGCAAGAATTTCACCGTTGCGCTGGCCATCGACCACCAATACTTGCGTGACCAACAGGGTCATATCGAGATTGTGGGCGCAGGCCCCGGCGACCCCGATTTGGTTTCGGTGCGAGGCCGCAAGATGCTTGAACGTGCTGACCTCATCCTGTACGCTGGTTCGCTCGTGCCGCGCGAATTGACCTCGTGTGCCAAGCCTGGTGCCGTTGTTCGCAGTTCAGCAAGCATGAACCTCGATGAGCAATGTGCATTGATGAAGGAATTTTATGACCAAGGTAAATTCATCGTGCGGCTGCATACGGGTGACCCGTGCATCTTCGGGGCGATTCAGGAGCAGATGGCTTTCTTTGACCAGCACAATATGAGTTATCACATCACGCCGGGCATCTCGTCATTCCTTGCCGCAGCCGCCGAACTGAGGAGCCAGTTCACCATCCCCGAGCGCACCCAGACTATTATCCTCACGCGTGGTGAGGGCCGTACGCCCATGCCCGAGAAGGAGCAACTGCATCTGTTGGCTCGTAGCCAGAGCACCATGTGCATTTTTCTCAGCGCCGCCATTGTCGATGATGTGCAGCGGGAATTGTTGATTGAATATCCCGATGATACGCCCGTCGCTGCCTGTTACCACCTTACATGGCCCGACCAGCGCATCTACCGCGGCGTGCTGAAAGACCTCGCCAAGATTGTCCACGACAACAACCTCACGTTGACCACGATGCTCGTCGTGGGCGAGGCCATTGACAACCGTAAGGGCCTGTCAGAATTATACAACAAGCATTTCACTCATTTGTTCAGAAAGGGCGAGGCATGATCCTAGTTTTTGGTGGAACGACTGAGGGCCGCGTAGCGGCTAAGGTGCTCGATGAATCGGGTGCCAACTACTGCTATTCCACCCGTAGCGATACACAGGACATTCAACTCGTACATGGCCACCACATTACTGGTGCGATGGAAGTGCCCGAGATGGTAGCTTACTGCCATGAACATGACATTCACCTGATTGTTGACGCAGCGCATCCATTTGCAGTCAATCTGCATCGCAATGTCGTGACTCTTGCTGAGCAAATCGCGGTGCCTGTCATCCGCTATGACCGCATCTATCCGCCCCATGACGAAGAATTCTTTTGGTGCAAGAACTATGATGATGCCATTAGCCAATTGGAAGCGCATGGCATTCATCGCCTATTGGCTCTTACTGGTGTCAATACCATAGCGAAACTGCATGATTACTGGAACTATCATGAATGTTGGTTCCGCATATTGAACCGCGACGAATCGTTGGCCGGGACACAAAAGGCAGGCTTTCCTAGCGACCACCTCGTTTATTACGAGAAAGATGACACTGCATCGCTGATAGAACGGCTGCGTCCCCAGGCAATCATCACCAAGGAAAGCGGAATGAGCGGTGGCTTTGACGAAAAAGTACTTGCTGCCTGTCATGCCGGAATCAAAGTCTTTGTTGTGGAGCGACCTGAATATCCGTCCTCGACAGGAGTCGTGATCAAGCACGTCAATGGCCCTCACGGCCTGCGCCGCATGGTAGAAAAACTGTTGCCTGAATTCTATTCCCTTCACAGCGGCTTGACTACGGGTACCTGTGCTACAGCGGCAACTAAGGCAGCAGCGATACGACTTAAGACAGGAAAAACACCTGCGTCGGTACCCGTCATCCTGCCCAATGGCGAGACGATTGATGTCGAAGTGGCCTATGGTGATGGCTATGCCGCCGTGTTCAAAGAGGCTGGCGATGACCCCGATGTGACCAACGGCATTGAGATTAGGGCAAGCGTTGAGCCCAGCGATCATTTCGAGATCCTTGGCGGCGAGGGCGTTGGGAGGTTTACCGTACCTGGTTTCGACTTTCCCCCGGGCGAGCCCGCCATCAACAAGGCTCCGCGCCAGATGATGCGCGATAATATCAAAGAAAATCTCAGTATCACCATCAGTGTGCCGCAAGGAGCCGAGATTGCCCGCAGAACCTTTAACCCTCGCCTAGGTATTGAGGGCGGCATCAGCATCATCGGTGTGTCGGGCATCGTTAAGCCGTTTAGCGAGGAGGCTTTTGTAGCCAGCATCCGCAAGTGCATGCAGGTGGCCAGAGCCTCGGGCAGCGACCGCGTAGTCATCAACAGTGGCGGTAAAAGCGAAAAGTATGTGAAGTCGCTCTATCCCGAGTTGCCGCAGCAAGCCTTTGTGGAATATGGGAATTATATCGGTGATACCTTAGCTATCGCCAATGAACTTGACATCAAGAATGTCACTATGGGCGTGATGCTGGGCAAGGCAGTGAAACTGGCAGCAGGCAATCTTGACACCCACAGCCGCCACACCACTATGGACAAAGATTTCGTGATAAGTATGCTCCACGAGGCGGGCATTGACATCGACATCATTGACCTCACCCTCGCGCGCGAGTTGTGGGACCGCGTCCCTCAAGAAAAACTACAGGATTTTGCCACGGTCGTCATCAATCACTGTACCCGATACTGTGCTCCTCTACTCCCAAACGGCAACCTCACCATCCTCTTAATCGATGATCATGGGAAGATTTATCACTCGTAGGAGGTTTTGCGGCGGCGGTAGAGGACGTAGATGATGATAGGCGCGCCGATGAGGGCGGTGACGCTGTTGACAGGCATGGCTCCCTCAAAGCCTGGAGCACGGGCAATCAGATTACAAATTAATGCCAGTTCTGCGCCACACAGGGCGGTGGCGGGCATGAGTTTCCAATGGTCGCTCGTGCGGAAAAGGCCGCGGGCCAGATGAGGAACAGCCATACCGATAAACATGATAGGGCCGCAATAGGCTGTGACGATAGCGACCAAGGTACCTGAACAGATGATAATCCAAGTGCGGGCCCGCATGACGTTGACACCTAGGTTAGCGGCATAACGGTCACCGAGCAGCATGGCATTCAGCGGTTTGACCAACAGGAAGCTCAACGGCAGCAAGATGCACATGAGCACGACAAAAAGTATCATCTGGTCTCCTGACACACGTGAGAATGAGCCGAGTCCCCACACCACAAAGGCCTTGACGTCTTCCTCGGGACTGAGGAACTTCAAGACACCAATAATGGCAGTGGCCAAGTAGCCGATCATCACGCCGATGATCAGTAGCGTGACATTACCTTTGACTTTGCCCGAAATCCACACAATGAGCATCATCACAGCGATGGCACCGATGATGGCAGCGACCGAAACAGCTGCGTCACCCAAGTAGCCCAACGAACTCAGTGCCACTCCACCCAGCTGTCCTGACAGCAGCACGACAAAGGCCACACCCAAGCTGGCACCGTTGGAGATACCCAAAATCGATGGTCCCGCCAGCGGGTTGTGGAAGATGGTCTGCATCATCAATCCGCTCACAGCCAGGCCCGCACCAGCCACGATGGCGGTAAGCACCTGCGGCAGTCGGGAACTGAGGATAATATTGGTCCAGATTTCGTTTTCACTGCCCTGGCCGACGAGAATACGGCAGATGTCGCCCACCGGTATCTCGATAGAACCGATGAACAGGTTGACAATCACCATCACGGCAATGACCACCACAAGGGCCAACATCAAGGGCAGCGCACGTCTCATATCAAAAAGGAAAACAATAAGTACAATAAATAAAAAGATTGATTATCGTTATTTATCATTGTACTTGTTGTATTTATTGTTGTTTGTTTGGTTTTCAGATTATTTATTTGTCGAGCAGGCGATAAAACGTGGGCTGGTAGTCTTTCTCGACCAGATCGGGATGGAAGATGGCGACAAAGTCCTTCAGCAGCACGTCCGGCTTGACAGGAGCAATTTCGTAATAGGGCGTCTGCTTCATGTTGCAGTAGATGACCTTTTTCTCCTTATAGGCCTTGAACATCTCGTTACGGGGCTCACTGGCCTTCAGCGCCTCGTAG
>JAEEGI010019956.1_pt1 | contig 13470 bp, 7 predicted proteins | sample 8958751 | NCBI WGS metagenome assembly JAEEGI01 (sample SAMN16246545, study PRJNA631951) | gut metagenome | biome: gut microbiome; feature: rumen; material: KS-attached | host: Bos | place: Iran: Karaj | collected 2018-10
AACACCCCATAATACCATAGAGCATTTTTGGCAAGGGGAACCTGCTGAGTGCGTTTGAGATGCGGTGCCTGCAGGAGGAAGAACACCAGGCAGACAGGCCCCACCATCCAATAGAGGACAGGGATGGCCACAATGAGCAACACATGCCGCAGCCAACCCTTACGGGGCAATGCGTCGAAGGCCCATGAAGCGAGGAGTGTGAGCAAGACAGCCCAGACACCACCCAGCAGGGCATTCTCGTCGAGCAGGAAGAGCCAGAGCAAGAACGAAGGCACGAAACTCAGGGCATAGAGCCTCCCCCAACTGGCCAGGCGTAGTGTCAAGAGTTGCACTGCCGTAAGCAGGACAGCAATGATAAGCGCTCCCACCCAAGCATAAAGGAAAAACTGCGTGCAGAACCGTCCCAACAAGTCGGCCACACCCCCCGGCAACTTGACAACATCCCACACATAGGTGCTGTCGAAGAGGAAAAGTTGAAACTGCTCCTGATAATGGAGATGGTGCGGATAGGCCAGTCCGAAAAAGAGTAGGACTGCCACACCAAAGAGCAATGTGCATAAAATATGAATCTTCTTCATCTAGACTACTTATCAAACACCCTGCTGAACTCCTCGACGCTGATTCTGACAGGTTCAACCATAAATTCAGGACGGTTGTAACTCTTCAGTTGGAAAGTATTGTATTCTGGGTCTTCCTGTGGCATCATAAAGGCCTTTTCTACCTTTCCATCGTGGAAATAAGAGAAATAGACACGGCAGAAATTGCCATCATCCCTACGACTTGCCACCATGATCCAATGGCCGTTGCTCGACCAACTTGGATAACTGTCAGGACGTCCTTTGCTATTCAGGTTGGTAAGGTCGAGGAATGAGGGGGATGAAGGAGATAACGGGTGCTCACCATCCGATAACTGTTCGAGCGGCATACAGACGATATCGCCGTCATTATGCCTGATATGGAAACAGCCATACTGTCCTATGGCAAACAGCAGATAGCGCCCATCGGGGCTAACACGTGGCAAGGTAACACTCTTATCGGAGGAGGCGGCATCATATACGAGTTCCTCTTCCCCAAAGCCGTGAGATGCCAAGTCGAACGAACGGCGATAGAGGTTGTATTGCACTTTCGGATAGGTGGTTCGGATATCCTTGTCGCGCATCTCTTCAGGAAGCGGAACAGACTTGCAATAATACAGGTATTTACCATCAGGCGACCAAGTAGGATACACCTCCAACAGCGTGGAATCATTGCTGACGATGCTCACAGAGTCGGTGGTAACATCGTAGAGAATCAGGTCGCTTTCAAGATCGTAAACCTCAATTTTATTGGGATTTTGCGTATGGAATCCCTGCCGTGTCTTGTTGGTGGAGAAGGCAATCAGTTTGGCTGTGGGATGCCATGCCGGATAGACACCTGAGGATATGGTATAGTCACGCTTAAGATTGACTTTAGAGATTTTTCCATCGTTCACAATACTGGTACCGGCATTGGCGAGACGAACGTGGAAGAGCATGTTGTCGGTCTTATAGTTCTGATAACTGTGACAGTTGATGCACTGGCCTATCTTCCTGTCGTTCATGGTAATCTCGTTGTTGAAGATCTGTGTCTCTTCAAACGAGGTGAGGTTGCGCTGGGCAATCTCCATATAGGTCCATGCGACATATGAAGGCTCGATGAGGCGATACGACACATATTCGTCGATAGGCTCTTCTGCCACACGTATCTCAAACGGACTGAACGACAACCATCCGTCATCTTTCTTCCCCCAAACTTCCACCTTGATGCTCTTGCCCTTGGAGGCATTGAGCATGTCGTGCCATTCCGACTCAGGTATCTGCACCTTCACGCCATTGCCATAGGTCTGCTGCTGTCCGTCGGGCATGGTGAGGCGCGCCACACATTCCTCATATTCGTCAACGGGGAGCATGAAGTTGAGTGGCGCAATATTGTAAGGCACAGTGACGTTGCAATAGTCGGGAAAGATGGTAGGCAGGCTCTTGACCTCTTTGGCATAAGAAGGCACATCGGGATGGTTAGCACACGATGACAACAGCAGCATGGCAACAGCCAGCAGCAGGAAACAGGGGTAGATATGTCTTTTCATTGCTTTCTTACGATTGATGTTCGTGACCAATATTGCCTTGTTCAATATAATCTTTTCTTCCGAAGATGTTGAACCACCAGTAGGTATCGCCCCATCCTTCACGCATTTTTTCACCTATCTCCTGAATTTTCATACCAGGCTTTGCAAGACTTTCAAGTGTTGCCCAAAACTGTTTGTAGCGTTCGTAAATTTCCTGCTTGACAGGAATCATCATGCGCTTTTCTTCCGGAGCCTTGTCCATGAACAGGATATAAGCCTCCTGCGCATGTACTGGAAATTCCTCGCCCTGATGTAATTTCACAAAATTACGTAACGCTGGCCAGAAGCGACGTGAGTCGCAACGCAACATGGAATAGAGCAACGCCTGTTCTGATGCTGCTTTACTATCGGAATCGTACCAGAGGCTGACGCCATTGACAATATAACTGTCGCTGTTCTCCACACCAGTGAGTTCATCAGAGAAGGCTTTTTGCAGTGACTTTATCTTTTCCGTGACAGGAGCGGGCTGCCAATTTCCGTAAAACGGATGATGATGCAATTGGGTGGTATAGCGTTCCACCAGTTCTTTGTCTCCACAAGCCAAGGCACAGCGGGCAAGCGTTTTCAAGTAGAAGGGTGAGAAACCTGCTTGTATGGCATTTTCGAAGTTCAGACGAATGGCTTCATTCATCATACCGTAGTTGTAATAGACCAGAGGTGAGGCGATGTCCAACAGGGTGACATGAAGTGTATCGGGGTTACAAATAGGATAGTCGACATTACCCATCTTAAACGAACGGTCGAGCAAGCCACCTTCGTTCATCAAGGCTATATTCTTGAGAAATACCATCGTGGTGGTTGGTTTCTTGTTTTCTTCTGCCAAATTCAGCACCTCCTGCCAGTTGTCGGTTTCGGCATAGCGCACCATGCGCATTTCGTCGATGTAGTTTTTGTCGTGGAACATGAGCGAACAAGTGAAAACAATGCCCGCTGCGGCACACAACACTGGAACGAAAGCCCTGGTCAGATACTTGCCACACAGCGGAATAAGCACAGAGACCGCCCCCAGCACCCAGAACGGGATAGACAGATGCTCACTTTTGTCGCTTGGTGTGATGAAGCGAGGAAACCCGGCCAACATGACATCATCGAATCTCAAGTTCGAATAGAACTGAGTATGCCAGATGGCGGCGGCAAAGACAAGCAGGACTATACCTACGAGTTCTCGCCAAGTGGTTTTATCGACAAGTAGCAAGCAGAGTACGAAAAGCAAGGCAAACCACCCCAGTATCGGATAGAGGGCCACGCCAACCAGATACCAGAGAATATGCCATTTGCGCGGGGTGCAACGAGCCACCCACAAAAGCAAAAGCATAGCGAGATAACCTAACGACTGTGAGAACCAATAACCTCTGACAGGATAGACATAGACCCAATAACCCAAATCGACCACAGATGTGAGCAGACAGGCAATCGGCAGGAGCATCAGCGCAGCAGCACCACTCTTTAATTGAAATGCTTTGGTACCCACAAAGAAAATGAGCGCCCAGATAGCCGCGAGCACACCTGCCCCTAAAGCAGGATGACAGAAAAGTTGTGTGAGCCACGCTCCCACATACTGCATCAGGCCAAAGGGCTTCTGCATGAGGGTATGGAAGAAAGGCGCTCCGAACAGGAACTCCGAACGGTCGTGGGCCGTATAGAGAACCTCCTGATTGATATGTAATATATATGCGACAAACGCGATGAAAACCAACAGGCTTGCATAGAGGATAACCTTGGAGGTTTTGTTGGAGGTATTTATTTCCATAGATAGAGAGAACTCAGTTATTAGATTGTATTTTCGTCTTATTCATTTGTATATAGTTAATGGTCATGGTGGTGTCACTCCATTCTTTTTCCCCTTTATTCTCAAAAGTAATATTATACTTGTTCTGGCCGATTCGTGTAATGATGGCCCTAAATACTGTTTCATCCGTTGCATCTCCATTTTCATTTTTATAGAAAACCAAGGGACCTGAGACAGTCACAGTGCTATCATTATTCAATACTAAATCTTCCAACAACAAGCCTTTGAATCGATTCTTAAACTTCAGCTGATAATTTCTCTTACAGAAAACCTCAAGCATTCCTTCGTAGAATGTATCGTCAGTGGGCATATTGTCAAAATCTTTACTTGATTTAGGGGTATCGACAGATTTCCTTGTCACCTCTTTTTGTTTAGGATCGGTATTTGTTCCGCCATTTCCTCCACAGGCAACAACCAAAAGAATAGTCGCCATCAAGAGCAGTAATTTTGCCTTCATTTTTATGCTTATAATTTTATAAGATTTCATCTGTAGTTACTTCATATAAAGGCGTTACCCTGTATATGAGTTCGTTTATGGATAAGTGATGCAAAAATAATAAAAAAAAAGGATTTAGAAAGCAAAAAGCATCCTTTTTCTTATTGTTCTACCTTATTTCCATTAGGTTCACATTCGTTCCACTTTCAGGTGATAAAGGGGAGTAAGGGAACTATTACAACTGGTATGGTTCTTTTAGTTATTTTATAATACAAAGACAAGCGAGATGAAAAAAAGGCTGACTCATGATAGAGCCAGCCTTATTTAGTTTATACCGATAAGGAATGATTATTCCTCATAGTAAACAGAGTTCAGAGTCATGGTGCCACTGTAGAGCATGAGGTCGAGGTCGCGGCCTTCACCACCCTTAGCGCACTCATTGGCCATTGTCTCGGTAATCTGAAGTTCATTCAGACCATCAGCCCACTTCACGTGATCGTAGTAGGTGTTGCTCCACCAACCGTTCATGACCTTCAGGTCAAAGTCAGCAGTAACATCAGATACGTCAAAAATGAGGGTCTTCAGACCGAAGTATACATCATCGGGAATAGTGGGCAGGTGTGCGCCTTCAGTAGAACTGAAACGCATGGCTGCTGCATCCCATGCACCCGGCTGGAACGGCACATGCTCAGGATCTTTCTCAAGTCCATAAATCCAGAACTTCTCAAGAGCATTGGTGATTTCCTGGCAACTGACGGGATAATCTGCCCTGAGTTCGGTACCGTCGGCACAAAGAGCCGTGAGGGTAACAACAAACTCACCGAGTTTCATTTTCTTCCATGCATAGTTACCGATGTAATCCTTGCCACCGATACTCCATTTGGCATTGACGGGAGCAGAGGTCGAGCAGGTAATGACGTTTCCATTCAGGCCACTGGCAGCCTTGTCGACAGTGACACTGGACTTCGCCTTGAGTTCGTCAAGAGTGATGTGACCTGCATTGCCGACATCCTCTTGAGTGGGATCGCAAGCGACAAAGGCACATACTGCAGCAAAAATCAAAAATATCTTTTTCATATTGATTGCTTGTTAAATATTAATACAGTACTTTATATGTGTACTCTGATGGATTTGCATTCTCATCCCATCCTGGGTTCTGCTTCATCTTGTCAACCATCAGCGTAATCTGAGCCTGAGGTTTAGGCAGGAAGCCCTTGGTGTCGGCATAGCGCTTTGACCATGAACAGGTCATGTGCTCCATGGAGCGCTTGTTGCTCTTCTGGCCGTAGCATACAATCTGCTTGCCCTTTTGAGCCTGGAGGGCCTTGGCTGCGTAAGAGTTCTCACTGTGGCCGTCTTTACCCGACCAGCGGCGCATGTCGTTGAAGCGGAGTCCCTCGAGGGCAAACTCCCAACGGCGCTCGTTCTGAACGTTCTGCAACGAATAGCCTGTCTGGGGCACGCCAGCACGCGCCTGAACCTGGTTCATCCACTGTGCCTCACCGGTAAGTTCGGTAAGCATCAGGAGCACGTCGGCATAGCGCATCAGATAGTAGTCCTCGAAGTGGTCGCCCTGCTGCTTGTTGTCGAGAGAACTGGAGGAATAGCCCTCACACTGTGACCACCATGAGTCGTTGTCGGCAGCGCAAGCGTCAAGGTTCACGTCGGCGTACTTCTTCACTGCATAGCCCGACTCCTCATTGTCGTCCTTCTCGTAGGTATAGGCCTCGAGTTCATTGTCAAGGTCGATCAAAGTACTGAGTTTACGCATGTCGGTATAGCCACCCACTCTCTCTGCGTCTGTCCAGTCGTCCCAGATATTGCAGGAAGGAGTGCCCTGGCCCCAACCCTGGTTGAATGGATAAGTCTTGTCACGCCTACCATTGTCATTGGTGGCACCATTACGGAGGCCCCAGAAACATGACAGGTAGTTGGAATACATACGCGGGTTGCAATAGGTACCGCCAATGTTCCAGTTCGAGGCATTCATGAACTGAATCTGGAAGATTTCCTCGGTGTTGCCGTTACCCATGCCGGGCATGTCGAAGCAGTTCTTACGGTCCATGTCAAGGATAAACTTATAGACATGACCAGTACGAACGGTGTCCTTACCGATGACCTTGCCGTCAGCGTCAGTGAGGTCTTTAATCTCCTTGATGCCACCACCTGCTTTGGACTCATCGTAAAGCAAGCTGTTAGAATACTGCCAGAGTGAGCGGAAGTCCTCACAGAGTTTGTAACCGCCGGTGTTGACGATATCCCTCAGGCCTTCAACAACATCATTCTTGGTAAGTTTTCCTCCTTCGCACCCTATCTGTCCTTCGACGAGAGCAATGTCAGGAGCACCGTCCTTCAATTCAGCGACTCCCTTATAGAAGCCGGCCCAGAACATATATGCACGTGCAATGAAAGCCTCGGCAGCAAACTTGTCGGCATGACCTGAGCCATTGGCTCTCTGAGGCTTCATCAGAGCCTTGGCAGAAACGAAGTCGGAAATAATCTGCGGGTAGATCACCTCCTCGGCACTCACCTCCTGCCTCATCTCCTCAGTGATAACGGTAGAGGTAATCAGGGGCACGTCGCCATACAACTGGGTGAGCAAGAGGGTGTAGAAACCGCGCATGAAGTAGCCCTCACCGAGGAGTTGGTCACGCTGCGATTTTTGAGCGTCTGTCCATTCCACATTGTCGATGGTCTCAATCTGGTTGTTGGCACGTGAGATACCGCCATAGAGAAGGATGAAATCCTGCTCATACTGGTTGGCACTTGCTGTTGTGAAGTGATGCAGCGACTTAGCCACATTGTCCTGCAAACCGCCGCTTCCGTAGCAGTCGTCGGACATGAGTGACCACCAGTAGAAAGGATTATTCAAGATACCACTTTGATCACCGCCTCCCAGCGTATTCATAATACTGTAGGTAGCCGCATTCAAAGCCTCCACATCTCCAGGCTTGCCTGGGAAAGTAGCCGCAGTTAACTCTGTCACACGCGGGTCGGTGTCCAGCATGTCGTTACAAGCAGTAAACAAGGTTGCTGCTGACAAGACAACTAACGATGATAAAATATATTTCTTCATAACTTATTGTCGGATTAGAATTTAATATTTGCACCTACCAAATATGTACGAGATGGCGGGTAGAGACCCAGGTCAACACCAGAAGCCCAGCCACTACCACCGGCTGAATTACCAACCTCAGGATCGAGTCCGGTGTAACCAGTGAAGGTAATCAGGTTCTGAGCCTGGACATAGAGACGGAGTTGCTGGAACGGGCAACCCTTCCACAGATGCTTGAAGTCGTAGCCGAGAGTCACGGTCTTGATCTTGAAGTAGTCGGCGTCCTCCATGTAACGGGTAGACATCCAGTTGGTGTTGCTGTGACCTGTACTTGAGATACGCGGCTGGCTGTTGGATGTGCCCTCACCATACCAGCGGTTGAAGATAGAGGTGTCGTAGTTCTGGTAAGGAGCGTCACTGAACGAACGGTAAGAACGCATGATTTGCTGACCGAATGCTCCTGCGCCGTTTACGGCGAAATCAAGGCCTTTCCATGTGAAACCGAGGTTGATGCCAAGCATGATGTCGGGGTTGGGGTTACCAATCTCATGACGGTCGCAAGTTGCGCCTTCGGCGTATGTGATCACGCCATCGCCATTCCAGTCGTCCCAGATGCAGTCGCCGGGCTGTGCTCCATCCCATGTAGGTTTCTCAAGACCAGGATGTTGTCTGAGGGATTCTGCGTTGTAAGCATCAATCTGCTCCTGGTTCTGGAAGATGCCGCTGTAAGACATGCCGTAGAAGTAACCGATGGGCTTGCCTTCCTCTGCACGGTAGATGTACTCAGTACCCTGGGAGAGGACGCCGCTCGGACCATTGATGTAGTGGTTGTCGTTGGCGATACGGGTAACCTTGTTCTTGTTGGTAGCAAAGTTCACGCCGATGTTGTAGTTGAAGTCGCTGCCAATGCGGTCTCTCCAAGTGAGAGCAATCTCAATACCGGTGTTCTCCACGTCACCACCATTGATGGCTGCGGGATTGGTACCGTCGACGGCAAGCATGTTGCCTGAGATCAACCAGTCTTTGGTGGTCTTCTTGTACCAGTCGAAGTTCAAGCCCAGACGGCTTTTGAGGAAGCGTGCGTCGAAACCGAAGTCCAACTGCTCAGAGGTCTCCCAGGTGAGGTCGGGGTTGGGCACGATGTTGGCATAGGCACCGGTGTTCGGGGTACCTGCAACAGAGGTTGCCATGTCGGAACCGAACTTGTAGCCACTGTCGCCGGCTTCGCCAGAAAGGGCGATGGTAGCGAGATACTGGTACTTGGAGATATCCTTGTTACCGTTCTGTCCCCAGGAAGCGCGGAGTTTGAAGAAGTCCATCCAACTCTTGGTGCTCTCCATGAAACTCTCGTTGGAAACCACCCAACCTACAGACACTGACGGGAACACACCCCAGCGTTTGCCGTCGGTGAAGATACTTGAACCGTCATAACGCAAGGTTGCGGTAGCCATGTAAGTCTCGTTCCAGTCCCAAGTCACACGACCGAACCAAGAAGCGAGATACTCTTCATCGTTGGGCTTGCCTGTCAAGGTAGCATCGGTGGCATTCACCAGTTTGATGTTCGACAGCCATGCGGAATCCCAGCCTTTCAGGGTTGCGAGTTGCTCGCCCCAATTCACCTTGTTCGAACCGCCGATGTTGTAACTCCAAGCGGTGCTCTGGAAACTCTGACCGACCATTGCACTGATCTTGTGGCCATTAATAATAGGTAGGTCGTAGGTGAGGGTGTTCTCAATAGACCAGTTGGTATTCAGCCAAGCGCTCTGGCTTACACTGTAGACGGGTGACGTGGCATTTCCATAACCGGAAGACCTTGGTTCACCGTAGTTGCGGTAAGCGCCGGACCCCCAGTTGTAGTTGAACTGCGAGCGGAGTCTCAGGCCCTTGATGGGCTGGAAAACAGCGAAAGCAGTGGCGCTGGTGTTGATGTTGCGGCTCTCTGCCTTGGAGTTGAAACCACCTTTGTCAAGGTTCTCCCATGGGTTGCTGAACAAAGAAGCGTTCCATCCGCTACCATATTTCACATTACCGTCAAAATCCTGGTAGTAATAGATGTCGCCATTGTCGGCATACTGCGGCACGAGCGGACAGGTCTGCAGAAGGCTGTGGATGTAACTCCAGTACATACCGTCCTCAGCCAGGTCGTGGCTCCTGTTGTAGCCGATGGAGATATTCTCACCGATGGTGATGGCATCGAAGTCCTTGACTCTCAGGAGGACATGGTCGCTGTTGATGCGGATGGTGTGGCGCTTGTAGTATGATGCCTGGTCGGCACCCATGATACCTTCGTTGTCGGTATAGGTGTAGGACATGGCGAACTTCGAGCGGTCGGTACCGCCGGTCAGGGTCACGGAATGGTTCTGCTGGATGGCATTCTTGTTCTCGAATGCGCCCCACCAGTCAGTGCCTTCCCAGCCGCCGTTCACTTTGGCGAGGATGTCTGCGGGAACGTAGCCTGCCCAGTCCATCTTGGCACCGGAAGTGTTGAAGGTGTACTCATCAATGATGGTCATGTACTGCTGGGCGTTGAGGAGTTGAGGACGCTTGTAGGCGTTGGACCAACCAACAGCGCCATTGTAGGAAAGTTCGATCTTGCCGGCCTTACCTTGCTTGGTGGTCACGAGGATCACACCGTTGGCAGCACGGGCACCGTAGATAGCAGCCGAAGCAGCATCCTTCAAAATGTCGATGCTCTCGATGTCGGCAGGGTTGATGTCGTCAAGGCTTCCGCCTGCTACACCGTCGATCACATAGAGAGGTGCGGAATTACCTGTGGTACCGATACCACGGATATACACCTTGTAACCCTTACCAGGCTGTGTAGAACTCTGGGTGATCTGCACACCAGGAGAACTTGACTGCATGGCCTCGAGGGCGTTGGTGGTGTTCAGTTTGGCGATTTCCTCACCTTTCACCTGGACGGTAGCACCGGTGACCAACTTTTTCTTCTGGGTACCGTAACCGATGACCACCACGTCGTTCAGAGAAGTGGCATCCTCACGCAGAGTAACCTGAATGTTGTTACGGCCCTGTACACTGACGGTCTCAGTGACATAGCCCACATAAGAGATCAACAGCGTGGCATTGCTTGCTGCTTCCACACTAAAATTACCTTCGAAGTCGGTGATAGCACCTGTCTTGGCTCCCTGCACTTGCACAGTTGCGCCAATAATAGGTTCACCTGCTTCGTCAACTACCGTTCCCTTAACGGTGCTCTGAGCCAATGCTCCCATTGGGAACAAACAGAGCAGGAACAGAAACACTAACGGCTTTTGTAGTGACTTAAATTTCCACATGGTTCATAAATATGATTGGTTAAGTAAAAAATAATCTAAAGTCAGTTATTTGCATGCAAAATCAGATTGTCCTCATTATTTGCGAAGCATAGTCAGTCAATATTAGGTTTTCTCGTAAAAAGATTTGCGGGTAAATTTTCCGACGGTGCAAAATTACCACAATTCCCAAAGAAGACAATTATCATTTGTAACATGATTTTTACAGAAAGTAACATCAATGTTAAAACGCTTTATTACAAAGGAGGGGGACCATATTATTTATCTCGTTGATGAGATATTTTCATCATTGGAAAAAAAATTGTCATTATCACCTCGATATAGAGAATAAGGCACAATGAAGGTTATCCAAGTGCCTTATTGCTCATTGCCTTCCCTGCTATGCTATGCATTTGAAATTGCTTCCATGATCTTGCCCTCGATCTCGTCGCAGAGTTCTGGATTGTCGCGAAGCATGGCCTTGGTGGCGTCGCGGCCCTGTGCCAGTCGGGTGCCCTCGTAGGAGAACCACGACCCGCTCTTCTGAATGATGCCGTGCTCTACACCGAGGTCTACCAGTTCGCCGTATTTTGAGATACCCTCTCCGAAGAGGATTTCGAACTCCGCCTTGCGGAAGGGAGGAGCCACCTTGTTTTTCACCACCTTCACACGCACATGAGTGCCGATGGCCTGGTCGCCGTCTTTCAGGGTAGTGACGCGTCGGATGTCGAGGCGCACGCTGGCGTAGAACTTCAGTGCGTTGCCGCCGGTAGTCGTCTCGGGGTTGCCGAACATCACGCCGATTTTCTCACGCAACTGGTTGATGAAGATACATGTGGTGTTGGTGCGGCTGATATTGGCGGTGAGTTTGCGGAGCGCCTGGCTCATCAGTCGGGCATGCAGTCCCACTTTGTTCTCGCCCATATCGCCGTCGATTTCCGACTTCGGTGTGAGGGCAGCCACGGAGTCGACCACGAGCACGTCGATGGCCGAGGAGCGGATAAGTTGGTCGGCAATCTCGAGAGCCTGTTCACCGTTGTCGGGTTGTGAAATCCAGAGGTTGTCGACATCCACACCCAATTTCTCGGCATAGAAGCGGTCGAAGGCATGTTCTGCGTCGATGAATGCGGCGATGCCCCCTCTTTTCTGTGCCTCTGCGATGACATGTATGGCAAGGGTTGTCTTACCCGACGACTCCGGGCCGAAGATCTCGATGATACGTCCACGTGGCAGTCCTCCCACGCCCAGTGCGGCATTCAGTCCGATGCTTCCTGTGGGGATGACATCCACATTCTCTATCTTCTCATCGCCGAGTTTCATGATGGCCCCTTTGCCGAAATCCTTCTCTATCTTGGCCATGGTGGCCTGCAAGGCTTTCAGTTTGCCGTCCTTGCTGTTGTCTTCTTGCTCAATTTCTTTTTTTGCCATTGTTATTATACCTTATTATATATATGGGCTACGCCCGATTGAAAATTGAAAATTAATAATTCAAAATTGAAAATTAATAATTGAAAATTGAAAATTAAATCGGGCTTCGCCCTTTACCTTTTCTTTGGGTGTGTTCTATTTTTTTATGAGAGCCCACAGCACCTTATTGATTTTTACAGTTCCAGATCGCCGTCGAATACTTCGTGCCAAGGAAGGCCTTTCTCGTTGAGCAGCGCCATGAAGGGGTCGGGGTCGAACTCCTCGACGTTCCACACGCCTGGTTTCTTCCACAGTCCCTTGAGCAGGAGCATGGCACCAATCATGGCAGGAACGCCAGTGGTGTAACTCACCCCTTGCATACCCGTTTCCTGATAGGCAGCCTGGTGCGAGCAGTTGTTATAAACATAATAAGTGCGCTCCTTGCCATCTTTCACGCCACGGATGCGGCAACCGATGCTCGTCTCGCCCTCGTAGTTCTCTCCCAGGTCTTGCGGGTTGGGCAGCACAGCCTTGAGGAACTGCAGCGGCACGATTTTCACGCGCACGGTCTTCTCGGGGTCATCGGCCAGAGGCGCGTTGTATTCCACCTCATCGATACGAGTCATGCCGATGTTCTGCATCACCTCGAGGTGTTTGAGGTATTGCTCGCCGAATGTCATCCAGAAACGAGCCAGGCGTATGGTGGGATAGTTCTTCACCAGGCTCTCCAGTTCCTCATGGTGCATGAGATAACTCTCGCGCGGTCCGATATTCGGATAGGTAAGCGGCTGATGCACGCTCAGCGGGTCGGTCTCTATCCACTCGCCGTCTTTATAGTAGAGTCCCTTCTGGGTGATTTCCCGGATATTGATTTCGGGATTGAAGTTGGTGGCAAAAGCCTTGTGGTGGTCGCCGGCGTTGCAGTCAACGATGTCGAGGGTGTGAATCTCGTCGAAGTGGTGCTTGGCAGCGTAGGCCGTATAGATGCCGCTCACGCCTGGGTCGAAGCCACATCCGAGGATGGCGCACAGTCCGGCCTCCTCGAATCGCTCTTTGTAAGCCCACTGCCAGGAATACTCGAAATGCGCCTCGTCGCGCGGCTCGTAGTTGGCGGTGTCGAGATAGTGGCATCCGCAGGCCAGGCAAGCCTCCATGATCGTGAGGTCTTGGTAAGGCAAAGCCAGGTTGATTACCAGTTCGGGCTTGTATTCTCCGAGGAGTTTTTTCAATTGTTCCACATCATCGGCATCCACCTGTGCCGTCTTGATGTCGAGAGAATAACCTGCCTTGTGTATATCAGCCACGATCTTGTCGCACTTTGCCTTAGTTCGGCTGGCAATCATGAATTCGGTGAACACATCGGCATTC
>JAEEGI010019964.1_pt1 | contig 13467 bp, 14 predicted proteins | sample 8958751 | NCBI WGS metagenome assembly JAEEGI01 (sample SAMN16246545, study PRJNA631951) | gut metagenome | biome: gut microbiome; feature: rumen; material: KS-attached | host: Bos | place: Iran: Karaj | collected 2018-10
TGGGGCTGTTCCTCATCCTGGGGGTGGGCATCAGCCTGTCGCTGGTCCTGTCCTTCGGCCTTATCCTGCTTCTGGGTGAACTCATCGGCAGTTACGCCTGGTCCGCCATCGGGGTGGCGGTCCTGCTGGCCGTCGGCCTCTGGATTCTGATCCGCAAGCGGGACTCCCTGTTCAAGGACACCTTCGTGCCGCTTTTCGTCAAACTCTTCTTCTCAGATGACGACGATGATTGACTACCGCGACATCAAGACGCTGGATGAGCTGACGGAAGCCATCCACCGCAGCCACGCGCAGATCGAGGCCAAAGGAAAGGACGTCCAGCAGAGTCTGACGAACGTCCAGGGGTTTTATACGCCGCAGAACCTGGCGCTGCAGGGCGTCCGTCGGGCGGCCCTCAACGTGAACTTCTACACCCGGGCCCTTTTGGTCGTCCGGGCCCTCAAGAAAAAACTTCAGAAATGACTTACATCCGCCGGACGCTCAAATATTTCATTCAGGTCCTGTTGCTGCTGGCCGTCATCATCGGCGTCCTGATGGCGACAGGCATGGTCTCCACGGACGTTTCCGTCGCTTTCCAGCATGGCTGGCAATCCGTCGGATGGATTCTCGCCCTGCTCGCCGTCATGTCCCTCGCCTATCCGTTCTTCGGCTACCAGAAGCGGCAGATCCGTGTCAAGGGAGATCCGGCTGAGTGCAAGGAAGGCATCATCGAGGCGCTCCGTCCCCGCGGCTACGTTCTGGAAGACGACAAGGACGGCACGCTCCGCTTCCATCTGTCCTCCCCCGTGAACCGGGCAGCCCGGATGTGGGAGGACCGCATCACCCTCACGCCCGTCCTGGGCGGTTTCCAGGCCGAAGGCCTTTCCCGCGACCTCGTTCGCGTCGTGAGTTCCATCGAACAGCATTTCAGAAATCATGGCAACGACTGACTCCCAGAAATTCAAGACCGTCGCGAAATTCTCCGAGCGCATGCCCGCCGAAATCCTCGCCGGCATGCTGAACGACAACGGCATCCCCGCCGGCGTCTTCGGCGCCGACTCCTCCTATCCCTGCCTCAACTACGCCCTGCCCATCGAGGTGAAGGTCAATGCGGACGACTACGAAAAAGCGGTCGCCCTCATCCCTGAGGAAGACCGCCTGCAAGAGGAATAGCCGCACTTTTACTGCTCCTGACTCCCGCCCGCAAGATCCAGGATTTCCGACGTGATCTTCTGCTGGCGGGATTTGTTGTACTGGAGGGTGATCTCCTGAAGGAGATCCTCCCCGTTGTCGGTAGCCGTCTGCATCGCGATGGTGCGGGCGGCGTGCTCGGACGCGTTGCTGTCCAGCAGCGCGGTGTAGAACTTGAGCTTCAGCGACTTGGGAAGAAGGTCTTCGAGGAGTTCCGAGGCGGAGGGTTCGAGGATGTAGTCGGTTTCAGATTTCTCGACTTCGCCTTCGGCTCCGCTCGAAATGACAGTCTCCTTGTCATTTCGACCGAGCGAAGCGAGTGGAGAAACCCCCATCGGCAGGAGGGTCTCCCGGACGGGAACCTGTTTGCCGGAGGAAACGAAGTGGTTGTAAACCAGCTCCACCCGGTCGAGGCGGCCTTCACGGAAGTCTTCCACCAGTTTTTCGGCCAGTTCGGCGGCGGGTGCGTAGGACGGCTTGTCCGCCAGCTTCTGGAAATCCTCCGGAGAGGGATGGCCGCATTTGCGCATGGCGTCGGCCATCTTGCGGCCGATGCTATAGACGGTGACGTCCGCGTCCCCATAGGAACGGACGGCTTCGGTCGCCAGACGGAACGCATTGGCATTGAAGGCGCCGCAGAGGGAGGAATTGGAGGCGAAGGCGACCAGGGCGATTCGTTGTCTGGGAGCGTTCTCCCCCGTGGCGGGAGTCCGAGTGTACTCCCCGCTCATCTTCGCGCCGGAGGCGATCAGGTGATCCAGCATCCCCTGCAGCTTCCGCTCATAAGGACGCATGCCTTCGATGGTCTGCTGCGCCTTGCGGAGCTTGGCGGAGGCCACGAGCTTCATCGCGGAAGTGATCTTCAGCGTGCTCTTGACGGAGCCGATGCGGCCCTTGATTTCTTTCAGTGACGGCATGAGATTTCTCGACTACGCTCGAAATGACAAAAGGAAAACTCGAAAGGACGATCAACAGTCGGACATGCCGGTGATGACCGAGGCGGCGGTTTCGCGGAGGATGGCGCCGATTTCATCGGTCATCTTCCCGGCGGTGAGGGGTTCGAGGACATCGGCCTTATGGGCGGCGCGGATGCGGTCCAGAAACAGGTCCTGGAACTCACGGACGCGGTCCACGGGGATGTCGCGCATGAGGGCGTTCGTGCCGCAGTACAGGACGGCGATCTGCTCGCCGACGGGCATCGGGCTGTACTGGGGCTGGATGAGGAGCTGATTGTTCTTGCGGCCCTTGTCCAGGGCCATCGCCGTGACCTTGTCCATGTCCGACGAGAACTTGGAGAAGGCCTCGAGTTCGGCGTACTGGGCCTGGTCGATCTTCAGGGTACCGGCAACCTTCTTCATGGACTTGACCTGCGCGCTACCACCCACACGGGAAACGCTGATACCTACGTTGATAGCCGGGCGGATGCCCTGGTTGAACAAGCCGGACTCCAGGTAGATCTGACCATCGGTGATGGAAATCACGTTGGTCGGGATGTAGGCCGATACGTCACCGGCCTGGGTCTCGATAATCGGGAGGGCGGTGAGGGAACCGCCGCCCCGGACCTTGCCCTTGAGGGCTTCCGGCAGGTCGTTCATCTGTTCGGCCACTTCCTGCTGGCCGATGATCTTCGCGGCCCGCTCGAGGAGACGGGAATGCAGGTAGAAGATATCGCCCGGATACGCCTCACGGCCGGAAGGACGGCGGAGGATCAGGGACACTTCACGATATGCGACGGCCTGCTTCGAGAGGTCGTCATACACGACGAGGGCGTGGCGGCCCGTGTCACGGAAGTACTCGCCGATGGCAGCACCGGCGAAAGGCGCATAATACTGCAAGGCAGCCGGATCCGCAGCGGTGGCGGCGACGACGATGGTGTAATCCATCGCGCCGTGGTCACGGAGGGTCTTGACGATGCTGGCGACGGTGGAGCCCTTCTGGCCGACGGCTACATAGATGCAGTAGACCGGATCCCCCTTCAGGAAATTGTCCCGCTGGTTGATGATGGTATCGATCGCCAGGGCCGTCTTGCCGGTCTGGCGGTCGCCGATGATGAGCTCACGCTGGCCGCGGCCGATCGGAATCATCGCGTCGATGGCCTTGAGGCCCGTCTGCAGCGGCTCGTTCACGGGCTGGCGGTAGATGACGCCCGGCGCCTTGCGCTCCAAGGGCATGTCCACTTTCTCTCCGCCGATGTTGCCCAGGCCGTCCAGCGGATTGCCGAGCGGGTCCACGACGCGGCCCACCAGGGCCTCGCCCACCGGAATGGAGGCGATGCGGCGGGTGCGCCGGACCACGGCCCCTTCCTTCAGCAGGTCCGTCGGACCCATCAGGACGGCTCCCACGTTGTCGGGCTCCAGGTTCATCACGACGGCCATCACGCCGTTCCCGCAGTCCAGCAGCTCGCCGGCTTCGGCATGGTCCAGTCCGTAGATACGGACGACACCGTCGCTGACCTGCAGGACTTTGCCGATCTCCTCGAACTGGAGATCGCTCTTGATATCCCGGAGCTGGCTGAGCAGCACTTCGGAAATCTCGCTGGGTTTTATCGCATTGGGCATAAGCTACACGATTCTTCTGTTTTTCTCAATGAACTGGAGCTTGATCAGTTCCAGCTTGCGGGCGACGCTCTTGTCGATGATCGCGTCGTCGATGTCGAAGACGAACCCGCCGATCAGGTCCGGGTCCACTTCCACTTCGATGTCAGCCTCGTCTCCCGTACGCTCCTTGACAAGGGCCTTGAGCCGCGCCACGAGCTCCTCGGGCGGTGGTACGGCTACCTTCAGGTGCGCTTTCCGGAACCCGAGGCTCCGGTGGTACCGCTCCTTGAAATCCAGGAGGATCATCCGGAGGGAACCGATCCGGCCGTTCTCGATCAAAAGGTCCACGAACCGCGCAAGTTCCGGCTCCATCGGCTCGCCGAGGGCCGCCTGCAACAGCTCCCGCTTCTTCGCGTCGGACACCACGTCCTTCGCGGCCATCATCCGGGTCAGGTCAGGCACCTCGCCGAGCACACGGGAGAGGCGTTCCGCCTGTGCGCAGACGGAATTGCCGTTCCCGGTTTCCTGGACGTATTTCACCAGGGCGTCGGCATACCTGGTCCGGATGATGCTGTCGTTCATGAACGGGCTTCTTCGCGGACGGTCTCTTCGACCATCCTGTCAATGTATTCGCGCTGTTCCCCGTCCTTGGCGAGCTCCTTGCGGAGGATCTTCTCGGCGATGGACACGGAGAGCACGGCCACTTCCTTGCGGACGTCGCGCAGGGCGGCTTCCTTCTCGGCCTCGATCTCGGTGCGGGCGTCGGCCAGGATCTTGGCGGCCTCCTCGCGGGCCTGCTCCTTCGCATCCGCAATCAGCTTGCTGCGGGTGTCGGCCGCTTCCCGGAGAATCTGTGCCTGCTCCTTGCGGGCGTCTTCCAACATCTGGGCGTGCTCCGCCAGCATACCGGCCATCTGCGCCTCGATCTGGTGGGCGTCCTTCAGCGACTGCTCGATGGTGGCGTTCCGCTTCTCGACCATCGAGGTGATGATCGGGAAACCGAACTTCGCCAGCAGGAAGAAGACGAGGCCGAAGATGACGACCATCCAGAAGAGGAGGCCGGCGTCGGGCGTAATGAGTTGCATCGGCTAGCGGAAAACGACCAACAGACAGACGATGATGGCCAGCAGGGCGGCGCCCTCGATCATACCGGCCGCGATGATCAGCGTGGTACGCATGTTGCCGGCCGCTTCGGGCTGGCGGGCGATGGACTCCATCGTGCTCTTGCCGATTTTGGCGATGCCGTACGCGCCGGCGAACGCCGCGAGGGCGGCGCCAAGCGCCGCTCCGACCTTTCCGAGGACCGCTCCGGCGGCCGCCTGAAGAATCATGGTAACAAGTAACATAGTCTTATGGTTTTAAATAGTTTATTCTCCATGGGCCCTGGCGAGCCCGATATAGATCGATGAAAGGGTCGTGAACACATAAGCCTGGATGAAGGCCACCAGGCATTCGAGCGCATCCAGGAACACCCCGAACAGGACGCTCACAAACGTCATCCCGCCGGTCAGGACCGCCCCGTACTTGGCCATGATGAAGATGATGCACACCATGCACAGGATCATGATATGGCCGGCGAGCATGTTCGCGAACAGTCGGATGGTCAGGGACACCGGCTTCATCAAGGCGCTGAAGACCTCGATGACGGGCATGATGGGCTTCAGGAACACCGGAACTTCCGGATTGTTGAACATCTCCTGGTAGTAGTGCTTGGAGCCCGTCAGGTTCACCGTGAAGAAGGTAAAGAGCGCCAGCACCAGGGTGCAGGCGATATTGCCGGTCAGGTTCGCCCCGCCCGGGAAGAACGGCATGATGCCCAGGAAATTGTTCAGGAGGATGAACAGGAACGCCATGCACAGGTAAGGGGAATACTTGCGGTAATCCTCCTCGCCGATATTCTCACGGGCCATGTCGTGGACCATCATCACGAGCGGTTCCATCAGGGCTGCGATGCCTGTCGGGGCCTCGTTCAGCACGTCGTGCCTCTTATACCAGCGGGCCGTCAGAAGCACAACGACGAGAAGCAGCAGGCTGGACATCATCAGCGAGAGCACGTTCTTGGTGATGGAGATGTCTAACGGCCGCTTGCCACTGTCCACCTCCACGATTTTTCCCTTGTGAGGATCCTCCGGGGCGATTTTCAGGCCCTCGTAAGTGGCTCCGTGCGAAAGTTTCTTGGAAGAGAACACATGCCAGCCCGTGGAACTGCGCACAATCACCGGCAAATGCAGGGACATGTGCTTGTCCCCCCAGGTGAAGATGTGCCACTCATAATCGTCGCCGATATGGTCGAAGATGATTCCCGCGACGTCGATGTCCTCCTCCGCCTGCGGCGCAGGGGCAGGAGCGGCGAAGAGCAGCAGCGATATGAGCCAGGTCAGGATCATACTTCCACGCACACATCCACTTGGTTGTCACGCACCTCGGCGAATCCCTCGTTGATGGGAACCCGGGATTCCCTGCCGCCGGAGACGTACACGATATCACCCTTGATCAGGGAAGAGATGATGGGGGCGTGGTTCTTCAGGACCATGAACGGGCCGATGGTCCCCGGCAGCGTCACGCTGGACACCGCCTCCTCCACGAGCGTCCGCTCGGGCGATACGATATGCAACTTGATCACGTCTGTCATTTCGAGCTTGTCGAGAAATCTCTATTCCTTGGCCGCGGCCAGCAGTTTCTCACCCTTGGCGATCGCGTCCTCGATCGTGCCCACGTTCAGGAAGGCCTGTTCCGGGAGATAGTCCACCTCGCCGTCCAGAATCATGTCGAAGCCGCGGATGGTGTCCTCGATGGAGACCATCACGCCCGGGACGCCGGTGAACTGGCCGGCGACGTGGAACGGCTGCGACAGGAAACGCTGGACGCGGCGGGCGCGGTTGACCGTGGTCTTGTCCTCATCCGAGAGTTCGTCCATGCCGAGGATGGCGATGATGTCCTGGAGCTCCTGGAAGCGCTGGAGGATCTGTTTCACGCGCTGGGCCGTGTTGTAATGGGCCTCGCCCACGATGTTCGGGTCCAGGATGCGGGAGGTGGATTCCAGCGGGTCCACGGCCGGGTAGATACCGAGGGCCGTGATCTTACGGCTCAAGACCGTCGTGGCATCCAGGTGTGAGAAGGTGGTTGCCGGAGCCGGGTCCGTGAGGTCATCGGCCGGGACATAAACCGCCTGTACCGAGGTGATGGAACCGTTCTTGGTGGAGGTGATGCGCTCCTGCATCTGGCCCATTTCCGTGGCAAGCGTAGGCTGGTAGCCCACAGCGGACGGCATCCGGCCGAGCAGGGCGGACACCTCGGAGCCCGCCTGGGTGAAACGGAAGATGTTGTCGATGAAGAAGAGGATGTCGCGGGGGCCTTCGCCGGTGTCGCTGTCGCGGAAGGATTCCGCGAGCGTCAGGCCGCTCAGGGCCACGCTGGAACGGGCGCCCGGGGGTTCATTCATCTGGCCGAAGACCATGGACACCTGGGATTTCTTGAGTTCCTCCTTGTCCACGAGGGAGAGGTCCCATTTACCCTCCTCCATCGCCTTGTTGAAGGCTTCGCCATAACGGATGACGTTGGATTCGATCATCTCGCGGAGGAGGTCGTTGCCCTCGCGGGTACGTTCGCCCACGCCGGCGAAGATGGAGAAGCCGTTATGGGCCTTCGCGATGTTGTTGATGAGTTCCTTGATGAGGACGGTCTTTCCTACGCCGGCGCCGCCGAACAGGCCGATCTTGCCGCCCTTGAGGTAGGGTTCCAGCAGGTCGATGACCTTGATACCCGTGAACAGGACCTCCTGCGAGGTGGTCAGGTCCTCGAATTTCGGGGGTTCGCGGTGGATTGGGAGGGCTTCCGCCCGGGAAAGGGTGTCCAGGCCGTCGATGGTCTCGCCCACAACGTTCATCACGCGGCCGCGGATCTGCGCGCCGACCGGCATCGCGATGGGCTGGCCCGTGGGGACCGCCGCCATTCCGCGGCTTAAGCCGTCGGTAGAGTCCATGGCCACGCAGCGGACCGTGTCCTCGCCGATGTGCTGCTGCACCTCCACGACGAGCGTCCGACCGCTTTCCCGCTTGATTTCCAACGCTTCATGGATGCGGGGAAGTTCCGCATCCCCGATGCTGAAATGCACATCCACCACCGGCCCCACGACCTGGGTAATGATTCCTGTTCCGTTTGCCATACGGTTCGTGTTTTGTCTATCTACAAAGATAACAAATTAATTTCAATTTTCGGCCTCCGACGGATTATCTTCCACCGGCCGGAAGGTGCTCCAGCCAGTATTTGAGCATGGTCCGGTACAGGTGCATCGTGGTATTCTCGCGCTCGCTGATCCCATGCGTCCGCATCGGATAGGCCATCATCGAGAACATCTTCCCGTGCTTAACCAGCTCGTTCACAAGCATCTCCAGGCTTTGGTAATGGACATTGTCATCCCCGGTTCCATGGATCAGGAGCAGGTCGCCCCGGAGTCCGGCCGCATGGGTGATTGGAGAACCCTCCCGATAGCCGTCCGGATTCGTGGAAGGAAGGCCCATGTAGCGTTCCTGGTATATGGAATCGTACAGCCGCTGCGAATAGACGCCCGCGACGGCGATACCCACGGAATAGATGTCCGGATACTCGAACATCAGGTGCGCGGTCGAAGAACCGCCGCCGCTCCAGCCCCAGACGCCGATGCGCTCCGGGTCCATGAAGGGAAACATCTCCTCCGCGAGCCGGACGGCCTTCGCATGGTCTGCCATCGCAAGAATGCCCACTTTCCCGTAAATGCATTTACGCCATTCCCGTCCCTTGGGGTTGTTGGTCCCCCGCGGGTCGATGCTTGCGACGATATAGCCTTGCTGAGCCAGGAGCTGGTTCCAATAGTCGCCCGTCCAGGAATCCTGCACGGTCGAGGAGGCAGGCTCGCCGTAGACGTTGAAGATGACGGGGTATTTCTTCGCCGGGTCGAAGTCCCGGGGCTTGATCATCCAGCCGTCCAGGACCGCCTCCCCGATGTCCACCTGGAAGTACTCCCGGGGCCGGAAGCCATAGGAATCGTACACGGCCTTGAGGGCGGCATTGTCCTCCAGGCGGCGGACCGTCCCATGGTCCGGCAGGGAAACCATTTCATACACCCGCGGCGTCGCATGGTTGCTGTAACCGCACAAGGCATACTTCGCGCCGGGGGAAATGTTGTAGGAATAGGTTCCTGTAAAGCCCTGAGGCGTCACGCGCTCCGCGGCGCCTTTCCCGTCCAGCCGGCTGCGGTAGAGATACTGCTCCACCGCACTTTCCGGCGAGGCCATGTAATAGACATAACCGCCCTGGGGATCGATCCGGAGGACGTTGATGACATCGAAATCGCCCTTCGTCAGGAGCGTTTCCTTCTTTCCGTCCCGGGTCACCCGGTACAGGTGGCGCCAGCCGTCCTTCTCGCTGGTCCAGGTGAAATACTTGTTTCCCTCCAGCCAGACGATGTTGTCATGGACATTCAGGAAAGCCTCGTCGTGGTCCTCATAGAAGGGCTTCAACGCCAGCGTATTCACGTTGCCGTAATACACCGTATTCGTGTTCTGGAGACGGTTCAACTGCTGGATCATCACCTCGTCGGTCCCGGGAACGAACTCCATCCGGGCGATGTAGTTCTCCCGCGGGTCGCCTGGGACGGGGAACCACCCGGTCCGGGCGGTCTCCACGTCCACGACCCCTACTTTGACAGCCGAGTTCGTCGTCCCGGCCTTCGGGTATGGCAGGGGGATGGTGAAGGAATAGAGCGAGTCGATGTTGTCGATCATCAGGAAGGTACCCGTGCCGCCGGTATCGGAATGCCAATAGGCAATCTTCTTTCCGTCGGGGCTCCAGCGCCAGCCGTCGTAGCAGCTCAGTTCCTCCTCGTACACCCAGTCGAAATTGCCATTGATGAAGACCTCGCTGCCGTCGAAGGTCAACTGGCGGCGCTCACCGGTGGCCACGTCCTCCACGTACAGGTTGTTGTAATAGACATAGGCGAACCGGTCACCGGCCGGGGACAGTTTCCCGTACATCATCCGGGCGGGCTCCAGCCCTTTCCCAAGCTGGCGGATGGTGCCGGCGGCGACATTCAGGAGCCAGTAGTCGCCGCGGGTGTTCCGGCGCCAGACCCGACGGGAGTTGGTGTAAATGACAAGTTTGGACTTGTCGTCAGACCAGGTATAGTCCTCGATGCGGAGGGGTTCATTGGCCCCTTCGGGGACGAAGGCGGCCTGGGGGACGATGACGGTCTCCGCGAGGGTGGCGGCATCGACCCGGACAAGTCCCTGCTCCGTCAGGGCGGAATAGGAACGGCCGTCTTCCATCCAGGTAGGCTGGGGGACGCCCCGGGCGCGGAAGGTTCCCTTCACGTAGATGTCTTCGAGCGTCAGTTCGGGCTGGGCCTGCAAAGACAAGGCCGCCGTCAGGAGGACGGCGGCGCAAAGGATGTATTTGGAGATTCTGTCCATGATCGGGTTATTGTCCGGCCAGGTGCTTTTCCCAGGCCCAGGCGGCGGCAAGGGTTTCTTCGACCGTGCGGGTGGCTTTCCAGCCCATTTCCTCGTTGGCGAGGGTCGGGTCCGCCCAGATGGCGGTGACGTCGCCGGGCCGGCGCGGAGCGAACTTGTGCGGGACGGGTACCCCGTTCACTTTCTCGAACGCATAGACCAGTTCCAGCACGGAAACCGGCCGGCCGGTACCGATATTGAAGACCTCACAGTCCTCCTTCATCTTCCCCTCGACCATGCGGGTAACGGCGTACACATGGGCCTTGGCGAGATCCACGATGTCGATATAGTCGCGAAGGCAGGTGCCGTCCGGGGTGGGATAATCGTTGCCGAAGATGTTCAGGCATTCACGCTTGCCGATGGCGGTCTGCGTGATGAACGGAACCAGGTTGTTGGGGATGCCGCGCGGGAGTTCGCCGATCAGGGCGCTCGGGTGTGCGCCGATGGGGTTGAAATAGCGGAGGAGGATGCCCTTGACGGCCCCGCCATTGGCCTTTACCGTATCGCGGAGGATGTCTTCGCACATGGTCTTGGTGTTGCCGTACGGCGACATAGCGGGTTGGCGCGGGGTCTTTTCCGTGACGGGGACGGCCTCGGGCTCACCGTAGACAGTGGCAGACGAGGAGAACAGCACGTTGCAGCCGCCCTTATCCTGGGCGACCTGAAGCACGTTCATGAAACTCAGGAGGTTATTCTGATAGTACATCAGCGGCTTCGCGACGGACTCGCCCACGGCCTTGAAGGCGGCGAAATGGATGACCGCGTCGATGGGATAGTCGGTAAAGATCTTCTTCACGGCTTCCGCGTCGCAGAAATCCATTTCCACCAGCGGGATGTCGTCCCGGCCGGTGATCTTCTTCACGCCCTCGAAGCAGGTGAGGTCACAGTTGGAGAAATTATCGGCGACCACCACGTCGTAGCCCGCCTCAATGAGTTCCACGGTGACGTGGCTCCCGATGAACCCCGCCCCGCCGGACACAAGCACTGTCTTTTTCATATCGTTTAGAATAGCAAGTAACAAAGATACGAAAATTTCTTGTAGCGCGGAAAACAATTGGAAACGATACGCCAAGTGGGCTATGTAATCTCAGAAGCATCAGCACGTTAGGCGAGTATCACCGGGTTTCCTATGATTGCTGCAATATCGTATTTTTTCATTCATTTTTGCTGGTTCTGTCTCGTTTTTGTCCCGTTTGTATTATATTTGCGATGGTGGTTTAACTACTTGATACACAATATATTAACATCGGAAACGATACGAAAACAAAAGTTAGGAAATGGCAAAAACGAAAAAGGAAATCAAAGTGAAGGAACCCGTCCGGATCCGGGAGAAAGTCCTCGACGGCGGGACCATCAGTCTCTATCTTGACATGTACTACAAGGGAAACCGCAAGAAAGAGGGGCTGAAACTCTACATCATTCCGGAGACATCTCCGGCGGCGAAGCTGCAGAACAAGAACACCCGCAAGCTCGCCGAGCAGATCAAGGCCCAGCGGATCCTTGACATCCAGAAGGACGGCCTTGTGGACTGGGAGAAACTGAAGAAGTCGAGGACGACGCTGCTCTCCTGGCTGGAGGACTTCGTGACCTGCGAAGAGAAGCTGTCCCCGTCAAGCGTGAGACCCAAACGCAATGCTAAGGATCGGGTCAAGGAATACCTGGCATCAATCGGGAAGCCGGATCTGCTCCTTTCGGAAGTGGACAAGGAATTCTGCCGGGGATTCGTCGCGTTCCTAAGGACGTGCAAGATTTACAAAGGCAAGAAAACGATGAGCGACACCACGGCCAGGCTGCTGATGTACCGGATTATCGAGGCCATGAACAAGGCTGTCGTTGAGGGCCTGATACCGAGCAATCCGTTCAAGGCTCTCGACTCAAAAGAGAAACCGAAGATTAGGACCGCCAGGCGTGAGTTCCTCACGGTTGAAGAACTGAAGATCCTGATCGAGACTCCCTGCCGGTATGACATCGTGAAGAAGGCATTTCTGTTTTCCTGTTTCACCGGATTACGTTACAGCGACATGAAATCCCTCCGCTGGAGCGAGATCCATACCACCGCCGACGGGAAGGCCCGCTATATAGAGCATCGCCAGGTCAAGACCAAGAAGACGGTGACGATACCGCTGTCTGACGAGGCGCTCCGGTGGATGCCGGAGCAGCAGGAAGGAATCGACCAGGTGTTCTATGAACTGAAGATATCGCCCGGCACGGTGGAGGATGTCCTGAAGGAATGGATGAAGGACTGCAAGATAGACAAGCACATAACCTACCATTGCAGCCGCCATACTGCTGCGACGACGCTTCTCACCCTGGGGGCCAATCTCTATGTGGTGAGCAAGCTGCTGGGGCACAGCAGCATCCAGATGACCGAGGTGTACGCAAAGATCGTGGACCAGAAGAAGGTCGAGACCATGAACCTGGTGAACAACCTCTTCAACAATCCCGCAGCAAACTCTAAACCACAAAACGCAAACGCTATCTGACCATGAAAGTCGAAATCAAAGAGAGGGCATTGAAAGGAGGGAACAGGGGCTTGTACCTGGAATACTACGAGAAGGGATTCCGCAAGAGGGAGAACCTTCATCTGTATCTTATACCGGAAAATGCCCCTGATGCCAAGGGCATCAATAAGAGAACCTATCTCAAGGCGATGGCAGTCCGGTCCGACCGGATACTCAATCCTCCGGATTTCGACAAAAAGCCGGAGGGCGGAATCGACTGTACGACCACCTGGCTGGAATGGTGTGATGAATATATCCGGTATTCCGTCGGTTGCGGCAACGGCGAATCGGCAATGCGGCAAAAGACGACTGTCCGGAAGCGTATCAATGAGTACCTTGAGTTTGTCGGGAAAACCGACATCCGCTTGAAGGATGTGACCACGGAAGTCATCAGCGGCCTCTATGATTACATGAGAAACGAGTACCGGAATCCCGGCCAGATCAAGGTGCGGGAAGGACGACTGGCCGATTCCTCCCTGCGCCATTTCGGCGAGACGATTAATGCCATATTCAACAAGGCCTTGCGTGAAGGCCGAATCGGGTACAACCCATTGCGAGGGCTGAACAAGATGGAACGGTTCCATATCGCTGACAAGCACCGTGAATACCTGACTCCGGATGAACTAGAGCGGTTCCTGGCCGTGGAGACGGCAACGGAGACTGAGCGTCAAGTTCAAAAAGCCTTTGGCTTCTCCTGCATGACGGGACTCCGGCTGGGTGACATGCAGCGTCTCGGGTGGGGCGACATCAAACCGATGGGAAACGGATGGGCGG
>JAEEGI010019967.1_pt1 | contig 13466 bp, 13 predicted proteins | sample 8958751 | NCBI WGS metagenome assembly JAEEGI01 (sample SAMN16246545, study PRJNA631951) | gut metagenome | biome: gut microbiome; feature: rumen; material: KS-attached | host: Bos | place: Iran: Karaj | collected 2018-10
CAGCTGCCTTGCCGCGGCGTTTGCACAAAAAAGGTCGCCCATGGGTTGCGGGTCCCCGGTGGGGACCTCTGCCGAAGGCAGAAGCAACGACCGAGCCGACAGGCGAGACCCCGACCGCTACAATTCTCCATTTCCGCAGCGCCGCCGTTCCCCGCGTCTCTGTGCACTGCGCACTGTGCACTTCTGTTGACTGTTGACTGACAACTGAGCCGCACGGCGCGCAGCGCTACTGTTCCCTGTTCCCTTTTTTGTCTTCCTTTCACAAAATATTGCGCTTTCATTTGGCACAGGTGCCAGAATTCTTTGTGCAAGCTGACGAGTTTCGGTGGGGATTTTTGGCGTTGAAATCTGTCGAACGCGGTTGAAAAAAGGGGGCAAAATTGGTATAATGGGAACGATAACGATCCGTGCGCGTGCGCCGGGCGTTTGATTCCAGAGGGATGGTTGTGATAAGATGAAAGAAAAAAAGACGGTGCTGCGTCTGCTGGCGCTGCTTTGCGCGCTGTGTCTGCTGTTCGGGCTTGCGGGCTGCGGCGGCGGAACCGATGAACCGGAGCTCAGCGAAAGCGATACGACCGTGCCGACGACCGCGGCGCCCACCACGGCGGCGCCGAAAAAGACCGACTATAACCGGCTGACCGGTCTGGACAACCTTTCCAAGGCCGCCAAGGGCAAGCGTCCCGTGGCGATCATGATCAACAACATCCGCAAATCGCTGCCGCAGTACGGCATTGCGAACGCCGATCTGATGTTCGAGTGTCTGGTGGAGGGCGGCATCACCCGCATGATGGCGGTCTTCGCCGATTACACCAAGATCCCCGAGGTCTGCTCGGTGCGCTCGTGCCGCTATTACTTCCCCTATTTCGCCCAGGGGCTGGACGCCGTCTATATCTGCTTCGGCTGCAACCCGACCTTCGGCCAGAAGGCGCTGAACAAAACCGGCATCGACTATTTTGACGGCTCCAAGAACTACGACACCACGCTGTTCGGCCGCGACCCGGCCCGCCTGGGCAAATATGCCAAGGAGCACACGGCGTTCGTGAAAGGCCCCAACATTCCCGACGTGTTCAAGAGCTACAAGATCCGCACCGACTATAAGAAGGACAAGGACGACTACATCTTCGATTTCCGCAAGCCGAAGGAAGTGGGCAAGACCGCCTGCACCGACGTACGGGTCAACTTCTCCGACAGTTATTACAGCACCTTCAAGTATGACAAGGACAAGAAGGTCTATTACAAGACCCACACTGGCAATCCGCACATGGATTCCCGCGCCAACGAGCAGTTGCATTACACCAACGTGTTCATTCTGGAAACCGAGGTCGGCCTGTATAAGAACGGGCCGCTGGTCCAGATGGACTGGCAGGGCGGCACCGGCTATTACATCTCCTACGGCACGATGCGCAAGATCAAGTGGTCCAAGCCAACGTTCAACGACACGATCCGCGTGACCGACGGCAAGGGCAACGACATCCCCGTCAACCGCGGCAACAGCTACATCGCCGTGACCGACAACAACACGACCGTCTTCCCCGGCAAATAAGGGCTTGCATTCTTCGGCAAAACGTGGTATAATAAATTGCAACAAAGCAAAAGGAGGCTTTTTTCATGGAAGGTTTTGAAAAACTCTTGAAAACATTTTCCGATTTCATCGATAAGATCGTCGATTACATCAAGAATCTGGTGTCCACGATCCGCAAGTTCAACGACGAAAACACCTGAACGAACAAAAACGGCCCTGCACAGCGCAGGGTCATTTTTTTGCGGCAATTTCCGCGCTGCCGGTTGATTTTGCCGCGCGCTTCCTGTATAATGAAAGCAACAATCCGAATGAGGTGAAACAAAATGGCAGTTCTCAAAAATCTTGACAGCAAGGCCGAAGAAAAAGGCTCCGCGCTTGTCACCCTCTGGCAGTTCGTCAAATTCATCTTCGTGAGCCTTTTGGCCATGATCGTTCAGTTCGCGCTTCTGAACCTGCTCAAGCTGATCCCGCAGATCCGCGCGCTCTATGACCAGCCGTTCAGCTGGTGGGTCTTCGTCTATACCGTGGCGGCCGGCGGCCTCGGGTATTTCATCGTCAGCAACGTGGCCAACATCTGCGCCCAGATCGTCGCCTTCTTCGTCAACCGCGAAAAGACGTTCAATTCCAGCGCGAACGTCGCCGTCACGCTGCCGATCTATATCGTGTTCACGATCGCGCTGATTGTCTTTTCCGCCTGGCTGAACCCCACGCTGAAGGACCTGTTTGTGGAAAAGCTCAGCTGGAACGACGACCTGGCCGCCAATACCGCGACCATGATCTGCGCGGCGGTGCAGTTCTTCCTCTATTTCCCCGTGGATAAGATTCTGTTCCACAAGAAGAAGGAAGAAATTGCCGAAGCGGCGGAAGACGCAGTGGCGGAAACGGCTGCGAAATAAGCTGTCGGCAGGCAACATGCAAAAAAGAACACCGGCCCGCGCCGGTGTCTTTTTGTTTAATCGTAATTGTTCAGGAAGGCTTTGAGCCGTTCCGACTGCGGGTTGTTGAACAGGTCCTCCGCGCGGCCCTCTTCGGCAATCACGCCGTGATCCATGAACACAATGTGGTCGCTCACGTCCTTGGCAAAGTTCATCTCGTGCGTCACGATCACCATGGTCATGTGCTCCTCGGCCAGCTCGCGGATGACCTTGAGGATCTCGCCGGTCAGCTCCGGGTCGAGGGCGCTCGTGGGCTCGTCAAAGAAGAGGATCTTCGGCTCCAGCGCCATGGCGCGGGCGATCGACACGCGCTGCTGCTGGCCGCCGGACAGCTCGCAGGGGTAGTTTTGCAGCTTGTCGGAAAGACCCATCTTTTCAAGCAGGGCTTTTGCCTTTTCTTCGATTTCGGCGTTGATCTGCTTTTTGTTCTTTTTGTAATCCTCGCGCTCCTTGGCCCGCAGACGCGGGGCCAGCGTCACGTTGTCGAGCACGTTATACTGCGGGAACAGGTTGAACTGCTGGAACACCAGGCCGATCTTGAGCTGCTTGTCGCGCTTTTCTCTGGGCGAAAGCTTCGCCTGCGTGTCGGAATCGAAGATCACGTCGCCGTCCACGGTGATGCGCCCGGTGTCGGCGGTCTCCAGAAAGTTGATGCACCGCAGCAGCGTGGTCTTGCCCGAGCCGGAGGACCCGATGATCGACAGCACGTTCCCCTTTTCCAGCGAAAAGGAGATGCCCTTGAGCACTTCGGTCCTGCCGAAGGATTTGTGAATATTCTGCACTTCCAGAATCGCCATCGTGTTCCCTCCTTACACCTTGAAATAGCTGAGCTTCTTTTCCAGCTTATTGAACAGCAGCGTCAGAATGCCGCTGAACAGCAGGTAATAGACGCCCGTGAAGAACAGCGGCCAGATCTGGCCCGCGATGCCGTGGGAGCCCTTCATGAACGACTGGCCGGCCCAGATGATCTCCTGCAGCGCGATGATGCGCGCCAGGGAGGTATCCTTGACCAGCGTGATGATCTCGTTGCTCATCGGGGGCACGATGCGCTTGACGACCTGCAGCAGCACCACGCGGAAAAACGTCTGCGACTTGGTCAGGCCGAGCACCTGCGAGGCCTCGTGCTGCCCCACGGGGATGCTCTGGATGCCGCCGCGGTAGATTTCGGAAAAATAGCAGGCGTAGTTGATGATGAACGCCACCGTGGCCGCCAGAAAGCGTCCGCTTTCGCCGCCGCCCCAGATCGGCTTGCCCCAGACAAGGCCGGGGAAAAAGAAGATGATCAGCAGCTGGATCATCAAGGGCGTGCCGCGCACGACCCAGACGATCAGCCGCGTGACCAGGCTGAGCGGCTTGAACTTCGACATGGAGCCGAAGGAGATCAGCAGACCCAGCGGCAGCGCGCCGAGCAGCGTGCAGATAAACAGCTTGAGCGTTTGCAGAAAGCCGACGTTCAGCGCCGCAAAGACGGTCGGAAACTGTTGAAAGAATTGTGCCATGGTTCGTCTCCTCACAAAAGAAAGACACGGTTCCGAAGCAGCGCCCCGGAACCGGAATCGGACTGTTGTTTTGCTTATTTGATCAAAGCGGCCTGCACATCATAGGTTTCGGCGATCGCGTCAACGGTACCGTCGGCAATCGCTTCCTCCAGGAAGGCGTTGAAGACGGCGACCACGTCGGAGCCCTTGCGGAAGCCGACGCCGTATTCTTCGTCGTTGAGGCCGACCGTGTAGGTCAGGTTGGCGTAGCTGGTGCCTTCGCCCACCATGGCGGCAGCCATGAGGGAATCGATGATGGCGGCGTCGCAGGTGCCGGCGGCCACTTCCTGCAACGCGCTTGCCTGATTTTCCACCTCGGTGATCTTGAAGCCAAACTCGGTTGCCACTTCTTCGCCGGCAGAGCCGTTTTCAACGGCAAACTGCAGATCCTTGCAGGCTTCCGCGGTCTGATAATCGGCAGCCTTGTCGGCCGGGACGATGACGATCTGCTGGTTGTTGCAATAGGGCTTGGAGCAGTCCATGGCGGCCTTGACTTCTTCGGTCAATGTCATGCCGTTCCAGACGCAGTCGATAGTCTTGCCGTCGAGCTCGGTGGTCTTGTAGTCCCATTCGATCAGTTGGAATTCCGCCTTGACGCCCAGCGATTCGGCAAACTTCTTGGCCAGGTCCGCGTCAAAGCCGACCCACTCCTCGCTGCCTTTCTTCTGGAAATCCATCGGCGCGAAATCGGTGATGCCGATCACAAGTGTGCCCTTGTCCTTGATGTAGGCAAGGTCGGAATCGGCGGCGGGCTTTTTGTCGCCGCAGCCGGCCAGCGCGAAGCAAAGGCCGATCATGAGAACGGAAAGCACGAGTGCAATGATTTTTTTACGCATAGTGAAAACTCCTTTTCCTCCTGCACCTGTTTGCGGTGCTTTAGTGTGCTAACATATTAACACGCTAAACGATTTTTGTCAAGGGGCTTTGCAAGATTTGTCGAACCGATCCCCCATTGACTTTCCTCTTTTTTTCGGTATAATGAAACCAATCCACCCGAAAGGAACCGACGCCATGTCCGATTATCTGAAGCAGGAAGATTACGCCGAGCCGCAGTGCCTTTTGTGCGGGCCCGACCCGCAGTCGAAGGAAGCGTCGATCACGCGTATCCCCATAGGGCGCGTGATTGAAAAGCTCGACGACTATTTTGCCAAAAACGACCTTGCCGGCGCGGAGCGGCACCTGCGCTATTGGGAAAAGGAGGCGCTCGAGGGCGGCGACGACCGCGGCCGCTACACCGTCTGCAACGAGCTGATGGGCCTTTTGCGCAAGCTCGGGCGGCGGGACGAAGCGCTCAGCTACGCCGAGCACACGCTCGCGCTGGCAGAAAAGCTGGGCTTGACGCAAAACGTTACCGGCGCCACGGCGCTGCTCAACGCCGGCACCGTCTTCAAGGCGTTCGGCGAGGCCGCAAAGGGGCTGCCGCTGTTTGAGCGGGCAAGGGCGATCTATGAAGCGCAGCTCAGCCCCGACGACGCGCGGCTGGCGGGACTTTGGAACAACATGGCGCTGACGCTCACCGACCTCGGCCGCTATGAAGAAGCCGGGGCGCTCTATGACAAGGCGATCGCGCTGACCGCAAGGACGCCCGGCATGCAGGGCGACGCCGCGATCTCGCTTTTGAACAAGGCGAACCTGATGGAAGCGCGCGACGGCCTGCTGGACGGCGACGAGGCGATCGGCGACTGTCTGGAAAAGGCCGAAGCGCTGCTGAACGACCCCGCGCTGCCGCGCGACGGCTACCACGCCTTCGTCTGCGAAAAATGCGCGCCGACGTTCGGCTATTACGGCCGGTTTGCGTTCAGCAGGGAACTGGAAGAAAGGGCGGCGAAGATCTATGCAGGGACTTGAACTCGCAGAACGCTATTACGAACAATACGGCGCGCCGATGCTGCACGCGCAGTTTGAAGCCTTTGAAGCGGTGATCGCGGTCGGCCTGTGCGGCAGCGGGTCGGAATGCTTCGGCTTTGACGACGCCGTTTCCGCCGACCACGACTTTGAGCCGGGCTTCTGTCTGTTCTTGCCGGGCGAAGACGTGATCGACCGGCGCACGGCGTTTTTGCTGGAGCGCGCCTATGCCAAGCTGCCGAAGGAGTTTGAAGGCTACAAACGCAGCCTGATGAGCCCCGTGGGCGGCAGCCGCCACGGCGTGCTGCGCATGGACGAGTTCTTCCTTGCCAAGGTCGGTTCGCCCGACGGCCGCCTGACGGCGGAGCAGTGGCTGACGATTCCGGAATTCTATCTGGCCGAGGCGACCAACGGCAAGGTTTTCCGTGACGACTGCGGCGCGTTCACCGCAATCCGCGAAAGGCTCTCCGCCCTGCCCGAGGATATCCGCCGCAAAAAGCTGGCCGGCGAGCTGCTGACCATGGCGCAGAGCGGGCAGTACAACTACAACCGCTGTCTGCGGCACGGCGAAACCGGCGCGGCCCAGCTGGCGGCGTTCGAGTTCGTCCGCGCCGCCCTGCACACGGTGTTCCTTCTGAACAAGGCCTACCTGCCCTATTACAAATGGCAGTTCCGGGCGCTGCGGGCGCTGCCGCTGCTCTCAGACGTGGCCGACCCGCTGGAATTCTTGCTCACCACCGAGAACACGGGCGACCTCGCCGAAACGAAATATCTCATCATGGAGGACGTCGCCGGCATGGTGATCGAAGCGCTGCAGGCGCAGGACCTGACCAAAGCGGTCTGCGGCGATCTGGAAAAGCACGCCTATTCCGTCAACGACGCCGTCGCCGACGCCTCGCTGCGCAATATGCATATTTTGGCGGGGGTATAAGAGCCCCAAAAGAAAAGCCGCTCGGGAGCAAGCCCGGGCGGCAGTTTTTCTTTTGGCAAAGCGGTCAACGGTCGGCGGGTTCCGCTTCCGCGGCCGTGTTGGCCTTGGCGGCCTCATACATGGCGGCGATCTCGTCGAAGCGGCCGTAATTTTCCTTCTGGCGCAGCAGGCGTCCGGCGTCGTTATAGGGCTTCGCCGCGCGGTTGAAGCGGGCGAAGGCGTCCATCAGCGCCTTTTGCTGCTTCCGGGCCTGCTTCTTTTCCGCCTGCAGACGGCGGACGGTCTCCTTCTGCATCTGAACCTGCGTGGGCTGCTTCGCCTTCTGCGCGGCGTTCTGGGCCTGCACGGCGTCGAAGATCTGCGCGTCCAGCGCGTCCTCTTTGTCAAACAGCGCGGTCAGTTCCTCCATGCTCGGCTCCTCAAACGGAACCCTGTCGCCGTAGAAGCGGTCGAACGCCTTTTTGGCGGCGATGCGCTTTTTGCAGAATTCGATGTCGAAGGTGCGCTCGGCCTTTTCTTCCTCGGTGTTCCTCGGCTTTTCGCGCGCGGCGGCCAGCTCGGCGTTCACGGCGGCAAGATCCGTGTTGCGGATGCTGTCGAGCCCGCCGGCCACAAACGCTTCGCACACGGCGACCTGATGGGCAAACAGCGGGGTGTGGAACTTGTCGAGCTCCCTGCAGACGAACTGCGAAATTTCAATCTCTTCGTTGTAATCGCGGTCGGCGCGGTACTGCTTGCGCCCCTGCTTCTTGCTGAGCGGCTTCGGTTCCAGCGCGGCCTTTTCGCGCGCGTCCTCCACCAGCTCGATGGCCTCCACGATCTGCCGGTCGTGCAGGGCGTGGTTGCCGTAGTCTTCGAACAGGGCGCGGATCTTCAGCACGCGGATAACGCTCTTTTGCTTCTTTTCGGTGAAGTCATAGAAGAAGTAGGGCACGAGATTCAGGAACGCGCCGAGGGCGGCCATCAGAATCAGCGCGGTGAGCATCTTATAGAACAGGCCCGGCTCGCCCGTGTTCACGTCCAGAATGTCGAACGGCTGGGCGTAGCCGTTGCCCTCGTGAACGCCGAAGTGCCGTTCCACCGCGGGCAGCACCGAGGAGGTCAGCAGCGTCACGAGGTTGCCGATCGTCGCCACCGTGGCGAACATGCCGTCGATCCGCTCGCCGCTGCGGTATTGCTGATAGTCGCGGATGTCCGCCTGAATGGCGGGGGTCGTGATCTGCTCAAAGGCGGAAACCAGAGAGTTCAGATAAATGCAGAAGAACAGCCACCAGATGTTTTTCATGTTGACGAGCATGAGCAGGATAAACGCGATGTTGAGCCCGTTCATGCCGACCAGCGTGCGCTTCTTGCCGAACTTGCGGATGACGAACGGCGCCAGCAGCATGCCCCAGAGCGCGGCGTTGCCGTTGAGCGTGTTGATCAGCGCCAGCGTGCCGCCCTCGCAGGTGTGGCCGTAGGTATAGGACCAGGCGAGGATGTTCTGATAGGCCAGCTCCAGAAAGCCGAGCCAGCCCGCCAGCGCGATGATCCAGAAATACTTGTTCTTGGCCACTTCCTTGAACGAATCGACAAAGCCGATCTGGATCGTGTGGGTCTTGGCCTGCACGATTTTTTCCTGCGTGTTGGCATAGACGACGATGGTCAGCAGGATGCCGATGACGGCAAACACGGGGTAGCTGTAACGGTAGACGCGGATATCATACAGGTTGTTGTCCGCCAGATACTTGGCCACCAGCGGGGTCGCAATGTTCATGATGGACGGCGCAAGGGAATAGACCACCGACTTGACCGCCAGCACGTCGGTGCGCTCCTGGGTGCTGGGCGAAAGCACGTGGATCAGATTGGTATAGGCGTCGTTGAAGAACTGGAAAAAAAACTGCAGCAGCAGGTTGAACACCAGCACCGCGGCGCAGGTGGCCACATAGCCGCCCGCGCGGCCGAACAGCGTGCCCGGGAACCAGCCGTCCAGCCGTTCATAGGGAAACCAGACGTAACAGATGGAGATAACGGCGGTCGGAATGCCCATCGTGAGCAGATAGGGCCGGTATTTGCCGCCCTTGCCGCGCGTGTTGTCCACCATCTGGGCGCGGACCGCCGTCAGCGGGATGTTGGCGATCGTGGCAATCAGATAAAGCACGTACATATCCGTCGGCGCAACGCCGATGGCGCCGCCGATGATCATGTTCGTGGCGCTCACAATCAGCGTGCTGGCCACCGTGATGACGAAATAGGCGCCGATACCGCCGCCGGCATAGGCCGCGACCTCCCGGAACGGCATGTAGCTGCCGGGCTTCGGACTGCGCCAGTAGGTCTTCACCTGCCGGACGACCGCGCCGGCCTTTGCAATCGTTTGATTCATGGTTGTCTCCTTCCGATCCGTTCTGCTGCCATTATAACACAGGATGCGGCGCTTTGAAAGACCTATTGCAAAAAACAAAAACTTTTGTGAACGGAAACGGGCGCTTTGCATGATTCCCGCAACATTCGGCCGAAACGGCGTTTTATTTCGGGCAAGTTGAACAGATTTTGCCCCTTTTTTTCTCTTTTGCCGCGTGAAAAAAGCATTGACATTCACAGAAAAAACAGGTATTATAAAGCTGTATAAATGTCTGTATATTTCCGTATGCAGAAGACCACACCCCAATCAAGGAGGTTCTCATTCTATGAAACACTGCAAAAAAACAATCGCGCTGCTGCTGAGCATCGTGATGACCCTTTCTCTGTTCTCCATCGTCGGTTTTGCGGAAGACGAGACGCCGGAGGCACCCGGTCCGTTCACGGTCACCTTCTATGACCGCGCCCAGAACGAAGCGACTGCCGCAAAGCCAATCGTCGTCAACGGTGTCGATAATCCCCAGATCGTTGCCAAGGGCGAAGCTGCCGTGAATCCCGTTGCGGGCAAGACCGAAACCGAACTGAAGGCGATTCTGAGCTATCCGACCGACCCCCAAAAAACCTTTACAAAATCGGCCTTTGTCGGCTGGAGCGTTGATTTCTCCAATGTCCAGAGCGACCTGCAGGTCTTTCCGAAGTTCGAGCAGGCGCCGAAGATGTATCACATCAACTACCACAACTTTGACGGTACCGCCGCGCAGGGGCTCAACAACGAATATTGCCTGTTCGGCAGTTTTCCGAAGGAAAGCTCCAGACCCTCACGCGACGGCGGCCTCGCCTATAACTATGAGTTCAAATGCTGGGCGCTGAAGCCGAACGCAGACCCGACCGTGGACGAAAAAGACAAAAAATATCTGCTGGACTGGACGCTCGGCCTGAACCTGCCGACCGATGAAATGCTCGGTCAGGTAGAAGGCGCGCCCGATTATATCGATCTTTACGGCGAGCCCGGCGCAGAAGCGGTTGAGCTGAACGTCTATGCCTACTACACCCGCCACCTCAAGGAGTATCCCCTGTCGCTGACGGTGGTCGATCAGTATAACCAGCGCGTTGCCGGCGCCGACGTTCAGGTGCTCGGCGCCAACGGCCGTCTGCTGGATCAGACCATCGCGCAGACCGACGAAGACGGCAACTACACGGGCCGCTATAAGCCTGCCGCCGGCAAGACCGACAGCGAAGGCCGTCTGTTCATGCGTCTGCCCTATCAGACGAAATACTCCATTCAGGTCAGCCACGGCGATTACGAGGGCGCAAAGATCAAAGAAACCAACATCATGGAAATGAAGCAGGCGCAGGGCGTGACCATCCAGCTGGAAAGCCCCGCGCAGTATAACGAGCAGAACAAGGCGCGCTGCACCTGCGCGTGCCACAGCTTCATCGGCGGCCTTTGGGTCACCGGCCTGAACATCATGTATTATCTGTTCAAGGTCAAATATGTCTGCTGCTACGACATGTACGCCACCCACGGCAGCAAGCTGTCCTACGGCGCATAATGGTTCATATTCCCGCAAGAGCCTGTCGCGAGACGGGCTCTTTTGTGTATTTTTAACGAATTGTTCACACATTTTTCCCGAAAGATGGTAAAATAAGGACGAGAAAACCGAAAGACAGGAGGTTTGGCGCATGAACAAGTTTTCGTTGAAGCTGGATAAGATCAGCAGCAAAGTCGACCTGAAGCTGATCCTTTCCCTTGTCAATGCCATCATGGGTATTCTGCGCGGCCTGATCGAGGCCAAGCAGGGCGACACAACCGTGAGCACAGACGTGATCGACCACTGAGGCACGGACTGCTGCAGTTCAAACAGAACAACAAAAAAACAGAGCGCGGCTTGATCTGCGCTCTGTTCTTTGTTTGCCCCGTTATTTGATTTGTTCGATCTTCTTGCCCTTCACCATGAACACGCGCTTTGCCAGCGGGAACAAAAAGGAATCGTTGACGGAATCGGTATAGAAATCGTCGATCTCCTGCCCGGGAAAGGCGGCGCGGAACAGGTCCACCTTGCGCTCGCGGAAGCAGGGCGTATGGATCTCGCCGGTTTCAATGTCGAAATCCGTGGCGATCAGATGCCGCACGCCGAGCCGTTCGCAGATATCGTTCATCATGAAATAGGGCGAGGCGGTGATGATGACGTCGTCTTCGCGCTGCAGTTCGCGGTAAAACGGCTTGATCTTGTGCATCCGCTTGTCCCAGAAGCCGGAAACCAGCCTCATCAGGTCCACGTCGTTTTTTGCAAAATAATCGCGCAAAACCGGCGCGTAGTCGCGGCTGAAATCGTCAAAGGTCGCCTTGCCGCGGTTGTAGCGGAACATCAGTCTGGCAACGGACGGCAGGAACCGGACGACCGACGGGTCCTCGCGCAGATAGCAAAGCAGGAATTCGATGGAGCTTTCGCCGTCATAGATCGTTTCGTCAAAGTCATAGACGTTCATGCGCGGCCCCCTCAGTTCGGCTGTTCCAGCTTGAGAAACTCGTCTTTGACCAGACCGATCTTTTTGAAAATCAGGTGAAACGCCAGCGAGAGCACCGCCGGGGCGGCGACGTGCATCAGCAGGATCAGGCCGATCGTTTTGCCCGCGCCGAAGCTTTCGTGCATCGCGCTCCAGGCGCCGAACTGGCCCACAAGGCCGCTGGTGCCCATACCGGCGCCCGTGGGGGTGTTGGTCATCCGGAACACGCAGGTCGAAATCGGGCCGAGGATCGCGCCCGCCAGCGTGGGCGCCAGCAGAATCTGCGGCCGTTTCATGATATTGCCGAACTGCAGCATGCTGGTGCCGATACCCTGCGACAGCAGACCGCCCACGCCGTTGGCGCGGAAGCTCGTCACGGCAAAGCCGACCATCTGGGCCGCGCAGCCCACGGCGGCCGCGCCCGCGGCAATACCGTCGAGTCCGAGCATGATGCAGATGGCGGCGGAGCTGATGGGCGCCGTGAGCGCCAGACCGACCAGCGAGGCCACCGCCATGCCCATCGGGAACGGGTGCAGCAGCGTTGCGGCGTTGATCACGCCGCCCAGCCAGGTCATGAATTTGGCAAGATATGGGCCCACAAACATGCCGCACAGCCCGCCGGTCACGATGGTGACGATGGGCGTGAGCACGATGTCGAGCTTGGTTTTGCCGGCAACAAGCGAGCCGAGCTCGCACCCGACCACGGCGGCCGCAAACGCGCCGACCGGGCCGCCCAGGCTGTAGCCGTAGGCGCCGACGGCGATGCACGAGAAGATCACCAGCGGCTTTGCCTTCAGGCCGTAGGCGATGGCCGCGCCGATGGCGCCGCCGACCACGGGCGACGAGGCCGCCAGCACCTCGGTGAACTTAGACAGAAAGCCGAGATAGGGAATTTTGGCAAGCTGGCTGATAATCAGGCCGACGATCAGCGACGCGAACAGACCGAGCGCCATGGCGCTCATCGCGTCCACGAAATAACGTTTGAAGTATTTTTTCACCACTTGCATATCCGGCGCCTCCTCAAACAGTCGTTTGCGTCATTATAATATAAACGGCGCAAGAAATCAAGTCGGCCGCCGCGAAATTGCCGCGAAATTTTAGTTGCGTTTTATGAGGAAGAAGTATATAATAGATTTTAACGCAGATCATTTCATCGAAGCAACTGAAGCAGATAGATATAATTCTATCAGTTGGAATATAGGAGGGCATATCTGTGTCAGAAATCAAATTGTTTGAATTAGGAGCACCTGTTAAGGAGCGCAGTTCTTCAGAAGTGCTTTTAGAAAAAGAACTGCAACAGATTATTGAAAGAAACATGGATCTGTTCTTTGGCGTTCGTTTTCTAAAAAGCGAATACATAATTACAAACGGAAGAATGGACAGTATTGGCATAGACGAGAACAATAGTCCGGTTATTTTTGAATACAAAAGAAGTTCCAGTGAAAATGTAATTAATCAAGGCTTGTTCTACTTGGATTGGTTATTAGACCATAAAGCGGACTTCAAATTGTTGGTGATTGAAAAACTTGGGAGCGAGGTTGCCGAGCAAATAGACTGGTCTGTTCCCTGTGTAATATGTATAGCTAATGATTTTACCCGCTATGATGTTCATGCCGTTAATCAGATGCAAAGGAACATTAAACTTGTTAAGTATCGAAAGTATGGTTCAGATCTTCTTCTGTTTGAACATCTAAACACTCCTGTCGCCAAGCCTGTAAACGAAGCTGCGACTTCTCATTCTGGGTCAAGCACATCGTATGTCCAAAAGACACATTTGGAAAAGCTTGCTTCTGCAAGTGAACACTTCAAAACACTCTATGATTCAATTTGCGATTATATAGAATCTCTTG
>JAEEGI010019968.1_pt1 | contig 13466 bp, 12 predicted proteins | sample 8958751 | NCBI WGS metagenome assembly JAEEGI01 (sample SAMN16246545, study PRJNA631951) | gut metagenome | biome: gut microbiome; feature: rumen; material: KS-attached | host: Bos | place: Iran: Karaj | collected 2018-10
AGCCGCGCGGGCCGCCCTCGGGGTTGGCGAGCCATTTGCCAGCCGCAGTGATTATCGGAAGCGCGCCGCAAGTGTCGACGCAAATGGCGGCATAGCCGCGCTTCACCCACAGCCGCACCCACTCGGGGTAGGCCGTGCCCGACCCGCCATGGACAAGGACGATGCCGGGGGCCGGATGCGAGGGCGTCGCCCATTCCGGCACGCCGTAGTAGGCGAAACACCACGTCTCGCACCCCCGCCACGGGACGCCCTCGATGAAGATGGGCGTCGCCCCGCCGCGAAAGCATCCGGGGAACGCCCTTGCGCGCGGCGTCTCCTTCAGGCTTTCCAAATCCCACACCGCCGCCGGGTCGCGCGGAGGCGCCGTTCGCGGCGCCTCCGGCGAGATAGGAGATTGGAGATTGGAGATAGGAGCGTATGTCAAAATTCATCCTCCAGAAAAGCGTTAAGATCTTCTTCGGTAGGCTCTCGCATTTTCCGGGATTCGTCCTCATCCGGAAGTTTGTGGTTTTTGTAAAACTGCAAAAGTGCCAATGTCTCCTCGTCGGACAGCGCCGCAGCACTGGCGATTGCTCGAAGGGCTTCATTCCGCGAATCAGGGGGCAAGACAGAGAAAACAAGATTGGCGTTCGAGAAAAGTGAGAACAGCATTCTCTTCTCCAATTTGCGAACTGCCAATTGAAAGTTCGTCTGTTCGCCACGCTCAGTTATTCGCTGCGCCAATTTACCATCGGGTGAAGGGCTTGAGTAAAGAAACGAAATCATCACATATCCGGGTATAATTTGCTCTCTGATTGTCTTCACAATGGTTGCAAAACTCAGGAATCCTTCGATGTCATTTGGCGATGTCATCTGGGACAGGCATGTAGTGGCCATATCGGCCAATACTTGCTGATGGTATTCCGGGTACTTTCCAGCGGAAGTGCCAGTCACCGCCGGCATTGATGCCAACAAGGCCAATTCGGCGGAAGCAAGAGATCTTTCATCTAAGCCATTTTCCGAATTGGGATGCGTGTGTGAGGCCACAATTCCATCAACCCGCGTCATAAATGCCACGGCATTAGTCGTGTACAATTGCCGCAAAAAGGCTGAATCACCCCATATTTCTGACAGTTGGCCGGGAATGGCATTGCGTATGTGGTCCGCGCCACTGAAGTCGAGTCCGCTATTGCGCCAAACGGGTGAGGATGCGCGTAGTTCGACATACGCGTTCCGCACCACGTTCGTCGCGGGAAAGTCGTCGGCCAGCGCAGAAGAATACGCGACGCACAGCGCGGCAAGCGCGTACGCAAGGCAAATGTGCATTGACAGTCGGTTCATGCTCGGCTCCGATTCGGCATCCCGTCTGCGGCACGGAGGTGAAGTTCGCATAACCGGTCTGTCGCCGCTAGAAGTACAAATCTCGTTCGCCGGCGACGATGCGGTTGTAGCGGTCCATCACAGTCGGGAAGAACTTCGGGTACATCTCCTTGATGGCGGCGAGCTCGGCCTGGATGACGGGTTCGCAGGCCTTGACGCTCTCCGGCGAGGCGAAGTCGTCGAGCCATTCGCGGTAGGTGAGGACGGCGTTGATCTTGCAGAAGGTGCCTTCGCGTCCGGTCTTGAGGGCGTCCATGATGCAGCCGCCCGTGCGGCCGCAGCGGTAGCCCGCCGTGCAGAAGGAGGTGATGACGCCTTGCTTGGCGAGGTCGACGATCATCTGCTCGAGGGAGCGGGTGTCGCCGAGCATGAACTGCTGCTCGTCGAGCTTCTGGTCGGTGTTGGCGGCCGAGTAGCCGCCAATGTCGATGCGTGTGCCGGCGTCCATCTGCGTGAGGCCGATGCGCAGGCAGCGGTCGCGCAGCTCCTTCGTCTCGCGCGCCGTGACGATGAGGCCCGTGTACGGCACGGCGAGGCGGAGGACGAGAACGGCCTTGAAGAAGTCGTCGTCCGTGAACGAGCTCTTGGCGTTGGCGACATCGGAGCCGGAGGCGGCGTGCATCCGCGGGACCGAGAAGGTGTGCGGGCCGATGTTGACGAAGCGCTCGAGCTCGCGGGCGTGGGCGCACATCGCAGCGACCTCGTACTTCCAGTCGGGGTTCAGACCGAAGAGGACGCCGAGGCCGACGTCGTCGATGCCGGCGTCGAAGGCGCGGTGCATGCAGGTGACGCGCCAGCCGAAGTCGCCCTTGACGGTGTCCGCCGGGTGCATGGCCGCGTAGAGCTTGTGGTCGTAGGACTCCTGGAAGACCTGGAAGGTGCCGATGCCGGCCTCATGGACGATCTTGAGGTCGTCGATCGACATCGGGGCGGCGTTGACGTTGACGCGGCGGACGCAGTTGACGGCGCCGGGGCGGCGTCCGGGGACGCGGGCTGAGTAAATGCTACGGAGCGAGTCGGCGATGAACTGCGCGCCTGTGAGCGGGTGCTCGCCGTAGACGGCCATGACGCGCTTGTGTCCACCACGGATCATGGCCTCGGCCTCGGTCTTGATCTCGTCCATCGTCAGACAGCGGCGTTTCTCGTGCGTGTTGTCGGCGCTGAAGCCGCAGTAGCGGCAGCGGTTCACGCAGTAGCTGGAGATGTACATCGGGGCGAAGGTGACGACGCGGTTGTCGTAGACCTTGTGCTTGACCTTCCAGCCGGCATCGGCCATTTCGGCGATGAGGTCGGGGTCGTCGACCGCGAGGAGGGCGGCGACTTCGGGGCCTGAAAGGGTCTCGATTGCGAGCGACTTCTGGATGATGTCGCGGACACGCTGCTTGTCGGGGGCGGCGTTGTCCCTGAGTTCGGCGCGTATGGCGTCGTCGTCGATGAAGTCATGGCCGTTTTTGCAATAGCGGTCGATTTCGTCGCGCTTGATCATCTTGTCGAGCAGGCCGGCCGCGCCGACCTGGCGGATTTCCGTTGCGGGATTCATTTCTTTCTCCTGTCTTCCCGAGGGGGCCATCCCCTTGTTCGTGAATAAATAATGATACCATAAATGGCCTCTTTTTTGCTATAATCTTGCCACCATGAATAACGCAATCCGATCCTTTATCGACCGCCACGGACTCGCCGCGGCGGCCATTGACGCGGAGAAGCTCCTCGCGGACTTCACGTCCGAAATGTCGGCCGGCCTGGCCGGTGCCGCCAGCTCCCTCGCGATGATTCCGTCGTACATTTCCCTCGGGCGTCCCGTTCCCGTCGGCAAGCCCGTGATCGTCCTTGACGCGGGCGGCACGAACCTCCGCATCTGCGTCGTCGCCTTCGATGCGGCCGGCAAGCCGGAGATCTCGCACTTCACGAAGGTCTCGATGCCCGGCATCGCGGCGCCGGTGACGGCCGACGAGTTCTTCGGCATCCTCGCGGGGCACATCAAGCCCCTCATCCCGCTCGCGGACGACATCGGCTTCTGCTTCTCGTACGCGGCCGAAATTTCGCCCGACTGCGACGGCCGCCTCATTCGCTGGTCCAAGGAGGTCAAGGCCCCCGAAGTCGAGGGGATGTGGCTTGGGGCCGAACTCCGCAAGCGCATCGAACCCTACGGCTTCAAGGGGCGCATCTCCATCATCAACGACACAGTCGGCACGCTCCTCGCGGGCGTCAGCGCGAGCGTCGCCCGCCGCTACGACGGCTATGTCGGCTTCATCCTCGGCACCGGCACGAACATCGCCGCCGTCGCGGACAACGCCGCCATCTCAAAGCTCCCAGGCCTTCCTCCGGGCTCCATGATCATCAATGCCGAGTCGGCCGCCTTCGACAAGGCGCCGCAGTCCGACATCGACCTCCGCTACGACGCCACCACGGTCGATCCGGGCCACGCCCCCTTCGAAAAGATGATCTCCGGCGGTTACCTCGGCGCCGTGGGCCTGACGGCGCTTCAGGTCGCAGCCGAAGAGGGCCTCTTCTCCGCGCCCTTCGCCAAGACCGTGGCCTCATGGAAGACGCTTGAGAACAAAGACCTCGACATCTTCATCGAAAATCCCTTCGCGGAAGTCGGCCCCTTCGCAAGTGCCGCCATGACGGACGGCGACCGTGTTGCCGTCCAGGCGGTCGCCGGCGCCGTCTACATCCGCGCGGCGATTTTCTCCGCGGTCAACATGGCGGCGGCGATACTCCTCAGCGGCGGCGGACACGACCCGCTCTCGCCCGTGTGCGTGAACGTCGATGGCTCGACCTACTACAAGACGCGCTGCGTGGAGTTCCGCTCGCGCATCGAGGCGGCCCTACGCGACCTGCTCGAACCGCGCGAGGTGTTCTACCGCATCATCGGCATCGACGACTCGCCCGTCATCGGCACCGCTGTCGCGGGACTCACAAGATAGGTCGTTTAACCGTTGAACCGTTGAACCGTTTGTCCGTTTGTTCGTTTAGTCGTTGAACCGCTTAACCGCTTAACTTTTTAACCGCTTAACCGAAAAGAGACTTCAGTCATGTACACACTCATACTCAGCGGCATACTGGGCGTCGCCCTGATGCTTGGCCTTGGCCTCACGGACGCATCCGCATGGGGCTGGGCAGTATTCTTCGGAATCATATCGTTCCTGGCGTGCAACACAATCGTCGGGCTTCTTCTGAAAAAGCGCATCAAGACCCTCATGGACGTGATGCAGGGAACGCTCATGACAGGCCAGAAGCAAATGCAGGAGAAGATGAACTCCTGGCGGTTCCGTCCGCCGGGAAGCCCGAAGCAGGCGCAGATCGACATGCAGAAGATGCAGCACGTCTTCGTCGAAAAGGCGCTCGCGCAGTCACAAGCCTTCGAACCGTACTTCAAGTGGGTGCCGCTTCTCTCCCGGCAGATTACCACGCTCCGCATGCAGCTCCACTACCAGGAAAAGAACTTCGCCGAAGTCGACCGCCTGCTGCCGAAATGCCTCTTCATGGATCCCCTCTCGATGTCGATGGGGCTTGCCCGCAAGTACGCCAACAACGACCCCAAGCTCGACGAGTTCTTCGAGAAGAACGCGCGTAAGCTCCGCTACGGCCAAGGTGCCGCTTTCTACGGTCTCTACGCCTGGATCGCAGTAAAGCGCGGCAAACTCGACGACGCCATCAACGTCCTTCTCCGCGCGACAAAGAAGATGGAGAACGAGACGCTCAAGCGCAACATCGAGATCCTTCAGAACAACAAGCCCAAGCAGTTCAGCCTCGCCGGCCTTGGCGACGAATGGTATGCGCTCGGCCTCGAGGAGCCGCGCATCAAGATGCAGCGCATGCCGCGTCCGTACTGATACGACCAGCCAGACGTCAGGAGCAAGGAATGTCCAACCGCGGTCCAGAAGAAAAGATTTCGGTCTGCATCATCTGCGGCAATGAAATCGACAATATCGAGCGCTGTCTAAAGAGCGTGACTTGGGCCGACGAGATTCTCGTCCTCGACTCCTTCAGCACGGACGGCACCTACAAAATTGCCCAGAAGTACACCAGCAAGGTCTTCCGCCACGAATGGCTGGGCTACATCGGGCAGAAAAAGCTCATCTCGGAAAAGGCCTCCGGCCCGTGGATTCTCTTCGTCGACGCCGACGAAGAGGTCTCCGACAATCTGAGGGCGGAAATCGAAACGCTCTTCTCAAAGCCGATTCCGGAAGGTGTAAACGGTTTCAACTGTCCGCGGCTTGTCCATTATCTCGGACGCTGGATCTGGCATGGCGACTGGTACCCCGACATGAAGCTCCGCCTCTTCCGCAAGGCGTTTGGCGCGTGCGGCGGGGAGGAACCTCATGACCGCATCATCGTGACGGGCAAGGTGCGCAATCTCCGCAACCCCCTCAACCACTACACCTACGAAGACATCACCGACCAGATAAGCCAGATCAACCGCTTCTCAACAATCAGCGCAAAAACAAAGCGCACGCAACGTGCGGGACTTTTCGGGCTTCTTTTCCACCCGCTCTTCCGGTTCATCAAGTGCTATTTCTTCAAGCTGGGATTCCTCGACGGCATCCCCGGCCTGATAATCGCAGGCAACGTCGCGTTCGGCACTTTCGCCAAGTACGCGAAGCTCTGGGAGCTGAAGCATATGAGGCGCGAAAAGCCTTGATTTATGTGATTGACGGCGTAAAAACTGCAACCCGCCGAGCGTGGCGTACAAGCCGAACACGCGCCTCGCCGTCCGCATCTACGGCAGTGACGGTAACATTGGCTTTCGAGTCCTGACCGAACCAGATCGGCGTCTTGGAGCAGAGTGTCCGGGCGGCGGTGTCAAGCACAAGGGTGAAGAAGCTTGTGCTGCACGGAACGGCAAGTTTTATTTCGGCGACCGTCGGCGAGGTCCAGTTAACGCGGCCATAGCCCTCGAAACAATGGCGGCGATCGATGTGGGTCAGGGCCGAACGGCGTTGCGCCACGTAACCGGCGCGGACGACGTCCTCAATTCCGTCGTCGAAGAGAAGCGCGACATCGAGTCCGTCGGCGACCTGCCGCGCCTCGACACGGACAACGCCCAGCGCGTTTGGCGCGGCGTCGAAGGCAAGGCTTGAAAAGGCATCGTTCACCGCGCCGGGACCGCCCATGTCGAATGTCGGGGCGTCACATTCGGCGGGCGGCGTCCACTCCGTGTCGCCTGCCTCAAGCGCTGGCAGGAGTTCGTCCCAGAGCACATCAAGTTCACGTTGCATGTCGCAGAGTCCGGCGGTGGCAGCCACGATGGCGTCGTATTTCGGAATCATAACCGCCAGCTGCCCAGATGCTCCGTCGCCGCGGAAGCACCGGTGCTGGCACTGCCAGAACTGAAAGCCGTAGCCTTGCGACCAATCGGAGGGCTCGGCGGGGTTGCCGTTGGAAATCTGGAGCGAGGTCGCAAGGCGCATGTAGTCCTCGGGGATTAGCTGGCGTCCGTCAGGCCCCCTGCCCTGGTGAAGCCAGACCTCGGCGGCTGCGGCAATTTCACGGACGGAGAGGTTGAAGCCCCATCCGCCGAGTTCGACGCCGTGCGGATCGCGGTCCCAGACAACATCGTCGGCGATGCCAATCGGACGCAGGAAGCGCGGCCGCAGATAGTCGAGAATGCCCAGTCCGGTCACCTTGCGCAACGAGGCTGAGACGAGGTATGTGGCGCCGGAATTGTAGATGAATTGCGAACCGGGCTCGAAGGCGAGTTCGTCCTTCAGGATGTTCTGGGTCCAGGGAAGGTCGTTGTCGAAAGGGCGTCCGTCGCCGAAGCGCGACCATCGCGGGCCCAGCAGGCAGCAGGCGGCGTGACCGCTCGACATCGTCAGGAGGTCGCGCATCGTGACGCGCCTCATGCGGTCGGTCACTTTGTCCGTGACATACTCCGGGAAGATGTCGACGAGTTTGTCGTCGAGCGATATCAGCCCCTCCCCGCAGGCGATGCCGAAGGCTGTCGAAGTGAAGCTCTTGGAGAGCGAGAAGAGCTGATGGCGGTCGGCGGGACCGCATGGCGCGCGGTATGTTTCGACGAGCGTGCGCCCACCCTGGCGCACAATGAGCCCGTGTGTGTATTCCAGGGCAAAGAACTTGTCTACGAAAGTACGGATGCTGTTCATCGTTTTCCTTGCTGGTTTCTCATTCTGCCACACATTGCCAGTGGCGTCAACTCTTTTCCTTACTGCATCACGTCAGGCACGAAAGGAAAGGTCTGGCGGGGAAAGCCCCGCCAGACCTTTGGTACATTTTCCTTGCATCTTTCATAGCGCGATGCCATAATTTTGCATTGTCATCGCAAGGGCGAAATCCCCCGGACAGGATGATGGCGACGGATGACGCCGGCAAGGATTTGAGAAAAGGAACAGCGAAGTGAAGATAGTCAAGGCAGGATTCTACTGCGGACGCGGAAGCCAGGGGAAGTACAGCGTGTACTGGGCGAAGATTCTCGCGGACTCCCCCGATACCGAACTTGTCTGCCTTGACGGCGAAGACCTCCGGGGCGGGAAGCTCGACGGCCTCGACATTCTCGTCATGCCCGGCGGCACGGGGTTTGGCCAGTACGACTCGATGCAGGAGGAGGGCGCGGAAGCCGTGCGCAGCTTCATCCGCCGCGGAGGCAAATACTTTGGCACGTGCGCCGGACTCGCGCTTCTCCTGAACGAGCGGAAGCGCGTCGCGCTCCTGCCTTTCAAGCGCATCGAAGGCCACTATCTGCGCGGCGGCGGCGACCTCAAAGTGGCTTTCAATGACAAGTGGACGAAGGAACTCGGCCTCACGAAGGCGAACTGGACGATTTCCTTCCATGACGGGCCAATCGTCGTGCCAGCCGATGATGTCACGGACGTCAAGGCTGAAACAATGGCCGTCGGCCTCAACGCAATCGACGAACACGGAGAAATGCCAGCCGAACGACGCGATTCCATGATTGGAACGCCTGCGTTCGTGTATGCCAAATGTGGCAAGGGCGAGATCATCGCCTGCAACTGCCATCCCGAGGGACGCAAGGCGACGCGCGAACTCATCTCCGCCGTCTTCGGGCGACTCCTCGGACGAAGAATCGAAATCCCCGACTTCGAGAACTTCCCGAAGGAATACAAGTACGAGGCCGACGGGACAAAGGAAACGCTGAAGAGCGCCGTTAAGATGCTGAAATGACCAAGTTGAAACCCCGATTAGTTCAATCCCTTCGCTAACGCCCCGGGGCAAATGCCCTATTTGCCGGATACGAGACGGAAACCGGCGAAGTCGAAGCGCCATTCGGGGTAGCACCAGTCGCGGACGTCGGCCATGCAGTAGTTGGCGTTGAGGTCACAGCAGCCGCCGCAGCAGACCCGGAAGTCGTCATCGACCGTAGAGGTCCACTCCCACACGTTCCCGTGCATGTCGTAGAGGCCGAAGGCGTTCGGCTTCTTCTGGCCGACGGGCTTGTGCGTGATGGTTTCGCTCCAGTCGACCTCATGGACGTGGTCAACAAGCCACATGGCGAAGACAAGGAAGTGAGAGAGCCAGCGAGGACGCGTCGAGGCGTTCTCGACAAACCACGCCACACGGCCGAGCGTCGATTCCGTGATTTCCGTCCCGTCCGCGAGCCTGCAGTAGTCGCCCGTCGCGCCCGCGCGGCAGGCGAACTCCCACTCCTCCGCCGTCGGCAGACGGTAGATCCGGCCCGAAGCCTTCACCTCCGAGAGCGCGTTCAGCTTTTCCAGAAACTTCTGGCAGTCGTTCCACGAAACTTGCTCCACCGGGTGGTCCGCCCCCTTGAATTTCGACGGGTTCTCGCCCATCACGGCCTCCCACAGCGCCTGCGTCACCTCGTACTTGCACATCGCGTAGTTCTTGCCGGGAATGGGAACCATATTTTGAGCAAGTTTCGTGATTTCGGGGGTTTTGACGGTTTCTCTCCAGCAGCACACGAATGCTAAAATTGCGGCGACTGCCGCGAACTTGCGTGCTAATCCGATGTTCATGGTCTTGTTTTCCTTGTGGTTGGGGTGAGAGAAAATTTCCACGGCGGCACATTGCCCGGGAACATTCAGCTTTTGCCTAGCACCAAAAGAACGGAATCATTTTACAACACAAATCCAATGTGTGTCAAAAATATGGTTTGGGCATACTTGGATGTTTTTCGTTGCAAATTCACCAAGTCGGGGCTACAATTTTCGCACCATGATTTTGATTGACACTTTACTGTTTCGTCAGTTCATCGTTTCATCGTTTAACCGTTGGGCGATGTTCGGTGCGATGATGTTGTTTCTCGTTGTCATCGGGTGCCAGACAACAACGATGACGGCGGACGGGGGTGCCAGCTCCGAAACCGCAGTGGCAGAGAGCGCGGACATCGCCACGAACGCCTCGCCCATCAAGGCGGGATTGTACTGCGATCTTGGAAGCCGTGGCGTCAACAGCGTCTATTGGGCGAAGATACTCAGGGACTCGCCAGATGTGGAGCTGACATATATTGACGGCGAGGACCTCCGAAGCGGAAAGCTCGACGGCCTCGACATCCTCGTCATGCCAGGCGGCAGCAGTAAAAAGCAGTACTCCTCAATGCGGGAGGAGGGCGCGGAGGCGATACGTCGCTTCGTAAGGGATGGCGGCAAGTACTTCGGAACATGCGCAGGGCTCTCCATCCTCCTGCAAGAAACGAACCGCGTCGCCCTTCTGCCTTACCGACGCATCGACGGCTACTACGCCCGGGGCGGCGGTGAAGTGAAGGTCGAATTCTCGCCGAAGTGGATGGACAGGCTTTCAATCACAAACGCGGAATGGTCCATCTACTTCCATGACGGCCCGATCATTACGACGACGAACGGCATCGCGGACGTCAAAGTCGAGAAGATGGCCATCTGCCTCAACGCGGTCGATGAGCACCGGAAGAAACCTGCGAAGCAGCGCGACGCCATGATAAAAACGCCCGCGTTCGTCTACGCCACTTGCGGCAAGGGCAAGATTATCGCCTGCAACTGCCACCCCGAGAACAAGAAGTCGACGCGGATACTCATCGCGGCAGTATTCGAGCAGCTCGTCGGAAGACGCATCTCAATCCCTGAATTCAAGAACTTCCCCAAGGAATACAAGTACCATGCCGACGGAACGAAAGCGACGCTGAAGAACGCCGTTGAGATGGTGAAATGACCGCTAACGCGCCGGGCGCTAGGCGCCGTAGCCGTTCGGGTGCTTGACGTGCCACTTCCAGGCCGATTCGACGATGGAGTCGATCTCGGTGAAGGCGGCCTTCCAGCCGAGAACCTTCTCCGCGAGGCCGACCTTGGCGACGAGCTTGTCGGGGTCGCCGGGGCGGCGGGGGGTGACTTCGGCCGGAACCGGGTGGCCGGTGACGCGGCGGGCCGACTCGACAATCTCCTTGACAGAGTAGCCGTGGCCTGTTCCGAGATTGACGGCGCCCGTCGCGGACGACTCGATGGCGCGCAGATGCGCGTCCGCGAGGTCGGAGACGTGGACGTAGTCGCGGATGCAGGTGCCGTCGGGCGTGGCGTAGTCGTCGCCGAAGATCTTGGCGCAGGGCGCCTGTCCGAGGGCGACGCGGAGGACGAGCGGTATGACATGCGTCTCGCAGGGGACGCGGTGGTCCTCGCCGAGTTCCTCCGTCGCGCCGCAGGCGTTGAAGTAGCGCAGGGCCATGTAGCTCAGGCCGTGGATCTTCGCGTGCCAGCGGAGCATCGTCTCGAACATGAGCTTCGACTCGCCGTAGGGGTTCGTCGGGCGCTGGGGCGTATCCTCGGAGATGAGGTCAGTGCCCGGCTCGCCGTAGGTGGCGCAGCTGGAGGAGAAGACGATGCGGCCGACGCCGTTCTCGCGCATCGCCTCAAGAAGGTTGCAGCCGCCGACGACGTTGTTGTTGAAGTAGAGTTCGGGCTGTCTCATCGACTCGCCGACGAGCGCGTAGGCGGCGAAATGCATGACGGCGTCGGGGCGGAAGGCCTTGACGGCGGAGCGGATCGCCTCGGCGTCGCGCAGGTCGCCGACGACGAGCGGAACGCCCGGGGCCATCGACTCGCGATGGCCGCGCTCGACATTGTCGAAGACGCTGATTTCATGTCCGGCCTCAAGCAGCTTGCGGATGGTGACGCTGCCGATGTAGCCGGTGCCGCCTGTTACGAGGATTTTCACTTGTCCTGTCCTTCCTTGAGTTTCTTGACTTCGGCCTCGAGCTCGAAGACCTTGCGGCGGAGCTTGGAGACTTGGGCCGGCATGAGGGCCTGCGCCGCCAGGTCGCGGAGCGAGCTGGCCGGAGTGCCGATGACGTACGATCCGGCTGGAACGGTTCTGCTGACGCCGCACTGCGGGCCGACCTGCGCGCCATCCTCGACCTTGAGGTGGCCGGAGATGCCGGCCTGCGCCCAGATGCGGACGCCGGAGCCGATTTCGGCGCTGCCGGCGATGCCCGCCTGGGCGATGACGCCGCTGAAGTCGCCAATCTTGACGTTGTGGCCGATTTGAACGAGGTTGTCAATCTTGACGCAGTTGCCGATATGTGTTTCGCCGAAGCGGGCGCGGTCAATCGTGGTGTTGGCGCCGACCTCGACGTCGTCGCCAATGACGACGGTACCGACTTGCGGAATCTTCTCGATGCGCGGGATGCCACCGGGAAGCATGTCAATCGAATAGCCGAAGCCGTCGCTGCCGAGGACGGCACCGCAGTGGGCGATAAAGCGCGCGCCAATGCGCACCCGCTCGCGGACGGTGACATGCTGGTAGAGGTGGCTGCCGGGGCCGATTTCGGCATTCTGTCCGATGTAACACTGCGACTCGATGATGCAGTCGTCCCCAATTTTCGCGCCATCCTCGATCACGCAGAGCGGGCCGATGTGGACGTTCTTGCCGATGATCGCCTCCGGCGAGACAACGGCGGAGTAGTGGATGCCGGGCCAGCGCTCGGGGGGCGGCGGCGCGACAAGAGGCGCCGCGACTGCGAAGGCGCGGTCGGAATTCTTGACGCGGATGAGCGCCGCCGCGCCGCACGCGCCAGACCAGTCATCCTGGACAATGACGGCCGACGCCTTCGTCTCGGCCATCTGGTCGGCGTACTTCTTGTTTGAAAGGAACGAAAGGTCGCCCTCCTGCGCTTCCGCAAGGCCGGCCAGATGGGAAATCTGGACGTTGGAATCGCCCTCTACTGTTCCGCCGATCTTGGCGGCGATTTCAGCTACGGTCAAAGTCATGCCTATTCCCCCTTTTCGGCCGCAGGTGCGGCAGTCTCTGTCTTCTCCGCCTGAGGAGCGGGACTTTCTTCTTTCGCCTTGGGGCTTTCGGCATCCGAAGAGGCTTCTTCATCATCCTCTTCGGGCTCCTCGATGCCGAGCAGCTTCATGACTTCCGCCGTTATGTCCATTTCGGGCTTGGAGTAGATTACGCCAGTGCCTGCGCTGAGGCGCGAGGGGAGCTGGAGGACGAGGTCGAAGCCGTTCCCCCTCGCGTAGGCGGCGATGGCGCGCTCGATGATGTCGGAGGTGCGCTTGAGCATCTTCATCTCCTGCTTGTTCAGCTCGCGCTGAAGTTCGCGAATCTTCTCCTCCGCGCCGCGGGCGGCCTCGAGAGCGGCCTGCCGCTTGTCAATCGCGACCGCCTCGGCCTTTTTCCTCGCGGACTCGCTCAGCGCCGGATTCGTGGCCTCGCGCGCCGCTTCCTCAAAGGCCTTTCGCGTGGAAGCGGCAAGGGCCTGGAGCTGCTCCTTCTGCTTGTTGAAGTCCTTGATCGTCCCCTCAAGGGTCTTCTTGTCCTCCGCCGTGTTCGGGTGGAGGCGGATAAGCTTTTCGAGATCGACGACGGCAATCTTCTGCTGCGCGTACGCAGTGGCGGTGAACGAAAGGGCCAGTACGGCCGCGAGGAAATGTATGCTCATGTTGCGCATGGTTGTGACTCCTGTTTTTGGTACAAAAACACCTTTACTATTTTCGCATATCGCGTATGCGAAAGACAAGCGATTTTATTAAGAAAAGAGGCGTGTCGAGGCCTAGCTCGACGGCGTCCGCCGCGAGAATATCTCGTGGATTCGCGCCATGTCGAACTTGGGCGTGCGGTCGTAGCAGAAGACGCCGTTCTGCTCCTGCTAGACGTCCGTGAGCTGCGTGTAGCACCAGCCGGAGAGGTTGGGC
>JAEEGI010019969.1_pt1 | contig 13465 bp, 9 predicted proteins | sample 8958751 | NCBI WGS metagenome assembly JAEEGI01 (sample SAMN16246545, study PRJNA631951) | gut metagenome | biome: gut microbiome; feature: rumen; material: KS-attached | host: Bos | place: Iran: Karaj | collected 2018-10
CAATGCTATACTTCACATTACTTAATATTCTTTACTACGCTTTATTTTACTGTCACCTTAAGGTTTAAGGTCTTGGTCTTATTATTCTTAAGCGTTACTACGACCTTTATTGTTGCACTACCCTTCTTTACTGCTTTTACCTTGCCCTTTGAGCTTACTGTTGCTACAGATTTGTTTGATGAGCTATAGGTTATCTTCTTGATATTATCCTTATCTACTGTTTTTGATAGGCTGATTGTATAGCTCTTTCCTGCTGTTATTGTTTTACTGCTTCTTGTAAGCTTTATTGAAGACCTTATCGCCTTTTCTGCTGTGGTTGTATCTGCCTTATTTAAAAGAATGTAGAATTCTTCTCCGCTAGCTCCGCTATTTCCAACAGTGCTAAGTGGTTTAAGGCTAAGTGTCACGCTTCCATCCTTTGCTACCTTGAAGGTCTTGTTTCCATACATTGTTACATCTTCTGAGTTATTTGAGGTATAGAATGGCTTAAGGGTTGTTCCATTTTTAAGATTTGAGGCATATACTGCTGCTGTATACTTTATTGCTCCAGAATAATCCTTTGCGTATACCTTAAGCTGTACATTATCACCTGCGAATTCCTTAATCTGTGCTACAAGTGTTCCTGGAATGGTTGCTGTTACCTTGCCATTCTTTTCTTCTGCTGTGAGATAGATCTCGGCATATGCGCTATTTATGTTACCCTTTGAATCCTTGCTTATCTTTCCTTTTACGCTAAAGCTAAGATCTCTTCCATTCATTATCTCAAATTCTTCAATATCTGACTTAAAGGTTCCATCTTTCTCTGTCTTTAAGGTTTCTACTGTATAGGTATTATTACCTGATGAATTTATTACGGAATTCTTTGTTACTGTGGTCTTTACTCCTGCTCTTGTTGTTGTCTTTTTGACTGATGAGGCTGATTCATTATCTTCAACAATAAAGAAATCTGCACTTCTGCTTACTGATCTCTTGTTCCAGAAGGAATCATAATCATCATAACCGCCATAAGAGTAGTAGTTATATCCGTTATTACTGGTGTTATAATAATCATCTGAATTATTGCTTGAATAATCATTCCAATAATTATTTGTGTCGTTATAATCATCATAATAATTACTTAAATAGCTGCTCCAGTCGTAGTTATTATAATCACTACTGTAGTCGTTATTATAATTGTAACCATAGTCATAATCGTAATAATTATATTCTGTGGTTGTGGTTCTCTTTGTGGTTCTCTTTGTAGTTCTTCTTGTGGTTCTTTCTGGTGCGGCCTCTGTTGTAGTTGTTGGCCTTTCTGTTGTAGCCTCTGTTGTTCTTTCTGTTGTAGTTGCTGTAGCCTCGGTTGTGGCCTCTGTTGTCTTCTCTGTTGTGGCCTCTGTTGTTCTTTCTGTTGTAGTTGTTGTAGTCTCGGTTGTGGCCTCTGTTGTAGTTGCCTCCTTTTCTGTTGTTATCTTTGTAGGCATTATTTCTTCTGTTGGATTCTCGAGAGTAGGCTCTTCTTCAACTATTTCCTGTGGCTTAGTTGTTGCGGCCTCTGTCTCCTCCTGTACCGGAGCTGGAGTTACCTTTGCTCCATTCTTGTAGCTTACTATAAAGTAAATTCCGCCGATTTCCTTTGAGCCGCCAGAAGTAATTGTATAGTAATTATTGAGCATTACTTCATCCTTTAAATCACCTGTAAGTGCTGCTTCCCATATTTCCTGTGCTAGATCGAAATCTATTGTAATTCCTGCTCTCATTGTAATGCATATATTTTCGCTTCCTTTTTCAAGCTTTTCACGAAGTCCTGCTATTGCAAGCTGCTTTGAGGTATATGGGGTTGCAAAGTAATTCTTTGTAGCCACTGGATACTTTTTCTTGAATTCATCCGTTGCTACATCACCTGCTCTTACATGATTATTATCAAGGAAACCATTATCTGGTACCAGGAAGTAGTAATAGCAATCCGGTGTTTTTCCGGCATCCCATGTGGCATCAAGGTTGTACCAAAGATCTCCTATCTTTACGAGATTCCATGCATGGGTACTGCTATACATATATCTTACTTCTAAGCCTGCTTCTGCAGCCATTCTACAAAACAATGTTGCATAGCCCATGCATACTGCCTTCTTATTCATAAGTGCTGAATATCCGGTATAAGTTAAGGCTCCATTTACCATCTTTGTATCATAGCTTATATTTGCTGTCATGTAATTATATATCTTCTGAATTTTCTCTACATCTGACAGTTTATCAAGACTTAGTTCTTTTAATACTCTCTTAACTTCCTTGGTAAATTCCTGCTCCTGCTGCTTTGTAATTCTGTAGTCAAAGCGATAACCAAGTGTACAGTTGTTTATGTCACTTAAATTTTCTCCATAGTAGCTATAGCTCTCGATGGTATTTGCTATGTACTGCCCCTCAGAGCCTTCTACTGCAATAGAAAAAATTTTACCCCAGCAGTCATTTATGTCTGTTATTGAATACTTCTTCCATTCACTTTTATTGAATTTTAACTGAATGGTAATTTCTGGCTCAAATTCACACATTTTTTCTCTGAGCTTATCTGCTGCTTCAACTACTGTTTTGCATACGCTATCTGCCATCAGTGCTATTTCACTGTCTGCAGCCTTTACGCTGGTCACATTTGCTGAAAATAGCGTTGATAATACGAACACTAATGCAAAGGCCATGGATAATTTCTTAAGCTGATTCTTTTTCATTTTACTTCCTTCCTTTAATTCACCTATTTATTAAAAAGCTTTCCGCTTTTTATCTATTTGAAAAATAGAATATTGCTGCTATTATTGCTATGATAAGTATTACTGTAATTGCAACCTTTAACTTATCTACTGGTGATTCTCCGCTTACCTTTCCGGTCTGTCCGTTTACTACGAACTGGTACAGCTTTCCGTTAAAAGAAAATGCTGATATCCATACCGGGAACAATAGATACTTATAAGTCTGATTGCTATAATCTGTTGATACATTTACATTTCTTACTGAATCTGCGTTATTTTCCAATTGTATTTTGTTACTAATTTCAACTCTTATCTGGCTATCAATTCTTGATTTGGCTTTTTTCCAGCCATCCTGCACACTGAGTGTATATCTTGTTGCTGAAAAACCTGCCAGATACTCTGGCTTATATTCCTCTGTCTTTTTTGTATCAAATGGTTCTAAGCCACGCATCATTGACTCTCTCTGCTGTGTTGATGCACAGATAAGGAAATCATCTATTTCCTCCTCATAAAAACCGCTTGTATTGTACCAGTCGGTTTCAGTCCTTTCATTTCCATCCTTATCCTTTACTTTTTTGTCTATTCCATATTCTCCTGTATATGTCGATTCTGCCAGTGCATCATAGGTCCAATATGGTACATATACTCCCTTAAACGCACTAGGATATGCTCCCTTCTTCGCCTTGGTCGGACAATAGAACTTTCTTCCAAGCCATGCCTGGAACTTTTCTGCTGCCTGCTTGCTATCTAAAGAAAATGGGATTACTCCTCCCGGAGCCATCACATTCTTATCCTCTTCTTCAATTACCTGATTTGAGCCACAGTATGGACATACATTTGAAATCTGATTTGCATCATAAACTGTTTTTGCTCCGCATGACTTACATTCTACTGTCTTTGTCTGGGTTCCCCAGTCGCATAATGTCTGATCTTTTTCTACACTTGCAAAGTCAAGCTCTCTTGCTACAAATCTTTCGCCTTCCTTTTTGATATCCTTTTCTGTTCCGCAAAATGGACATTTAAGCTTTCCTGATTTTGGATCGAATACCATTGTTGCGGTGCAATTCGGACATTTCTTGTCTGTTTCTTCAACTGTTGAAGTAAGCTTTACATCGCTTCCGTCCTCATTGACTCCTGCCGCACCCGTTGCAACAGCTTTTGTAACATCAACTGAATTTGCCATAATAATAACCCCTTTATTTAGTAAAATTTAATTTTGTTACATGCTACGTTAAAAGAATAACATAATTTCCTATAAAAGGAAAGTACAAATAATGATTTACGGATCTCATTTTTGGTTCTTGACTTTTTCACAAAATCTGCTCAAGCCCTATTCTACTGTGTTCCAGAGCTTACAATTTTTCCTTGTTTTTTATTTCCAATCATTATATCGATTAAATCTCTGACATACAATGAGGTTAATTTCCAGCCATTCCAGCTAAGCTGCTACAATATTAACTTTTTTGAGCAATTTTTATAAATATTATTTTTCCCTTTTCATTGATTAAAATTATAAAAACGAAGAGCCATGCTTTCGCACGGCTCTTCGTTTCTTGGGGTTATATATGCAAATTTTAGATATTTAGCTATTTTACTGTTACCTTAAAGGTCAAGGTCTTGGTCTTATTATTCTTCATCTTTACAGTTACCTTTATGGTTGCTGTGCCTTTGCTCTTTCCTTTAATTTTACCCTTTGATGTTACTGTTGCTACAGTCTTATTTGAGGATTTGTAGGTGATGCTCTTTATATTATCCTGATCTGTAGTGCTTGCCATTTTTACTGTATAGGTCTTTCCTTTTGAAATAGAGGTACTGCTCTTTTTAAGCTTTATTGCTGCCTTTATCTCTTTTTCAGCTGTCTTTGTTTCTGTTGTATTTAATAGAAGATAGATTTCTTCTTTCCCTGAGCCCCCAAAGGAATTCTTTACAATTAATGAATCAAGTCTTACTGTTAAGCTTCCATCCTTAGATACTTTAAATGTTCTTGTTCCATACATTGTTACTGTATCTGAGTTGTTTGATGCATAAAATGGCTTAAGTGTTGTGCCTTTAATTAAATCTGTGCCATGTACTGCAGCTACATACTGCTCTACTCCATCCTTATCATTTGCATGTATCTTAAGCTGTACGTTTTCTCCTGCAACTTCCTTTATCTGCTTTACTAAGGTTCCTGGTACTGACACATTGATTGTTCCATTTTTTTCATCCGAGGTAAGATATATATCTGCATAAGAACTTATTATATTACCCTTTTCATCCTTATTTATCTTTCCTTCTACTAAGAAGCTTGTATCTTCTCCGTTAAGAATCTGGAATTCTACTACATCTGACTTAAAGGTATTATCCTTTTCTGTCTTTAATGTTTCTACTGTGTATACGCCATTTGATGCTGAATTCTTTACTATCCCTCTTGTTACAGTTGTCTTTACTCCTGCCCTTGTTGTTTTTTTCTTTACTTCTGGTGTTGGAGTTGGCTGCTTAATTGTAAAGGTATTTGTGCTTCTCTTTACTGTTCTTTTGCTCCAGAATGAACTATAATCATCGTCATCATCGTTTGAATAATAGTTGTAGCCATTATCGCTTGTATCCCAGGTATTATCCCATGATGAATCATTCCACTGATCATCGTTGTTATTCCACGAGAAACCCCAGTCACTATCATCTGAATCATTATCATTATAATTCCATGAGAAGCCCCAGTCATTATCATCATCTGAATCATTATTGTCTGAGTCATCATCATTATAATTCCATGAAGAATCCCATTCGTCATCTGAGTTATCTTCTAGACCATTTTCAAAATATTTGTCCCAGTCAAAATTGCTGTAATTATTGTAGTCATCATTGTCATAACTGTCATCATCTGAATAGGAATTTGCTGTTTCCTCGGTTGTTACCTTTGTTGTAACCTTGGTGGTTGCCTTTGTCGTAGCCTCTGTGGTTGCTTCTGTGGTAGCCTCAGTTGTTTCCTGAACAGGTATACCTGATGTTTCTACCGGCTCTATTTCTGTGGTTATCTTAGTTGCATCTTCTACAATTTCAACCGGATTCTGTGTATCCCCTCCTGGTGCAGTTGTATTTCCGCCATTTTTATATGCTGCCTTATAATATATGCAGCCAAGTTTTCCGTCTGAACCACCTGATAATACTATTTTATAATCTACAAGTAATACTTCATCCTTTAATGAGCCTGTTAAGGCTTCTTCCCATATTTCCTTTGCAAGCTGATAGTCTAATGTAATTCCTGCGTTCATAGGAATGCTTATATCTACTACTCCATTTTCAAGATTTTTACGCATACCTGCTACAGCCAATGATCTTGACTTGTATGGTGTAGCTAAATAATTAGACTTACTTGTTGGATACTTTTTATTATAAGCATCTGTTTTATATTCATCTAAACGGCCATGATCACTATCAAGGAAGCCGTCATCTGATATAAGGAAATAATAATATGCATTTGGATTTTTTCCTGCATCCCAGGTTGCATCCAAGTTGTACCACTTATCTCCTACTCTTACTATGTTCCAGGCATGTGTATTACTTGCTATATATCTTGCGTCAAGTCCTGCATCCGTTGCCATTTTATAGAAGAGATTTGCATAGCCTGCACATACAGATGTATTATTTATTAATGCTGAATATGCTGTATAGGTAAGATCTCCCTTAGTCATGTTATGGTCATAGGTTACATTGGCTGTAATGTAATCATATACCTTCTGTATCTTTTCAAACTCGCTAAGTCCGTCAAGCTTTAAGCTCTTCAATACTTCCTTTTCTTTCTTCATGAATTCTTCATGCTGCTCTTTTGATATACGATATTCAAAGCCGTATACCAGGGTACAGTTATTTACACTACTGTAATTATCAATACTATATGAGCGGCGCTTTGTTATATTTGCTATGTACTGATCCTCTACTCCTGTTCCATCTTCGCCCATAGCCAGGTCTGATACTATTCTCCAACAATCTTTATAATCCTTATATCCGTACTTTTCCCATTCACCTTCTTTAAATTTGATTTGTATCCTTACCTCTTTCTCTAGTGCTTCACGGCCTTCCCTAAGCCTTTCAGCTGCTTCTTCCACTGTGGTACATACTGTTTCTGCCATCAGTGCGATTTCACTGTCTGCTGCTTTAGCACTTGTTACATTTGCTGAAAATACCGTCGATAACGAAAATACTACAGCAAACGCCATTGATAATTTCTTTAAATGCTTTCCCATTCTACTTCCTTCTTTCCTTTTTAATCACCTAGTGCCAAAAGCTTTCGCTCTTTGACAAGGACATATTATCATAGTTTTTATAAAATGAGAAACACTGAAATTGAATTTAATTGTTCATTTTTGGCTCTTGACTTTTGAGTGTTTTTGTGAAACACCTGTAAATGCTGAATTCCAATAAAAAAAAGCAATACAGGATAGCCCATATTGCTTTTTTTGTATTATTTTTGCTTTTGATATTTGGGTATTACTTCCGATATTTACTTTCTCTCATAGGTGCAGTAATTATAAACTATATCAAATACTGTCTCTTCTTCCTCTTCTTCAGTCAGCACAAAGCCTTCCTTTTCCAGATCTGGAATATGTGCATCTGCTACATATGAATAGTCGATTTTTGTTATATAAGCCTTATTTACCTTATCTAAAAACAGCTTATATATGCTTTCTCCGCCTATGATAAAGATTTCATCATCATTATACTGCTTTAGTACCTCAAGCGCTTCTTCCTTGCTATGAACGATTATGGCGCCCTGCTCCTTTGCCATTTCACTTACATTATCATCATTTCTTGTAAGGATTACATTGACACGGTTCTTTAGAGGAAGCCCTCCCGGGAAGGTAGATAGTGTTTTTCTTCCTAATACTACAACATGTCCTGTTGTGAGCTTTGCAAAACGTTTTAAATCTGCTGATATTCTTACTAAGAGATTTCCCTTATATCCGATTGCCCAGTTATTATCTACTGCTGCTATTAAATTCATCTGTCCACCTTCTTTTTTATTTTTTAAACTGCTATAGGTATGTTCTTTATTTGCTCGCCTGCTACATAGTCTTCTACTATGAGATCATCAGTTGTGAAATCATAGAAATTCTTTATTTCTGCATTGAGTCTTACCTTTGGTGCTGGTAGCTCCGGACGGCTCAACAATTCTTTTATGGCATCTACATGTCTGTCATAGATATGCGCATCTGCTATGACATGTACAAGCTCTCCTGGTATCATATCATTTACCTGTGCTACCATCATAAGTAAAATGGCATACTGACATACATTCCAGTTATTTGCTGCAAGTACATCCTGTGAGCGCTGATTAAGTACCATATTCAGAACTAATTTTCCGCTTTCTTTATCCTTGGTTACGTTATAGGTTGCTGAATAGCAGCATGGATCCAGTTTTCCTGTTGCCAGGTCATGGAACTGATATAAATTAGTCATGATACGTCGTGAATATGGTGTCTCCTTAAGCTGCTTTAAAACATAGTCCATCTGGTCTATTTTTTCGCCCTTAAAATCAAACTTTTCACCTACTACATATCCATAAGCTGTTCCTATTGATCCATTTTCATCTGCCCATTCATCCCAGATATGAGGCTTTAAATCCTTTATGTTATTTGACTTTCTCTGGTATATCCATAAAATCTCATCCATGCAGGATTTTAATGCAGTCTTTCGAAGGGTAAGTGCTGGAAATTCTTCACGAAGATCATAGCGATTTACCACTCCGAATTTCTTTATGGTATATGCCTTTTCACCAGTATCTGGCCAGGTAGGGCGTACTGCTTCGTCCTTTGTATCTGTTCCATTTTCCAGGATATCACGGCACATACGCTTGAATAATGCATCTGCTTTACTCATTCTTATCCCCTTTTTGATTCTCTTTTTTTCTATTACTTATGTCTGTTCTTATTCTTTATGAATTTGTCTTTTACTTATGCTTGTTCTAATTCTTTCTGAATTTGTCTTTTAGTCCTGCCAGATTTCTTCGCCGAGTGAGTTAATGAAGGCTGAAAGTTCGTCTGACATTACCTCTGCTTCTGGCTTTCTGATATGACCTGGTGTTCCAGTTCCGTTATTTGTATAAAGGAAGTGCTGTACCTTTTTGTCATTGAAAGATTTTGCTACCTCATCTATTGCATCATCCCATTCCTTGCTGTGGCAGAGTATTGTGGTTGTAAGGATGAACTGTGCCTTTGGATACTTTTCACGAAGTGTCTCGATGAACTTCTTATAACCATCCTTCCACTTTTTGCTCTTTTCTTCATCATTACCCATGTAGTTCTCTGGATTTGCATCATTCTGACCGATTGCTATTACTACTACATGAGGTGTATAACGTGCAAAATCCCAATCTGTCATAGGCATGATCTGGTCATTGAAACGAAGCTTATTGTAAATTGTTTCCATTCCCACATAATCCGGTCCATGGAACCAACCTGTTTTGTCAAAGAGTGCTGCTCCGCCCTGTGCTTCATCATAAAGCTGAGCTCCGAGCTTTCTTGCTGTCATGAATGAGTAGCCATACCATGAATTTGAGTAGATGCCTTCATGTCCCTCTGGATCTTGCTTTCCTGCATATTCTACTGCTTCTGATACTTCACCTGCACTTACTGAATCTCCAAATACTTCCATGCGTCTTGCTGGAAGCTCTGGCTTTTCAAGAATCTCTGCTTCTTTGTCCTTTGCTTCTAATATTATTTCTGAAATCTCATAAAAATGAGCTGCATCCATTGGCTTATAGATTGTTATTCTACTTTCCTTTGTTGCATCAAGTCCTTCTATTAATACTACTTCTGTTTCTTCTTTTAATTCAGTAATTTCTGTCTTTTTTGGATCTTCGCCATTTACGCTTATTCCTACATAGTTATGATAGCAGCTTCTATAATTCTTTATCTTTACACTGATTTTTTCTGCTACTGCCTTCAATTCTACACTGCTGCCCGGCCATGTAAACATTGGCTTTAATGGGTCTGTAAAATCCACTCTTCCTATGAAGGCTAATCTTGGATCATTCATCTTAATGCTTAACTTTGACATTTCTCTCTCCTTTTACCGCGCGCTTTATGCCTTTCCTGCTGCCTGCGCTGCTTATAATATCAAAAATATTACATTTTTACAGGGCACTGATTTTTTCTATTATTCTCATCATAAGTGCTGTAAAATGCTTTTCTGTTTTTAATGAGGTCGCCTTTACTTCCTCATGTGATAAAGGCTTATCCTGAAGGCCTGCTGCCTTATTGGTTATGCAGCTGATGCCACACACTCTCATGTTAAGGTGATGTGCTGCCATTGCTTCTATGGCTGTGCTCATTCCTACGGCATCTGCTCCGAGCTGCTTTATCATTCTTATTTCTGCTGGCGTTTCATAGTTAGGTCCTGGAAGCTGACAATACACTCCCTTCTTTAACGGGCTGAATATATTGCTTCCATTATCATCATTTTCTAGTGCTAGTGCTGCATTTTCATAAAGTGTCTCATCTGCTGACTTGGTTATGATTCTCTGCAGTTCTTCGTCATATACATGCGACATATCTGGAAAACGCTCTCCATATTCGAGATTTTCTCCCTTTAACGGTGATGGAACAAAGCTTGATATATGGTCGGTAATCATCATAAGATCACCCGGCTCCATTCCGTCCTGTATTCCTCCTGCCGCATTTGTAAGTATAAGGAATTTGGCTCCAAGTCTTCCCATTACTCTTGTTGGAAGTACTACATCTGTGATATCGTAGCCTTCATAGTAATGAACTCTTCCTTTCATGCATATTACAGGCACTCCATTCACTTTTCCGAATATAAACCTTCCTGAGTGACCTGATACTGTAGATACTGGGAATCCGGGTATTGCTGCATATGGAATTTCAAGCTCTATTTCGATTTTTTCTGCAAAATCTCCCAGGCCTGATCCTAATACCATTGCTATCTTAGGTACAAAATTTGTTTTTTCCCTTATGAATGCTACAGCTGTATCTAGCTTATCCTTTACTTCTGACATAAACCCTCCATTACTTTAGTCTTCTTCTTTTGCTTCCTCAGCACTCTGCTCTATGTACTGCTCCATCATTTTAAAGAAATCATCTAAGGCTGTATCATTTTCTCTTGCTTTTTCAAGTTCGTTTGATACTTTTTTTCTGAGTTCTTTTACATCATCTGTCTCTCTTAGAGCTTCCATATATGCATTTTCTTCCTCTGATAATCCGCCTGCGTATATCTTTGGGGCTCCATCTTCGTCATACTTTATGTACAATTCATCAAGAGATGGGGCGTAGGTCTCTACTGATGGTATCTCTATGCTATTTTCTACATATGCTACATAGTCAATAGAACCTGCTCCGGTTTTTAAATGAATTTTTATATCATAGTATGCATTTACATACTCTACCCTGCTCATTATTACGCTCTCGTCTATCTGCTCAGCAGTAATGCTTTCTGCATCATATATATAGGGTAATATTTCTTCTACTGATATTACTCTTGCAGCATAGTATTCTTCTATAAGCGAAGTTACATCATTTGGTACAAGCTTTTTAAACTCATTTTCTTCAGGTGATGGTGTTGCTGTTGGTCCTGGAGTCGGAGTTGCTGTCGGCGTTACTGATACTGTCTTAGTTGCTACAGTTGGTATCGGAGCCGAGGTGATTTCAAGAGCTGCCGCATCCTTTGCGGTATCCTCTATATTTTTTTCATCCGTCTTCATGTTCATTGTTCCAACTATTATAAGTACTACTACTAATAGCAGCGTAAGTGCCGGTGCTATTATAACTTCTGCTTTTGCTGGCTTTTCTACCTTTTTATCTTCCTCTTTTTCTAGAGTTTTCTCTTTAGTACCATCTATTTCTTTTTCTAAAATTTTCTCTTTGGTATCATCTTTTTCTTTTTCTAGAATTTTCTCTTTGGCATCATCTTTTTCTTTTTCTAGAATTTTCTCTTTGGTATCATCTTTTTCTTTTACCTGATTTTGAGCTTTAGTATTTAATTCCTGCTTTCTTTGACTACCTGCTTTTACCTCTGCATTCCTTTTCTTTTTGCTCATATTCTTCTTTTGCTTTTCTATCCTGCAGCTGCCTATATTAGATTATTTTATTATTTTTCAATTCCGCTTACTAATACAGATGCAAGATAAAAATCCTGCTCTCCTGCTTCTACTATTCTTATTTCTACTGTATGTTCTACTGATGGATCTAAATCTTCAAAAGCGCCATTATCATCAAGATATAGCCAATTTCCCCAGCCATTTTCAAAGTTTCCATCTAGTGACACTGCATTTGCTTCATCTCCATCTAATATTGCTATCGCATTTGCTGATTTCATTGATGGCTTTCTCTGATATAAAAGTGCTATTCTTGAGCCCTTAAGACCTGTTAAGGTAATTGATGCTCCCTCTTCTTTTGCACTCCAGCCGTTCTTGAAGCAGTCTGATACTCCGTTCTGAACTGCTGTATCTTCTTCAAAGCCATTAAGCTCTACTGCAAAGTTTGACAAACCTGCTCCCTTAGCTACTTCATTTGTAAGAGACTTATTATTAAGTCTTACGGATGAAAGGAATGCATTTCCTTCATATATTACTGATGGAATTTCTGTATCTGCTTCACTTGAATAAGTACCGTCAAGTATTTTGCTAAGATAATAGGTAACGCACTTTGCTGTATATTCATGTCCGAGATCGTTTGGATGTAACATGTCTTTTGATACATCTGAAGCCTCTATATTTCCCTTTGTTATTTCTACATATACTGAATTTTTCATTGATACTTCTGGTACTGAATATTCCTTTGATACTGCACTATGCTTAATCTGCGCATTAACACCGTCATTGTACTGCACCATGTTAAGTGTGATGAGCGCTGGTGCATTTTCTGCGGTAAGTATCTGGCGTATGCAGCCCTCATAGGTTCTTGCATAGAAGAATGAATCTGAATCATTTACTGAGAATTCAAGCACTACAAAATCAGGCTTATATGAGAGAAGATCCTCCTGGATTCTTGCTGCTCCAAGTTCTGAGGTTGTAGCTCCTATTCCTGCATTTACTTCTTTAAAGGTTGATTGAGGGAAGGTTTCTACAAACCAGTTGAATACTCTATGAGCATAACAATTGTCATATTTTGATGCTCCTGAGCCCTGGGTTATTGAGCCTCCTATAAAGCCTATTGTTAGTTCTTCTCCTGCTTCCGCACGCTTTAAAAATTCCTGAATTCTATAGCAATTACTTTCATTTATAATTGCTCTTGTTATGAATTCTGGATATTCTGTTTTGTCTACTGTTGTAAAGGCTGATGCTGATGGTGCCTCTGGTGCTTGTGTTGTTGCTTCTGTTGTTGCCTCTGTAGTTGCCTCTACATTCTCAGCCCCTGCCTGTGCTGAGGTTGTAGCTTCCTGCGAGCCATTACTACATGCTGAAAGTGATAACGCCATTGTAGTAGTAAGCGCTGCTACCATTACATTTGCCATAAATCTTTTTCTTAAATTCATACCTTTTCTCCTTTAAATACCTATCCACTATTTCTTATTAGCTATTTTATTTATCAGCAATTTTTCCATTGCTCTCTTCCTTTATAAATGACCCACGGGCGAAAACCCATTACCTTTAGGTGATGGGTTGAAGCCCGCCTTGTCATAATGCCGTACAATGTACGGTTGTGCGTATCCTTATACTGTTACCATATAAGGAATTCGACATCACCTCGACAATGATATAAAGGCTTTTTACATAGACCTCACTGGGCTGTACTTACTCCGACCCGACT
>JAEEGI010019973.1_pt1 | contig 13464 bp, 6 predicted proteins | sample 8958751 | NCBI WGS metagenome assembly JAEEGI01 (sample SAMN16246545, study PRJNA631951) | gut metagenome | biome: gut microbiome; feature: rumen; material: KS-attached | host: Bos | place: Iran: Karaj | collected 2018-10
ATCATGCGCATGTGGATATGCAGACCTGAGCCAGCCTTACCAGTAGTAATCTTCGGAGCGAAGGTGACATCATAGCCCAGCTGATAGGCAAGGTTGCGAATGATCCACTTGGCCAGCATCAGTTGGTCGGCAGCCTGCTCCACAGGCACGGGGAGGAACTCGATCTCGTTCTGCTCGTAGTTTAGCCCGTCGAGCGAGAAGTTGCCCACCTCCGAGTGTCCGTACTTGATCTTACCGCCAGCCTGCGCGATGTACTGCATGCACTGGGTGCGGAAGTCACCACCCTTGGCATAGGGGGCCGACTCATGGTAGCCACGCTGATCCTGGGCGGGGAACACTCCCTCATCGTCGCTGATGACATAGTACTCGAGCTCGCCCATAGCTTGAAACTCCATGCCTGTGACCTCCTTGAAAGCCTCGGCAGCCTTATGGAGGGTATGCTCGGGCGAGGAAGCCAGAGGATGACCGTCCTTGTCGAAGAAGGAGCAGAGCATGGTGACCGTGGGAATCTCGGCGAAGGGATCGAGGAAGGCGGTGCGGAAACGCGGCAGGACATAGAGGTCGCTAGACCCTGCCTGTATGAAGGAGAAGAGACTGGAGCCGTCGACGCGCTCGCCACAGGTGAGTATGGTGTTGAGATAGTCGAGGTCGTTGATGACGAAGTTGAGCGTCTTCAGCCGTCCGTCGCCACCCGGGTACATGAAGTTCACCATGTGGATGTCGTTGTCGACGATGTAGCGGATGATGTCGTCCTTGGTAAACTCGGCTGAAGGTTTCTGCAGTGCCACCACGAGGGGATTGGCATTCAGTATAAGGTGTGGGTTGTCCATAGATATAAAGAGGTTTTGGTTATTTGGGTGCAAAGTTACAACTTTTATTCTATTTGGGCAAGTTAAATAATCATAAAAAGACTGCCCTCAACAACTGCTTTTCACGCATGCGCGCGTTATAACATTAAAGACTATCAAAACCCTTAAAAATATCAACAGTAAAATGAAGAAAATTATCTTAGCAATGGCCGTAGTAGCAGCAATGGCAGCCTGCACGGCCGACAAATCCCTCACCGTAAAAGGTGACTTGAAGAACCTGGGCGACACGCTCATCGTCATGAATCAGAACGACCGCGACAGGCGCGACACCGTCCTGGTCAGCGACGGCAAGTTCGAGTTTACACTCGACGTCGACTCTGTCACCTCATACTATCTTGTCGAGCCCAAGCTCTTCCGTGGTGAGAGAGGCGCACAGCTGCAGTTCATTGCCGTACCAGGCGAGGCATTGGAGATGACAGGCGATGTCAACGATCGCTTCGACTATAACGGTTCGACGTTCTACCAAGGCTACCACGAAGTTGACCTGATGCTTGAGGAGGCTCAGAAGCCCCAGAAGGAGCTGACCCAAAAGCTGATGAAAATGCTGGAGGAAGGCGCATCTCAGGACTCCATCATGCAAATCTACCAGGAAGCCATCGAGCCCATGGAAAAGCAAGAAGAAGAGACCATCATGGAATTCATCAAGACCCATCCCGACCTCGAAGCCACCGCTACCCTCATTCCGCAGGTGAAGCCTGAGAAGATGGCTGAGGCCGTCAACATGCTCAGCGACAAGGTGCGCAACGGAAGGATGAAAGCCTACTACCAGCCCATCATCGACTACATCGAGGCACAGCAGAAGGCTGAGGAAGAGTCGGCCGCCAAGCAGGCCGAGGGCGTAGAAGCTCCCGACTTCACTCTCAACGACATCAACGGCAAGCCCCTGACCCTGTCGAGCCTTCGCGGCAAGCACGTCATCCTCGATTTCTGGGGATCGTGGTGTGGATGGTGCATCAAGGGATTCCCCGAGATGAAAGAAGCCTACAAGAAGTATGCCGGCAAGTTCGAGATCCTGGGCATCGACTGCCGTGACACAGAAGAGAAGTGGAAGGAAGCCGTCAAGGAAAACGAGCTGCCCTGGCTGCACGTCTACAACCCCGATGAAAGCACCATCTGCGACGACTACGGCATTCAGGGCTATCCCACGAAGATCATCGTCGGCCCCGACGGCAAGATCGTGAAGACCATCGTCGGCGAGGATCCCGCTTTCTATGAATTGCTGGCAGAATTGTTCAAGTAAACAGCATGATTCTTAGGCTGCCGCCTTGATATACTACGGCAGCCTCCTAGATATACTTCGACGGCCTCCTTGATCAACTTCGACAGCCTCTTTGCTGAACAAAGAAACCGTCCTTCCTGATCAAGGAGGCCGTGTTGGAGCTTTTCCGGAACTACGAAGCCTTGTGTCGTTGGGTATTACAGTTATTTCACTACCTTACGGCCGTTGACGATGTAGATGCCCTTCTGCGGAGCAATCACGCGGCGGCCCATGAGGTCATAGATAGTCCGAGAGTGGGCTACCTGCCCGTTCAAGCTCTCGACACCGACGGTGCCTGAGGTCACGGGCACCTTGATGGCATTGCTTACGATGCCGGTCGCATTATCGATGAGCAAGGCCACGACGTAAAGCTTGGTGTAGTCCTGTATGATGGGTTCCCACGAGGTATTCATGGCCATCTCCAGGTCGAAGGAGTACTGGTGCTGAACGGGTTGGTCGGCTGTGACGCTGGTAGGTATGCTTCCTTCGATGCCGCCCATCTCCGACTGCATGACAGCTACATCGTTGAACACCAGCCCAGAGACATAACCCTCTTTTTCCTCGAAGCCGCCCATCTCGCCGTCTGCGCCGCCACTATAGTAGTTGGCTTGCTCCCAGTCTTCACCGGTAAGGCCGTCCTCTACGAGGATGTACTCCAGCGAGCAGTCGACAGCGTCGTCGCTGAAGGGGAAGTTGACGTCGGCTACCACGTCGACAGTACTATTGTCATCGGCCAGCGTAGCCTTCACGTCCAGGTCAGCCATGCCGAACATGGCATTGCGCCACTGCAGCACGTCGATCACGTGGAAGCCATCTTCCTCAAGACCCGAATAGGGGTCTACCTCCATACCACGGTCCACCCATGCTGAGGGGTATCCGGATATGGGGCTGGGGAAGTCGTAGGTAATCTCCATCGGATCGCCATTGTGGTAGCTCACACAGACATAGTCGTCGGGATACTGTTCCTTGAGCAGTTCCAAGGCCACGAACCCACGGGGGCACCAGCCGCACCACAGTCCTGTGTACTCCTCGAGCAGCGTGCGGTGGCGGGGCAGGGTATTGAGCACGAAGACGGGCGTGGTGGCCTCGGCCACTGTCTCCTCCTCATTGTCCACGCCATTAACCTTTAGCACCTTCACACTGAGGTCGAAGGTTCCCATCTGGCTGACGGCTGGCAGAGCGAGGGTGTGGTCGTAGGTCAGGCCGAAGAAGCCACTGACGGGGCTGGACAGGTCGACATGCTGGTTGCTGATCGATGATTCCGGCACGACGCGGAGCCAGTGCCCGCTTCACTGCCCTTTCGGTGAATGAGCTGCGCTGGTGCAGGGCGCGCATGGTGCGTGTGTCCTTGGCATGCTGTTGCTGCACGTTGAAGCGCTGTGGCTGCTTGCGTTGATTACTGGTAAACTGCTGCAACCGCTGCATCGTGGCGGCGGGCAGTTTCACATTCTTTCGCGGCCCCTTGGGAGTCGCTCCTGCCGTCAGTGCAAAGCACACGGCAAGAAGAAACAGCGTAAAATTCCTCATTGATACTGTGATTAGTAAAATTGCTGTTTTCTATCTTCTTTTTTTCTGCCTGCTATATAACCAACCTCTGCTAAGTGCTATGCTAGCGGTGGCAACATTATTTCCCGCACTCAGGACAAATGCCCTTCACGATGTGGCTGGCAGAGGTGGCTTTATAGCCGGGTGGCACAGCGACATCAGGAACAGGCACACCGTCGAGACAAAACGTGCGCTGGCAGCGCTCACAGAAAAAGTGGACGTGGAGATCGTCGTCCTCCTCATCGCTGTGGCTGTGACAAAGCTCATATCGCATCGATCCTGATCCATCCTCTATGGCATGAACCAGATGATGCTCTTTGAACAGCGTCAGCGCCCGGAAGATGCCCGACTTGTCAACGGACAGGATTTTCATCTCCAGTTCGCCCAGCGTCAGAGGCCGGGCCGACAATGCCAGCTCACGCACCACCACTATTCTGTTGGACGTGGCCTTGATGCCATGCTCCTCGAGCAGCTTCACACATTCTTCTTGTTTCATCACTACATGTCCGGCTTTAAAAAACTGCCGGCAAAGCTGCCGACAGTCTCTTTTTGTTGTTATGGTGTCACCTTAAAGCATGACACCAAGGATTATTCATCGAGCACGTTCTCCTGAACGAAGTCGAGCACGTTCTTACGATTAGCCTGCATGCGCTCGTACTCTTCCTTAGAGCCAACGATGAGCTTCTCGAACTCGCGCAGACCAGTACCGGCGGGGATGAGGTGACCGCAGATGACGTTCTCCTTCATACCCTCAAGACGGTCGACCTTACCACGGATAGCAGCCTCGTTGAGCACCTTCGTGGTTTCCTGGAAGGATGCTGCCGACATGAAGCTCTTCGTCTGCAAAGCGGCACGGGTGATACCCTGCAGGATCTGCGTTGACGTGGCGGGCACGGCATCACGCACCTGCACCACACGCAGGTCGCGGCGCTTCAGCGAGGTATTCTCGTCGCGCAGACGACGGGCGGTGACAATCTGGCCAGCCTTGAGGTTGTCGGAGTCACCTGCATCGATGACCACCTTCTTACCCCAGATGCGGTCGTTCTCCTCAGCGAAGTCGAGCTTGTCGACGACCTCCTGCTCAAGGAACGAAGTATCACCGGGATCATTGATTTGCACCTTGCGCATCATCTGTCGGACGATAATCTCGAAATGCTTATCGTTGATCTTAATACCCTGCAGACGGTAGACGTCCTGCACCTCGTTGACGATATATTCCTGTACAGCCGTGGGGCCCTTGATAGCAAGAATGTCGCTAGGCGTGATGGCACCATCGGAGAGCGGCGTGCCTGCACGGACAGCGTCGTGCTCCTGAACGAGAATCTGCTTCGAGAGCGAGACGAGGTACTTGCGCTGCTCGCCTGTCTTGGAAGTGACGATAATCTCGCGGTTGCCACGCTTAACCTTGCCCATGGTGACCTCACCGTCAATCTCGGAGACGACGGCAGGGTTCGACGGGTTGCGGGCCTCGAAGAGCTCAGTGACACGAGGCAGACCTGCCGTGATATCACCACCCTTGGCGGCAGCACGCGGAATCTTCACCAGCGTCTCACCAGTCTTCACGGTCTGTCCATCTTCGACGACAACGTGACCGCCTACGGGGAAGTTGTAGGTACCAATCTTCTCACCATTGACATCGAGGATGTCGCAGGTAGGCACCTTAGTCCTGTCTTTCGATTCGGTGACGATCTTTTCGGTCAGACCGGTCGTCTCGTCAGTCTCGGCACGGAAGGTGACGCTCTCAATCACGTCATTGAACTTCAGCACACCGGCATACTCGGAAACGATGACGGCATTGAAAGGATCCCACTGAGCAATGCGGTCGCCCTTCTGAACGACATCTCCAGTCTTGTAGTAGAGGGAGGCGCCATAAGGCACATTCACCGTGGAGAGCACAATCTTCGTATTAGGATCAACGAAGCGCAACTCACCCAGACGGCTGACCACCATCTCGCAGTCGCGTCCGTCCTCATCGAAGGGTACGGTACGTACTTCCTCGAACTCCAGACGAGCATTTTCGTATTTCGAAACGATAGTGGCATTGGCGGCAGCATTAGCAGCCACACCACCGGCGTGGAACGTACGGAGCGTGAGCTGGGTACCTGGCTCACCAATAGCCTGGGCAGCGATGACACCGACAGCCTCACCCTTCTGCACCATACGACGAGTAGCCAAGTTGCGACCGTAGCACTTACGGCATACACCCTTTTTCGACTCGCAGGTGAGCACCGAACGAATCTCAACGCTCTCAATCTCGGCAGCCTCAATCTGCTCGGCGATGTCCTCAGTAATCTCTTCACCAGCGGGCACGATGATGTCGCCCGTCTTGGGATTGATGACATCATGGACGGAGACACGTCCGAGAATTCGCTCTGCCAACGAGGAAATAACCTCGTCACCGCTCTTCAGAGCCGTGCAGACCAGTCCGCGGAGTGTGCCGCAGTCCTCTTCAGTGATGATGACGTCGTGAGAGACGTCGACCAGACGACGGGTCAGATATCCAGCATCGGCGGTCTTCATGGCCGTATCAGCAAGACCCTTACGAGCACCGTGAGTAGAGATGAAGTACTCGAGCACGGACATACCCTCCTTGAAGTTCGACAGAATGGGGTTCTCGATGATCTGATGTCCCTCGGCACCAGCTTTCTGCGGCTTTGCCATCAGACCGCGGATACCCGAGAGCTGCTTGATCTGGTCCTTACTACCACGGGCACCGGAGTCGAGCATCATGAACACAGCATTGAAGCCCTGGTCGGCCTCGGTCATCTCCTTCATCAGGATATTACCGATGTCGTTGTTGACGTGCGTCCAGGTATCGATAACCTGATTGTAGCGCTCGTTATCGGTGATGAAGCCCATGTTGTAGTTGTCAGTGATCTGGCGCACCTCTTCGTTACCTTTCTCTATCAAGCCGGCTTTCTCCTCAGGAATGATGATGTCGTCGAGGTTGAATGACAGACCGGCAAGGTAGGCCATACGATAACCGAGGTTCTTGATACCATCGAGGAACTCGCAAGCCTCAGCGAAACCAACGTTCTTGATGACATCGGCAATGATGTCGCGCAGAGACTTCTTGGAGATGACCTTGTTGACAAAGCCCACCTCTGAAGGAATGATGCCGTTGACGATGACACGTCCGACGGATGTCTCTACCTGATGGCGCACGGCATGGCCGTCGATGATGTCGTCGACGATGACCTTCACCTGAGCGTGGAGGTCGCACTTACCCTCATTGTGGGCAATGATGGCCTCCTCAGGTCCATAGAATGAGAGTCCCTCGCCCTTGGCACCCGGGCGAATCTTGGTAATATAGTACAGGCCAAGCACCATATCCTGCGACGGCACGGTGATAGGAGCGCCATTGGCAGGATTGAGGATGTTATGGCTCTGCAGCATCAACAGCTGAGCCTCGAGGATTGCCTCGTTGCTCAATGGGAGGTGAACAGCCATCTGGTCGCCGTCGAAGTCGGCATTGAAGGCCGTACATGCCAGCGGATGGAGCTGGATGGCCTTACCCTCGATGAGCTTCGGCTGGAAGGCCTGGATACCCAGACGGTGCAGCGTAGGAGCACGGTTGAGGAGCACGGGATGGCCTTTCATCACGTTCTCGAGGATATCCCAGATAACGGGCTCACGGCGGTCGACAATCTTCTTGGCCGACTTCACGGTCTTGACGATGCCACGCTCGATGAGCTTACGGATGATGAATGGCTTGTAGAGCTCGGCTGCCATCAGCGTGGGCAGACCGCACTCACCCATCTTCAGCTCAGGGCCTACGACAATAACCGAACGGGCTGAATAGTCGACACGCTTACCCAAAAGGTTCTGGCGGAAGCGTCCCTGCTTACCCTTCAGCGAGTCACTGAGGGACTTCAGCGGGCGGTTAGAATCGCTCTTCACGGCACTGGCCTTACGTGAGTTGTCGAACAACGAGTCGACGGCCTCCTGCAGCATGCGCTTCTCATTGCGGAGAATCACATCGGGAGCCTTAATCTCCATCAGGCGCTTCAAGCGATTATTGCGGATGATGACACGACGGTAGAGGTCGTTAAGGTCGGATGTAGCAAAGCGACCACCATCCAGGGGCACCAGCGGGCGCAGCTCAGGAGGCGTGACGGGAAGGATCTTCATGATCATCCACTCAGGACGGTTGATGCCTTTCTCCACACTCTGGCGGAAAGCCTCAACCACCTGCAGACGCTTCAGAGCTTCGTTCTTGCGCTGCTGCGATGAGTCGGTGTTGGCGCGGTCGCGGAGCTCATAGCTCAGCGAGTCGAGGTCGAGCTGCTGAAGGAGCTCATAAATAGCCTCGGCACCCATCTTTGCAACGAACTTATTGGGATCGCTGTCCTCCAGATAATAGTTATCCTCGGTAAGCTGGCTGTCGAGGAGATCGTTGTACTCTTCTTCCGACAGCAGGTCGAACTTCTGCGAACCAAGCAGCGGTTCACCGTCAGGACCCTTGCGGCCCTCGAGCACACCTGGCTGAATGACAACGTAGCGCTCGTAATAGATGATGGCATCGAGCTTCTTCGTGGGCAGACCCAGCAGATAGCCAATCTTGTTGGGCAGCGAACGGAAATACCAGATGTGGGCAACGGGCACCACTAGCTCGATATGTCCGCTACGCTCACGACGTACCTTCTTTTCAGTCACCTCCACACCGCAACGGTCGCAGACGATGCCCTTGTAGCGGATGCGCTTGTACTTACCGCAGGCACACTCATAGTCCTTAGTAGGACCGAAGATGCGCTCGCAGAACAGACCGTCGCGCTCCGGCTTGTAGGTACGATAGTTGATAGTCTCCGGCTTGGTCACCTCGCCGAAAGAACTCTCGAGGATCTCCTCGGGAGAAGCAAGTCCGATGGTAATCTTAGTGAAATTGCTCTTGGTCTTTGTATCTTTCTTGAAAGCCATATATGTATTTACAATTTGCGATTTACAATTTACTTTTTCTGAGCGGCAGCAAATTATCTTTCACTATTCACTCTTCACTTAGTCCAAAGTGACGCTCAGGCCAAGGCCGCGAAGCTCATGGAGCAACACGTTGAGAGACTCAGGGATGCCAGGAGTAGGCATCGGCTCTCCCTTGACAATAGCCTCGTAGGCCTTTGAACGACCCACGGTATCATCAGACTTGATTGTAAGAATCTCCTGCAGCACATGGCTGGCACCAAAGGCCTCCAGTGCCCAGACTTCCATCTCTCCGAAGCGCTGACCACCAAACTGGGCCTTACCACCGAGAGGCTGCTGGGTGATGAGGCTGTAGGGGCCTATAGAACGGGCGTGCATCTTGTCCTCGACCATGTGTCCCAGCTTCAGGAAGTAGGTGATACCCACCGTTGCGGGTTGGTCAAACTTCTCGCCAGTCTCACCATCATAGAGGTGCGTAGAGCACAAACGCGGCAGGCCGGCCTTGTCAGTCCAGGCTGCGAGATCATCGAGCTTGGCACCGTCGAAGATAGGCGTAGCGAACTTCACGCCTAAGCGCTTGCCTGCAGCACCGAGGATAGCCTCGAAGATCTGTCCGAGATTCATTCGAGAAGGCACACCCAGCGGGTTGAGCACCAGGTCGACAGGACGTCCGTCCTCAAGGAACGGCATATCCTCCTGACGCACCACCTTCGACACGATACCCTTGTTACCATGACGACCGGCAAGCTTGTCACCAACGCCAATCTTACGCTTCTTGGCCACATAGACCTTGGCCATCTGCAGGATACCAGAGGGCAGCTCGTCACCAATGGTAATGGCGAACTTACGGCGCTTCATCTCAGCATCAAGCAGCTTGTATTTCTTCATGTAGTTGATGATGAGCTTTCCAATGAGCTCATTCTTGTGCTCATCATTGGTCCACTTGTTGGTCTGGATATCACCATACTCCAGGTTACGGAGGATGGTCATCGTGAACTTAGCACCCTTGCTGATTACCTCAGAGCCGGTATAGTCCTTCACACCCTGAGAGACCTTGCCCTTGGTAAGCTCTGCCAACTTGTCGACAAGGATATCCTTCAGGTCATTGACCTTGGCCTCGTATTCCTCATCAATCTTTGCCAAAGTCTGCTTATCCTGCAACTTCGTCTGGCGGGTCTTGATGGCACGGGCAAATAGTTTCTTGTCGATCACGACGCCAGTCAGCGAGGGATTAGCCTTCAGCGATGAATCCTTCACGTCACCTGCCTTATCGCCAAAGATGGCACGCAGGAGTTTCTCCTCGGGTGAGGGATCGCTTTCACCCTTCGGCGAGATCTTACCAATCAGGATATCGCCGGGCTCAACGCGGGCTCCCACGCGGATAACACCATTCTCATCAAGGTCTTTCGTGGCCTCTTCACTGACATTGGGGATGTCGGCCGTGAACTCTTCCACGCCACGCTTGGTCTCACGTACGTCAAGGGAATACTCATCCACATGGACTGAGGTAAGGATGTCCTCACGAACGATGCGCTCGTTGAGCACGATAGCATCCTCATAGTTATAACCCTTCCAAGGCATGTAAGCCACCAACAGGTTACGACCCAGTGCCAGCTCACCATTCTCAGTAGCATAGCCCTCAGTCAGGATGTCGCCCTTGTGCACACGCTGCCCCTTCTCACAGATAGGACGCAGGTCGATGGTCATGTTCTGGTTGGTACGGCGGAACTTGGGGATGCGATATTCCTTCAGGGCAGGCTCGAAGCTGACAAACTCCTCATCCTCGGTGCGGTCGTAGAGAATGCGAATAGTGGTAGCATCAACATACTCCACCAAACCATCACCCTCGGCAGTCACCATCGTACGAGAGTCAGTACATACCTGACGCTCAATACCTGTACCTACGATAGGAGCTTCATTGTGCAGCAGAGGCACTGCCTGGCGCATCATGTTCGATCCCATCAGTGCACGGTGAGCATCATCGTGCTCCAGGAAGGGAATGAGCGAGGCTGCAATCGAAGCAATCTGCTGAGGCGACACATCCATGAGGTTGACCTCCGTAGGAGGAACGACAGGGAAGTCGGCATCCTGACGGCACTTCACAACGTCACGGATAAACGTTCCGTCATCATTCAGCGGGGCATTACCCTGACCGATGATATAATTGGCTTCGTCCTCAGCTGTCAGATAGACGATCTCATCATTATTGAGATTGGCGACTCCATTCTCCACCTTACGGTAAGGTGTCTGGATAAAGCCAAGCTCATTGATCTTAGCATAGACACAAAGAGAAGAAATCAGACCGATGTTCGGACCTTCAGGACTCTCAATAGGACAGAGGCGACCATAGTGAGTGTAATGTACGTCACGAACCTCAAATCCTGCACGTTCACGTGACAGACCGCCAGGTCCCAGAGCGGAGAGACGACGCTTGTGGGTCACCTCAGCCAACGGGTTGGTCTGGTCCATGAACTGCGACAAAGGATTGGTTCCGAAGAACGAGTTAATGACGCTGGAGATGGTCTTGGCATTAATCAGGTCGGTGGGACTGAACACCTCATTATCGCGAACATTCATGCGCTCACGAATGGTGCGGCTCATACGAGCCAGACCGATGGAGAACTGATTGCTGAGCTGCTCGCCGACAGTACGCACACGACGGTTTGACAGGTGGTCGATATCATCAACGGCTGCCTTCGAGTTGATCAGCTGAATGAGATACTTGATAATCTCGATGATGTCCTCCTTCGTCAGGACACGGACCTCCATGTCGGTATCCAAACCAAGCTTCTTGTTGATACGATAGCGACCCACATCTCCAAGGTCATAGCGCTTGTCGGAGAAGAACAGATTCTGGATCACTTCACGGGCACTGGCGTCATCGGCAGGGTCGGCATTGCGCAGCTGGCGATAGATATAGAGCACAGCCTCCTTCTCAGAGTTACTGGGGTCCTTAGCCAGGGTATTGAAGATAATGGAGTAGTCCTGAGCCACAGCCTCATCCTTGTGTACGAGGATGGTCTGGGCACTGCTCTCCAGAATATCAATCATATTCTCTTCGGTGATCTCGGTCTCACGCTCCATGATCACCTCATTGCGCTCGATTGACACCACCTCACCGGTATCTTCATCAACGAAGTCCTCATTCCAGCTCTTCAGCACACGGGCAGCCAACTTGCAACCCAGCACCTTCTTCAGCGAAGACTTATTAACCTTCACCTCTTCAGCAAGGTCGAAGATCTGGAGGATGTCCTTATCCGTCTCAAAACCGATAGCACGAAGCAGCGTAGTAACAGGCAACTTCTTCTTGCGGTCAATGTAGGCATACATCACGTTGTTGATGTCGGTGGCAAACTCAATCCACGAGCCCTTGAACGGGATGATACGGGCAGAATAGAGCAAGGTGCCATTGGCATGAACGTTCTGACCGAAGAATACGCCAGGAGAACGATGCAGCTGTGACACCACGACACGCTCGGCACCATTAATCACAAAGGTGCCATTGGCCGTCATATAAGGAATGGGGCCAAGGAACACGTCCTGTGTCTGTGTATCAAAATCGACATGCTCAGGATCAGTGCAATACAGTTTGAGTTTTGCTTTCAAGGGTACGCTATAGGTCAGGCCACGCTCCAGGCACTCCTCGATGGAGTAGCGGGGCGGGTCAATATAGTAATCCAGGAACTCAAGAACAAAATTATTACGCGTATCGGTGATAGGGAAGTTCTCGGCGAACACCTTATACAAGCCGTCGTTCTTGCGTTCCTCAAGCGGAGTGTCTAACTGTAAGAAATCCTGAAATGACTTTAACTGCACATCAAGGAAGTCTGGCAGGGGCATCGGGTTCTTTACGCTGCCAAAGTTTACTCTGTTGTCTATTACTTTTGAAGCCATAAATGATATTTGTTTATTTGATCCGGGGATACCGGGAAATCCGTATTAAACGGAGTAAGAGACGAAAAGGTTAGGAACCCTCGACTGGAGAGCTCCTAACCCAGAGATATTCGTTGTGCTAATATTACTTCAGCTCAACCTCGGCACCTGCAGCCTCGATGGTCTTCTTCAGGTTCTCAGCCTCGTCCTTTGACAGGCCTTCCTTAATGGTAGCGGGAGCACCGTCAACCAGATCCTTAGCCTCCTTCAGGCCAAGACCACAAGCTTCCTTCACAGCCTTCACAACCTGGAGCTTAGCGGCACCTGCCGACTTCAGCACCACGTCGAAAGAGGTCTTCTCCTCTGCAGCGGCCTCAGCGCCACCAGCAGCGGGACCAGCAGCTACTGCAACGGCTGCAGCAGCAGGCTCAATTCCATACTCGTCCTTCAGGACCGTTGCCAACTCGTTAACTTCCTTCACAGTCAGGTTCACCAACTGCTCGGCAATAGCTTTAATATCTGCCATTTTATTATAAATGTTTTAATTGTTTTTAATGTGAATAATTGATTATCGTCGCTTGTTATTTGTTACGCTCAGCGATAGCGTCAAGCAGGCCATGGATCTTTCCACCGGCATTGAGGCCAGAGATAACGTTCTTGATCGGCGACTGCAGCAGAGCCACAACATCAGCGATAAGTTCGTTCTTGCTCTTGATGGCTACCAGCTCGTCGAGCTTATCAGCGCCAACAAAGAAGCTCTCCTCTGCAAAGGCACCTTTCAGTGCGGGAATCTCTTGCTTCTTGTTCTTATAGTCCTTCAGCAGCTTTGCGGGAGCATTAGCCACCTGGGTGAACATCAGTGCAGTGTTGCCCTTGAGGCAGTCATACAATGCAGTATAGTCAAGCTCAGCTTTCTCGAAAGCCTTGTGCAGCAACTTGTTCTTCACGACAAGCAGTTGGATGTCGTTCTTGAAGCAGTTACGGCGAAGATTGCTTGTCTGCTCT
>JAEEGI010019974.1_pt1 | contig 13464 bp, 13 predicted proteins | sample 8958751 | NCBI WGS metagenome assembly JAEEGI01 (sample SAMN16246545, study PRJNA631951) | gut metagenome | biome: gut microbiome; feature: rumen; material: KS-attached | host: Bos | place: Iran: Karaj | collected 2018-10
TCGTAGCCGTCAGGTTCTCAATCGCCATCATCGGGTTCTGCACACCGTACGCATACAGCTTCGGGTCGGTAATCTGGAAGTAAACGACGGTATCGATCTGCATCGTTACGTTATCTTTCGTGATAACGGGCTGCGGCGGGAAATCCACCACCTGCTCTTTAAGCAGAACATCAAGAGCAACACGGTCGAAGAACGGTGCTTTCAGATGCATACCTACGCTCCAGGTCGTCTGGTAGCCGCCGAGACGCTCAACGATGTAAGCGTGCGCCTGCGGTACGACTCTGAGGCAGGATGCCGCAAGAATGATCAGAACGACAATACCGATTATGGTCCAGATTACGCCTGCAGGGATATCACTACTTGTTTCCGCTAAAAAGTTGAACATGTTTTAATCCTCCTTCGGTTGAATGATGAGTTTTACACCCTCCACACGGGCAACGGTTGCCAGGGTGTTAGGGGGAAATGTGACACGGTCGTCGAAGCTTCTTGCAGTCCACTCCATTCCGGAAAGAACAACTCTTCCGGTGCCGCTGTAATTGTTGACGTCCTCCGTTACGCGAACGGTCTGTCCGATTGCGGACTCGACGTTCGTCTTGGCGCGGCGGCGGTTGAACCGGCGAAGCGCGGAAGGACGGCAGAAGAGGAACAGGGCAACGGAGCATACAAGAAAAACAATGAATTCCACCACGATGTTATCGCAGAAGAGGCTCACGAGAAATGCGACAAATGCGCCTCCGGCGAACCAGATGGTGGTGAGAGCCAGCGTGGCGGCCTCGACGATCAGCAGCACAGCCAGGATGGCAAGCCAGTATAACGGGTTCATAGAGCACCTCCTTTTTCTCCCTGCGTTTCTGAAGCTGCCGGTTCGGACGGTTCCTCACCGGGTTCTCCCCCAAGCAGGGAATTCATTACGTAAGCATAGATGTCGGCGTTCTTCTGACGCCAGCGGGAACAGACGGTCTTGGCATTTTCCTCGGTAGGAACCGTAATGCGGATCTCGATCACGGTGGTGTCACGCTCGACTACCTTGAGCTCGCAAACATACTCGTTCTTCTTCGCTTCGTAGTAGTCGGCGATGTTCGAAACCTCCTCGCGCAGGATATACTGCTGCTCGGTGAGGAACATGTCAATGTCGTCGCGGATGTTACGGGATATGTTCTGATAGAAGAAGGAGAGGGTTTCCTTTCCCTCCGGCGTGATCCGGTACAGGTAGTTGTTCTTCATCTCCTGAAGGCTGATGTAGCCGTCGTCGACGAGCGCCTCAAGCACCTGCTGGACATTGAAATAGTTCGTATACTCCTTCGCCGTGATGAAATCCGTCAGCTGCGAATTCGTCATCGGAAAATCGACGCGGTCGAGAATATACAGAATAATCAGTTTATAAAGCATTAACGCTTCGGGTTGCATGGAAAATCCTCCCTACAGAACATCCGTGTATACAAAGAGGCTGTTGCACGGTAGGTACAACAGCCTCTGAAAAGTCAATCGATTACTGCGGCAACTCGGTAGGAGTAGCCATTCCGAGGCTTGCTTTGAGGGCTTCGAGCTCTGCATCCACGTTCGGATCGTTGATGTACTTCGCGGTAAGATCCTTGATGGAGTTTGCAGGATTGGAGGCATTGAGTTCGGCAACTGCCTGAGCCTTGTCCATTCTCTTGTTTGCGAGCTGCTCATAGCGCTCGAAGCTTGCGATGGAGTTGTTGGCGTTGGCAACATTGGAGGTCATCTTGTTGATCTTCTCCTGAGCCTTTGCTACTGCAATCTTGCCCTTAATGGTTTCCTTACGGGTCTCAAGCTCTTTGATATCGGTAGTAAGCTTGTCGTGCATGTCTCTCATCTTCTGAGAGTTGTCATGAGCGATAGCGTAGTTCGCCTGAAGGTCTACGAGCTTAGCGGAAAGCTTGGACTTCTCAGCGAGGAATCTCTTCGCATCCTCTTCATTGCCGGCGGTGAGAGCCTTAACGGCATAACTCTGCATCTTATCGATTTCAGCCTGGCAGTCATCAACCTGACGCTTGCAAGCCTTCTCCTGAGCCATAACGGAAGCAGTTTCCTGCTTAACTTTTACAAGATCGTCACCCATATTCCGAAGGCACTGATCGATCATCTTCTCCGGATCCTCTACCTTATCAAGCAGAGCGTTAATGTTCGCGGACATGATGTCTTTGAATCTGGACAAAATTCCCATAATTCTTACTTCCTCCAAATGATTTCTTTTGTTCGGAATTACCCGACTGAAATCATTTTATTATATTTGGCGGGGATAGTCAAGTAAAAAAAGGTAAAAATTATTTACACTTGTCCATTTTCCGCAGATGTTATATAATGAATGGAGTTTTTATGGCATTTGCGGCAAATGCCATGCGGCAATTGAAGGATACGGGGAACATTATGTGGATTGCAGATAAATGGAAAGATTACGAGGTGATTGACACCTCCGCAGGCGAGAAACTGGAACGGTGGGGCGCATACCGGCTGATCCGTCCGGACCCGCAGGTGCTCTGGAACACCGAGCGGAAGAATCCGGCGTGGAGCAACCCGGACGCGCATTATCACAGAAGCAGCAAGGGCGGCGGAGAGTGGGAGTTCTTCCATCTGCCGAAGGAGTGGCAGATTTCCTACGGAACGCTTCGTTTCAATCTGCAGCCGTTCAGCTTTAAGCATACCGGGCTGTTCCCGGAGCAGGCGGCCAACTGGGACTGGTTCAGCGAGCTGATCAGAAGGCGGAAGGCAGAGCAGCCGGACCGCCCGGTTAAGGTTCTGAACCTGTTCGCCTATACCGGCGGCGCAACGCTTGCAGCGGCAGCAGCCGGAGCGCAGGTTACCCACGTTGATGCCTCGAAGGGCATGGTTACCTGGGCAAAGGAGAACGCGATGGCTTCCGGCCTCGCGAACGCGCCGATCCGCTACCTTGTGGATGACTGCCGCAAATTCGTGGAACGTGAGATTCGCCGCGGCAACACCTACGACGCCATCATCATGGACCCGCCGTCCTACGGACGCGGCCCGAACGGCGAAGTGTGGAAGATTGAAGATTCGATTTATGATTTCGTGAGTCTGTGCACGGGAGTACTCGGCAAGGACCCGCTTTTCGTTTTGATTAATTCTTATACGACCGGGCTGCAGCCGGCCATGATGGCGTACCTCGCCGGACTGCTCCTAAAGCCGGAGTACGGCGGGACGGTGACCGGCGACGAGATCGGCCTGCCCGTCACGGAAACCGGACTCGTGCTTCCCTGCGGGGCGGCCTGCCGGTGGGAGAGATAGATGATTTCCGGGTGTCGGCCTGAGAGAGATTTCCGGGCAATCGCCTGTGGGAGTGTTGGATGATTGATTTTATTAAAAAATGGTATCCGCTGATTATATTCGGGGTTCTCGCCGTGGCCGGGATTGTGTATGTTTTCATCTCCCTGAAGCCGAAGAATTACGGCGAAGATGCGAAGTACCTCGATGGCCGCGATCTTCTGGAGGTCGGCGGTGTTACGTACGGGCTGATCAATGACATCGAGTCGAAAACATATATCGGCTCGGAGGTCAGTGACGTCGTGAAGGCAATGCGAGGCGAGGAGAAAGCGAAGATTATCTCCGGCGGGATTATGACGGTTGCCGTAATCTATTCAGTTGACGGCGATCAGGACGGAAACTACCTGATTGACGCCGCGGGAAGACTTTACGCGAAAGAAGAGATTGCAGACCGTGAGCGGGAGCGGCTGAAGAATCCGGAGAACTTTCCGGTGCGTAAGATCGTCAGCTCGGACAAGAGCATGGAAGGCCTTAAGGACGTCAGCGCGGAAGCCTACGAAGCGATTCTCCTCGCAGAGAACGACCTCTCGGACAATGTGCGGATCACCGACGAGCAGTTCCTCGATTCGTACGGACTGCGGCGTGAGATCTTCGCATTTACCGAAGACGGCCTGTTCTTCCGTGCAAGCAACGAGCTGTTCATCTACAACGACGAAGTCTACGTGACGGTGAAGTTCCTTCCCGCCTCGGAAACGAAGGACAAAAAAGCAATGCTCGTCGGAACGAAACTCCCCGCAGAGTTTCAGGCGGAATTCCGGCCGCTGTTTCCGAAATAGAAGAGAAGAATAACACAAAAATCGGGGCCATCGCTGAACGATGGCCCCGTCTTTCATATTATACGATCAATCATCCGGTTTCTTGCCGGTGCCGCCGCAGGCAGGACACTTCTTAGTGCCGTGGCACTGCTCGCATTCACATCTGCCGGCGCCGTTGCAATCCGGGCATACACCCTCGGGAGTGTTGCCGGTGCCACCGCAGCGCATACAGTCAACGAGGCCTGTTCCGTCACAACGCTCACATACGCCCGTTCCCTGGCAAACCGAGCAGCCTTCGTCCGGTTTTCTCGGTTCATGGGTTCCGTTACCCGGATCGTTCGGATCGGGGTTATTCGGGTCATTCGGATCGGGTTCCGGCTGTCCGTTCGGGTCGTTCGGATCGGGTTCCGGCTGTCCGTTCGGGTCATTCGGATCGGGTCCCGGCTGGTTCGGATCATTCGGATCCGGTCCCGGCTGGTTCGGATCGTTCGGATCCGGTCCCGGCTGGTTCGGGTCGTTCGGATCCGGTCCGGGCGGGTTATCCGGCTCGGGCGCAAATTCAATATTCTGTTCAACATGAACTTCGGCTGCTACCTGAATTCCGATATCCTCGGTTACGCGCTGAATCGTTTCTTCCGCCCGCTGAATTGCCTCATCTGCCTGGGCTTTCGGGCAGTTCGCGCTGACAATCGTCATATTTACGGTGCCGCCATCCTTCAGATAGCCGTCCTGTTCGGAAAATCTGACGATATCATCAACCGCGCCGTCAATCGGACGCCCGATGATCACACAGCGATCTTCGATTTTCTTCGCGTCCTCGTTCAGCGCTTTGTACCCGACAACTTCCTGTCCGGTCACGAACAGAAGGAAATCCGGGTTGATGCTTACCTCTACCGCAAAATCATAATGCTCGGGTGCATCATTCTTCAAAGCATCGTCGATCGGGTCGGCAGGCGCCGGGGTTCCGGTATCCGCAGGCGGCTGATTGCCGGGATCTTGCTGCTGGTTCCCAGGCTGTGCAGTCTCCGTCGGGCTTTCGGTGGCGGGGGTGTCTTTCTTTCCGCATGCAACACAGAACATCAGCATTGCAACGCAGAGAAGATATGCGATAAAACGTTTCTTTCTCATAAAAGTCTCCTCCTTTGCCGTTCTCTTAAGGTCAAACTACCATAAACGGCAGGCATTGCGCAAGTGCCCTGCACGACGGTCGGGCAATCGGAAGAGAGGATTATGAAAAATAATGACGAAAAATGACAAGGGGGTTGTCATTTACAAAGAACCGGAGAAGGCTTCACAGCTTTCTCCGGCTTTCTTTTCTCTTGCGGAATACAGAATGCTCTTTAAATCCGATTTCTTTAAGGATCGCGTCGATCTCCCCGAACTTCCCTGCAACGGCTTCCGGTTTATGCGCATCCGAACCGATTGTAATTGACGTGCCGCCGAGCTCGCGGTAGCGGGACAGGAGCGTTGTGCTCGGGTTCAGGGCGCCGCCCCGGGCAAAGCGGGAGGTGTTAACCTCGAGGCACTTGCCGCGGCTGATCAGTTCCTTAAGGATTGCGTCGGTAAGGTACTCGTATTTGGTCATGTCAATTGTTACGCCCTCGGGCACGTAGCGGAGGATGTAATCGAGATGCCCGTACGTATCGAAGCAGTCATAGTGCGTGACGCTGTAGAGTACGGATTCGAAGTATATCCGGACGATGTCGTCGGCGCTCCGGCCGCCCCAACGTTCCCGGTAATACGGATCGAAGTGGTCGATCACGTGGGTGGAACCGATGACGAAGTCGAACGGATAATTGTTGACAAGCGTGTCGCAAAGCTTTTTGTTATCGTCCCGGACATTCGGCTCGTCACGAAGCCCGAGCTCGATGCCGATGCGCAGATCAAGCTTGCCACGGTATTTCTTTCGAAGAGCAGTCAGCGTTTCGAAATAGAGGTCCGGGTCGAAAACAAATTCCGTGAATCCCCGGTCGTTGTGCTCGGGAAAGAAATAGTCCATGTGGTCGGTGATGCAGTAGGTCTTAAGACCAAGTGCAATCGCCCGTTCAATCATGCTTTCCGGCGAAGACTTGCTGTCAGTCGAAAAGGAAGTGTGCGTGTGAAAATCAGCGGTAATCATCGGAATCCTCCTAAACATCCCAAAACAGAGAGGTCTCGTTATTCATTCACTTCCCTGAGGGAAGAATCAATCCCCGGTGTTGCCACGAGGGAATAGTTGGTGTAATAGACGACAAATCCGGGCTTGGCCCCGTTCGGCTTCTTCACGTTCTTTCGCTGCAGGTAGTCGATTTCAATCTTCCCGCCGGCGTTCCGCCCGGAAGAGTAGTACGCCGCAAGGCTTCCCGCAACTGCGAAAAGGCTGTCCGGCACTTCACGTCCGCCGGTCCGGAGCACCACATGCGAGCCGGGGATTCCCTTTGCATGGAACCACCAGTCGCCGCCGTTCGCAAGCTGGAACGTAAGCTCGTCGTTCTGATAATTGTTCTTGCCGACATAGAGGTCGAAGCCGTCCATGGTCACATAGTGATACGGGCGGCTTTTCGCAAGTTTCGGCTTCTTGCCGCCGGCTTCCTTATGGAACTTGAGATAGCCGCATTCCGTGAGCTCTGCCCGGATCTGGTTCAGGTCGGCTTCATTCTCGGCAAATGCCAGAGATTCCTTTACCGTTTCCAGATGATTGAGCTCCGCCTCGCTTGCAGTAAGGTGCTCGACAAGCGCCTGCGAGGTGCGGCGGAGTTTGGCGTAGCGGTCGAAATAGCGCTTTGCGTTCTCCAGCGCGGTAAGCGTCGGGTCAAGCGGAATCTTGATTTCATTACCGTCATAGTAGTTCGTGCAGGTGAAGGACTTAGCGCCGGGCTCTGCCGAGTAGCCGTAGGTCGTCAGCAGTTCGCCGTAGATGCGGTAGGTATCCTTCTTCTCGGTATCGGAAAGCTGCTTCCGCTGCAGGTCAAGCTTCTTGGCAGTCCGCTCAATCGCGCTCTGCACGGTCTTACGAAGCTCCGCGGAGCGGGAGCGCATGCGTGTCTGCGCGTCTTTCTCTCGATAGAAGGAAAGCACGACCTCGCTCATTGAGGCATACGTTTCACCTGTATATTCCGGGTAATCCGAGAAGGTCCGAAGCGGCAGCGGAGAGAACTCCACCGGCATGCCGTCTTTACGGTACACGGTCGGCGTAAAATCATGGTTCTGAACCTTTGCCCGAAGCCACCCTAACATTTCGGAAAGCGTGCGGAGTCCGTCCTCGCTGAGTTCGCTTGCGGGAACGCTGTGGTCAATGCCTGCCCGGCAGCAGAGCTCGTTGGCGATGACCGGCGAAAGGCCGGTAAAGCTTTGGTAGAGTGCAGTGGCAACCGGCGCCGGATGGGCTGAAAGAACCGCCCCGAGATCGTCAAATGTACCATTAAGCACGGACCGCTTGCCGTCGGTCTTCGGAATGAACCAGCTCCGCCCGGGAAGAACCTCGCGCACGGAACTCATAAACGAAGAAACGCGCTTGATGCTGTCCAAAATCGTATAATCTTCATCGCAGAAGATAATATTTGAATGCTTACCCATGAGCTCGACGATCAGATACTTCACACAGGTGTCCCCGAGCTCGTTCAGGTGCTGGAGCTTAAACTTCACAACGCGCTCCAGGTCCGGCTGTTCAATATCAAGAATTCTTGCGCTTCCGAGATGCTTTCTTAATAACATGCAGAAAGCGGGCGCCGTCAGAGGCGCCTGTTTGGTGTCCGGCCGAAGACACGCAAGCGGGAGCGAAGCGTTCGAAGACAGCTGCAAAATATGGGTTTCGTCGCATTTTACGGTAAGGATAAGCTCGTCCGGCTCGGGCTGACTGATCTTCGTAATCCGCCCCCCGACAAGCCGGTCTTTCCATTCCGAAACAAGACACGAAAGGGTAATGCCGTCAAATGCCATACCTGTGTTCCTCCCTCCCTGAAACTGCAATCAGTATATCACATTATGTTTGACATTGCTACGGAAAATCCTTATAATATAATAGAATATCTATGGAGAAATGAACCGCACATGATTTATCGTTTGGAAAAGAAATTCGGTAAGTATGCCATCCCCAATCTGATGCGCTACATTACCGCTATGTATATTATCGGCTGGGTAATCTCGCTCGTCAGCCCGGGCTTCTATACCGAATGGCTGATGCTTGATATCGATAAGGTTTTGAAGGGACAGGTGTGGAGATTTTTCACCTTCCTGATTCAGCCGGTCGAGGCAAGCACGGGCAGTCCGTTCGACATTGTTTTCATGCTGATTTCCCTTTATTTGTATTATTTCATCGGTACGATGCTTGAGAGGCTGTGGGGCAGCTTCCGGTTCAATCTGTTCTATTTCTCCGGAATCCTGTTCAACATCCTTGCCGTGGTCATTATCTATGTCGGCTGCCTGCTGTATTACGGAAGCGGTTATTCCTACGGGATTTCGCTTGACTACATCAACCTGTCGATGTTCCTCGCATTTGCCGTCGAATTCGGTGAGATCAGTCTGCTTCTGTTCTTTATTCTTCCGATTAAAGTTAAGTATATCGGAATTATTTATGCAGCGATTACGGTTATTCAGATTGCGGAGCTTCTGCTCAGCGGATCGGTGATCGGCGTCTACATGGCCGTGGCATTTGCCGTCGCAATGCTTAACTTCATAATCTTCTTCATCAACTCAAGGACATACCGGAAGCCGATCATGCGCATGAGAATGAAGGAGCGCTTCGCTTACGCGGCCGCGGTGAAGAAGGGCGAGAAGGAGGCGCAGGTTGTCAGCACCGGACAGTCCGGAAAGACCGTCATCACGCGCCACCGCTGCGTGGTCTGCGGGCGGACCGAGCTCGATGACCCGGAATTGGAATTCCGTTTCTGCTCCAAATGTGAGGGAAACTACGAATATTGCATGGACCATCTGTACACGCATGTGCATGTGGTACGCGAAGCGAAAGACGTTATGGACGAGGAGAAGCAATAGCACGTTATGAAATCTGAGAAAAATGCGATAGCCCCCCTTTGTAAAGCCTATGATTCCCTTGCGTGGATGAACCTGACCGCGCATCTTTACAACCTGACCGAGGGAATCCGCGACGGGCAGTTCGGGATGGAGAAAGGCGGGCTTTCCAAAGAACTTGACGGCATCTACGGACGCCTGATCACGGAAATCCGGGATTATCTGGAGCGCGGGGACGCGGCGCGGGAGAGTGTTCTTTCGGCGGTTGCGAAGCTTCGTGCCGAGGTTGTGAACCGGTCCGAGCAGGTGCAGGTGTTTACGGATTCCCTGCAGATTTATGAGTATATTCTAAACCGGCTTGAGTATTCGTTCCGGCAGGAAGACAAGCCCTTTGATGACGAAGAGGAAGCAAGAGACCTGCTTCGCACAATCTTCGCCTCGAAGGATCCGACCGAGGTAAACCTCCGGATTCAGATGATGGTTTCCCAGTTGCCGGTACGTCTCACGAAGAAGCGTTTTTTTGATTTGCTGAAGGACAGTTTTTCGATATACGGCAACTCCGACGTGGATGCGCTGCTTGGATTCCGCTACCGGATTCTGTCGGCAGCCGCCATGCAGGAAGAGCCCACCGACAGTGTTTTTGCGGATTACCGGAAGATTCTCTCGGCACTTACCGCGGCCGACGCGGCAGGCATGGATGCAGACTCTTGCAAAGAGTGGCAGGAGCATATTGCGGACAGTGCCGATGCGCTTAGCTCGGATGCGGATTATCTTCTTGCCGTACAGGAGTGCATCAACGCGTTCTATACCGTGGCGCTTCTTGATTCGGATAGCGCGGACGAGGAGACGAAGGGGCTTATGCTTCCGGCAGTCGGAGCGATTGCCGAGTTCGGGCTTTCCCTTCTTGCGGGGCGGCAGGAGGAGCTTCGGGAGAGTGCTTTAGCGCCGGCATTTGCCTATATGGAAGGCAGACTGGAGCCGCTTTCCGAGCGCGTTTTGAAGGACGAAGCGAAGATTGACGCTTATAGCGAGCGGGAGGAAGGCTTCCGCGAGAGCGAAGAGGGACAGAGAGTGCTTCTTGCGAAGAAGCTCATGTCGACGTCCTCATTTGCCCGCCTTACGGAAGAAAGCATCGTGATGGTTGACCGTGAGCGGCTTGAGGAAGTGACCAAAGAGGTTATGGGTATCTTAGAGCGCGGCATGGAAGGCCGTTCCAAGGCGTACAACCGCTCGATTATGGCATCGGTTTTGAAGGAACTTCCGGTTTTCTTCAATTCCCATACCGAGGTTATGAATTATGTCCTGCAGTCGTTACATAACTGCAGCAACGAAGGCGAGAAGAGAGGCGCGGTCGCGATGCTTAAGAACCTGCTTCGCGGCGAGTAAAGATATGATTACTATCAGCAAACAACTGATTCTCCCTGCCGACCAGGAAGACAGGAGAAAGAAACTCACGGCCCAGCTTAAGAAGCACCGGCCGTCGCTTCGGACGGTTTACTGTGTCATTCTTCCGACCACCGACGGCGGAATCCTTGAGGTAATTCCCCTGTACGCGCTCCGTCTGGAGGCGCGCGACCACGATGTCACGGTGCTCGGGGTGAGCGAGGGCAAGAATCCCGCGCTTGAGCTGGTGGAATCGATGATCGGCGAAGTCTACCGGGAGACCGGCGGGTTCGACGTGCAGTCGTATTTTCTGAAATAAAACGCCGGATGACCTGTTTCGGCAGTGTGACAGGCGAAAATGATATAACAGGCGACGGAAACGGAGCGGAAAGGAGGAGGCGTGCACATATTTCTGTTGATACTGAAGATTATCGGCATTGTGCTACTGTGCGTCATCGGCCTTGTTCTCCTGATCCTTGCGGCGCTTCTGTTCGCGCCGTTCCGCTATGAGGTGTCGGCCGAAGGAGACAAGAACGGGCCCACGGCCCACGCCGACGTGAAAGTCCGTTGGCTCTTGCGGATCGTAAGCTTCCGCCTCCTGTATGACCTGCCCGGCACATCCAAATATGTCGTAAGGGTATTCGGAATTCCCGTAAAGAAATCGGACGGGAAGAAGGAAGAGGAAGAGAAGAAGGACGAAGAAGGCGAGGGTAAGCCGGAAGAAAGCACCGAAGACAAGAAGGAAGAGGCTAAGCCTGAATCCGAAAGTACTGAGGCGTCCGAAAGCGCTAAGCCTGAAGCTGTGAGCGCCGACCCGTCCGTAACGGTGGAAGCGGAGAAACCGGAGACGGAGACTGCTGAGACGGATACATCGGAGACGGCAGAGGAGTCCAAAGAAGATTCCAAGGAAGAATCGAAGGAAGACGCCAAGGAAGACTCGAAAGAAGACTCCGACAGCGGACACGCCGAAGACACTGTTGACGGTGAGCATTCCGAGGAACTTCCGCAGGAACTTGCCGAAGCGCTTGAAGGCAAAAAGAAGAGTAAGATCCGGGAGAAGATAGATAAACTGAAAGAGAAGGCCGAATCCCTCTTAGATTCCCTTGAAGCGATGTTTGCTTTGTTCATGAAGAAGAAAGGTCTTCTTGAGAAATACGTCAATAAGAAGTCGACGAAGAAAGCCATCAAGATGGTCTTTGTCAATGGGCTTTGGGTTCTGAAGCATATCTGCCCGAAGAAATATCACGGCAACGTCGAATTCGGCATGGATGACCCGGCGATGACCGGTGATATATGCGCGGCGATTTCTCCCTGGTATCCGATAATTGCGGATTACCTGAAGATCACCCCGAATTTTGAGCCGGGGCTTGGCGTGAGCGGTGACATTTTCCTCAAGGGCCGAATCCGGTTATGGGGGATCCTGATCCGGGCATTGAAGGTCTACCGCAACAAGAATGTTCGAAAAGTACTCCGCGATGCGGAGAAGGTCAAAGAAACGATTACTAAAACACCCGACGAAGTCAAAGAAATCTTCGAGAAGGCCGCATAAGCGGGGAAAGGATATCATCATGGCAAATCTTAACGAAACCGTACAGGGACTGCTGAAAGGAATGGAGGGCTTTGTCTCGACCAAAAGCGTAGTCGGTCAGGCCATTACGATGGAGGACGGAACCGTGCTTCTGCCTCTCGTGGATGTCACATTTGGCGTCGGTGCAGGCGCATTTAACAAGGACGCGGCCAAGGACGGCGACACCAAGAAGAAAACGCTCAATGACCGCGTAGCAGGCGGACTCGGCGGCAAGATGTCTCCCTCCGCGATTCTCGTGATCAAGGACGGCAACACCCGCCTGATTACCGTGAAGGACAACGACACGCTGACGCGTATCTTCGATATGGCACCCGAGGTGATCAACCGCGTGCGCGCCATGTTCAAGAAGAAGGACGAAGAACTGAACATTGACGATTCCAAGGTAGATGAGGCCGCCAAGGAATTGCTGGAGAAGTAAGAAGCTGAAGAAGAATAAGACACAGGGGCTGTCGCACTAAGATTTTAGCGCGCAGCCCCTATTTTTGTTAATTCTTTCTTATAACGCAAAGCGCCAGGGCTTTTCGGCCCCCTTGAGGGCCGATTAGGCTTCCCGGTGGGCCGCAATGTTCTCATGGCAACTTCAATTTCGATGAAAACGGCCCCCCCTACGGGCAGTTTAAGCTTCCGGGTGGGCCGCAATGTTCTCATGGCAACTTCAATCTCGATGAAAACGGCCCACCTGAGGGCAGTTTGGGCTCTCCAGTGGGCCGATGTTGCTTAATAGAAGGTAGTGGCTCCGCGAAGTTCGGCGTGCCTACAGGCAGATTCCCGTCTCAGGGGGGCCGAGCCGCTCCTCTGCCGGACAGTCTCCGTCATTTTTCCATTTATTTCCCCTGATACGCTTCCCAGTTCTCGTGCGGAAGCATGTGGCGCAGGTTGTTCATGGTGCGCGCCTGCGATTTGTAGATGTAGGAGAGTTCCTCTTTCTTGGCAGCAGCCTCTTCAGATACGCTTGCGAGCCCCGCCGGCAGGTCTTCCGGCTCGTAGTAGGTGCCGAAGTACCAAAGTTTCTCCGTAAGGTCCTTGTCTTCGCAAACCTCCGTTGTCAGGTTGTGTGTGTAGATGTGGTGCTGGTGCCCGTACTCGCCGGCGGCGTTGTGGGTAACAATCTGTTCCCAGTTTTTATAGGTAAGGATCAGCTGCAGATCCGAGCGGATTCCCTTTTCCCAGTACTTCCAGTTGCTGCGGCGCTTTCCGATTTTGTCCGGATAGGAGAGGATCAGCCCGACATCGCCCGTCGCAGCCATCATCGTCTCAAATTCCGGGTGGCGCGTCTTGTTGTCGCCGTTCGTGATCACGACAACCAGCCAGTCGTCCGCAAGCAGGTGTGCCCCGCCCCAGATGAACTCGTCATCGGGATGGGCAACAATCATCAGCTTGTTGACGCCTTCAAGCGGCAGTGCGTCAAGCTGCTCCTTCGTCACCTTCGGCACCGCAAGGTAGTGCGCATTCTTCACGGCAAATGGCACAAACCACACCAGAAAGCAC
>JAEEGI010019985.1_pt1 | contig 13458 bp, 12 predicted proteins | sample 8958751 | NCBI WGS metagenome assembly JAEEGI01 (sample SAMN16246545, study PRJNA631951) | gut metagenome | biome: gut microbiome; feature: rumen; material: KS-attached | host: Bos | place: Iran: Karaj | collected 2018-10
GAGGAGCTCCGGCAGCTGCACAAAACATTGGATATGTTGAATTTCAAATGCTGGTATTACGATACGGCCATTGCGGACGGCAGCGAAGACAGACTGAACGCCATGCTGCCGGACAAATTGCCGCCCGAGATCCAAAAGCTCTACGACAATTGCCACGGTAAGGAATAAGCTTCTCTCAGTCTTCCTTCCCCGCCCAAGTGTGTACGTAGTACTCGATGATGGGATCTTCCACCCGCACCACCACCTGATACTTGTCCTCGTAGATGATCTCTCCGGGATCGTTCGTATAGACGACGTAGTAAGGGTGGTGATACTTTTCCAGCAGCCAAAGCGCCGGACGTATCATCTTCATCATCTCCACCGTGTTTTCGGTTTTGAAGAAGCAGATGACCCGCTCCCGGCTGTTGCAGGGCGGCGGAAACGGCAGTTCTTCCGCGAACCAGGAGTCGATCTCCTTGAACAGGTCCGCGTCCTCCTCTTCCATCACGTCGTCCTGGATCAGTTTCCAGCACATGCTGAAAATACCCTTCGCATACATCGTATTCGCGGCCAGTTCCCTGCCCTGGATGCGCACGTATTTGTAGTTCGTCATAGTCTTATAAGTCAAATTCCCGTATGGAATAACGGATCTTGCCCGACGGCGCGGGAGCGATCGCGTCGACGAATTCTGTCTGGATGCTGACCCCGGGCAAATTCGCCGAGATCAGGGAAACGATGGCGTCCGCAGGAATGACCGCAGGATCGCCCGCAAGTTTCAGCGTCGCGGTCTTTGGCGTATGCTGGATCAACTGGAAGCCGGACACCTGCGGGTAGTCCCGGATGATCTGGTTCGCGAAGTTGCCGTGCACCAGACGTCCGCCCTCCGCCACCAGCAGCGCGTCTTCCCGGCCTTCCGGCGCTTTCATCAGAGGAAGCGTTCTTCCGCAGCGGCAGCTTCCGGCAAGCAATGTGCCCGTATCGCCCACCATATAGCGCAGTCTCGGCTGCACCCGGTTCGTCAGATCCGTGATCGCCAGAATGCCGTCCGAGCCTTGCGGCAGGGGCTGCAGCGTCTTCGGGTCCAGCACCTCCAGGATCGCGTTCTCCGCGGTGACGTGCATGCCGCCGCAGGGGCAGGAATACGCCAGGATGCCCGCGTCCCGGGCGCCGTATTCGTTGCCGACGGGGCAGCCGAATACCTTGCCCAGATATTCCGCCTGCCAGGGGAACAGCGTCTCGGACGTGGTGACGATGGCCTTCAGCCGGATCCTGAGCTTTTCCTTCCCGGTCTTCTCGATCGCCTTCGCGAAGGCCGTCAAAGCGGTGGAATAGCCGTAGAGATACTCCGGTTTATAGGAATTCAGATAGTCGACGTACTTCTGTCCGTCGTCCTCGTTCAGTTCGTAAGCCGACAGCACTTCCCGGTTCTTCAGCCACTTGTCTTCCCTGTCGTGCGCCTTGCGCGCCTCCGGAGACAGTTCGATGGAACTGCCCCAGACCATGACGCTGCGGCTTCCGTTCGTGATCCCGTACCAGCCCAGACCTCTCCAGCGGGCGGCTTCGTACTGCTCCACCTGATCGCGGTCCATATAGAAATGGACCGGGCTGCCCGTGGAGCCGCCGCTCTTGTTGGCGATCAGACTGGATGCGGGCGCGTTCAGCGCGATGAAAGAATCCGGATCCGCCCGGAACGCCTTTTTGTCCAAAGGAGGGATGCTCTGCAGCGCAGCGAAAGGATCCGCTTCGATGGCAGCGCGGTCCAGCGCGGCATAAGCGGGCACGTTGTCCGCGCAGTGCAGCAGCAGTTCTTTCAGCCTGGTCTCCTGCAGCGCGCGCAGTTCCTGCGGCGCCAGTTTCTCGCTTTCCTGCAGCTGCTTCGTAAAGAAACGGATGCGGTTGCCCTTCCGCTTTTCCATATACGGATACAGGGCGTGTTCGATTCCAAATTTCAAGATATCCATGCATTCAGTATAACAAAAATGGACGGGTCACGAAAGACCCGTCCAAATCTCTATTCTGTTTTCAGAAACTACTTGCTGTAGTCATAGAAGCCCTTGCCGGACTTCTTGCCGAGCTGACCGCCGCGGACCATCTTCTTCAGCAGCAGAGCCGGACGATACTTGGAATCGCCGGTCTCGTTGTAGAGAACGTTCATGATGGCCAGGCAGACGTCCAGACCGATGAAGTCGCCCAGAGCGAGGGGGCCCATCGGATGGTTGGCACCGAGCATCATAGCCTTGTCGATGTCTTCAACGGAAGCGACGCCGGTCTCATAGACCATGATGGCTTCGTTGATCATCGGCAGCAGCAGTCTGTTGACGACGAATCCCGGAGCTTCGGCAACTTCGATCGGATCCTTGCCAATTTCCTTGGACAGGTTGAAGATGAAGTCGAAGGTTTCCTGGGTGGTGTTAGCGCCGCGGATGACTTCGATCAGCTTCATGCTGGGAACGGGATTGAAGAAGTGCATGCCGATCACGGGGTGCTTCAGGCCGAGGCCCATTTCGGTGATGGACAGAGAGGAGGTGTTGGACGCAAAGATGGTGCCTTCCTTGCACATCTCATCCAGTTCGCAGAGCAGCTCTCTCTTTGTTGCCATGTCTTCCTTGACGCACTCGATAACGAGGTCTGCATCGGCAGCGGCGGACTTTTCTTCGACGAGAATGTTCGCGAGGATCTCGTTCTTCTTTTCTTCCGTCATCTTGCCCTTTGCGATCCGCTTATCGAAGGAAGCGGCGAGCTTGTCCTTATGTCTCTGCGCAGACGCCACGCTGCTGGCATACATCAGAGCGGTGTGACCGTTCTGTGCGAATACCTGTGCGATACCGGAACCCATGGTGCCTGCGCCGAAGATTGCTACTTTCATTTTAAGTTACCTCCTAAAATATGATGATAATTAAGGTATTAAACAGTTATATGAGTCTGCCTCAGCAGTTCTCAAACGGATCGTGGGGTCTCTTTTCCAGGAAAGCGCCCATGGCGTTCTTCTGGTCTTTGGTCTCGAAGCAGGACCCGAACAGCTTCTCTTCGATGACGATCGCTTCGTCCATGCCGACCTGCAGGCCGTCGTTGATGGCCTTCTTGCAGGCGCGGACCGCGATGGGTGCGTTGCCGGCGATGCGTCCCGCCAGTTTCTCCGCAGCGGGCATCAGCTCTTCCGCGGGATAGACTGCCTGGACCAGGCCGATGGACAGCGCTTCGGGCGCCTTGATGTTGCGCGCGCTGTAGATGAGTTCCTTGGCCTTGCCGGGACCGACGAGGCGCGCCATTCTCTGGGTGCCGCCGAAGCCCGGGGTGATGCCGAGGCCGACTTCGGGCTGTCCGAACACAGCGGTCTCGGAAGCCAGCCGGATATCGCAGCTCATTGCCAGCTCACAGCCGCCGCCCAGCGCGAAACCGTTGACCGCGGCGATGGTGGGAATGGGCAGAGTTTCGAGTTTTCTGAAGGTGTCGTTGCCCAGTTTGCCGAACGCTTCGCCTTCCGCTTTGGACAGGCCGCTCATCTGACCGATGTCAGCGCCGGCGACGAAAGCTTTGGCGCCGCTGCCGGTGACGATCAGGCAGCGCAGCGTATTCAGGTCCAGTCCGTCCAGCGTTTCGCTCAGCTGGGAGATGACCTGGTCGTTGAGGGCATTCAGGGCTTCGGGTCTGTTGATGGTAAGGATACCGACCTGACCCTTGATTTCCAGTTCTACAAATGCCATTCTTTCCTCCTTATAGGCCTTTCCCCTGTTTGCATGGCATGACGGAAAGGTCCTGCACCTTCCATTATATACTTTGTTTATTTTTTGTCAATCCGTTCCGCAAAACTTATCAAAACTTTGCAGAGCCAGAGCCGCATAGTCGGCAAGATCCGAAGCCATCAGGCCTGCCTGTCCCCATTGCTCCGCCGCCAGATCGCCGGCCAGCCCGTGCACGTACACGCCGCACAAAGCCCCGCGTTTCGCGGCGACTGCGGGTTTTGCTCCCTGCGCCGCCAGCTGACCCGCAAAAGACGCGGTCATGCCGGTGAGCACGTCGCCGGAGCCCCCGGTCGCCATACCGGCGTTGCCGGTGGCGTTCTCATAGACCGTCCCGTCCGGGCAGCAGATCAGGCTGCGGGCGCCCTTCATGACACAGACGGCCTGCAGACGCTGCGCCAGGTCCAGTCCGAACCGTTCCCTGTCCGCGCCGATGTCCGCCGGAGAAACGCCGAAAAATCTTGCGGCCTCCCCTGCGTGGGGCGTCAGCACGAGGCTGGCGCGGATGGTTTCAGGCGAAGGCGCGCCGTAACGCGACAGACAGTTCAGCGCGTCCGCGTCCAGGACGACGGGACCGGCATACTCCTGCAGCAGCTTTACGATCAGCGCGTGGTTTTCCTCCGAGACGCCCAGCCCGGGACCGATAGCGACGGCGTCATACCTGCCGGGGTCAAAGTCCTCCCGGCTGACGCAGGTCGCTTCCGGCACGCCCGCGTGGACGTCGGAGAACAGAGACGGACTGCAGCAGGCGGCCACCAGCCCTGCCCCGCTGCGGAAAGCGGCGCGGCAGGCCAGAACGCAGGCGCCCATCATGCCGCGGCTGCCCGCGATCATCAGCAGTCTGCCGAAATCTCCCTTATGCGCGTCTGGCTCCCGCAGGGGGAGCCAGTGCTGTATCGACTTTTGCGTCAGTTCGATCATATTATCTTTCTTCTCTGAAATACGGCAGGCCAAGGCTTGCGGGCGGCTGGTCCTCCCTCTTCTGGCGCAGCGATACGATGATCAGCACGATGGCCGTCACGATGTAAGGCAGCACCTTGTAGATCTGGGACGGGATGAACGCGACCGGTACGCGCAGGTACATGATCATCAGGCCGCCGAACAGGACGGAGCCCCACAGCGCGTTCAAAGGCTTCCACAGGCAGAAGATGACCAGCGCCACCGCTACCCAGCCTTCGCCGGACAGCGCCGTGTGGTTCCAGACCGTGCCTGCGATGGTCATGGTGTAGACCATGCCGCCGATGGCGGAGATGCCGCCGCCGATCACGGTCGCCAGGTACTTGTATTTCGTTACGTTGATGCCCGCGGCGTCCGCCGTGGAGGGGCTTTCGCCCACGGCCTTCAGATACAGGCCCTTGCGGGTGCGGTTCAGGAACACGGACATGACGATCGCCATGGCGATGCCCAGATACACGAATCCGTTATAGGAGAACAGGACCTGTCCGAAGAACGGGATATCCTGCAGAGCCTTCGGCAGTATGGGATTGGCGAACGAGCCTTTCAGCGCGTTGGAGATGGAAATGTTGCCGCCGACCTTCAGACGCAGCTGTTCGCCGACAAACTGGCCGACGCCCGTGCCGAAGATGGTGAGCGCAAGACCGGTGACGTTCTGATTCGCGCGCAGAGAGATCGTCAGGAAGCTGAAGATCAGGGAACCGAAGCAGCCCGCCAGGAACGCGCACAGAAGCGCGATCAGCACCGCGACGATGCCGACAGCGCCTTCGCCTGCCAGCTGGTCATACCAGAAGGCGCCGGCCAGACCGAACGCGCCTCCCATGAACATCAGGCCTTCGACGCCCAGGTTCAGATTGCCGCTCTTTTCGGTCAGGATCTCGCCCGACGTGCCGAACAGCAGCGGCGTGCCGTTCAGGACGGCAGCTTTGATGAGTCCCGCTAAATTAAAGTTCATTTACGCCGCCTCCTTTCCCGCCGCCTCTTTGTGGCGCCAGATGATGCGGTAATTGATGAAGAACTCGCAGCCCAGCATGCACAGCAGGATGACCCCGGTGATGATGTCGGAGATCGACGCCGGGATGCCCAGCGCGGTCTGCAGACCCGAGGATCCTCTGGACAGGATCGCCAGCAGCAGCGAGATGACGATCATGGCGAAGGGATTGAGCTGGGACAGCCAGCACACGGTGATGGCCGTGAAGCCCACGCCGCCGGCCACGTCGGAGTACAGCGTCTGGTTGACGCCGGACGCGGTCAGGAAACCCACGAGGCCGCAGATGGCGCCGGAAAGCGCCGCCGTGCGGAGGGTCACCTTCGCGACGTTCATGCCCGCGTAGCGGGCCGTATTTTCGGATTCGCCGAGCACCGCCACTTCGTAGCCGTGCTTCGTGTAATTCATGTAGATGAACATGAAGACGACCAGCAGCAGGATGAGGATCCAGCCGCAGTGGACGCCCAGCACCTTGGGCAGCACCGCTTTCTGATCGAACATGGGGATGATCTGCGAGCCGGGTTTGCCTTCCCAGGGACCGCCCTGCAGCCACGCGACGATGCCGATGGCGATGTAGTTCATCATGAGGGTGAACAGCGTTTCGTTCGTGCCCCAGCGCGCTTTGAACGCCGCGGGGATCGCGGCCCAGAACGCGCCGAAGATCATGCCGGCCAGCGCCATGACGATCAGCAGCACGGCGGAGGGCAGCTTATTGTACCAGAACAGGGCGAAATACGAGGCCGCCATGGCGCCCATGGTGATCTGCCCTTCCGCGCCGATGTTCCAGTAGCGCATGCGGAAGCACGGCGCCAGAGCCAGGCCGACGCCCAGCAGGGGCACGGCATTTTTGACGACCTGGCGGATACCGGACTTCTTGCCCAGGGAGGAAGCGAGCATCGTGCCGTAGGCCTTGATGGGGTCTGCGCCAGCGATAGCGAAAATGATCATGCCGATGAGGATGGCGACGCCGAACGCGGCCAGGCGGATCAGCCAGACTTTGCCTTTGCCCATATCCTCCCGCTTCGCCAGACGGATCAGAGGAGTTTTGTCTTTCATGCGTTTGCCTCCTTTCCGCCGCCGACCTGGGTCATGAGCAGGCCGACTTCTTCTTTCGTGGCCTTTCTCGCGTCCACGATGCCGGAGACCTTGCCGCCGCACAGCACCAGGATGCGGTCGCACAGCGCCAGCAGGACGTCCAGGTCTTCGCCGACGAAGATGACGGCGACGCCCTTGGCCTTCTGGCCTTCCATCAGATTATAGATGATGTATGAAGTGTTGATGTCCAGACCGCGGACCGCGTAGGCGCTCATCAGGACGGACGGGGAGCTTGCGATCTCCCGGCCGACCAGCACCTTCTGCACGTTGCCGCCGGACAGTTTGCGCACCGGATAATCGATGCTGGGCGTGACCACTTCCAGGAATTCGTACACCTGTTCGGCCACTTTTTCCGGTTCCTTGCGGTTGACGAACATGCCCTTGCCCTTGTTCCAGGTGCGCAGCATCATGTTCTCCGTCATGCCCATGCCGCCGACCAGGCCCATGCCCAGGCGGTCTTCGGGAACGAACGCCAGCGCGACGCCTGCGTCCTTGATCTCCATGGGCGTCTTGCCCACCAGTTCCGCCGGCGCTTTGCCTTCCGGCGTGTAGATGATGGAACCGGACGATATATGTCTGAGGCCCGCGATGGCTTCGAGCAGTTCCTTCTGGCCGGAACCGGCGATGCCGGCGATGCCGAGGATCTCTCCGCCATACGCGATAAAACCTACGTCTTCGAGTTTAGGGACCCCTTCGCTGTCGCGGCACGTAAGACCTGCGACGGTCAGACGGGGCTTGGGATCGACCGGATCCGTCCGGTCGATGTTCAGTGTAATGGCGCGGCCGACCATCATTTCGGTCAGCTGCTGGGGGTTGGTCTCGGAAGTGCGCACCGTACTGATGTGCTGTCCTTTGCGCAATACGGCCACGACGTCGGAGACCGCCATGACTTCGTTGAGTTTGTGCGTGATCAGGATGATGGCCTTGCCGTCCTCCTTCATCGCCTTCAGGATGCGGAACAGCTTTTCCGTCTCCTGGGGCGTCAGCACGGCCGTGGGTTCGTCCAGGATCAGGATGTTGGCGCCGCGGTACAGCACCTTGATGATCTCGACCGTCTGCTTTTCCGAGACGGACATGTTGTAGATCTTCTTGTCCGGATCGATGTCGAAGCCGTACTTTTCGGAGATCGCCCGTACGCCGTCGGCGACCTTCTTCAGGTCGTACTTGCCGTCTTCGATGCCCAAGGCTACGTTCTGCGCGGCCGTGAACACGTCGATCAGCTTGAAGTGCTGGTGGATCATGCCGATGCCGTTCGCGTAGGCGTCCTTGGGGTCGCGGATGGAGACCTCCTTGCCGTCTACGAAGATCTGTCCTTCGTCGGGATAGTAGATGCCGGCCAGCATGTTCATGAGCGTCGTCTTGCCGGAGCCGTTTTCGCCCAGCAGAGACATGATAACGCCGTTGTCCACGTAAAGATCGACTTTATCGTTGGCAACGACGCTACCGAAACGCTTCGTGATGTTTTTCAGTTCTACTGCGTGTGTCATGTTTCTCCGAGAAAAGCCGAAAGAGGGCGGCTGAAAAACCGCTCTCTTTCGGTCTGCTATTCACGTAAGAGGTATTAATATGCTTCGTTCAGCAGCTCGATGCCGTCGATGCGCAGATCGAAAGCGGGAGCCGACTTGAAGTAGGATTCGTGATAATATCCGTCGAAAATGGCGTCATATCCCTCGTCGCCTACGAAGTCGCCGGTCATGTCGACCAGAGCGGAAGTAGCTTCCTGTCCGCCTACGGTGAACTTGGAAGTATCGAAGACGTGCAGTTCGCCCGCTTCGATGGCAGCCTTGGCAGCCTGGACCGTTTCTTCCGTTCCGGGAGCCGCGATGGCTTCGTTCAGTTCGCACAGCGCGACGTCGCCGTCCTTCAGGCCGTGACCCGTGTAGTCCGGATCGACGGTGCCGCCGTTGACGGCAGTCTCGATGACGTAGACGAAGTAGTTCGTCCAGTCGATGCGGGAAGAGCTCAGGGATGCGTCGGGAGCCACGTCGATCATGGAGATGTTGTAGCCCACGTGATAGACGCCGTTGCTCTGCGCGGTAGTCGCGGGAGTCGTGGAGTCGGAGTGCTGGGAGATCAGCACGCAGCCCTTGTCGATCAGATCCTGCGCGGTGTTGGCTTCCATGGTCGGGTCACCCCAGGAACCGATGAATTCGACCTTCATGGTAGCGGAGGGGCAAACGCTCCTGGCGCCGAGATAGAAGCTGGTGTAGCCGGAAATAACTTCCGCGAAGGTGTAAGCGCCGACGTAGCCGATGACGGCTTCTTCGGGAGCGATCTCACCCTCGTCGATCATCTGCTGCAGCTTGCAGCCGGCGATGACGCCTTCGAGATAACGGCCTTCGAAGATGTTGGGGAACGCGTTGACGGTGTTGTCCAGGGAGTCTCTCATGGAGCCTTCGTTGGTCAGACCGGCAAAGACGGTGTCGGGATAGTCGCCCGCTACGGTGAGCATGGCGTCTTCCTGGCCATAGGAGTTGCAGAACACGGCAACGCAGCCCGCGTCAGCCAGTTCTTCGCAGTCGACGGCGACCGGGTCGCCGGCGGGATGATTGTAGGTGTAGACCCATTCGATGTCGATGCCCTTGGCAGCCAGCTGTTCCTTGGCGGCGTCGGCAGCCATGTAGAAGTTTCTGTCGTAAGCGGCGTTGTCGTCGCCGATGCAGACCATGCCTACCTTGTAGACAGTGCCTTCTTCTGCGGGTTCGGTCTCGCCTTCGCCGCTGGGTTCGGCAGGAGCGGGTTCGTTGGAGCTCGTGCAGGCAGCAAGCGCGAAGACCATGGCCAGTACGAGCAGGATGGAAATGAACTTCTTCTTCATTCTGATACCTCTTTTTTACTATCCGGGGTGAATAAAAATACGTGCTGTAAAAACACATTTTTATTATACGGCACCGCCCTGAAAAGTAAAAGAAAAAACCGATGGATTATTACGTTTTCATCGGAAAATAAAATGAACGTTCAAGAATTTCCGAACGTTCATTTTCATACTGCTTTAGTATATTCAGTTTACAGCGCCAGCATGTCGGGATTGATCTCCACGGTCTGCCTGCCGTCCTCCTGATCGTTCAGGATGAGCAGCGGTACGTAGTCGGGGATCTTCTTGTTTTCCCTGCCGCCGGCCACGATCACGACGCCCGTGCCCACGGGCTGCGCGTCGAATTCCTTCAGCATGTTGAGGATGCCGAGGATGCTTCCGCCGCCCCGCATAAAGTCGTCGATGATCAGCACGCGGCTTCCGTGGGGAATGCCCTTCTTGGAGATGCTCATCTGCTGCAGCCGGTCCGCGGACCCGGAGAAATAGTTGATGTTGATGGAGGATCCTTCCGACACTTTGCTCTCGTGCCGGATGACCGCCAGAGGGATATTGAGCATCTGCGCGGTGAACAGCGCCACGCCTATGCCCTTCGTTTCCACGGTCACGACCAGGTCCGCTTCGGCGCTGGCGAACTTCTTGGCGAACACCATGGCAGCGCCGCGCACGATCTTCGGATTGAACATGATATCCGACGTATAGACGAACCCGCTGCCCAGCATGCGGGACGGATCCTCGAAGGCTTTGCGCAGTTCTTCCAGCGCGTGCGCCGCAGCCCGCCGCGAAATATAGGGCACGTAGCGGACGCCGCCCTTCGCGCCGGACGTCGTTTCCAGATAACCCAGCCCCGCCGCGTCGATGGCTTCGCGCACGAGTTTGATGTCGTCGCTGACGCTGGATTTCGCGCAGCCGAACTGCTCGGCGAACGAGCCGAGCGAAAAGTCCTTGTTCGGGTTCTCCGTCAGGATATGGGTGATGATGCAGATCCTCTGGGTCTTCTTCATGCTTACTCCGTGTAATGGAATTCGATCTTGCCGTCCTTCATCTTCGTGATGTGTGCCAGCGAAACGACCCGCAGCCCTTTCGCTTCCAACAGCGCGCGTCCGCCCTGGAATTCCTTTTCGATCGCAACGCCGACACCGACGCACTCTGCGCCGGCCTGGCCGATCAAGTCGAGCAGGCCAAGAGACGCTGCACCGGACGCCAGAAAGTCGTCGATGATCAGCACCTTGTCGCCTTCGCTCAGGTATTTCTTCGGCACGCGGATGATGTTGACGTTTTCCTTCGTAAAGGAACGTACCTCCGCGGAATAGTCCTCGTCGACGTTGGTATTCGGCTTATACTTTTTCGCAAACAGCAGGGGCAGATCGCCCAGATGCCTTGCTACAGCATACGCCAGAGGCAGTCCGGACGTTTCCACCGTCAGGACTTTTGTCGCGCCGCTGTACTTGAAAATGCGGGCAAACTCGCGCCCCATCTCGTCCGTCAGTTCCACGTCGATCTGAAAATTGATGAAGGAATCCACCTTCAGGATGCGGTCTTCGATCAGCAGGCCGTCTTTTAAAATGCGCTCTTCCAGGATTTTCATTTGAGATCAAATATTTTTCTTGAATAGGAATAACCGATAAATAAAGCGATGGATTTTTTGTCGATGGCAAGGCCAGCGGCAAAAAAGACGAGCTTTACCAGCCGCCGCCACCGCCGCCGCCTCCTCCGCCGCCGGAGAAGCCGCCTCCGCCGGAGCTGAACGAGCCGCCGCCGGAGAAATCGCTGCTGGACGTCGTGTGGACCACGCTTTCGGAAAGCGCGGAGCGCACGCCGGTATCCATGGTGCGGCAGAATACGGACGGCGTCGTCATGTAATACGCCGGTCCGTCGTACCAGTCGGGCACCTTCGGCGCCAGCCGTTCGAAATTCTTCGCCCATTTGTCCGTCAGGCCGAAGACGTAGGCATAGGGCAGAATGAAATAGAAATAATCCGGGTCCTTTTCCACCAGTTCGTTGATGCGGTCCACTTCGGCGAGGTCGATGAAATTCCGGAACCCCTTGATGCGCCCCAGCATTTGCGTACGGAACGCCGTCGGACGGCTCATGAACAGCGTGCAGACGATCACGATCAGACCGCCCGCGATGAACTCGCCGATCAAGATCTTCAGCTCTTTGCTGTCGATGTGCAGGAACAGGATCGTCAGGACGAGGACCGCAAGCATCAGAAACCACGTGAGGCAGCCGACCGCCATATTGCCGTAGCCCTCCTGCAGTTTGCGCTTCGTCTTGGGACCGTAGCGCGTCTGAAGGCTCTTCTTCGCAGCCTCATAACTGTCCGCGAACGACGTCGATTTGGAGAGCGCGTCCATATCCGCCCACTTGCCCGCATCGAACAGCGCGTTGAAGAACGTGCGCTGGTACGCAGGCGCTCCTTCGGGCAGATCTTTGAGCTTTTCCAGGGTCACGGTGACTTTGTCGCGCTTCAGGAAACGGGTCTCGGTCTCCTGCGCGTGGATCTTCAGGTACCCCCTTGCCGCGAACCACATCACCAGGGACGTCATGTCCTTGTCGTCGATATTCGTGTCGTAAATGTACCCGACTTCCGCGGGGGACAGATCGTCCGGCGGATAGAATTCCACGGTCTTGACCACTTTCGGGTCCCTGCCCTTCGCCAGGAACAGGCCGACGCCGAAGGCTGTCAGAAGTCCCATCAGGCCCTGCGCGATGCGCCAGTACAGCGTCTGACTCTTGACGCCGGTCCAATAGCCTTCCGGCAGCACGATGCGGACGGTGACTCCCTCAGAGCCTTCCAGTCCGTCCACGTGGCCAGCCAGCGTATACTTCTCATCCAGATCCCAGCTGGCCCGGGTCGTATCGCCCGTGCCGACAGGGCCGGTGATGACGTCCACGGAAGATTCGTCGAACGCCTTGGGCATGTTGACGGTAAAACCGGCGAAATCGATATCCGTTTCCCAATAGGCGGGGATGACGTTCCAGTAGAACTGGTCCAGGTAATCGATACCGTCTTTATACATGACGATATCATATTCCAGCTTGTATTTGTGCGCGCCGCGGATCAGTTTATCCGCGGACCCGATCCGGACCATCAGGTTGCCGGAGACGGATTCCATGGAGATCTCTTCGTCCTCGCATTCGACGTTCTTAATGGAGTACACCAGTTCTTTCGACTCCAGTTCGCCGTCGTGCATGAAATACGCGCGGACGTCGTCTTCCGGAATATAGCGGTAGATGCCGTGCGCGTCGGACGTGAACGTGACGTAGATCTCTTCTGTCACGTGCATGGAGGAGTTTTCCTGCACGTCCACCGTCGTGAAAAAGCCGTCCGTCGTAAAGTTGACGGCGAACACGGGCACTGCGGACGCCAGGAATACGGCCATGCACAAAAGGCACGCGAAAACGTGCCTTCTATGTGTTCGTTTCATGTTGTTATCCTTTAGAACTGAACGTTGACGTTCTCTCTCTGCGCTGCGTCGGGGATCTCGAACAGAGTCTGCTTGACGAAGCCGAACATGCCTGCGAACAGCGCGCCGGGCATCTTCTCGATCTTCGTGTTGAACTCTCTGACGACCGCGTTGTAGTACTTGCGGGAGTTGGCGATGTTATCCTCCTGCGTGCGCAGCTCCTGCTGCAGCTGCAGGAAGTTCTGGTTCGCCTTCAGGTCGGGATAGTTCTCTGCGATAGCAAGCAGCCTGGACAGCGCGGACTGGAAGCCCTGTTCCGCCTCGACGCGCTGCTGCGTCGTCTGAGACGCCATGGCCTTCGTGCGCGCCTCGGTGAGTTCGACCAGCGTCTTTTCCTCGTGTTCCGCGTAGCCCTTGACCGTGTTCACCAGGTTGGGGATGAGGTCGTATCTCTGCTTGAGATAGACGTCCATCGTGGAG
>JAEEGI010019987.1_pt1 | contig 13458 bp, 9 predicted proteins | sample 8958751 | NCBI WGS metagenome assembly JAEEGI01 (sample SAMN16246545, study PRJNA631951) | gut metagenome | biome: gut microbiome; feature: rumen; material: KS-attached | host: Bos | place: Iran: Karaj | collected 2018-10
CATATTCAAAATCGTTAAATACTGCCTTACCACCCGGCTGCTTGGTAGCAAAATTAAAGAGACCAAATCTGCATCCTGTAAAATGATCAAGGCCGAAATGAAGCTTATGACTTACCCCTGTATCAATCATTCCGTCGCCAGCATCATAATAAAAATATGCAGTATCCTTACCACCGGTAAAATCAGCACAAATCTTTAGCTTAACGACGTCTGTATTTATTATACGCGAAAATACGACATTACCGGGCATATAATCAATTCTTTTATCAAATCTGTCAACTTCCTCTTTCTTCCTGACCATAACGACAAGCTCTTTCTGGAAGGACTGATTCCTGACACCCACAAGGCCATAGCATCCCTGCATAGCGCAGATTCCTGCTACATCTCCATCTTTAATACCACTTACATCAATAGTTACTGTAGCACTGCATTTTGGCATCATCATGCGCTGTGTGAGCATATTCCTTGCATGGACAAGGTTTGTGGCAATCTTGGTATTTTTGATCTCAAGACCGCCTTCATGTTTGATCTTCCAGCCTGAATCACAAGGAAGATGATTCCACTGCCACTGCATTTTAAGATCCGGATGAGAGGTCATGGTTACATCGTATTTAAAATCGTCCGAAGTGTATAGTTTATCATATTTATGGTCTTTAGCCAAATTCTGCTTTTCAAGGAACTTTTTGATGTTCTTCTCAGAAGGTATCTTGAGATCATCACTTACATATGGGAAGCCGTCCTTAAAAGAAAGAGGAACTATCACAGGTACTCTTCCTACAGCTCCGCAGTCCTGGAACAGATATGCAACCCATTTTCCGTCAGGAGTATCTACGATTCCGCCCTGCGCTACGCCTCTTCCGGGATTGCCGATATCATCGATCACAAGGTCTCTTCTTTCGAATTCGCCGTTTAGATCACTTGCTCTGTATACGACCTGTGTTCTCATTCCAGCGCTCTTGGGCCAATGTATCAGGAAGATATAGTAATAACCGTCAATCTTATAGATATGAGAGCCTTCATATCTAAGGTATACATCATCTGTATCACTTATTATGATCTTGGAAAGGCCGCCTTCTTTAATTGCAGAAAGGTCAGGCTCAAGCTCTGTGATCCAGATATCTCCATTGCCATATGTAACATAAACTCTTCCATCGTCATCAAAAAGAAGTGATAAATCATGGAAGAAACCGTCCATATAGTGTTTCTCCCACTTGCCCTTTTCAATATCGTCTGTGGTAAAAAAGTAAGTCTTTTTGATATCAACAGATGAAAAAGCTATATAATATATTCCGTTATGGAATCTGAGGGTCGGAGCCCACATTCCATGTCCGTATATGCTTTCTTCTCTCTCGAGGTTCTCAGCAGAGCTATCCTCCAGTTTGTCAAAAACATAATTAACTATCTCCCAGTTCACAAGATCATAAGATCTTAAAATAGCGCATCCCGGGAAAAAATACATAGTTGTGCTCACCATATAATAAGCATTACCAACTCTTATAACATCCGGATCCGGATAATCAGTTTTCATAATAGGATTCAAACTCTGCATCGGTCTATTCCTCGTAATAATTTTCTATATTTTTCTCAAGATTCGTAATCTTCTATTATTGCATAATAAGCATCTTTTTTCTTAAGATCCTTATCAAAAAGGAGCGGATCTTCGCCGCTTCTCCAGGTATGTGCATCGTCGATGCCCCATACTGTGATGCTGGTTACGTTATAGCCTTGATTCTTAAGTTCAAGCATTCCTTCAAAATATGCCTTATACAAATCTGCCTGCTTCTGAAATTCAGCATTAGTACTTGACTTAACGCCTATATCAAGCTCTGTTCCCTGAACTTCATATCCAGCATCAAGAAAGGACTTGGCTGTTTCAAGGAACTTATCAATATCATCACTGGTTGAAAGATGTGACTGCATTCCGATTCCGTCTATCCAGCCATTTGCTTTGACTTCAGCGAGGTTCTCAAGGATAAGATCACCCTTCCACATACATGAATAGTCATTGTAGAAAAGAGAATAATCATCAGATGCATATTTACTTGCATATTCAAATGCTCTTACGTAATAATCAGGACCCACAACCTCATACCAGAGATTGTTCTTCTGTCTGATTCCGTTCTCATCTCCGTCGCCTACGTCAAAGGCTTCATTAACAACATCTACTGCATAGATAAGACCAGGATGCTCTTTGTCAAAATATGTAAGAACTGACTTTATATAGCTCTCCATTCGCCTTAGCATAGTCTGCCTGTCAACAAGATCGCCGTCATCTGTGTAATCTTCTGTGAAGAACCATCTTGGAGTCTGATTGTGCCATACAAGCGTATGAAATCTCATCTGGATACCGTTTTCTTCGCAGTAATTGATACTAGGCTGACAGTTATCAAAATGAACAGCCGGCTCATAATATGAATCCGGAAGACCACTTGCAGATGCTTCTTTGTCTAGAAGCGATTCAGGCTTCATCTCATTTTCACAAGTGATACTGTTAAAGTTATCCTTAACTGCAGTATCAAAATCAGTCATACTATTAAATACATTATTAGGAAGAGCAACGCCTAGCTTAAATGAATCTTTGTACACATCAAGCATTGTGGTTCCGGCAAGTTCAGAAGCAGCTGCCTTAGCACTTCTGTCCTGAGCAAGGTTCATCTCTTCATCAGAATAAGCTATTGCAAGGATTGTGAACTTCTTGTCTTCACTTCCCTCTGCCATCTTGATCTCAAGCTTGTGAGAGGATACTTTAGATTCATCAAATACAATCTCTACATTGTTATTGTTCCAGCCATCAGCTCTATTAGCATCGATAGTAAGCATTAGCTCGCCATCTACATATACTTCTGCTTCTCCATATTCTGAGTTATTAGCTGCTTTGTAGTCAAGAAGTATGTTCTTGCAATTGGCTTCCAAAACAAAAGGCTCGTTACCGCTGACGTCTCGTGACCAGTTATCAGGGAATGTTACTTCGTCGCTCCTGACACTCTGATGAACCTCAGTATCCGTAAGAGTAAAACTTCCGGTACTAACCTTGGCTCCATTTGAGTCCTTACTTGTAACCAGCTTCATGTTAAGGAAATCCGGTGAATAATAGTAAGTCTCAGGAACAGGAGCAATCTTATCAGTTGCTGTTTTGGTCTTGATCTTAGAGTCTATCTCATTTATGAGATTCATCATTGTATCAGCCATGATCTTGTGACCAAGAGCTGTTGGATGATACTCATCACTAAAGTAAAGGCTGTCTGAAAGATCTCCTGACTCAAATGCTGCAGCTGTACCGTCTTTTACACTTACCATTGGAAGTCCGTACAGATTACCTACAGGAATGTAAAGATCTTCAAGATTCCACTTGGACTTAAAGACTGCGAACATCAGCATTACTGCCGTCTCATCGTCTTCTTCCAGTATCTGCCTCACGAGACTTTCATAGGCTCTTCCTTCGGTAGGCTCTTCATAATCGTTAACTGCAAACTCTACAACTACAAGATCAGGAGTTTCGCTGCAAAGCGATGTAACGTCTTTGTCATAGCGCATGATACCAAGCGCAGAAGGTGTACCGCCAACACCGGCATTTACATATTCAATCTCTGCATCAGGATACTGCTCCTCTAGCATTGTAATGAACTGATCGCAATAAGACTTTGTAGTATCCTTAACTCCGCCGCCCTCTGTAATTGACCCGCCGATCATAGCGATGGTGACTTTTTCACCATTTCGAAGCTTATTAACAAAATTCTCTAATCTTCCGTTTGTACCGGTTGAGAGAAGTCCGGACTTTATAGCTTCCTTGTACCACTCCTTTTCATATATTGAAGTGTTGTCAGCTGACTGTGTAGAAGCTGCAGCGCTTGAGTCTGATGCGTTTACAGAAGAATCCGCTGATGCTTCAAGCGCTGCCTGCTGCGTGCTTTCTCCCTGAGCTAAGGATCCTTGACCGCCACTGTTTGCGGCGGTGCAGCCTGCCAAACATACCATGTTTAAAGCAAGTAATAACCCAACTATTCTTTTTTTCATTGTAGTAACCTCTAGTCAATACTTTATAGTTTTATACCCGTTTTTATAAATAAATCAAAAGACCAATCGCAGAAGACTTATCTTACAATTCCAAATCCAAGAATCGTAAAGCTCTTTTCTTCGCTTCCCTTAGCCATCTTAACTTCTACTCTTCTCTTTTTGCACTCTGTATCATTAAGGATTATCAGAGGATTGCAGTGCACCCAGCCGTTATCCAAAGGATTGATGCTTCTAACGTATTCCCCATCAACGTATACATCAGCTACTCCTTCAAGAGGGCTTCCTGAATCCTTGTTTATGATAACAAGGCGCTTTGCTTCAACTTCCATTGTGAATGGCTTTGAAAATGAACCGTGCTTTTTGGCATCAAATCTCCAGTTATTTGGAAACTGCTTAGTACCCTTAATATCCATGTTCATCTCAACAGCCTGAAGCTCTGTATCTGTGCTGTCAAAATCACCTTCGTCGATTACTGCTTCTACAGGCTTATCTTTTTTGTCAAAAAGAACAACTGTTTCAAAGTCAGTACCGATAGGTGATACCACCTTGTCAAAATCTGTATCTGCTTCGCTCTTATTATCGAGCATGTCTTTCATTACCTGCTCAAGGCACATAGCCATTACGCTGTGGCCTGTGTTAGTCGGATGAAATACATCGTAGAAATACTGTGCCTTAGTAATAAGTCTTCCTGTATCCTTGGTCTTATAGAACTGGTCTGTAACACAGGCTTTAAGACTTACCATCGGAAGATCGTAGGCTTTACCTACAGGGCTGAGTCTATCCTCAAGATTGTAATCATTAGCAAAAACTGAGAAAAGGATTATAACTGCAGGCTGACTCTTGCCATTCCAGATCTTTCTGACAAGACTTTCAAAGCAGACACCCTTGGTCTCATCGCCTTCATCATTAACAGCGAATTCAACGATAACTACATCCGGTTCAACCTCGCCGTCTCTTCTTACATCTCTGTCATAGCGGAGCATTCCAAGCTCTGAAGGAGTTCCGCCTACACCAGCCTTTACATAATGGATGTTTTCATCCATTCCTGTGAGCTTTTTGAAAGCTTCGTATGTCTTATATGCATAACACTCTGTGTTGATCGGAACAGCACCGGCGCCCTGTGTTATGGAACCGCCGATAAATGCGATCGTTGTATCTTCTCCGCGTCTTGCCTTTTCTACAGCCTTGTTGAATCTGTAGGAGTTACCAACCTGAAGGACACTGTCCCTTACATGTGCTGCAAACTCTGCGCTTTCAAGATCTACTGGTGCGTCCTCTTCCTGAACAGGTGCATCAAATCCGTCATTAAGATAAAGCTTAACTGTCACATTGGCAGTAAAGTCATTAGCGCCATATTCAAAGCGGCACTGACCAACTTCCTTATCTTCATCAGTAAGTTCTATAGCAGAAAGATCAAGAAGGTGCTCTGCTCCGTTACAAGCTACAGGCATCTCAAGAAGTGTTCCGCCGCCAAGGAGGTCATTCTTGCCATAGAACTGGAATACGAACTTACACTCTGTATCCTTGTCACAGCCATCAACTATTACTCCGATACTGTGAACGAGCTTCTTAAAGCCCTGAGCTGTTTTCAGCATATCTATAAGATTTTCATCAGAAAGATTACCAACGAACTTACTTGCTTCTATAAGTCTTCCGCCATCGAGATAGATGGGAGTGATTCCCTTTCCATCAGGTGTTGGGAATGCAAATACATTCTTATCCTTCATCAGAAAGTAAAACTGTCTCTTTTTCTCCGGATCTCTTGGAGCAACCGGTCCACGCATTTTAAATTCCTCTTTTCCAAATGGCATATTGCAGGATACGATATGCCACTTTTGACTTTACTTTTTAAATATTCTCTATATTTAATTCAAACACTATATTCTAGCAAAATCCTGATATACGATTTTTATATCGAATTATTTAGTTAATCAGATCAAAACTCAATGCTGACATGTGCAGCAGCTGTTCCTGTAAGCTCAGCGCTTCTATTATCAGGTCCTGCAAATCCTACATATATATCAGCCTTGGAGCCTTCGAAGACTCTCTCGCCTTCTTCGTTTACAACCATAAGTGACTTCTTAGGTACTGTGAATGTCACTGTCTTGGTCTCGCCTTTTTTAAGTTCAACTCTTTCGAAGTCTACAAGGTGAGCATTAGGAACTTCAAGTGCTGAGTCAGCAACCTTAAGATAGAGCTGAAGTACATCACTTACATCTGCATCTCCTGTGTTGGATACAGTAACTTCTACCTGTGCATCTCCATCTGCGAAGTCCTTAACAACCTTAAGATCTTTAGCACTAGTCTTGGAATAAGTAAGACCATATCCAAACGGGAAGAGAACCTTGTTGTCATCTTCGATGAATCTGTAGGTTCTGCCCTTCATGCTGTAATCTGTGAACTCAGGAAGATCCTCAAGGCTGTTATAAATAGTAACAGGGAGCTTACCTGAAGGTGATACCTTACCAAAGAGGATATCAGCGATGCTCTTACCGCCCTGTCCGCCCGGATACCATGTCTGAAGGACTGCAGCGCAGTGCTCGTTGGCAAATCTAAGATCCATAGCACTTCCTGTCATAACAAGAAGGATGATAGGCTTACCTGTCTTAACAAGTGCATCGAAGAGAACTTCTTGGCTTTCAGGGAATTCAAGAGTGTTCTTGTCTCCTGAAGCATAGGAGTTACCTGTATCTCCCTCTTCTCCTTCAAGTGTCTCATCAAGTCCAAGGCACAGAACTGTAAGATCTGTATTCTCAGCTGCGATAACAGCTTCTGTAACTCTGTCAAAAGGCTTAGCAAGGTTCTCTTCCTTGTCCATGAAGAGGTGAGCACCCTTAGCGTAATGTACGCTTATGTCATCTCCTGCTTCGTCCATGATTCCTTCAAGTACAGTCACATGTCTTCCGGGTGTTCCGTGATAGTTACCTATAAGAGCAGCTCTGGAATCAGCATTAGGTCCTATTACAGCGATACTTCCGATCTTCTTTTTATCAAGAGGAAGGATGCCGTCATTCTTAAGAAGGACAACGCTTTCAAGAGCAGCCTTGTCAGCAAGCTGTCTGTGCTCCTTGGTATCGATATCCTTAAATCCAAGGCTATCCCATTCATTCTCCTCAAACATTCCAAGCATGAAACGTGTTGTGAAAAGTCTGATAGCAGACTCTCTTACAGTCTTCTCATCAATAAGTCCTTTTCTCTTAGCAGAGAGGATCTTCTGATATGTGCAGCCGCAGTTAACATCACATCCTGCTTCAAGAGCAAGCTTGACACTTCTTTCAGGAGTAGCTGTAACCTTGTGATTCTCATGGAAGTCTCTGATAGCCCAGCAGTCAGATACGAAGTGGCCCTTGAATCCCCACTTGCCACGAAGGACTTCTTTCATAAGATAGTTGTGTCCGCAGCATGGCTCGCCGTTAGTTCTGTTATAAGCGCCCATAACTGACTCAACTTCGCCTTCCTTAACACATGCTTCGAATGCAGGAAGATATGTCTCGTACATCTCCTTAAGGCTTACTCTTGCATCAAATGAATGACGCAGAGCTTCAGGTCCTGAATGTACAGCAAAGTGCTTAGCACAGGCTGCAGCAAGCATAGTCTTCTTCTTGCCCTGAATACCCTTGATAAAAGGAATTGCCATCTTGGAGATGTGTACCGGATCTTCGCCGTATGTCTCCTGTCCTCTTCCCCAACGAGGATCTCTGAAGAGGTTGACATTGGGTGACCAGATTGTAAGTCCCTTGTAGATATCTCTGTCGCCTCTCTTGGAAGATTCATTATATCTGGCTCTTGCTTCTGTACCGATGCAGTTACCGATCTCTTCCATGAGCTCCTTATCGAAAGTAGCTCCAAGTCCTATAGACTGAGGAAATACAGTAGCGGTTCCACTGCGGGCAAGTCCGTGAAGTCCTTCATTCCACCAGTTGTATTCCGGAACTCCGAGTCTTTCAATCGCCGGAGAATCGTAACGCAGCTGTGATGCCACTTCTTCAAAGGTCATCTTTTTTACAAGCTCTTCAGCTTTTTTTCTTGCTTCTTCTCTGTTCATTGGTTAAAGTACCTTTCATCTTATTAACAGCTATAAATAGCTTCTGAAAATTCATGTATATAGGGTTGCCCTAGTCTTAGCCGATTCCTGGGAATGATAGTTTGTATAGATTTTTTGAATCTCTCGAGTGTTATAATTCAAGGCTTAATATCTGGCATGTTATATTCTGGAATCCAAACTCGCTTCGCTCAAACATGTGGATTCCAAGCAGAATATAACATGCCATCTATCAAGCTCTTGAATTTAATAACACTCTCAAAGATTCAAAAAATCCATACAAACTACCATCCCCAGGAATCCCCAAAGTTTTAGCATTCCCTATATGTATGATTTTCAGTTTGTTATAGCTTTATTCTTAAATTACTATTTATTGCACAGGTTACAACATCTACACCTGTAACATGATATTTAGAATTATATTTAATAATTGCATAGTCTTCTATTCAGATATACACAATTACTTCTCATATATTGCGATATAAAAGCGAAAATAAATTTCCGCGATAAATAACGCAAAAGCGAGCATCATCTATCGTAAAACGACAGATGATGCTCGCTTTTTAGTTATATACAATTTTATATAGCTATTCAATTGGTTTTGCAAATAGCAAAAGTCTGATCATTCCACTCTTCTTTGTTACTCATGTTACTTATTCTCCCTCTAAAACTCTTACTCCGCAGCCAGGTCGCTAAGTACCTTGTAAAGCTCAGGCTGTTCGTCTTTCATACACTTTCAAACTCAAACTTTCTCCTTCTGGATTGTTAGCAGGAATACATCTGATTCGAAAGTTGCACTTCCATCATTTTTGGTATATGACGAACTGTGGTCGTACACCATCCCAAGTTTCTCCATGACTCTTCTGCTTCCTATGTTTTCCTTTGCGCACTCACCCTCAAATGTGCGTGCCCCATAGACTTTTGCTGCATGCATCATTAGTGCATTCATTCCTTCTACGGTATAGCCTTTGCCCCAGTCATCGTATCTGTTGACATAAGATAAAGTCCACACATCTCTGTCCACATCATGGTTAAGAGCGTAGATTCCAACTGCATGTCCATCCTCTTTATCAGACACCAGCATGAGTATATTGATCTTGGAAGTGGGATCTTTCTTGGGTAACCATGCAAGTGGCTCTTCAGGAGACTTACATGCAGAGCCAAGCAAATACTTATAGACGCTCTCATCCATATCCCAGGCAGTCATTACCTTATAGTCTTCAGGCATAAGGCGCCTCATTATCAGTCTTTTAGATTCTACAACTTCTTGATTGTTCATTTCTTTTTTCCTATACAGTAACTACAACCAGATTCTATTTTAATCATAAACAGATTGATCTTCTTCTGAACTGTTTTTTAATTCAAGGTATTCCTCATATTCCCTTAAGTATGGACGCTTGTTTTTTAGTACAGACATATTTCTTTTTAATACATCAAAAACTATGCCGCAGGTATTTGTAATGATTGCTCCAAAAACAGTATCCGGATTGGTACCAAGTTCTTTCGCTTCTTCAACGCCGCGTTCTAGCATGCCATCATAGATTTCCACAGAACGATCTGCTTTTTGAAACATATCTAAAAGCTGTTCCCACATAAATAATTGCCTCACAAACATCGATTTAATTAAACAGTTTATCCAGCTTACAAAGAAGCTTCTCCATTTTCAGAAAGAACCGCCTTTTTATTATAACGTTGTGATTTTCAAAGGCGCAATAGCGATATATTCACATTTTCTTTACATCTTTACCTAATAAGATTAACAAAAAGAGGTAGCCATTACTTAAAAATTCTTATATAATTTCCGTAATTTGCATCATCAAACAGGTGCATATAAGAGGTGAGAGATAAATCATGAAAAAAAGCAAAATCGTAATATTCTCATTACTCTGCGCAATATTAGGCCTATCCATTACAGGATGCGGACGTGCAGATGGAAGCGTTGCTTCCAAAGACGAAGTCATCAATTATGTAAAAAAGAATGTTTCTGAAAACTGCAGTTTGGTCAAAGAAAAAGTGTTATCAGAGTCACCAAGAAAAGTTGTCTATACTTTCAAGTCAGATGCCCGAGGCTTTGAGTTCGAAGTTGTTGCCCAGAGGTGGCCTCATGGATGGTTTGATGCCGTATTCTATTACGAACCTATTATTGTAAACCACTATTCTATCGGGCTTCATCACTATTATGATGAAAGGATGTATGAAGTATTCGGAGATCTATTAGAGCCCAAGAACATGTATCTGTACATATCTTCCACCAAAGATATCGAAAAGCTGTCTACGGCTATTGTCAAAGCCAATGAGATCTATGCAGAAGAAAAGGAATATAATACTGATGCTTTTCTCAAAGAAAATCCTTATTGCCGTGGATATGTCCGGGCAAATACTGAAAATAGTTTCGTGAATATAGCTACTATTCCAATCGATGGCACTACATATACTGAAGCCCAAATCAAAGATATACTTTTTAAAGGTGTATCTCAGCATGTAAAAGATGGAGAACTTTCTGGCAACGCTTTCCCCGGAGTAGAATCATATACGCAGTCCTTGCATGTAACAACGCTTGAAAATATGTATATAAATGGCGAGAAAATCGAATCCTATTCTTCGGAAGATGAGAAAAAGCCACTAAATTATTGCTATGCAAAATATGACCAAAACAAGCAAAAATATATGATGAGTATTGATCTGGGTTTTGTTGTTTCAAGAGGATGCAAGAAACCTTATTGTATTCCTTCAGTTGTTGCAGCAGTTGGTGGTGAGTGTTCCATTCCTTCATATAGGTCAGATGAGTACCCTACGTACTTAAAGGGCGAATGGACTATCAATGGTCATAAGTGGGAAGCCAGCATCTATTATGATCGCCCAAATCAGGTTTTAACTTATTCTGATCTGAAAGTCACCAGAGACGGTGAGGAGTTAAACATCGATTATAGATATAACGACGATCATAACGGTTATAGTTTTACCCAAATAACTATTGATGATTTCTGCAGTCTGTTTGATCTGACTTATGAGATCAATGAGGATGAATCAGCTGTTTATTTTACTTCTATACAGTAAGACACACTGCATTAATTCTGCTTATTTATCTTTTTCTAACACACCAGATTACATTTTTGGCAGATCCTTCGCTACTTTCTTTCTGATAGCCGCCATATACATTTACTATCTCATATCCGGTAAGTTCCAATAAATACTCCATTTCCTGGCGGTAGGTCTGTCTCATTTTAAGTGGGCGAACTCGTTCTTCGATAACTGCTCCGTTTTCATCAAGAGTTTCGAACTTCCAGTTACCACTCATGATCTGTGTATATGGATCATATGTAATAGCGTTATATATCTTTTCACGATTTCCTTGCTTATTAGTATACTCAAGTCACAGGGAGTAGTCTGTATACTTCGTATTCATCTGCTCTGCCTGGAAGATAGGATTCGGATCAAATGTATTGAAAGTAAGCATGCCTCCATCCACAAGATTCTCACGGATATTTAAAAGCGCTTCACGTTGAAGCCGCGGTGTAAGAAGATGCATGAAGCCGCTTCTTGCTATGATCGCACATGAATACTTCCTGCCATTTCTAAACTCTGTCATATTAGCAGGGAAGATGTTGAGGTTATATCCCTTAGCTTTGGCCTTATCATTAGCGACTTGGCACATAGCTTCTGAAAGATCCGTTCCATCTGCCATGATCCCGTGATCTGCAAGATATAAAAGGACTGCACCAGTTCCGCATGCTATATCAATAACTCCATCCTTACCACACTCTTTGGTAAAATCAAGATAGAAATCCTTAAATCCGGAGTGATTGTCAACATCTTTATACATCACATCCAAATACAGATCATAGTTTTCTGCCACATCTTTATAGTCATGTAAATCCATAAAAATCCCCTTTTTCAACACTCTTTTCTATACTCATTCAGAAATGCTTCCATGAACGCATGGCGCTCACTGGCTATATCAGCTGCTGCCTCAGTATTCATCAAATCTTTCAGAAGTAAAAGCTTATCATCAAAATGTTTTAATGAATCTTCCAAAGACCTGTCATGCTTTCCGCCATACGCAAATGTTCTTGCTATTCCTATAGCTCCAATTGCATCAAGTCTATCTGCATCCTGTACAATTTTTCCCTCCAGAGTCTCAGGCACCTTGTCCTTATTATGACTAAAGGATACTCCATTTATAATATCCACTATCCATTCTATGGTTTCAACCTGAATATCCTGACCTTCCAAAAAAGTTCTCGCATTCTGATTGTTCTTGGTATTAAAAAGTTTGTGATCATCGACATCATGAAGAATAGCTGCCAAAGAGATCACAAACAAGTCCGCTTCCTGATACTTAGAACTAATAGAAAGGGCATTGTGATAAACCCTTAGAGAATGGTCTGTATCATGTCCGTCCGAATTATTATCGAATACTTTCTGTATATATTTAATTGCATTACTAATAATCGTTTTTTTAGCATCGTCACTCAACATTTACTTCTCCACGAAAAATTACTGATACATGAGTAATCTTGTTGTCCGGATCCGGGTATTCTTTCTCAAAATGCATTCCAATAGATTCTGCAGTCTTATAAGAACCGACATTTGTATATTTGCAATATGAATAGAGTGCAGGATAATCCGTGTTAGCAAAAGCCCAGTCTCGTACAGCAGCAGCTGCTTCCTTAGCATAACCTTTACGCTGATGATCTGCGCGAATGTGATAACCAATCTCAGGGAGCATCTCTCCTTCAATATTCTGAAGTGTCAATCCACAATCGCCAATCATCTCTCTAGTATCTTTTAAACACACAGCCCACAGTCCAAAACCGTTATCATGATATCGGTTCATATTTCTTTCAATCCAATCTCTGACTCTTTTCTCATCAAAAGTATATGGATAATGCTGCATGATGTCCCTATCAGCGAGGACTTTGTATAATGCATCAAAATCATCAATATTCATTTCTCTAAGAAGCAATCTGTCCGTTTCCAATATAATTCTTTGTTCCATTAGTGCGCTCATGCCTTCTATTGTGTATCCTTTCCCCAGCCAGCTCTGTTAAGTCTCTTATGCTTCATTATTCTCACCCTAAAAATCCGTCTGATTTATTTTACTAAAACCATACATTCATTAGAATAGGTAAATCCACACTTAGCGTATAAAGCACGTCCATCTTCTGTAGCATCCAAACTTATTTCTGTTGCGCCTTTATTCCAGGCTTCATCTATAAGCATGGACACCATCTTCATTCCGATTCCCTGCCTGCGATAATCCTTTGCAGTATAAACATTCATCAAATGGGCACGTTTACCCGTTGGGTGTGAAAAGGTTGGCATGAGCGTGATATAACACATAGTTGCACAGCCCGCAACCCTGTCTCCATCTAAAGCAAGGACTGTCGTCTGCTGTCCAT
>JAEEGI010019990.1_pt1 | contig 13457 bp, 8 predicted proteins | sample 8958751 | NCBI WGS metagenome assembly JAEEGI01 (sample SAMN16246545, study PRJNA631951) | gut metagenome | biome: gut microbiome; feature: rumen; material: KS-attached | host: Bos | place: Iran: Karaj | collected 2018-10
GCTCACTGGGCAAGTTCTCCATCGGCCTGAAGAATGTTGACGTGTCGGCCTCTTCCCAGGTCCTGACCGCTTATGCGATGCTTCCCTGGGGCGGCGCAGGCCTTCCCGGCGGCGAGCCCGTCACCCTTTCCATCACCGACGGCATAGGGGACATCTACAGCACCACCTTCACCCTTGCCGCCACTACGCCCCTCAAGCAGGGCCGCGTGAGCGTGTTCAAGTTCACCAAGGGCATCGAGAAGCATCTCTTTGCAGGCGGTGACGGCACCCAGGCGAATCCCTACCTGATCGCTACTGCCCAGCAGCTGGTGAATATGCATGAGGTCATGGAAGATGGCAAGACCATCTATTTCGAGCTTGCCGACGACATCGACATGACCGGCAAGGACTGGACCGCCCTCAATCCTTCCAACGGTTATCTCAAGGCGATGTACTTCGACGGAAAGGGCCACACCATCAGCAAACTGACCGTCGGACACTCGGTCGGTTATCCCAGCTTCGCCGGCGTGCTCAACGGCACCATCTGCAACGTGACCTTCGACAAGGCCAGCATCGATGCAGGCAGCAACAATACCGGCGTCGTGGCGGGTTACATCGGCACCGGCTCCGGAGATTCCATGATAGTCGGACATTGCGAAGGCGTGACCGTGAGCAATTCGACCATCACCGCTGCCGCCACCTCGAACAACAGGAACACCGGCGGAATTGCCGGCGTGCTCGGTTCGGAGGCCTCCACCATCACCAACTGCCACGTGACGGGCAACAATACCTTCACCCAGAACACCGACAAAACCGGATGCAGTATCGGCGGTCTGGTCGGTAACGTGTCCGCTGCCGGCACGATCACCGGTTGCACAGCCAAGGCCGACATCAACAACACCAGCTATTATTGCGGTGGCGTTATCGGCCAGGTCGGTGGTGCTGTCGCGGCGAAGATAAGCGACTGTGCATATCTGGGCGGAACCATCACTGCCACCAGGAACAGTGTCAAGAACTCTCCAGTGGCCGGTTTCGTGGGAAGGATTGCAGGTAACGCAGGTGCCCAGTTCACCAATTGCAGTGTTGACGGAGCGACTATCATCGCGGCTTCCAGCGGCCGTGTCGCCGGTTTCATCGGAGACTCCGGAAGCGTAACTGATGCCGTGACCACTTTCACATCCTGCTCTGTCAAGAATACGACCATCTCCGGCGCCCAGCACTGCGGCGGATTTGCCGGCGTTTTATACACAAAGGCGGAGAAATGCTCTGTAGAATCCACAGCTGTGAATGCCAACGATATCAACAACGGCGGTTTCGTCGGATACCTCCAGAAGGCTGTCGTCACGGATTGCTACGCCAGTGCCACTGTCGATGGCGGCGCATTCGCGAACATCGGCGGCTTCGTTGGTAACTGTCTGGAACTGAACACGGTGACCTGCTGTTATGAGTCCGGCACCATTTCCGGTTCCGCTGCAAGCGTCGGCGCCTTCGTCGGTGGAGCTACGGATGGATATGACAGTGCAAAAGCCACTGTTATTACCAAGTGCATCGCCTGGAACGGCTCGTTGCCTTTCTATGGTGCTGTGAGTTCAAAGGTTGTCGATGAGAGCACGGTCTATGTGGACGTCTCCAAGTACACCGACAACTACATCGGAAACTCCGGCACTATCTCCTCGCAGGCCACGGCCCTTGGATGGGACGTCTCTGTCTGGGATCTCTCCGCTACCGAGCCCAAGCTCAAGTAGTTTTCCATGTCGTTTCATAATAGGCGCCGCTCCTGCAAAGGGACGACGCCTATTATGGCAAAACAGCGCTGAAAGCAGCATATTTGTGCTAAATGAAAAACAAGTGGATCATTTGCCTTGCGGCTCTTGCCGCGATTTCCTGCGCAAAGCCGGAATCTGAAGACGGACCCTCCGGGTCTGTCAGTATCAGCGCAATCCTTTCAGACGCTATCACGAAGGTGGCGTTCACCCCCGGAGAAAAGGACAGGAAGCCATACATGAGCCTTGCCTGGGCGGAAGGAGACATGCTGCGCGTCTATGACCACGAAGACCACAGCCAATTCAGCGATTTCGTGCTGGACGCCTCATGCATAGGCAAGAAGCAAGGCAGTTTCAGCGGCCCGCAGATCACCGCCGCATCCTACGACGTGGCGGTCCTGAACGCCTCGGTCAACTATTCCGTACAGATCCAGCCCAAGGACGGCGATGCCGGAGACCTGAAATACATAGCGTCTGCCGAAAACATCCCCGGCTACTCGACCGTGACCTTTACCGACATCTCCAGCGTGCTGCGCATCCAGGCGAAGCTCCCTTCGTCCGAAGCCGTGGCTTCCGTCGCTTCCGTGGATATCACCGCCAGCGAGCCCATTTTCCACAACGGCGGCAAGTCGCTGACCATCAACCTGTCTGCGAAACTCGACGAAAGTGCGGACTCCATCCTGGACCTCTATGCCTACCTTCCCGCCGGAAGTCAGGCCATACCCGCAGGCACGGCGATGCTGGTGCGTTTCAACGCCCCCGGCACGGCCCACACCGTGTATTCACGCTATTTCTTCCTTCCCGCCGGCTCCTTCGATTCCGGCAAGCTCCACGTAATCAGGCTGGATTGCCGGAATACGGACCGTTATGCCGGTGCCGCCGACAACGGCAGCGCATCCGCCCCATACCTAATCGCCGACAAATACCAGATGCAGGCCATGCCCGGCCTGCTGGCGGCAGGTGAGAAGACGCACTTCAAGATGGTTGCCGACGTGGACATGGAGGACGCCGCCTGGACGCCAGTGGATGCCAGGAGCGCCTATGTCTGCCTTGACGGAGGCGGCAAGACGCTAAGCGGCTTCACCGTGGCTGGCGGCACCGATCCGGCCGGCCTCTTCTCCACCCTGAACGGCCAGGTGAAGGACCTTACAATCGCCCGGGCCAGCGTCACCGCCACCACCGGAGCCTCCGGCATCCTTGCCGGCGACCTCGGCAACGGCGGCAGTGAGGCGGCCGAAGTGGAGAGGGTCACAATCACCGGCTGCCACGTGGGCGGCAGCGGTTTCAACGGCGTGGGCGGCATCCTCGCCGGCAATATCAGGAAGGCCGGCACCTTCGTCAATGACGTGGTCGTGTCCGGCAGCGACGTCACTTCCCAAAACAACTATGTGGGCGGCCTGATCGGATACGTGCGCTTTGCGGCTGATATCCGGAGCTGCCGCGTGTCGGGCTGCGCCGTCAGCGGTAAAGACATTTCCGGCGGGCTGTTCGGCAGTCTCGGCACTGCCTCGCAGGCCCCCGACTGCACCCTGTGTTTCGTGGACAACACCACCGTCTACGGCTCGTACCGCAGGGTCGGCGGCATCGCCGGCTGGCATCAGGCCGGCACCATTTCGGCCTGCGGAGTGGAGCAGGACGTGACCGTCTCTTCTCCCAGCTACGACGTGGGCGGCATTACCGGCATTCAGGATGCCGCAGCCGCGGTGGTGAATTCCTACTCCCGTGCCGATATGTCCGGCTCCGACAACGTGGGTGGCCTTGTGGGCAGGTTGTCCGGCTCCCTGCGTAATTGTTACGCTTCCGGCACGCCTTCAACTTCCGGCAAGGCCGGCGGCCTCGTGGGCGTCGTCAATTCCGGCGCCACCGTGGCCAGGTGCGTGTCTTGGAACCTGGACCTGCCCTTGTGCGGCTCGAACAGCGGCAGCGTGAGCGACTGCTACGCCAAGGCGGCATCTGAGAGCGGCAGCGTCTCTTCCCATGCGCAGGAGGCTCCCCGCAGCTGGCCCTCGGACGTGTGGGATTTCAGCACCCCGTTCCCCGTGATTATCGGCGCCGGCAGCTCCGGGGGAGATGAACCTGCGCAGACCTGCGCCTACCACCTGATTCCGTATCCTGCGTCCCTCACTCCCGGCAGCGGCAGCTTCAGTCTCTACGGGACGGCGGTCCGTTTCGACACTGCCTTCGGGGGTGACGGAGATGATGTTGCCGGCCTGATTGCCTCAAGGCTGGGCACGACGGTGGAAAGCACGTCCGGCAGCGGCGGGGCAGGCGGCATCAATATATTGAAAGACAGCGCTTTGGGCGAGGAGGCCTACAAGCTTGACGTGTCGTCCGACAGGGTGGTCATCCGGGCTTCTGGCCGCACGGGCGTTTTTTACGCCTGGCAGACGCTCAGGCAGCTGATGCCCTCCGCCGTGTATGGCTCCGCCGCCGTTGCGCCCGACTGGACCGTGCCCTGCCTGTCCATCGAAGACGCCCCCAGGTTCGTCTGGCGCGGCCTGCACCTGGACGTGTCCCGCCATTTCTTCCCGGTGGATGAAATCAAGGAGTACCTGGATATCATGGCCATCTACAAGCTCAACCGCTTCCATTGGCATCTCACGGACGACCAGGGGTGGAGGATTGAGATAGAAGGAGACGACGCCCTGACAAGGCTGGGCGCCTACCGTGGCCAGAATCCCATACTGTATCCGGGCTGGAACCGCGACAACGGCTTCTACACCCGGGAGCAGATAACTGAAATAGTGGCCTACGCCCATGAGCGCTGCATAATAGTGGTGCCAGAAGTTGACCTTCCGGGTCATGCGGCCGCGATACTCAATGCACACAACGAGCTTGCCTGCACTACGCACGGCAGCTTCGGGGATTTCGGGGTGTGGACCAAGACGGGCATCAACAGGGACCTGCTTTGCGTGGCAAAGGCCACTACGGGCGAGACCGCAGCCGTGCTCGACAACATAGTCCGGCAGCTTGCCCGGATGTTCCCTGATTCGGAGTATCTCCACTTCGGCGGCGACGAGACCCGCGCAGGAGCAAGTTACACCACGACATGGGACGGCTGTGAAGACTGCAATGCCCTGATTCAGAGCCTGGGACTTCAGACCGACGGAAGCGTCACGAAAAAGATGCGCCTGCAGTACCACTTCACCAAGTACCTGTGCGGACTTGCCGCCAAGTACGGCAAGAAGGTGATAGGATGGCAGGAAGTTTGGACCGACATCCGCAACCACTCCGATTTCAACCCTTCAGACCTTCCCGGCCTCTGCGTGGAATCATGGACGCAGGCCGGCCACGGCCTCAACGCAGTCAAGGCGGGCCTCTGCGGCATCGTGGCTCCCAGCTACTCCCACTACCTGTCCTATGGCCAGGATCCGGCGGGAGATGCCGGCAGCAACGTGCTGATGAATGAATGCTACACACTCACGCTCAACGGCAGCACCGGGCTCACGGCGGAGCAGGAGTCCCGCTTCCTGGGCACCGAGGCCTGCATGTGGACCGAGAGCGTCTCTTCGCTGAGCGAGCTGGAGTTCAGACTCCTTCCGCGCCTTGGCTCCATCAGCGAGGTGGCGTGGACGCCGCAGTCCCGGAAAGACTATGCGCGCCTTAAGGAATCAGTGGTTTCCAAGCACTTCGGCATCTACGATGTCCTGGGCTACAACTACAGGAGCACCGTGGATTTCTAGGAGGCGGCCGAGTGCGAAAGAGAAATGCTTTCGGCTCTTTGGATAGAATAGGATTTTTCGTAATTTTGAAAAATAAAGGACTCCTTATGACGACCAGGCACTTCCTCCTATCCATAATTCTTTCTGCAGCAGCGGCTTTAAGCCTCCCGGCAGCAGATAATTCATACAAGCCCCAATCCCCGGCGGAAGCCGTGCGGATGGACCCGCAGAAGGCCGGGGGCGTCTACTACGTGTATGACAGTTCGGCCCTGCCTGCTCCTGCGGCGCCGCCCGCCGGCTACAAGCCGTTTTATATCAGCCATTTCGGACGGCACGGAGCGCGCTGGTGCTTCAGCGAATACGATTCGCTGTATGTATGGCTCTCCAAAGCGGCAAATGCGGAAGTGCTGACCCCGGCCGGCCGGGAGCTGCTTTCCCGTTACGAACCGTTCTACCGCAAGGCGAGGCTCCACGGAGGCAATCTGACCGGAGTGGGCAAGGAGCAGCATCGCGGCATCGCCGCCCGTATGTACAGGCGTTTCCCGCAAGTGTTCTGCGGTCCGACCCACGTCGAGGCCGTGGCCACTGAAGCTCCCAGGGTGATCATGAGCATGTGGTCCTTCCTGTCGAGCCTTCAGTCGCTGGACAGGAATATCGACATCAGCGCCGACGCCTCAGCGGAGTATGCACCCTGGCTGCAGCCTTCGCTTTCCCTGAATCCATACTACCGCAGGGGCACTTTCCGCCTGGGGGAGAAGGCCGAAGCGGCGCTGGAGGATTATTTGTTCGCGACGGTGCCGTGGAAGGATATAGTCTCCCGTTTCTTTTCCGGCCCGGAGGTGGTGCAGGATGTGCTCAAGACCACCCCGGAAGTCTTTATCCGATTTCTTCACAGCGTGGTTTTTTCCGCACCCTGCATGGATGAAGACCTTGATATCTTCGAGGGAGTGCTGACCGAAGAAGAGTCTTTCCTGATATGGAAAGTACTCGCAGCAAGGCACTTCCTGCAAATGGGCCGCTTCGAAGGCTCGGAGAGCCTTGCCGTCGGATACGCCGGCTGGACGCTGGAGCAGATCATCGAATCCGCCGATGCCGACATGCGTTCCGGGGCCACGCAACTCCGGCTCCGATTTGGCCACGATTCCGGCGTCATGCCCCTTCTTACGCTGCTGGACGTCAACGGTTTTGGCCGCAGCACTTCTTCCCTGGAGGAGGCAGTTTCCATCTTCCCCGACTACAACGTCCCTATGGGCTGCTCCATACAGTTCATTTTCTACCGGAAGCCCGGCAAGGAGACGCTGCTCAAGGTCCTTCTCAACGAGCGTGAAGCCTCCCTTCCCCTGACTCCGGTGGCGGACACATTCTACAGTTGGGAAGACTTCAAGGCGCATTATCTTCCCGTCATCAGCGAAGAAAAAGCCCGGATTTTGGAATAAGTGCCATATGAAAAAGACTCTATTGCTGCTTGTCCTGCTTTGCTGCGCTCTTTCCTCTCGGGCGCAGGTGTGGACCGATGCGGCGTCGCTGCCGCTCTTTGGCAAGGCGGTGGAGGAGACCGCGAGCCGCTACTCGCGCCTTCCCGCAGCGCTTGCCGACGTGTGTCGGCCTCCCGTGTGGCGGCTCGGCCAGAATTCTGCCGGCCTGTACGTGCGCTTCCGCACCGACTCTCCGACGCTCTGGGTGCGCTGGGAATCAGCGACTTCGCACGTGATGAACCATATGAGCCCGACGGGATCCCGGGGGCTTGACCTGTATGTGCTGTCCGATGGCGGGTGGCGTTTCCTGACCGCAGCGAGGCCCGAGCTCAAGAAGGCCGTCTCCGAACGGAAGATCATGTCCGACATGGAGCCTCAGATGCGTGAATATATGCTGTATCTGTCGCTGTACGACGGGGTGTCGGCGCTGGAAATCGGCTCCGAGGAGGGGCATCCTGTCGAGCCCGGGCAAGTGCCTTCTCCGCGTAGCGGCAGGCCCGTGGTGATGTATGGAACAAGCATCACGCAAGGGGGCTGCGTATCCCGTCCCGGAATGCTCTACACCAGCATCCTGAGCCGTGAGCTGGACCGTGAATTCGTGAACCTGGGCTTCAGCGGCAATGCGCTTTTCGACTTGGAAATCGCCCGCCTGATGGCTTCGGTGCCCGATCCGGGGTGCTTTGTGATTGCTGCCGTGGAGAATGCAAAAGTGGCGCAGATAGAGGAGCGGGGGGAGGCTTTCTTCCGTATCCTCCGGGATGCGCATCCGGATGTGCCGGTGGTCTTTGTGCAGGCGGTCCGCTATTCCTATCTGCTGTGTGACCGGAAGGCCGCGGAGGAGATGGGGCAGAGGATGGCCGCCTATAAGAAGTTATACGATTCCCTGCGGAAGTCCGGAGAAAAGAGGGTCTATTTTGCCGACCCGGGAGCGACGGCCTCTTTTGCCGACGCCGAATCGTCCGTGGACGGTTGCCACCTGACGGACCTCGGCGCAATGCGCTTTGCCGGGGCCATGCTTCCGGTGCTGAAACGGGCGCTGTGCAGGTGATTGTAAGCGAGATTATTGTTAAATTTACAGATATGAAAAGAGTTATCTTGATTTGTCTGGCATTGTGGAGCGCGGCGGCGTTTGCTCAGCGCACCGGCGTACGCGAGGAAGTGCTTTCCGACTGGAACAAGGCTTCCGGCCTCGACGGCCTCTATGATTTCACCCCGAAGGCATCCACGCCCGCCCCCAAGGGCTACGAAGCCGTGTATATCAGCCACTACGGGCGTCACGGCTCCCGTTACGCCTACACGGAGTCGGCCTACACGGTGTTCTTCAACCTCCTTTCGGAAGGCCGCAGGCAGGATAACCTGACTCCCTACGGCGAGGCGCTGCTGGAGGGCGTGCAGCCGTTCTGGGACAACGTCCGCTACCGCGTGGGCGACCTCACGCCCATAGGCTGGGAGCAGCAGCAGAGGATAGCTGAAATCATGGTGAAAAGTTTCCCCACCGTGTTCGGGAAGGGGAGCGTGGTGGATGCGTGCTCCTCGTCCAGCGTGCGGTCGATACTGAGCATGTCGTCGTGCTGCGCCGCTCTGTCGCGCCTGTCGCCCCAAAGCTCCGTCTATGAGCACCAGGGCAAGACGGACATCCAGGCCACCCGCCCCAACCAGGGACGCAACATATTCGCCTACAAGGGCCCGGCGCTCGCGTTTCCGTATCCCGAAAGCTCCGAGACCTTTTTCCTGCGGCACCTTCCGGGCTACAAGGACATACTCGCCCGCGTGTTCAAGGATACTGACTCGTGCCTGGGCAGCGTCAACCCCTACGATCTGTTTTTCAACATCTATATGCTCGTGGCCGGCCAGAACAGCCTGCCGAAGGAGCAGCGCCTGGACCTGAGCGGCCTGGTGACCCCGCAGGAATTCGCAACCCTCTGGGAGATTGATAATTACGAACGCTTCAGGGAGTATTTCTCCTACCGCACGCCCTGCAGCTCCATCGTGGACGATATGGTGGAGAAGGCCGATGCGGCGCTCAGGGGCGGGGTGCGCGGAGCCGACCTTCGTTTCGGCCACGACCACGTGCTCATGGCCCTGCTGATGATCATGGACATCGACGACTTCGACCATATTCCGGAGGCGGCCGACGACCTGGTCTATTATTTCCAGACCTTCCGTTCCCCCATGTCCACCAACATCCAGATGGTGTTCTACGCCCCCAGGAAGAACAAGCCGGGCGATGTGCTCGTGAAGTTCCTGCTGAACGGGGAGGAGGTGCGCCTCGGGCGGCTTGAGGCCGTTTCCGGACCGTACTACAGGTGGGCCGACGTGCGGGACTACCTTGCCGGCCGCGTGGACCGCTTCGTGTTCCGTATGGGCAGGCAGGCCTGGAAGGCGACCGATGTGGCTCCGGGCGTGGTGTACAGGGAGTTCCACGGTGCCGATCCCGTGTCCGGCAGCGTGCAGCACGTGTATGTGGCGGACTGGGACATGTCCGTGCCTGGCTGCACCCTGAAGTTCAACTACACGGCGGAGGCCAAACCGACCTCGCAGGTGATGAAGGAGCGCGGCGCGGTGGTGGCCATGAATGCGTGCTACGAGCCCGCTTCCGTGGTGCTCAAGGTGGACGGCGACTACTACTCCGTGGTGCCGAACGGCGCCGTGATGGACTCCGGCGTGCCGCAGTGGAAGAGCGAGGGGGCCATATGCACCGACGGCCGCAGCGTGAGCATATCCTACGACGGCAAGGGCAAGGACCTGGCCGGGATACGGAAGTTCTACTCTTCCTGCACCGCGCCGAACATATTCACCAGCTCGCCTATATTGATTGACGACTATGTCACTGTGGGCGAGAGCTTTGCGGGCTACTACAGCGAGGATGGCCTCAAGGAGTTCAACTATGAGGATTCACGCAGGCACCAGGGCGTGCGCCATCCCCGCACCGCCGTAGCGCTGACCGCCGACAACCATCTGCTGATGGTCGTGGTGGACGGCCGCAGGGCAGGAGTCAGCGAAGGCATGACCTGCCGCGAACTCACCCGCTTCCTCAAGGCCAACTTCAACCCCCGCTACGCCCTCAACATGGACGGCGGCGGCTCCTCCACCATGTGCATCGCCGGCCAGGGCGACCCCGCCACCCACGTCGTCAACTACCCCACCGACAACAAGCGCTACGACCACGCCGGCGAGCGCCACCTCTACTCCCACTTCATCCTGGTCCGGGAGTAGCGGCCATCAGCGGCCCATAGCGGCCCTCAGCGGCCTCCGTGGCCCACTGTGTTGCAGCCCTCCGTTCCTGTGTGCTGCTGCCCTCCGCTGCCCTCCGTTCCTGTGTACGCACCCAGGCCGCTGGCCTCCGTTCCTGTGTGCTGCTGCCCTCCCGTTCCTGTGTGCTGCGGCCCTCCGCTGCCCTCCGTTCCTGTGTACGCGCCCAGGCCGCTGGCCTCTGTTCTTGTGTGCTGCTGCCCTCCGCTGCCCTCCGATCCTGTGTGCGCACCCAGGCCGCTGGCCCTCAGCGCTGCAGCGCTCACGTATGGCGCAGGTCCCTCCATTGCTTTCGTCCGGCCCCTGTCTACTGGCGCAGGAGCAGCGACCATCTGTGCTGTGGCCCTCCGTTCTGCAGTCCTCTGTGCAGTGGCGCCTCTGCTGCGGCACTCCCGTATGGCGCAGGTCCCTCCATTGCTGGCGCAAGTCCCTCCATTGCATGACGTCCGTCCCTCCATTGCTGGCGCAAGTCCTATGGCTCCCTGGCGCAGGTCCTTTTTTATAGATGGGTCCTGCACCGCGAATGTGGCTTCTGTGCTTTCCAATGGCGCAGGTCCTAAAGGAAAAATCGGACCTGCACCGGAGAGTTGGGAGACCTGCACCACTTGGGTGGGGGACCTGCGCCATTTTCTTCGGAGTCCTGCGCCGCTCTCCCCAGGGACCTGCGCCGCACCGTAGGGAAACTATTCAGTCAAGGGGGAGGGCTAAGTCATTCTGGGTATTTTTCTCCATGAAACAAAGCTGCCTATTTTGCTGAAATCGCTCTCTGGGGCCGCCATATGGCGTTTTTTGTAAATAAACGTTGCAATAATTTTTAAAACGGATAATTATTCCTTCCTTTGCAACAACAGACTGAAGCAGCCCTGAATTATAACCGGCCGAAATGGCCATTATACTATAAAACTATGAAAAAGTTCTTGGAAGTATTGATCGATGACAACGGACAGTTGCACATCGATACCGAAATGGATTTTAGCTCCATTTTGTCTCTTGATCAACCGGAATTGGGAGAGCCTCTTATTAAATCTGCCATAAAGGCATTCGCTGAGTGCATTTGGAAGAACCGAGACAACGAACCTTCGAAGGCTGTCCGGCTGTTGAGCATGGCTGAAATCGCCGCTACTGCTGAGCCATACGAGATGGCTGAAGAGTTCTGGGCGACGATGATGTTCAGCTATCTGCCTCATTATGAAAAATTTTGCACGAAAGTGAAGTCTCCTTATGGTTTTAATCCAAAGCAGGTCATCAGGCCGCTGACCTTCGGAGACCCCGGCGCATTAATGTCAGGCGGAATCATGCCCATAAAGACCAAAGAAGATGCAGTTCCAGCGGATTACTCTTAGGGAACTACCGGACGGCACTGTGGCCAAAGTCTATCCCTTCCACATCAGCCTGGAAGGGATGGAGTCAGTGCTACTGTGTCGTGACGATGAGGATTTTGATGTGATGCAGAAGTATTTCCACGTTTGCAGCTGGGTAAATAACGTATTGGTAATCATTGACATAGAAATGTCGAACCACGGCCACCTCGCCGTGCTGGCCGACAGCCTCGACTCTGCAGTCCGTGCCGGTGAAGCCATAAAAAAGAACCATTCGCAGTATATATCCCACAAGTACGGAGAAAAGAGGGTGCTGGCACGCTCGGACGTGAAAGTATTGTATCTGGATTCGGACAAGTACCTCCGCAATGCCCTGGCATATATCCCCCGTAACGCACTGGATGCCGATTGCAGGATAGAAGACTACCGGTGGTCGTCCTACAATGCAATGTTTGCAAAAGGCCGTTCCGACATCAGTGCTATGCAAGTGTCTGCCCTGTCGCGCCGGGATAAGGAAAGCATCTTTCACACCCACGCGGATCTCAGCCGCGTCCCCTGGAAAATAAGCACGGGAGGACTGCTTCTCCCGGAAACTGCGTGTGACTGCAAATACCTGGAGAGTGCATTTCTTGGAGATCAGGCATTTTTCCTAAGGACCATTGGCAGCCTGAATAATGCCGAAATGCACGAAAAACTTGTTTCCGGACCCCGCACCCGGCGAAACGATGCTGCTTTTTACGTGACCGTAAACGATACCGCCACCAGATGGTACGGCAAAGACATTCCCAGTTTGAGCAAGGAGCAGAAATTGCGCATCCTGCTTCACCTGTACCGCACCTGTAGCACATCCCCGGCCCAACTTGCGCGATGTCTTCAGATGGGGAAAGAAGATGCGGAAAGTGCCATCAGAATGTCCAGACCTGGATGGTAGGTGGCGCAGGTCTTCATGGGGATGGCGCAGGTCCTCCCATTGCATGGCGCAGGTCCTCCCATTGCATGGCCAGGTCCAGCGGTTTGCTGGCGTCGGTCACCCCATTGCTCTCGTCCGGCCCCTCTCTCCTGGCGCAGGTCTTCATGGGGATGGCGCAGGTCCAGAGGTTTCTTGGCGCAGGTCAGTTTTTATAGATGGGACCTGCGCCGCAAATGTGGCTTCTGTGCTTTCCAATGGCGCAGGACTCCACCATTTTTTCGGACCTGCGCCAGGATGCCTCGGTACCTGCGCCGGACAGTTGGGGGACCTGCGCCGTACAGTTAGGGGATCTGCGCCGTACAGGGGAGGGGGCTTTCGGGTGCCGAGGCTGTTTAACGCTGCGGCCCTCTTCTCTGTGTCGCTCAGTGTCCCTCCGTTCTGTGCTCCTCTGCTGCCCCCGTCTTTGTGTCCCTCAGCGTCCCTCCGTTCTGTGCTCCTCTGCGGCCCTCTGCTCTTTGCTCCTCTGCGGCCCTCTGCTCTTTGCTCCTCTGCGGCCCTCTGCTCTGTTCTCTCGGCGTCCATCAGCGCTGCGGCACGCAGGCGAGCGTGGCAATGCTGACGCGGACTTCGGGGCCGAAGGCTTCGAAGAGGGCTTTCGCGCAGGCCGACAGGGTGGAGCCGGTGGTGTAGACGTCATCGACAAGGAGGATGTGGCGGGGGAGGCTGTTGAGTCGGGAAGGGCGGTTAAGTCGGGAGGTGTGGTTGAAGCGTAGGATGCGGTTAAGTCGGGAAGGGCGGACGGCGAAGGCGCCGGCGACGTTGAGGGCTTTGTCGGCTACGGAGAGGCGGGTCTGGGTGGCGGTGCGGCGGGTTCGGCGCAGTAGCCAAGGGTCAAAGAGCACACGGCCCGCCCCAGCCTCGTAGCCCCGCCCGGAGGCCGCATCGCACGCTTGCTCCGTCCCCGCCGGTTCCGCCTGCCCGGAGGCCGCATCGCACGCTTGCTCCGTCCCCACCGGTTCCGCCCGCCCAGAGGCCGCATCGCACGCTTGCTCCGTCCCCACCGGTTCCGCCTGCCCGGAGGCCGCATCGCACGCTTG
>JAEEGI010019991.1_pt1 | contig 13455 bp, 11 predicted proteins | sample 8958751 | NCBI WGS metagenome assembly JAEEGI01 (sample SAMN16246545, study PRJNA631951) | gut metagenome | biome: gut microbiome; feature: rumen; material: KS-attached | host: Bos | place: Iran: Karaj | collected 2018-10
CCAGTTTGTCAGCGGCCGTGACCACGATAACATCGGTTTGGTGCTGTTTGCAGGCGAAAGTTTCACCCAGGTGCCCATGACCATGGATAACGCGGCACTCGTTAACGCCATCGGCCAGACCGAGATGTTCGCGCTTGAGGACGGCACCGCCATCGGTGACGGTATCGCTACCGCCATCAACCGCATCCGTGACGGCAAGGCCAAGAGCAAGAGCATCATCCTGCTCACCGACGGTTCTAACAACACTGGAGTTGTCGCTCCTAACACCGCTGCCGACATCGCCCGCAAGTATGGCATCAAGATTTACACCATCGGTGTGGGCAGTAATGGCACTGCCGATTACCCGGTCGCTATTGACTATGCCGGCAACATCCAGTACCAGCGCATGCCCGTGGTCATCGACGAGGCTACCTTGAAGAACATCGCTTCAACGACTGGTGGCAAGTACTTCCGTGCCACTTCGGGTAGCGTGTTACGCAACGTGTTTAGCGAAATCGACAAGTTGGAAAAGACCCACATGGACGTACAGCGTTTTACCCACACCGAGGATCATTACGAGCCGTGGGCATTGCTGCTGCTTGGCCTGTTGTTATTGAGTCTGTTGCTGGATTACACGATGTTGAGGCACATTCCCTGATGTGAGTGTGCTCACAGATTAGTGATTAGTGATTAGAGATTAGTGAGAATTTAATGGGTACATTGAATCAATAAAAGAAAACAATGATCAATTTTGCTCATCCGCAATATTTCTACCTGCTGCTATTGCTGCCTGCACTGGTGCTGCTGTTCCTGTGGAACCGCCGTGACCGTAGCAAGCGACTGCAGCGTTATGGCAAGCGGGCATCCATCGAACCGTTGATGCCCGAGGTGTCACGCTACAAGCCGTGGATACGTCTTGTACTGGAACTCCTGTTGCTCACGATGGTCATTGTGGTGCTTGCACGTCCCCGTGCCGGTTCCAGCAAGACCACGACCAAGGTTCATGGCATCGAGGTGATGGTTGCCGTCGATGTCTCCAACTCGATGAATGCGTCAAGCACCGATAATCCCCAGGACGTGAGCCGCCTGCAACGTTCCAAGATGATTCTGCAGAAGCTCATTGACCGCCTTGAGAATAATAAGGTGGGGCTGATCGTGTTTGCCGGCAATGCTTATATGCAGATGCCCATGACGAGCGATGCCGCTTCGGCCAAACTGTTCCTGAATGGCATCAACACCAATATGGCTCCCACCCAGGGAACTGCCATCGGTGCTGCCATCAACATGGCGTTGAACGGCTTCTCGCAGAGCAAGAAATCCCAGAAGGCCATCATCATCATCACTGATGGTGAGAACTTTGAGGACGATGCTGTCGATGCCGCCCGGAACGCAGCAAAACTCGGTGTCCAGGTCAATGTCATCGGCGTCGGCTCCACCACAGGTGCTCCCATCCCCATGGATGGCGGCTACCTGACCGATGACCAGGGTAATCCCGTGACTACCTACCTCAACGAGAAGATGGCCCAACAGATTGCCGATGCTGGCAAGGGTGTCTATATCTCGGGAACCGCCTCGGATGCCGTCTCGACCTTGCAGGAGACGCTTGACAAACTCGCCAAGAGTGACCTTGCCGCTATCTCCTACACGCAGCATGACGAGCAATTCCCCGTGTTTGCCACACTGGCGCTGTTATTGTTGCTGGCATTGCTGTTCCTGCTTGAACGCAAGAATCCGTGGCTCAAGAAGTATAATTTCTTTACGAAGGACAAGAAAGAGAATACTGTAAAAAATGAGACTCAACAAGATAATAAATAATGCAGTCGCTGCGCTGATGCTGGTTGTGCTCTCGTCGGGCATGGCATTTCCCGCCATGGCCCAGGGCAAGGCACCCAAGATGACCAAGCAGGAAAGAGTGTGCCTGCGCAACGGCAACAAGCTCTATGAGAAAAAGCGCTTTGCCGAGGCCGAAGTCGAGTACCGCAAAGCATTGCAAGCCAATCCCTCCAGCGAGAAGGCACAGTTCAATCTCGCCACTGCACTCATGCGTCAGGGCAGTGTCACTTCTCAAGAAAATGATGACAAGAATCCGATGAAGCAGGCCGAGGGCATCCTCACCAATCTTGCCAAGGGTGCACAAGACAAACAGTTGCGTGGCAAAGCTTGTTATGACCTGGGTAACATCGCCTACGGCCGTCAACAGTATGACCAGGCTGTAGAGTTCTACAAGCACGCCCTGCGTTGCAATCCCGATGATGAACATGCGCGCCAGAACCTGCGTCTTGCCCAGCTGAAGAAGCAGCAACAGGACAAGAACAAGGATAAGAACAAGGATAAGAATCAAGACAAGAACCAGGATAACAAGGATCAAAATAAGGACCAGAATAAGGACCAAAATAAAGATCAGAACAAGGATCAAGACAAGGACAAGCAGAACCAGGACAAACAGAATCAAGATAAGCAAAATCAAGATCAACAGAATCAGAACCAAAATCAGAATCAGGACCAAAAGCAGCAGCAACAGCAGAGCGGCATGAGTCAGCAGAATGCCGAGCAGGTGCTCAAGGCAATGCAGGACCGCGAGCGTGCCACTCAGCAGCGCATTAATGCCCAGCAGGCTCAACAGCAGCGTCATGAGCGAATGCGCACCAACAAGAAATGGTAAATTGAGTTAGAAGTTAGAAGTGAGGAGTTAGGAGTTGCATCCGCATCCTAAAGTCTAAATAAGTCAATGAAGCGAATCATCAATATAGCAATCCTGCTCTTGACGGCCATTGTGGTCCAGGCGGCATCGTTTACTGTCGAGGCACCGCGCCAGGTCGTTGAGGGCAACAAGTTCAATGTCACATTTGTGCTCACTAACGGTGAGGGCAGCAGTTTTACCCCGCCCGAAGTGAGCGGAGCCAAACTCATCTATGGCCCCAGTGTGTCGCACAGTTACAGTTCGTCGTGGGTGAACGGCAAGTCAAGCAGCAGCTCCAGCGAGGAATATACCATGATTTATAAGGCAACCGGTACGGGCAAGTGCCACATCGGTGCCGCATCCATCGTGGTGGGCGGTAAGCGCTATGCGACCAAGGCGTTGACTATTGACGTATTGCCCTCGGGCAGCAGTCAGCCCAGTCAACAGCCGCAGCGCACCCCTGGAGCCCCCACGCCGTATAGCGACCCCATGACGCAGAGTGCCGATAAAGAGGTGAGCGGCAAGGACCTGTTTGTGCGCATCGAGATGAGCAAGCCGCGTGTCTATGAGCAACAGGCGGTGGTCTGCACCATCAAGTTGTACACCAAGTATCAGGTCTCCCAGTTCATGCCCACTATCCAGCCCTCGTTTGATGGCTTCCTCATTGAAGAAATCCCCATGCAGCCTAGCCTCAACAAGGTGGAAACCTTCAACGGCCAGCAGTATATGGTGGCCATTCTCAAGAAATGTATCCTCTACCCGCAGCAGAGCGGCAACCTGACCATCACATCGGGTAACTATGACGTGAGTGTGGTGCAGTTTGACACGTTCAAGAGCATCTTCGGCACCCTCTCCAAACCTGTTGAGAAAGACCTCAAGGTCACCAGCAACAAGGCGACCATCCACATCTTGCCGTTGCCTGAGCCCAAACCAGCCTCGTTCACGGGTGCCGTGGGTAAGTTCAATGTCACGACAGACCTCAAGCCTGCTACGGGCCTCAAGACCTACAGTGCCGCCACCTATCGCTACATCATCAGCGGTACGGGCAACATCAAGTACATCAAGGCGCCTGAGGTGAAGTTCCCTGAACAGTTTGATGTCTATGACCCCAAGACCGACGTCCAGGTCAACGACGGAGCCGGCGACATGAGCGGCAGAGTGATTATGGATTATACCTTCATACCGCAGTATGCAGGTGAGTTTGAGATTCCTGCGGGCGAGTTCTCCTATTTTGACCCCGAGACGGGCAAGTATGAGACGATTACCGTTCCCGCACGTCACCTCACTGTGGCCAAGGGCGAAGGACAGCCCAGCAACCATTACCGGATGAAGAATATGGACATCCGTCCCATCAAGAGCGGTAACCTGGGCCTGAAGAAGTCACATGACTACATCGTGGGCCATTGGACCTATTGGCTCTGGTTCCTGCTGCCCTTGCTTGCTGTAGCCGCATTATTGCTCTACTACCGCAAGCAACTCAAGGAACGCGCCGACGTGCGCCGCATGCGCTCCAAGCGGGCCAGCAAGGTGGCACAACGCCGCCTGAAAGCCGCCCGTGGCTTCGCCTCGCGTGGCGACCGCAACGGGTTCTATGCCGAGATGCTCAATGCCTTGTGGGGCTACATGAGCGACAAGCTGTCCATCCCCGTCAGTGAATTGAGCAAGGACAACATCAATGCCGAACTCGAGCAGTACGGCATCGATGACCAGCTCCGCCAGGAGGCCATCGCTCTCATCGACAAGTGCGAGTTCGCCCAGTATGCCCCCGAGTTGGCCTCGGGCGACATGAATGCCGTGCTCGACGAGGCTGCCGGCATCATCGACCGATTGGAAAGTGTTAAACGCAAGAAAACCATCGTAGAGTCATGAAACAGTTCGTTATTACTATACTTTTAGTCGTGTTGGCTTTGCCCGTTTTGGCAGGCGATAACCCCTTCATCGGCCGTGCCAACCAGGCCTACAAGCAGGAGCTATATAACGAGGCATTAAAACTCTATCTGCAGGAAGCCGAGCGGACGGGTGTCTCGTCGGACCTGTACTGCAACATCGGCGATACCTATTATCGTCTCAAGGACAACGTGCACGCCGTGCTCTACTACGAGCGGGCGCTCTTGCTCGACCCGTCGAACAGCGACGCACGTTTCAACCTGGAGTTCGTGAGAAGCAAGATGCAGTTGCCCGATGATGCCGGAGACTCGTGGTTCAGCAACTGGGTAGATCAGACCGTGAGCCGTCTGTCGAGCAACGCATGGGCCATCATTGCCATCATCACCTTCCTGTTGTTCCTGGCATGCGTGGCGGCCTACCTCTTTCTGGATAATGTGCTCATGCGAAAGATCGGTTTCTTTGGCGGTGCGATAGTCTTGGTGATAAGTATCCTGGCCAATCTGGCGGCTTTTCATGTCCATGACAAGGCGACGGGCGGTAATGGTGCCATCATCATGCCTGAGAGCGCGACGTTGAGCACAGCACCCCGCGAGCCTCGCGACAAGGAGGAAGAAGCTTTCCAGCTGCAGCAGGGCACCCGCGTCGAAATTGTCGATTCCATTGCCGACAAGACTCATGGTAAGTGGCTGCAAGTTTCTACGGCTGGAGGCCACAAGGCGTGGATTAATGCCAAAGATGTTGAAGTTATTTAGGCTTTAGGTTTTAGGGTGGGGAATTAAATAGAAGAGAGACAATGCTGGATTATCTGAATGACATAGATACTGACGCCTTGCTGGCGGTGAATGGTCTGCACGATGCGTTCCAGGATGTAATGTGGTGGATGGTTTCCGCCAAGTGGTCATCCTTGCTCCTTGTGCTTGCCTTGATATGGGTGCTGCTTCATCAAAACCGACGTCATGCCGTGCTTGTGCTTGTCATGTTGGTACTGACAGTAACTCTTGCCGATCAACTCTCGTCGGGCCTCATCAAGCATCTCGTGGAGCGCCTGCGTCCCACCCATGACCCATCGCTGGGTAACGCGGTGCATGTCGTCAACGGTTACCGTGGTGGCATGTACGGCTTTGTGTCAAGCCATGCTGCCAACTTCTTTGCCGTTGCCACTTTCTTGTCACTGCTGGTGCGGCATCGGTTGGTCACCTGTTCATTATTTGCTTGGGCGGTGCTGCAATGCTACAGCCGTGTCTATCTGGGAGTGCATTACCCTGGTGATATCCTCGGTGGCATCGTCGTGGGCGTGCTAGTCGGCTTTGTTGTGAGCTGCCTCATGCGTTGGATTCAACGTCGCTGGCGTTTTCCTGACGGCTATTATACCGGTACCGATGCCACTGTCTTGGCTTCCTCTCTGGCTGTCACAGTCGTCGGCCTCCTCACCGCAGCTCTCATCCAAACTATCTGATTTATTGTCTTATTCCATCGTTGAATGTTGGGTTGGGAATAAAAAAAATCCCCGACTCACGCCGTGGATCATTTTTTGAAAAAATCTAATTAACCTCTAATACCATTAACATAAACCTTAAAACTAAATCTTAACCTTTTAAGCAGAAAACCTCATGCCTCACGGCAACGATTTTTGCCCTTGATGAAAAATCGAGTGCAAAGGTAATGCAAAATATGTTATTAAACATAATTTTTGGACAAGAAAATGCGTTTTATTAATATTATTTAATATTTGGAGACGTTTTTTGTGTTTATTCGGTGAAAATACCTGAAAAAACTCACGCCAAGTCGCCAAGTCTTTACAAAAAAGAACAGATAACTTTATGTGGCAGACTCATCAAGTCTATAGTTGGTTGATGTTTGCTCAATTCTCCCTTCGTTGACTTTTTTATCATGTAATTGGTTGTTGTGGAGAAGAATTGTTATCTTTGCAGCAGAAACTAATTATCAAGAACTTATGAAACTGAGACATTTGTTATTGTTGATGGTGGCGATGGCGGCAGTATTGCCAGCCATGGCCGACGTGCATGAGCGCTACACCACGATGGTGAGTGACGCGACAACGACCTACGTAACCAAGCGTCCGCCTGCCGAGGAGCGCCTGTTTACCAGCAAAATCATTGAGAAACGTATTCAGGAGGTGCTTAAGCAGATCAAGGGCAACCCGCGGCTGGCGTGGATGTTTGAAAACTGTTTTCCTAACACCCTTGACAGCACGGTGCATTACCGCATCGGTAATGACGGCGAGGATGACACCTTTGTCTATACGGGCGACATCCACGCGATGTGGCTGCGCGACAGCGGTGCCCAGGTGTGGCCCTACGTTAAGTATGCCAACAAGGACGAGAAACTGCGCCACATGCTGCGTGGTGTGATCCTGCGCCAGCTGAAGTGCATCATTCTGGATCCTTATGCCAACGCCTTCAACGACGGCCCCACGGGGTCGCAGTGGGAGAGCGACCTGACCGATATGAAGCCCGAGTTGCATGAGCGCAAATATGAGATTGACTCGTTGTGCTACCCGATTCGCCTCGCCTATGAGTACTGGCTTGTGACAGGTGATGACAGCATCTTTGGCGACCTGTGGCAACAGGCGATTCAAGCCGTGCTGCGCACCTTCAAGGAGCAGCAACGCAAGAATGGCGATAAGGGCCCCTACAAGTTCATGCGTCGCGATATTGACGCTAAGTCTTCCCTGACTTGGTATGGCTGGGGTCCCCCCGTCAATCCTGTGGGACTGATTGTGTCGTGTTTCCGTCCAAGCGACGATGCCACGGTGTTACCCTTCTTGGTTCCTAGCAACTTTATGGCAGTGAACTCCTTGCGTAAAGCTGCAGAGATTCTCCAGAAGGTCAACCAGGATTACCTGTTGGCTGAGCAGTGCCGCAGTCTGGCTCAGGAGGTAGAAGATGCCCTGCACAAGTATGCCATCGTGGACCATCCCAAGTATGGTAAGATTTACGCCTATGAGGTGGATGGTTGGGGCGGCCGTGTGCTGGCCGATGATGCCAATGTGCCCAGCCTGCTGGCGATGGGCTACCTGGGTGATGTGCCGATGGACGACCCCATCTACCGCAACACGCGCCACTTCGTCTGGAGTGAGGACAATCCCTGCTTCTTCAAGGGCAAAGCGAGTGAAGGCATCGGTGGCGCCCACACGGCCTATAACCTGATTTGGCCCATGAGCATCATGATGAAGGCCTTCACTGCCGACAATGACGAGGAAATCGCCTGGTGCATGCGCCAGCTGCTCACGACCGATGCCGGCACAGGTTTCATGCATGAGTCGTTCAACAAGGACAATCCCGAGAAATATACCCGCGCTTGGTTCGCTTGGCAGAATACCCTCTTCGGCGAGTTGGTTATCCACTTGGTCAATAACGGCAAGACCGACCTGCTCGTCCACTGCCTGGATTGATCTCGCTTCTATAGCAATAATAGTAGCTATAGTATCAATAGTGACTATAGTTTCAACTATTCAAAAAAAACTTTTACAATCCCTATCAAATATTAAAATGATAGGGATTGTAATTCTATAATAGCCAAAAACATTACCTTTGCACCCACATTTAATCATCACTTATCAATAATCATGAAAGAATACCTCCAATTGACAGACCAACAAATCCAATCCTTGAAGAAGAATGACTGTTGGGCACAAGACTGGAATGAAATAAAAGTAACGGCTGATTTTGACGCGAGCCGTTGCCATCGTGTACAATTTTACGGATGGGCTCGATTGGGAAACGGTTGTGGAACCGTGGAGATTACCGAGGGCTTTGTGAAAAACTGCGGCATCTATAATGCCACCTTACGCAATGTGACCATCGGTAATAACTGCCTGATTGAGAATATCGGCAACTACTTGAATAATGTGACCATCGGTGATGGTTGCTATATTTCTAACGTGAGCACCATTGACACCGTGGGAAAACCTGACTATGGCCAGGGGCACACGATTGCTGTGCTCAACGAGGTGGGTGATGGCAACCTGTTGCTGTTGAACGAACTCAATAGCCAGCTGGCGGCCCTCATGGTCAAGCATGGCGATAACAAACCCATGATGGACGCCATCAAGCGGATGGTGGCTGAGTCAGTAGAGAAGTCACGTCCGGCGTGCAGTACCATCGGCAACCATGTGAAGGTAGTCAACTCTGGTGTCATCATCAACACCATCATCGATGACGGCAGCCAGTTGTGCGGTGTTTCACGCATGTCCAATTGCACCATCAGCAGTACGCTGGAGAATCCTATTATCATCCGCACGGGCGTCATCTGCGAGAATACCATCATCAGTGGCGGCTCCCGCTTGAACGGTAGTGTCAAACTGACGGATTGCTTTGTGGGTGAGTTTTGCCAGCTCGAGAATGGATTCACGGCAGCAAGCAGTGTCTTCTTTGCCAACAGTTATATGTCTAACGGTGAGGCGTGTGCAGCCTTCTGCGGCCCCTTCACGGTAAGTCATCACAAGAGTTCGCTGCTCATCGGCGCGATGTTCTCGTTCTATAATGCGGGTTCAGCGACCAACTTCAGCAACCATGCCTACAAGATGGGCCCCATGCACTATGGAACTCTGGAGCGTGGCTGTAAGACCGCCAGTGGCGCCTACCTGCTGCTGCCAGCCAACGTGGGTGCGTTCAGCGTGCTGTTTGGCAAGCTGATGTACCATCCCGACACGAGCGATCTGCCCTTCTCTTACCTTATCGCCTACAGCGACATGATGTACCTCAAACCGGGTCGCAATTTCGCCACCGTGGGACTGTACCGTGACATCCGCAAGTGGCCCAAACGTGACAAGCGTCCGCAGGGAGTGCGCAAGAGCGTGGTCAACTTTGACTGGCTTAGCCCGTTCACCATCAGTGAAGTGCTGCGCGGCAAGAAGATTCTGGAGAACCTGCTCGCTGCCAGTGGTGATAACGTGAGCACGTATAACTATCACGAGTATGTCATCAAGGCTCCGTTCCTGCACATGGGCATCAAGTATTATGACATGGCCCTGCGCATCTACATGGGTGCTGTGCTCAAACGCCACAAACCCATTCCTCCCGTTTCCACCGAGGGCGAGGGCAACTGGATTGACCTGGCTGGCCTGCTCATGCCGCAGACTGCCGAAGAACAGATTATCGACGACATTGTCAGTGGTCGCCTTGATTCCATTGAGGCTGTGAATGCCCGATTTAAGGCTATTGATGCCAATTATAACGAATTGCGTTGGGCTTGGAGCTATCGCATTATCCTTGATTACTACGGCATTGACTCACTGACCGAAGAGGCTGTAGAGCGCATCCACCAAGACTACGTGACTGCACGACGTGAGTGGATTGCCCTCATCCGTAAGGATGCCGAGAACGAGTACACCCTGGGTGATGTAGATCGCGAGGTCCTTGAAGATTTTGTCACCATGCTCGACCGTGAAGTAGACTTCGAAAACCAGAAACTATATATGTAAAATATGCGAGCATATTTTACAGTTTAGGGTTTAGAGTTTAGAGTTTAGGGTTTAGAGAGATGGAATCATATCAGTTTGAGAGGCTTACTGCTTGGAAAAAGGCTAAGGAATTGGCAATTGCTGTCTATCAACTTGTAGCCAAGTTCCCTCAATATGAGCAGTTTGCCCTCTGCAGCCAATTGAGGCGTGCAATTATCTCTGTGCCCTCAAATATCGCTGAAGGTACAGGACGAATATCTAAAAAGGAGAAAGTCCATTTTCTTGAGATATCTTATGGATCATTAATGGAAGCATATTGCCAATTGCAAATCGCTTTGGAATTGGGCTATATTACTGCCGATGAAGTGAATGCTGTAAAACCTCTTTTCTTCGAAACTACTCGTTTGATCAGTGGTTTGCGCAAGGGCTACATGACTAATCCCTAAACTCTAAACTATAAACTCTAAACTTCAAGGGGCCGCACTTAGTGCGACCCCTTGAATGTAGCGGGACTGAGAATTGAACTCAGGACCTCCGGGTTATGAATCCGACGCTCTAACCGACTGAGCTATCCCGCCATTTCTTAAAAGCGACTGCAAAGGTATAACCAATTTCCCAACCAGCCAAATTTTTTCCCAAAAAATTTGCATGACGGGTTTAAAACAGGTCGAGATAGGGCGCAATCCTGACACCCCGTACAATGGTGCAAGTGCCTAAATGATATATAGTTTTGGGTTGAAAACTTGTGGGAATGAAATATTACATCTATTTTTGTAGGGAATGGCAAACAAATTACCACAACGACCGGTTTGTGAGTACACCCGTAAGCATTGAACAAGTCGTTGTGCATCATATAGGAGTAATGATTCAGATGATTTGAGTATTATGAAAATCGGTTTTCAATCAATGGTATTATTGCTGGCGATGTTGCTGTCACAGGCTGTCGGTGCACAAGGTGTCTATGGAGACGTGAACGGTGACAGCGAGGTGGACATTGCCGATGTGAACGAGGTCATCAATGTGATTCTGGGCTATACGGAACCTGTGCCACCACCCGATGAGCCTGAATCTGACACGATACCGGTCACGGTGTTTGACACGGAACTCTCTCCCCGTCACTACTACCGTATCCCCGCCATCGTTGAACTGCACGACGGCCGGTTGCTGGCCATGGCCGACGATAGGCACAGCAGCGATGCTGATATCGGCGGCAATAAGGGCATCGACATTGTGGGCAGAGTGAGCACTGATGGCGGCAAGACGTGGGGGGAGACTTTTATGATTGCCAACGGTACCACATTTAGCAATGGCTTTACCAACAGCCATGGCGATGCGGCGGCTGTGGCCGATCACGAGACAGGTCGCTTGCTCATCATGTGCGCATCGGGAACGCAGGGATTTCTCAGTTCGACGTTGCAGAATCCGTTGCGTGTAGGACGCTATATGAGCGAGGATGATGGCCAGACGTGGAGCGAGGAGGATGTGACGAACGATATTTATGGCATCTTTGCTGAATGTCCCGAGGTGAACAGCCTGTTCTTCTCCAGCGGACGCATTTGCCAGAGCCGCCGCATCAAGGTGGGTGACTATTACCGCATTTACTCGGCTGTTGACGGGCCGATGGGTGTGGGCTGCCTGGTGCTCTACAGCGATGACTTCGGGCTGACGTGGCAGGCCTTGGGCGGTCCTCAAGCACGCCCGACCATCACGCCGTGGGGCGATGAGGCCAAGATTGAGGAATTGCCCGATGGTAATGTGCTGCTGAGTTGCCGCTCCAAACAGACCGGCACTAGCGGCAGATTGTTCAATATCTACAATTACTTCACTGCCTCGTGGGGCGAAATGGCTGTCAGCAATGATGCGGAACAGGGCACTTACAGCGAGGACTGCTCCTGCAATGGCGAAGTGCTCATCGTGCCCGTAGTGCGTACCAGCGACGGTCGCAGCATGCACCTGGCCCTACAGTCGGTGCCGCGTGGCAAGGGGCGCCAGCTGGTGAGTATCTACTATAAACCGTTGCTGGATGGCAGCGACTATGACGAGCCGTCGGATTTCTCATTGGGCTGGCAGCGCTATCAGATGACCGATAACTATTCGGCCTACTCGACGATGATTGCCACTACTGGCGGTGGTATTGCCTTTTTCCATGAAGACTGCAACGACAACAACAGCACTTCGGCCTACGACCTGCTGTTCCAGCAATTGACCATTGACAGAATTACTAACGGAAAATACACTGCGATCAAATGATGATGAACGAAAGAAATATTCAAGTGCTTGCGGCTCCGCTGCAAGGTGTTACTGATAACGTGTGGCGCATGGCGCAGTACGAAGTGTTTGGTGGCGTGGATGCCTATTATGCACCCTTCATGCGCGTGGAGCATGGCGAGGTCAGGCGCAAAGACCTGCGCGATGTGGACCCCGAACGTAATGCGGGTGTTACGCTTATTCCGCAGATTTTGGCTTGCCCGCCGGACCATGCCCTGATGATGGTTGAGGCGCTCAAGCAGATGGGGTATCGTCGCATTGATATCAACCTGGGGTGCCCGTTCCCGCCTATCGCCCTGCATCGCAAGGGCTCGGGTATGCTGGCTTATCCCGAATTGGCCGAGGCTCTATTCCGCGCCCTTGCTGCCGTTGACGGGGTAGAGTATAGCGTGAAGATGCGCTTGGGCTGGGACAGGAACGGCCAGTGGCGGGATGTCCTCCCTTTGATGGACATCATCAAACCTGCCAACATCGCCGTGCATCCTCGTATAGGCAAGCAGCAGTACAAGGGAGACCTGGACATTGAACAGTTTGAGGCGTTGCTTGCCGCTTCGCCGTGGCCAGTGATTTATAACGGCAACTTGCGGACTGTGGAGGATATTGAGGAAATCACTCGTCGTTATCCCACGCTTGATGCTGTGATGGTGGGCAGTGGACTTGCTGCTAATCCGGGTATGTTTGCTCCTGCTGCCAAGCCCGATGATTACCGCCGTTTCCATGACCTGCTGGTGGATGGTTACACCGAGCAGCTCAACGGCGGTGAGGCACAGTTGGTGCGTCACCTGCAGGACATCTGGCAGACCTTCTTGCCTGGAATTGGCCGCAAACTGTTCAAGGCCATCCGCAAGTCCCGCACCCTCGATCAGTATCAGAATGCCGCAGCTGCCGCCCTTGCCGATGTTGAGAACGCCTTGACCGCTCGTCCTGAAGAAGCGACAGACATGGCAGAGTGATGCGGTCATTTTATGCGCTGAAACATTGCCTGGCGATTGGAGACGCAAGATTTTGCGTCTCTACAAAGCATAGAGGGCTAACTCGTTGAAATATAGAGTGTAATTGATTGAATTTGCGTAATTGATTACTGATAACAAGAAGAACCGCCTCGCGTGAGGCGGTTCTTCTTGTTATCAGTACACTGTGAGGAAAACGTCACTTGTTGCCGATCAGCAAATATTGGTAAGGTTCAAGCGTTATGCGTGCGCCTAGATCGACTTAA
>JAEEGI010019997.1_pt1 | contig 13451 bp, 7 predicted proteins | sample 8958751 | NCBI WGS metagenome assembly JAEEGI01 (sample SAMN16246545, study PRJNA631951) | gut metagenome | biome: gut microbiome; feature: rumen; material: KS-attached | host: Bos | place: Iran: Karaj | collected 2018-10
GATATTTGAAGCTAACTGATACTAATAAACCGTGAGACTTAACCATACATCCCTAATTGATTTCGCGAATGCTTGATTGATTCGAGCGAACTTTTTTAATATAATCTCAAAAAAAATTCAAAAAAAATTCAAAATTTTTGAGAGCAGAGCGCTTTTCTTGATTTTAACCAGTTTTTCCTGGCAGTCATAGTGCAATAGAACCACCTGTTCCCATTCCGAACACAGAAGTGAAATGTTGTTGCGCCGATGGTAGTGTAGCATTCGCTATGTGAGAGTAGGTCATTGCCAGGATCCCATTCATGAAGAAGACACCCATTCAGGTGTCTTTTTTCGTTTCTGTTTATGTCGTTTTTATCACGGTTTCTGAAAACAGTTTTGTCGTGATGTCTGCTTTGCATACGCTTGCAGGATATTTTGCTGTACAAATCAATCAATTGATATAGTATTGCAGAAAAAACAGATTTTTTGCTTTTGAAGATCTATAATGTCTTTGTCTGCAGGGTGAATGTTTAATGTACAGATATTAATCTTCAATGGATTGTTATGAGGATCCTGATTTCTTGCGGATTTTAAAATCAGCTGTCATAGTCGTTTGTGAGCTACTGTGTTTATGCTGGATCTGATGAGCTCGCTGATTTTAACTCGGTTGCCGTGTATTACATGGCTGAGCTTAATGATAGATTGAAAAAGGATAATCCTCCTAGAGAGTTTTAGATCTTTATGTACTATTCATTAATTGGTATCCTGGCCCTTCTGAATCTTGTAATCACCAATCATGATGTTGTTCTGGTTGGTAAAACTTCTGTTACTCATACTCAAAAGTGTTACCGTTTTTTTCTGTTTACTGTAATTTCATATTACATTACTGATATTTTCTGGGGCGTGTTTGAAGCTTTGTCAATGACTGATCTGCTGTTTGTCGACACTGAATTTTATTTTTTGGCAATGGCTCTCGGAATTTTTTCATGGACCAGGTATGTTACCGCCTATCTGAACCGGACCAACGATTTCAGTAAGTTTTTGCGGTATGCAGGCAGTGCTTTCTGGATGGCTGTAACTGTTCTTACGCTAATTAATCTGTTCAGCCCTGTTATGTTCTGGTTTGACAGTGATGGAATTTATCATCCTGGCGTGGCCAGATATATCACTTTGATTGTGCAGATTTCGCTTCTGTTTCTTACTTCATGTTATGCTCTTCGCGTTTTTTTCAAGTCAGCAGATATGGTGAGTTGTCGACATTTAATTGTCGGTCTTTCCGGTCTCGTAATGCTTTTTTTCATCTTTATTCAGATTTTTTATCCTTATCTGCCCCTTTATGCGATTGGTTATATGATGAGTTGCAGTATTCTTAGAACATTGGTGGTTGAGAACGAAAGGGAGGAGTATCGCAAAGAACTGGAGGTGGCGCTGCGTAGGGAGCAGCACCATGTTCAAGCGCTGAATACAGCACGAAAACTTGCCTATACCGATGCGCTTACAGGAGCCGGCAGCACTCTTGCTTACGCTGAAAGAGTTAAGGAAATTGATAAATCTATTGCCGATGGTGCTTTGATCAATATTGCTGTTGCGGTGTTTGATGTCAACGGTCTAAAGCAGATAAATGATACCCAAGGGCATGTCAAAGGTGATGAGTATATTATTGATGCTTATAAGACTATCAGTGATATTTTTGTCCATACCTCTGTTTACCGTGTGGGAGGAGATGAATTCGTTTCCATTATTGACGGTGATGATTATAACAATAGAACTGCATTGATTAAGCTGTTTAACAGTCAGATTGAGAAAAATATTGAAAGTAATTCAGTTGTTGTAGCTGTAGGAATTTCTGATTTTGTTCCAGGAAAAGATAACAGTTTCAAAAGAATTTTTCAGCGTGCTGATCAGTTGATGTATAAGAGAAAGAAGGAACTGAAAAATATAGATCTGTTTTAAGGTTTTGTCTCATCATACTAGACTTCAGAAATTATCGATCGGATCACTGGAACAAGGCGCATCGGGCATGTATAGTAATCACAATCGAAACCGAGCCAAACTTCTATGTTTTTTGTTAACGTTTTTCCTGTTTTTGCCGCAATGTAAAAAAGGTAAAATCCGGTTTTTATTTTCCCGCAGCAGTCAGCATTCTATATCTGTTTGGAGTTAACCGGCTGTGATCGCCTTATGAGTTCAAGAACATGAGCTTCAAATCATAAGGCACAGGTTCCGGAACCGTAAATTACCGTTGGTCAGCGGCTACTCTATGGTTTTCAGAACTTCCGTGAATACTTTCTTCATCGTCAGCATGGCATTCATCAGCCAGTCGAACTGTTCCTTCCATTTATTTCGATCATCAAGTTTGGCATTTTGCTTAACAATGATGATTCGGCTTGCCTTTCTTTCAGGAAGTTCTCGCCAGTCGAAGCTCATGTTGGCCCTGGCTTCAATTTCCTCCTTATGTTCAAAAAGTTTAGGGAACATAGTTTTTCCGTCATTGATGTACAGTTCCACATCCAGTTCGTCACGTTTGATAATTTGAGAAATGGTAATATGGCAGGTTCTGAATCCGATACTGAAATCCATCCACTGATCAACCGAAGGTTTTCTCTCCTTGAAGTTTTTGGCAAAGTCAGGATTCGGACCTTCTCTGAATGCGTATTTTTGAAATTCCACCCAGTAATCAAATCGTTTCTGTTCCGTAACATTTGTTGCGCCGCTCTTTTGCAGTTTCTGGTTTTCAGACTGTGTCACGGAGGTTACCGATGTCATGCCCAGCATGGTGTTAATTTTGCCGGCCAGTATTTCTTCTTCATACAGAGACTTGATCAGATTGAGCAGTTCTGAAATATTCAAAGCTGATGCCATTAAATAATTGCTTGTCTGACAGATTTGATAAACCACCTGTTCCCACGGTTCGTTAAAGCCGTCAAGTTTATCAAGAACCTCCAGCTTTTCCTTGGGCAGCGGCTTCAGTCTGAACTGTCGCGCGGTGTTTTCATCCCAGTCAGGATAATACGGCTCCTGGGTTATACGATCATAGATCTGAGGATAGGCAATCTGTAAACAGACCAGACCGTAGTTCATCAAATGATCGTATTCGTCCATCTCTTCTTCCTGATCCGTTTTACCTATGTTGCTGATGATTTTAATCAGTGACAGAGTATTTAACAGTCTCTTAATTGATCTAGGATTTGTGCCTGTAGACAGTCTGGTCATTTCATCCACAATATCCAGTACCTTAAGTTTTGTTCCTTCAGGAGTAAATAATGTAATTTCCTTCTCCAGTCTGGATGTACTGAGGTACCCGATATTATTTAAAGAATCCTTGAGGAAGGCGGTGGTATCGTATGCGCCGATCGGCATTGAGAAAGGCATTTGAATAATCTTGTCGAAAAATGATCTGAAAGCACGATCATCATCATTACCGTTGTTGTTGCCGAATTTTGCCTTCAGCCCTTTTACAATCACATCGTAGTCGATGGCCAGCACGAAAATACAGTTATCAACTTCAAACATGTTTTTCAGCAATTCCAATATCTGAATTGCATTTTCCGGGTTGATGCGATCAAGATCATCGATAAAAAACATGAACCCTCGTCTCTGACTCTGTCCTGCCAGACAGTCATTAACAGCTTTGGTGAATGCATCTCTGAATTCTTTAGGTCTGGTTTCATTGAATTCGTCATCACCCAAAGCATCCTTGAGAGCTCCGGCTGCTTCCTCGCCATCAAGACCAAGAGTGTTAACTCCGGCTTTAACAGCAGTGGTGGCAACAACTGCACACGTTTTCTTCAGAAATGACCAGGCTTTTTCCTTCAGTTCTCCGGCTACACTTGATGTCGGATTTCTCTGTTCAAGAATTCTGGTACACTCACTGATCATACCCTTAATTACTCCGATTAAAGTCTGCTCCGGAGTCTGCATGATTGAATATTCCCACATGTTGATCCAGACACCGTAGTACAGAGGATCTCGATCATTTCCGGAAGATTTATCCTCACACAAAATACTACGGAGCAGATTCATAAAAGAGGTTTTTCCTGAACCCCACTGACCCTGAATTGCAACAGTAGTCGGCATTGCTGACTTGCTCAGATATTGAGCCAGGCCTTCGACATATTTTCTGGTGTTTAATTTATCGTTATTTACATCTTTCAATGGTACATCAATAATGTTGATCAAATCACTCATGGGTAAGTTCCTGTTGAATAAAAAGTAATTTGCTATATCAAACCTGATAAAATCATATTTAGGGAAATTGATTTCAAATATGAATGACGGGCAGGAAATTTCCTGATCACCTTGCTGACATTATGTCTGGTCTGTAGTGTCAAAAGCCTGGTAAATGAGTTCATTTAACCAGGCTCTATATAAACGCAATGCAAATCAAACATTGATGATCTTGTTAAAACAATGCCCGATCCCGTTATTTCAGTGAAGCGATTGTTACATCATCTTTTGCCAGATCGCCTGCTTTGTTTTCGATCTGAATAGAAACACCGAATGCTTCCTTAAAGGCTTTTTCCGCATTTCCCACCTTCATATTACCTCTAACTTCGAAATCGCCGCTTTTCTTTGCATCAGCATCGGCAGATCTGATTGATGCCAGTGTTGAAGTATCATCAGCAAAACGTTTACCGTTGTAAACTCTTACCCCGATTCCGAATTCATCTTTAAACATTGTTTTTAACTTACCAACTGTGGTTCTACCGTTTACTTTCATGTTAACACCTCATAGGAGAATAAATAAAAAATTAAAACTCTGAATATAATTCCTTTTTGTGCTGATCCAGATTCGATTCCAACAAGTCAGGAGAGAACTGCTAAATTGTGATCGATCAGATTTGCCTTTATAAAAATTTTTTTATAAAAAAATGGTACGCAGCGACGATATCCGCATCTGATTCCCTTTCCATACCAGGGATAGTAAATTTGGATACTTTATCCACCCTGGTTCCGGTACCGGGAGTGGAGGATGATCCCCGGTATACGTATTCATTTTTGACATTTCCCAGAATAGAGCCGGTTCCAAGTGTGGAACTTAATCCTGCTCTTATTACATCATTTTTTACATTACCGACAACTGTTCCGGTCCCCGGTGTTGAGGAAGTACCCTGGCGGAAAACATGTTCCTTTACGTTTCCGACAATTTTATTGTCAATGTAAACTATGCCTTTATTAAATTTTACGGTTGTCATATCGGCTCCTGTGAGTTGGTAAAATGTCTATTTGATATATTTTACATATGAATATAAATGTCGTTTATCTATACGGATTGAAATATCAATATATATATAACACTTATGCCGGTTGGGCTGTCAAATAAACTGTTCATTGATTTATAGTTTACAAATGTTTTTTTTTTGTACAGATATATTCTTGGGTTATTGATAATTAATCACATAATTCTTAAAAAAAGCTTGTTTTTTGTGATTTACTTTGCGTTTTTTAGATTATTGAGATAAGGAGGGTGATTTTAGCCTGTTTTTGTAATGTGAAATTTTATTTATTATGCATGTTAAAATGTGACATATATAAAATTCTTGAAATCATTTCTTCAAAAAATATTGATTAAGAATTTCCTTTTGAATAAAAATCGTAGTCGGTAAATTTAGTGTGTTTTTGCAAAGGAGTCAAAAATGGGTTTATTTTCATTTTTTAGTAAAGATGTTGTAGATGAAGAAAAGCTGGCAAAGGAGAAAGTTGGAAAAATTGCCAAAGAGGCTATTCCTGCTATACTTTCTGCCAATAAAAAGCTTGAGGGAGAAGTGTTCAAGCTACTCGATAAAGATTACTGCAAAAAGGTTTTCAATCTCAATTTCCCTGTGCTGGTAAGTGAAAAGGCTGAGTACGATAAGAGCCGTTACTACACAGATTCTATCAAGATCAACGGTAGCGCCTATAAACTCTGCTCACAGTGGTTTGATAAAGATCGTGAAAAATTAATGGCGTGGATTAAAAAGAATAATAAGCAGTAGCCGCTGTGATTTTTAAACTCTTAGATTACCTGCTCACCGGAAGATGCGGTTTGTTATTGTGATCATCAATTCTAGGTGATAAATCAGAGGTGATTAATGAGTGAACTTATACATGATCATTTTAAAAACAAATAGGGGAAAAATCCCCTATTTGTTTGGCTTTCATTTTTGTTTTAACAGTGAGTCTGTTAGTGGATCCTCATTCCTGGTTTTGCGCCGCTGTCAGGTGTAAGCAGGAATATATCTTTTCCTCCCGGACCTGCTGCGCAGACCATTCCCTCACTCATACCGAATTTCATCTTTCTTGGAGCCAGATTTGCAACCATAACAGTGAGACGACCAATCAGATCTTCAGGTTTGTAGGCTGATTTTATACCTGCAAAAACGTGCCTCTGTTCAAAGCCGAGATCCAGTTCAAGTTTGAGAAGTTTTTCCGCGCCTTCAACATGTTCTGCATTTACAATTTTTGCAACGCGCAGATCGATCTTGGCGAAGTCGTCAATGGTAATCTGAGGTGCCAGAGGTTCATCACCGGCTTCTTTTGCAGGAGCTTTAGGTGCTGCCTTGGCCAGATCTTCCTTGGATTCTTTGATCATTTCATCAACCTGCTTCTGTTCAATTCGTTTGAACAGAGGTTTGAACGGATTGATTTCTCTGTCAGTGAGAGGATCACAGGCTTCATTCCAGTTAAGGGTGACACCGAGAAAATCCTCTGATGCCTTAACCAGAGATGGAATGATCGGTTTAAGATATGTCAGAAGGATCTTGAACATATTAAGTGCATTGGTGCATACCTGATGAAGTTCTGCATCTTTGGAAGGATCTTTTGCTAAAACCCATGGAGCGGTATCGTCAACATACTTGTTGGCAAGATCGGCAAGTCTCATTATTTCTCGTACCGCTCTTGCATATTCACGGTTTTCATATGCGTTTTCAATAGACGCGGTAGCGTTTCTGAATTCTCCGAAAATCTGATCTTCAGTCAGAGACGGGGCCAGTCTGCCGGCAAATTTTCTGGTAATGAAGTTTGCAGTGCGGGAGGCGAGGTTAACCACCTTGTTTACCAGATCGGAATTAACACGGGCAATAAAATCCTCAAGATTCAAATCCAGATCGTCGATCTTGGCATTGGATTTTGCTGCATAGTAGTATCTGAGAGTTTCAGCAGGGAAGTGTTTCAGGAAGGTTGCCGCCTTGATAAAGGTTCCCTTAGATTTACTCATCTTGGCTCCGTTTACAGTCACATAACCGTGAATGAACAGCTTGGTAGGCATACGGTAGCCTGCGCCGCTGAGCATGGCCGGCCAGAACAGAGAGTGGAAATAGAGAATGTCTTTACCGATGAAATGATACATTTCGCAGTTGCTTCCGGTTGAAGTGAATTCATCGAAATCAACGTTCTTCACACGGTCGCAGTAGTTCTTGAATGAGCCGAAATATCCGATAGGCGCATCAAGCCATACATAGAAGTATTTTCCCGGCTGATCCGGAATTTCAAAACCGAAATAAGGAGCATCGCGGGTGATATCCCACTGCTGCAGACCGGCTTCGAACCATTCATTGAGTTTATTGGCCATTTCTTCCGGAATAGCACCGGTTTTGATCCAGTCTTTAAGAACCGGTTCAAACTGAGGAAGATCAAAGAAGAAATGTTCGGTCTGCTTCAGTTCCGGTTTGGCTCCGGATACTGCAGAGTACGGATTGAGAAGTTCGGTAGGACTGTAGGTGGCACCGCATACCTCGCAGTTGTCACCGTACTGATCCGGAGCCTTGCACTTAGGACAGGTTCCCTTTACGAAACGGTCCGGCAGAAACATTTTCTTTTCCGGATCGAACAGCTGGGAGATGGTTCTTGAAGCGATGTATCCCCGTTCTTTCAGTTTCTTATATATGCTGTTGGAAAAAAATCTGTTTTCTTCGCTGTGGGTGGAGTAGTAGTTGTCGAAGCTGATTTCAAAACCGTCAAAGTCCTGTTTGTGTTCAACAGCAACAGCTTTGAGCATTTCCTCCGGAGTGATACCGAGCTGTTTTGACTTGATCATGATCGGAGTGCCGTGGGTATCATCGGCACATACAAAATAAATCTGGTTCCCCTTCAGTCTCTGATATCTGACCCAGATATCCGCCTGGATATGTTCAAGCATATGACCGAGGTGGATTGAGCCGTTTGCATACGGCAGGGCACATGTAACAAATATTTTTCTTGACATACTTATACCTAAAATCAATGTTCGTTTTTTAATGCGTTAATTATACTAGCCTTGGCGCTTTCAGTCATTAATAGTAATAAAAAAAGGCAGATCCGTCGATCTGCCCCGTTTGTACTGATATTAGATTTTTTCAGTTAATCATCAAAGGTAAAGTCTGTGAGAACCTTCTTCGGGGTTGTCTTCATTCGAGATGGTTCATCAAATAACTCGTTGCCACCGGAGCCTTGCCATTTGGTTGATACATCTCCGTATGAGAAATCATTGTCGCCGTTGTCAAAACCAAGCTGACCAAAGGTACTTGAACCCCAGCAGAAAAGATCCAGTTTGTTTTTATCCTCGGCATTTTCAACTGATGCACATACGGAACGTTTGTTGACAGAGAGTTCTTGAACTTTCAAATCAGGTTTGTTCTTGTCCATCAAGATCCTAGTAGATTCCCAATCTTCGCTGGCTACTACGCCTGTGCCTAGGATACCATAGCGCTGAGGTCCAAAACCATAAAGGTGACCTTTTTCTGTTATTACAAATCTACCGATGCCTTCAACTCCAAGTTGAACTTTTTTAATTCTTTCGCCGTCCAATGTAGAAGAATCTGCTATTGTCCAAACGCCTTGTTTCCTCCCTTCTGAGTCAACGCTGTCTGTATACATCATGTAAAGTATTTTATCACTGTTTTCACTATCCGTAGTCGTAAAGAATAGCTGAGAGTCGAATTCGGTTATATCAATAGTCTTGATGTTCTTCATTTTTATGCTGTCAGAAGATGATTTACAGTAATATTTACGCTCTACTAACTTACCTTCGATAAGTTCATAAGAAGAACCTTTATCGCCTGGTTTACAACCCCAAGACACAGTTATACAGTCGGAACCTTCATCATCATAACATATTTCATTAACGGCGATATTGTATGATTTGATATTTGTTATAGGTTGTCCGAACATCGGGAACCAGTCTCCGCCCGATTCGCGATAGTGCCAGTACCAGGATTCCTCCGGTGAGTAGTATCTGGTGTCCACTTCGTTCTTAATTACAATCTTGCCTGCCCAGTTGTCAATGATTTCCTGTGCATACTGTTTGTTGTTACCGGAGATTAAACCTCTGATGTCGTCTCCCCAGCACCACAGATTGTGTCCTTCTTTGTCCGTTGTTTCCGGGGTTGACAGTGCACAGTGGGCCCAGTACCCGCTTTGAGTTATAGATCTGAATTTTACCCCGTCAGGAGCTGGAACCTTTACCGGATATGGAATCATCCACAGATATTCAGTGATCTCATGCGTGCCCTGACTCATAATTTTTATCGGTCTGTGCATACGATCATTTTCATGTGCAGCACCGAGCTCGTAGGCGGTGTTGTCTCCCCAGCAGTATATGTCGCCTTCCTCTGTCAGTGCGCAGCTGTGGTTCTGTCCAAGAGAAAGATCAACCACGTTACTGAGATATCCTGTCTTGGAGTTCTGTTTTCCTGCCACAACCTTGCTGGCATAACCAACCGGTTCTTTGTAGGTGTTCATAAACCCTTCTTCACCTATACCCAATTGACCGTTGTAATTTCCTCCCCAGCAGTAAACTTCCCTATTCAGAGTGATTGCACAGCCGTGTATATTTCCTGTAGCTACCTTTGTTATGCCGCTTAGATGGATATATTCAGGATCTTCGTCAGTTTTCCTATCCGGATTTTTAATCAGCACCGGCAGAGGTTTGGCGGTATAGTTATTCTTCAGGTACATTAATTCGTCAGTGTTTTCAATGGAGTATTTTTCCACATTTAATTTGCTTTGGGTGAATTCCTGATTGCCAAGGTTGTTCCATGCGTTGTTTCCCCAGCACCATACTTCATTTGCCATGGTTACACCGCAACGCCATTCATCTGCAAGACCTGTGCTAAGGGAAACAAAGGAAGTGTTGAGAACTTTCAGTTTGTTGTTAATAATTTTTGTCAGATCTATATCTACATTAATATTTCCATCAATTCCGAGCAGGTTATCCTTGAGTTCTTTAACGAATGTCTTTACAGAATCAAGATTCTGAAGAGTAATGGATAGAATTTCGTCTTTATCTTTAGTCGTTGTGATTTCGTTAGTGGTTTTAGGGATCATATTGAGAGATGCCATTAATTCTCCTGCAAGGAGTGTGGCAATATTTTGATCTTTATTATCACCTTCAGCGTTATTGTAGTCAGATTGGATAGTCTCAAGATCTGTTCCTAGAGATTCTGCAATTTGTGTCAAAGTTTCTTCGTACTCTTCCTTGTTTGCCACCTGGCTCGAATGGAGCATTTCGGCCATTGTAGTGTATGGAGTGAGTTTGAATGATTTACCGGATGTATCCTCTTTTCCCGGATCTGAATTTAGTTCACCAGATTTAAAAAATTTTGTTCCAAGCAGGACCATATCGTTTTTGGTTTCTGTTTTTTTACCTAAAACAATGTCGGTAGTTCCTTTTTTAGGCACAGCTTTGAACTTGACTGATTTCATTTGCGCCAATTTCTTTTTCTGCTCATCGTTTATTTCGAAGGTTGATTTACCGCTAGCATCTGTTTTTGCGATTCCGAATTCTTCGTCACATTCTAACTTGTCATTAGTAACGATGCACACATCAATGTCTGTCAGGTATCCGTCGATTACCTGAACTTCTAATTGGGTGTTCTGTGAACCTTCTGATGATGAATGTCCTCCACCTCCGCATCCTGCCACAAAACTAGACATAATTGCTGTCATGAGCATAGATAATTTAAAATCAGCCATAGTGTTATCCTCAAGCTATTTGTACAGAAAATCGTCTTATTTATCAAATATTATGTCAATGGTTTGCTGATTAAAATATTAAATTTGTTTTTGTTTGATGTTTATTGCAAATATGATGAATGAGTTCTAATATTTTTGATTAAGATCTCATTATCAGTTTGATTAAGATCTCAACAATGCAATAGGGATAATATAGAGAGGAGAATACTGGAGAAAATCTACTGCTGTCTTAACCTGACCGGCAGTAGATTTTGATTTTTATTTGGGTTGTGCTGTCTGTGGGATGGTAGACTCAGTTGAAGATTGTTGTAAATCCGGATTGGAGTTATTATTTTCAGCTACTGATTTCTTCTTTTTCTCTAACGCCGTAATAAAGTCTGTCATCTTTTCAACATCTGCGGTGTGATTTTTAACAGCTTATCTTTTCCCTTGTAACGAATAAAGAGGAACAAAAGGAAATTCTGAGTAATATCGGAATAACCGAAGCGTCCACAAATTCATAACACGGATTGGTTGTAGGCATTACGGGCGAAAGGGTTAGAATGCTGGTTAATATTCTGCTGGTTTGGGTTAATAATAGATCAAAAAGGCAGATCAATCGATCTGCCTTGATTGTGCTGATATGAGATTTTTCTCAGTTAATCATCAAAGGTAAAGTCCGTAAGAACCTGTTTAGGTGTTGTCTGAATACGTGAAGTTTTGTCCATCAGTTCATTTTCGGATCCATTCCACTTTGTCGAAACATCTCCGTAGGAGAAGTCGTTGTCGCCGTTGTCAAAACCTAATTGACCGAAGGTACTTGAACCCCAGCAGAAAAGTTCCAGTTTGTTTTGATCATCGGCATTTTCATCTTTAACAGATGCGCAGGCGGAACGTTTGTTGACAGAGAGTTCTTGAACTTTCAAATCAGGTCTGTTCTCGTCCAATAAGATCTTGGTAAAAACGTAATCATCGCTGGCTACGCCTGTTCCCATGATGCCATAGCGCTGAGGTCCAAATCCATAAAGATGCCCGTCTTCTGTTATTACAAATCTTCCGATGCTTTCAACTCCAAGTTGAACTTTTTTTATACTTTCGTTGTCAAACGCGCTTGAATCAGCGTGTATCCAATATCCTCGGTTACCGACTATACCATCTGTGTATATTCCATAAAGTGTTTTGTCATCGTATTCGGCATCTGTTGATGTAAAGTATAGCTGAGAGTCATTTTCAGAGATATCGATCGTTTTTATTTTTTTCATTTCTAAGTATTTGACAGAAGATGACTTACAAGAAAAATAATTATTATTTTCGTAGAATATAGTATCAGGTTTACATATTCGACTATCATTCCAACAAATGGAAGGCATAAAGGCGTAGCACACAACGCTGTCTCCATATTTGTATGATTTGATATTAGTTATTGGTTGCCCGAACATAGGAAACAAATCGCCACTTGATTCACGATAGGTCCAATCTCTTGTTTCATATTGATTATAGTATACAGTTGAAACTTCATTTTTTATGACAACTTTACCTTCCCAATTGTCAATAATTTCCTGAGCATACTGCTCGTTATTTTCGGATACCAAACCTCGGATATCATCTCCCCAGCACCATAGATTGTGACCTTTTTCATCAGTTGTTTGCGGTGTTGACAGTGCGCAGTGAGCCCAGTATCCACTTTGAGTTATACTACTGAATTTTACCCATTCAGGAGCAGGAACCTTAACTGGATAAGGAATCATCCATAGATATTCGCTAATATCGTAATCATCCATACTCATGATTTTTTCAGGTCTGTGCCTTCGGTCTTTTTCGTGTGCAGCTCCAAGTTCAAGAGCTGTATTGTCTCCCCAACAGTAAATATCTCCGTCAGCAGTCAGAGCACAGCTGTGGTTCTGCCCCAGTGAAAGATCGACAACATTGCTAAGATAACCTGACTTAGCATTCTGTTTTCCTGTCACTACCTTGCTGGCATAACCAACAGGTTCTTTGTAGGTGTTCATAAAACCGTCTTCACCTATACCTAATTGACCATTGTAATTACCGCCCCAGCAATAAACTTCCCTATTAAGAGTGATTGCGCAGCCGTGCACATTTCCTGTAGCAACCTTTGTTATACCGCTCAGATGGATATATTCAGGATCTTCATCGGTTTTCTTGTCAGGATTTTTTATCAGCACCGGCTGTGGTTCTGCTGAATAGTTGTTATTTAGGAACATCAGTGCATCAGTATCTTCAATCGTATATTTTTCAAAGTTTAACTTGCTTTGTGTGAATTCCTGATTTCCCAAATTGTTCCATGCGTTGTTTCCCCAGCACCATACTTCATTTGCTTTAGTAACACCGCAACGCCATTCGTCGGCCAGACCTGTGCTTAGTGATACAAAAGAACTGTTGAGAACTTTCAGTTTGTCGTTCATAATTTCTGTCAGATCTATATCGTTCTTAATATTTCCGTCGATCCCCAGCAGTTTTTCCTTAAGTCCGTCTGCTAATTCCTTTATGGTTTCAAGACTTTTAAGAGTAATTTTTATAATTTCGTCTTTATCTTTAGT
>JAEEGI010020001.1_pt1 | contig 13446 bp, 10 predicted proteins | sample 8958751 | NCBI WGS metagenome assembly JAEEGI01 (sample SAMN16246545, study PRJNA631951) | gut metagenome | biome: gut microbiome; feature: rumen; material: KS-attached | host: Bos | place: Iran: Karaj | collected 2018-10
TCTCGGCAGGTCATTCGCAGAACTCGTATCGCGGACTGGTTCGTGCCACCTCGAATGCGGACAATGCCCGCAACTACTCTTCGTGCGACTCGCTGTTGCTTGGTTCCCAGTGTGGCGCCCATACCTTCCCCTATATGGATGTTCACAACGATACGGCTATCTTCGAGCACGAGGCCACCACCTCTAAGATTTCAGAAGACCAGCTCTTCTACTGCAACCAGCGAGGCATTCCTACAGAGCAGGCCGTAGGTCTCATTGTCAACGGCTATGCAAAGGAAGTTATCCAAAAGCTGCCCATGGAATTTGCCGTTGAGGCCCAGAAGTTGTTAAGTGTATCATTAGAAGGAACTGTAGGTTAAAAGAAATACTATGTTAAAGAAACTATTTGGATTTGATGCCTCCACGATGACTTTACGCAAGGAGGTAATTGGTGGTATTACCACCTTTTTGACGATGGCTTATATCTTAGCCGTCAACCCAAGCATCCTCTCAGCTACTGGTATGGATGCAGGTGCTGTGTTTACCACTACGTGTATTTCTGCTGTAGTGGCTACGTTGGTAATGGCTATCTACGCCAAGTTACCTTTTGCTCTGGCTCCAGGAATGGGTCTGAATGCTTTCTTTGCATTCACCGTCGTGCTCACCATGGGCTATACATGGCAGTTTGCACTGACCGCAGTGATGATTGAAGGTCTTATCTTCATCCTGCTGACGGTGACGGGACTGCGCCAGCATATCGTGAACGCCATTCCACTGATATTGCGCCGCGCCATCAGTCCTGGCATCGGACTCTTTATCGCCTTTGTGGGCCTGAAGGGAGCTGGTATCGTTACCTCGTCGGAGTCAACGTTCATCACATTGGGCAATCTGCACGACCCTGCCGTGCTGCTGAGCATTATGGGCATATTGATTACGGCTGCATTGTTGGTGAAGAATATCACAGGATCACTGCTCATCGGCATCTTGTTCACTACCATTGTGGGCATCCCATTGGGTGTTACCAACTATACAGGCATCTTGTCAACACCACCCTCTATCAGTCCCATCTTCTGGCAGTTTGAGTGGCATAACATACTCACAGTCGATATGGCGGTAGTTGTACTTACCTTCCTGTTTATCGATATGTTCGATACCATCGGTACGCTCATCGGAGTATCCAATCGTGCAGGTATGGTGGACGACAATGGCAATGTGAAGAACCTGAACCAGGCCTTTATGGCTGATGCCATTGGTACTACCGTTGGTGCTATGCTTGGAACCTCTACAGTAACCACTTATGTGGAGAGTGCCTCTGGTGTGAATGTAGGTGGACGTTCAGGCTTGACCAGCTTTACCACAGCCATCTGCTTTGCTGTGGCATTGCTCTTTGCCCCCTTGTTCCTGGCTATTCCTGCACAGGCTACAGCTGCAGCCTTGATATTGGTGGGAGTCATGATGATGCACGACATTCGAAAGGTCGATTTCTCCAATTATGTAACGGCTATACCTTGCTTTATCTGTATCGTGCTCATGCCACTTACCTATAGCATCTCCGATGGAATCCTGATGGGTGTCATTTCTTATGTGCTGATTCACTTGCTGTCAGGTACCCTCAAAGACAAGGACGAGCGTAACAACATAAATTGGGCCACCATTCTGTTGACCATACTATTTATCTGTCGCTACGCATTCCTATAGTTTGAAGAAACAGAGAGGAGTCAGTCCCCGTTAGTTCAGTATAATTCTCATTATAAAATGATTAGGCATATGAAAAGAATGTTTTTTAGTATGGTCCTCGCCTTCGTTACGATGGCGATTTACTCGCAGGACATCAAGGGAAAATGGATTACAGAGGCCGGTGACGCCCAGGTGGAAATCTACGAATCCAACGGAAAATGGAACGGAAAGATAGTATGGTTACAGAAAGGTCCCGACACCAAGGATACGCATAACAACGACGAGAAGCTGCGTAGTCGCAAACTGATGGGAGTCAACATCCTCTTTGGTCTTACCAAGAAAAAGGACAAGTGGGAGGGTGGACGCATCTACAACCCCAAGAATGGTAAGGACTACAAGTGCTCTATGTGGCTGGACGGCGACAAGTTGAAGGTACGCGGACATCTTGGTATCTTCTACGAGACGCAGACTTGGAAAAGAGCGCAATAGCCGTAGTTTTGACTTAAATATATTTGGTTTTTCTCTCAATTTGCACTACCTTTGGCTTCGCCTTAGGTAGGCTACATCTCGGAAATGAAAATAAATTCCAATTTATTTTGCATTTCTCTCGATTTGCACTACCTTTGCAGCCAAAATAAAAAGGAAAGATGTTAGAAGTTAAGAACTTACACGCCAAAATAGGCGATAAAGAGATATTAAGGGGTATCAATCTGACTATCAAGGATGGTGAGACGCATGCCATTATGGGACCTAATGGTTCTGGAAAGTCGACGCTGAGTGCCGTATTGGTGGGTAATCCACTCTATGAGGTGACTGAGGGCGAGGCTTGGTTTAATGGCAAGAATCTGTTGGAAATGAAACCAGAGGACAGGGCGCACGAGGGCTTGTTCCTGTCGTTCCAATATCCTGTGGAAATCCCAGGGGTGTCGATGACCAACTTCATGAAGGCTGCCATCAACGAGAAGCGTAAGTATCATGGATTGCCTGAGCTGAAAGCCGGCGACTTTATCAAGTTGATGCGCGAGAAGCAGAAGATAGTAGAATTGGACAATAAGCTGGCAGGTCGCTCAGTGAACGAGGGCTTCAGCGGTGGTGAGAAGAAGCGCAACGAGATATTCCAGATGGCTATGTTGGAGCCGAAGCTTTCGATATTGGACGAGACAGACTCCGGTCTCGACGTGGATGCTATGCGCATTGTGGCTGAGGGCGTGAACAAGTTGAAGACTCCAGAGACCTCTTGTATCGTGATAACCCACTATGACCGTCTGCTGGAGATGATCCGCCCTGACGTGGTTCACGTGCTGTATAAAGGCCAGATAGTGAAGACTGCCGGTCCTGAACTGGCTAAGGAGATTCAGGAGCGTGGCTATGACTGGATAAAGGCTGAAGTGAATAGTGATAAGTGAAGAGCGAAAAGTGAAAGCAGAGAAGCAATATATAGAACTGTATGAGCAGTGTCGCAAGATGATTTTCGAGCATTCGTCGGAAGTGATGAATGCGGAGCGCGATGCTGCTTTCAAACGGTTTGCGTCCAACGGATTTCCGTCACGAAAGGTGGAGCGCTATAAATATACGGATATGCAGGCGCTCTTCGCGCCAGACTATGGGTTGAACCTGAATCGTCTGGAGATTCCTGTGAACCCCTATGATGCCTTTCGTTGTGATGTGCCGAACCTCTCAACTTCCTTGTATTTCGTGGTGAACGACGGGTTCTACACCAAGGTGCAAGCCAAAGGACATTTGCCTGAAGGTGTGAAACTGGGGTCTCTGAAGGAATTGGCAACGACGGAATACTATAATCAACTGGCTGCTAAGGATGAAGATGCGGTGACAGACCTGAACACGATGTTGGCACAGGATGGACTTTACGTCTATGTGCCTAAGAATGTGGTGGTTGACCGCGCTATTCAGGTCATCAATATTCTGCGTAGTGATGTCGACTTGATGGTAAACCGTCGTGTGCTCATCATTGTGGAAGAGGGTGCAGAAGTAAAATTCCTGTTCTGCGACCATGCTGCTGACGACCGTTGTTTCCTGGCTACGCAGGTGATAGAGGCTTATGTGGGAGAGAATGCTAAACTGGACCTGTATTGTCTGGAGGAGACACATAACAAGAACACCCGTGTGAGCAATGTCTATATTCAGCAACAGGCTAACAGTCGAGTGAACCATAACGTCATCACCCTGCATAATGGTGTGACGCGCAACAAGTTGAACCTCGATATGGTAGGCGAGGGGGCAGAATGCTCATGCAATGGTTGCGTGATAGCTGATAAGAAGCAGCATGTGGATAACAACACGCTGATAACGCACCATGTGTCGCACTGCACGTCGAACGAGCTCTATAAATACGTGTTGGACGACGAGTCAACAGGAGCCTTTGCAGGACGAGTGTTGGTAAAGAAGGATGCACAGAAGACGGTATCGCAGATGACTAACCAGAACCTGACGGCGACAAAGCAGGCTCGTATGTACACACAGCCTATGCTGGAAATTTATGCCGATGACGTGAAGTGTGCCCACGGTTCTACTGTAGGTCAGCTGAACGATGCGGCCTTGTTCTATATGCAACAGCGAGGCATCTCGAAGAAAGAGGCCCGATTGTTGTTGCAGAATGCATTTATCAATGAAGTCATTGACCACATGGAGTTGGAACCCCTTCGCGACCGTCTGCACTATCTGGTGGAGAAGCGTTTCCGTGGGGAACTGAATAAATGCGAGGGCTGTAAGTTGTGCAAATAACGAAAAGTGAATAGTTCAATGTACGATATAAACAAGGTACGCGAGGACTTCCCGATTCTTTCGAGGGAAGTATATGGTAAGCCACTGGTTTATCTGGATAATGCAGCAACGACGCAAAAGCCACTCTGTGTGTTGGATGCCATGCGCGAGGAGTATCTGAACGTGAATGCCAATGTACATCGTGGAGTTCACTACTTGTCGCAGCAGGCTACCGATTTGCATGAGGCTGCCCGTGAGAAGGTGCGCCAGTTTATCAATGCAGAAAAGACGGAGGAGATAGTTTTCACACGAGGTACCACAGAGGCCATCAATCTGGTGGCTTCGTCGTTCTGTGAGTTGCAGATGAAGGAGGGCGATGAAGTGCTGGTAAGCGAAATGGAGCACCATTCGAACATTGTTTCATGGCAACTTCAGGCAATGAAACGAGGCATCGTGGTAAAGCATTTGCCCATTACAGACAAAGGGGAACTGTGTCTGGACTCGTTGGAATCGCTGATTTCTGATAAGACGAAGATTATTAGCATTGCTCATGTAAGTAATGTGCTGGGTACAGTGAATCCTGTTGAAGAAATCATCAAAACAGCTCATGCCCATGGTATTCCTGTATTGGTTGATGGAGCACAGAGTGCCCCACACTTTAAAGTAGACGTGCAGGCGATGGATTGCGACTTCTTTGCTTTCAGTGGACATAAGATGTACGGACCTACGGGCATCGGTGTGCTTTATGGTAAAGAGGAATGGCTCGAGAAACTGCCTCCTTATCAGGGTGGTGGCGAGATGATAGACAAGGTAACGTGGGAGAAGACAACCTTTGAGCGCCTGCCCTTTAAGTTCGAGGCTGGCACCCCCGACTACATAGCCACTCACGGCTTAGCTACCGCTATCGATTACCTGAACCGTGTGGGGCTTGATTCCGTCAAGGCACATGAAGCCGAACTGACTCGCTATTGTATGGAACAGCTGAGAACCATCGATGGAATGCGCATTTTTGGTGAAGCAGAGCATAAAGATGCTGTGGTTTCTTTCCTTGTGGGCGATATTCATCACTTGGACATGGGAACATTGTTGGATCGTCTGGGCATAGCCGTCCGTACCGGTCATCATTGTGCTCAGCCCTTGATGGACCGTTTGGGAATCAGTGGTACCGTTCGTGCTTCTTTTGCCCTTTACAACACAAAAGAAGAAATCGATGTGCTAGTAAATGGCATCCGTCGTGTCAGTCAGATGTTTTAGTTGATGTGATGCTGTGCGGAATGCATAATACGTTGTTTCAGACATTCCACTTCTTCAGGAGAAAGCATATCACAATCGTCTAAGTGATTGAGAATGTAACATGCTTTCAAGTAGGCTGAACGGATATGCGGAGCCGCTTGAAGGTAGGATGCCCAGTAGGATTCCTTTTCCGAACAGGCATCTATGACATAGCGGATGAAATCGTCATCACGCAGAAAGTCGTCTACTTTGGTGTAAATGGTTTGTTTCAAGTGTTCCGTCTTTTATCTTTAAGACGGAAAACATTTCATATTGTCATCAAATAGTGACGAAAATTACATGGCTGCCTCACGCAATTTTAGCATTCCACGATGCATCAGGTTGCGAACAGAGTGGTAGTTCATCTGCATAATCTGGCAGATCTCATCATACTTACGCTGTTCTAAATAATATAAGGTGATAGCCTGGCGCTGGCGACGGGTGAGGTTTTTCATCAGGTGGGCTACTTGTGCATTCTGAATCTCTTCGCGCTCTGAGAAAAGATAGTCGTGCTCTACATCTGTGGTTGAACAGCGGAACTCATAATCCTCTACAGCATCTTCGGTTGTGAAAGTCTGGCGACGGAATTCGTCGAACAAGCGATTCTTTAAAGAGATAATCAGGTATGATGCCAAATTATTAATAATTTTCTTCTCTCCACGTTTACTATAAACTTTCATGAATACATCATGAATGCAATCCTTTAGCAATTCTTGGTCTTGGGTAATTTTTATACCATAATTGAACAACATCTGAATGTAGAGGTCGTACAATTGCGCAAAAGCCTGATCGTTACCAGCACAAAACTCTGTTACGAGCTCTCGGGTCCTTGCTTTGAGATTTTGATTTGCCATGCAGAGGTTAGTTTTGTTTTTAAGTAGTTTGTTTTCTGGTTGCAAAGATATGGAAAAAACAAATACTACGTGCGCAAAATCAGTTAAAAAAATGGGAAAAATCGGTATTTTGCTGATTTTTCCCATTGAAACCTTATTTTTTCTTGAACCAGAAGACCCCTTTTTCTTTCAAAGTGATATTTCCTTTCACGGGTCGTAATCGCACAATCTTGCCTGTTTTTTCGTTCACCTTATATAATATATAGCCGTTGTTTTCAGGTAATGTGACGTTTATTTCCTGCTTTTCCACTATACAAATCAGCTTACCATCACTGCCTTCAAGAACATAGGCATTGTCAATTTTCGACGGTTTCATCGAAGAAATGCTACGCAGGAATGCCTCGTCCTTAACGGGGATGGCAGCACACGAACCACCAGCCATCAGGGAAGCCCATCCCAACTCAGGTGCTTTCTGGGCAGAGTAGATGACGGCCTTACCATATTTCGTGCGGTATTCGATAACGGCACGATAGACATCTTCAAAGCGCGCACTTCCCGTTCTGATTTTACGCATGTACTGTCGTTGAGCCATATTGACGCCACCTTCAGGAGCATATTCGCCTTTATTGTGGTAGAACCACTGTTCTATGTCGATAATATCAACAATTTTTGAGCGCACAGGGTCGTTCAGTATAGCATCCTGCACATCCTTGTTAACAGCGAGGTCGACAAGCACCTTGCCGTTTTCTGCTTCCCATTCGGCAATCACGTCGAGCCAGAACTGCACGAAATGCAGTGGACCTGTAAATTCCTCACCAATAGAGTGGATCACGTTAGGTTGTCCCTTAAATGCATCCAACAATTGACGGATATATTGGCGATGCAATGCACGTAGGGTAGGATTGGTAATGTCATAGAATAAGGTAGCAGTAAAGATACGCTTGTCGCCTGTAAAGTTGACAGGCTCCAAGAACGGCGTATTGTTCACGTTGTTGGCTGTTCGCCACGGACAATCCACCCAGTGGGCACCCGCTTCTAGAATGTTATGCTGGAAATAATGCTGGTTTTTCAATAAAATACCGATGGATTCGGTCTTTTTAGCAAATTGTTGGAGACGCCAGAAATACCATTTGTTCAGGGAGGTCAAGTTATATTTCGTCATTCCATCCCAGGCGAGTGGGGTATTGGGAATGCCGATGCGGGCAAAAGGCTGTTCATAAAAAGGAGCCCATGCGTCACCATTCTTACGACGGATACGTTCATGGTCGTCGCGACGGCGATCGGTCCAAAGACCATAATTCTGACTGAATAGCAGTGTATGCGAACGTTGCATTTCAGCAATAACACTATCTATGCGGTCTGTTCCGCCCAGACCCTCTTGCCCTGGTACAAAGCGCGTCAAAGCAATTTTTGCTTTAGCCATAGAGGCATCCGTAGTACGACCATTCCACCAAGGTGTTTGGTGCTTCCCACCAACAAGGACGGCATCGTTCAGGGTTAGCCAGCCGTTGACGACAGCATAGCGGTCTGGATTCTTTATTTCCTCTTCATATCTAATAATGGGGAAAGGATGTTTATCTTGCGTTATGTTACCTTCAAAGCGGGCAGCGTCAATCCATTGCTTGAGGGTGAGACGAGGCTGTAATGCCTCTTTAGCCAGTTTGATAGCCTCTTCAATACTTGGGGAGGATGAGGCATTCGTGTTGCGTTCCAATACACGACATTGTTGTGACACATCATGACCAAGGCGTTTCTCCAATTGCGAAGCAAAGAGCGAGTAGGGTCTTACATGCTCGTTCATTTCTGAATATTCGCCATTTCCTTGAATTTGTCCCCAACAGCCATGAGAGATGTTGCGATTCAGAGAATCCGGTGAATAGCAGAATAGTCCTGCAGCGGTACTTTGCCACATGGTACTGTTTGCTGTGCTCCAGCCAGCACCAAACTTCTCCAATTCCCAATTCTTGAAAACAATATCATTTCCATCGATATTTACTATATCGAACAAAATACCTGGAGCCCAAGAGGAAATAGCTCCACTGGGACCGAATGACTCATAGCTATCACATTGTACGAAGGCATTGGGACCTGGTGCAGTGTGTCCCACAGCGAAATCATTGATGCCGTGCTCTGAGTAACAACGCTGAAAAAGCGTCTTTTCACCAAAAGTCAAGAAGGTGCGACGACGGAATCCACCGATTTCAGAGATAGGTTCCAAGGACTGACAGTCTTCTACCGTTATCTGGCCTGCTGATTTCTGGATGACAACCGCGGAACCCGCAAAATGACGGAAGTTAACCATGCGAACCCAACAATCCTCAGCATCAGCCAGATAGACTCCATCCCAACAATGGTCTTCATCCAAGGGTTTAGCGTGGTTATAATCGGATTCCAAAGAGAGATTTTCTATGCCACACTCGTTGATAAGACCTTTTTGTTCATAGAGAACAGCCTTAGCCCCTCCCCAGCGACTTTCGATAGATGAGGTAATGGGGGCATCAAGCGTCAGTTCATTGCCTTTAACAGTCATAATCTGGCGATTCCATCGCACATCGATATCACCAGGATGCCAAGCCCAATACCCCATGCGCTTGCCTCCACCAAACGATTGGCAATTGAGAGATTCTATCCATTCTTGGGTAGAGGGACGATAGATGCAGATGCGAGTGCCTGGATTCAGAGCAGCAGATTGTAACGCCACACTTTGATTTTTAGTCAAAGAACTGCCCTGCACACAAACCGTGAGAGAGCCAGCCTTGGTATCGCTGACATCAAAGGTTTCTTTGGTTACCACATCGTGCGTACCTTCTATATATATAAGGGCACCACGATCGTATCCTTTCTTTACCAGAATGGTCTTATCACGTCCACTGCCACGAAGCACGACGCCACTGGTGCGAATACGCAACGGTTCACTTAGGCTGAACGTGCCTTCTGAGAGCAACACTGCACCACGCAGTCCTGTCTGCTTATCAGGTTTTTGCTGACTAACCCAATCAATGGCATTCTGTAACAAAGCAGCATCATCGCCACCTGTAGGTTGTACGTAAGTGACAACCTTTGCCGATGGAATGGGCTGTTCCGAACGATGGTAACCACAATAGGAATAATCCATCGGCAACTCTTGAGCTACCGATGGGATTATTGTTGTCAGTAAGACTGATAGGGCTAATAAGTGTTTTCGCATTCTTTATTTTTTCTTTGCGTCCTCTATTCGTTTCATCCACGCATCACGCTCCTTTTTCAGGTCGTAGCCACGACTGGAGAGCCAGTTGTTGGTGCGTCCGCGATATTTGTCGAACCAGAAATGTTTGCCTTTCGAGTCTGCAGCATCCATTGCAAACTCGCGAGCTTCCTTGAGCCAGATAAGCACTTGTGCCTTCTCTTCATTTGTCAACGAAGGTATCATATCCTGCGTAGCTTGATAGTCACGTGGCAATCTGCCAAACGTCATACCATCCTTCACAGCGTCAATCTGCTCGTCTGTCAAGTACAAGGCAAGAGCAGAAGCCAGCTCAAAGTGGTGTTTGTAAAGTTCAGCATCGCGCTCAGCTTGTTTATCTTTGCCGTATTTGGAATGAATGTCGTTCAACAAGAAGTAGCGGTTGGCAATGATGTTGCGAACGTTCTCTGCCTTCTTAGCATCAGTAAGCTGAAGGCCATCTACAATCTTCTGAGCGCGCCCCTTGATGGTCTCGACATATTTTGGGTCCTGACCTTCAGTTTTGAGGGCAACTTGTCCTAGAGCACCTAGAGAAACTAGACATACAAGAAATACAAGAACCTTTCTCATAACTTACATCAGTTTTCCTTTGGCTGCCAGCGTATCGTAGTTGTTGTTCAGGTTACGCCAGTCGGTCTTGGTGTTTGGATTGATACCATTAATATACTTCTCGATATTGGTATAGCCATCGCCATTGCAATCCTTTTGGGCGTCTGTTGGGTCGTTGGGATTCAGACCATACTGCTTCTCCCCCTCATCGGGCATACCATCACCATCCGTATCAACGTAAGGCTCCCAAGCCTTATATTCAGGATAGCCACCCATCTGACGAGGATCGGTAATGACACCCTGCTTGTAGGAATCCTTGGCTAGACGACGATACTTAAAGAGGCCATCGTCGTTCTTCGACTTTTCGTGCAAACCCCACATATCACCATAAGGGTTCTGGGCTACCTTCGTCTTCTTTTCTATCTTGTTAAGCTCCTTCTCATAGTCTTTTACGTAGTAGGCCTGACCCGTACGAACCTCTTCACAGATGCGCTGGTCAACGATATCACGACAAGGAATGGTAGCACCAGCATTGGAGAGTACCCAATCGAATGCTTGTTCAGCACCCATAATCTTCAGGAAAGGCATCTCAAATGGTTCATTGCTATGCATCAAAGCCAGCTCAGTAGCATCCATCTCACCATCCTTATCAGCAGTCTGAATGCCACCGTTCCAGTTGTCCTTTGTAATCTCAGGATAACCTTCCATGATATTACCTACAGCATAAACGCGACCAAACTGCTTGAAGGAGAACAATCCCTGTGAACGGCTTTCGGCCTTTACAATGCGATGACCAATAGGACCGTCTTTGGGAGTCAGAGGTCCTGGCTTATAGTAGTTGTTGATGAAGTTCGACATGGTAGTAAACTCGCCACCATCAGCCGTGCGATGTACCCAGTTGTAAACAACGTTGTTGATGTAGTTGAATACGCCACCCCATCCGATAGAAGGGTTACGACCTGTATTGTCAGCCCAGAGGTTGCGCATGAAGGTAGTATTCTCACCACCGATAGTTGAGCCAAAGGCATGGTTCCAAGTGTCAAGAGCCTTGGCAGAAATGGTGTTCTGGATGGTTACATTGACGGTAGGTTCCTTGCGCATGGGCTTACCATCGTGCATATCGAACATGTGACGATAGAACGAGATGTTCTCATCCAGTCCCCACTCGCAAGAGCAGTGGTCAATCATGATGTTGCCCACAGGGTTGCCACCAAATGAGTCCTCACGATTGGTAACCAGTGTCTCACCACGACGGAAGCGCATGTGGCGAACTATCACGTCGTGCGTATCAACCTGAAATGACTCGCCTGCAATGATGACACCATCGCCAGGAGCAGTCTGTCCAGCAATGGTGATGTAAGGAGCACGTACATAGATGGGCGACTTCAGGCGAATGATACCACTGACGTTGAACACAACGATGCGGGCACCACCCTGTTCGCAGGCCCAGCGGAATGAACCAGGACCATCATCGTTCAGGTTGGTAACGGTGAGCACCTTGCCACCACGTCCGCCAAAGGTGTACATACCACCACCCTCAGCTCCTGGGAATGCTGGAATCTTAGCCTGACGCAAGTCGTAGGGACGAGCAGCCCAGGGAACATAGGGGCGTCCTGCTTTAGCTTCTTCAATGACAATAGGGAAAGCCACTGCCCATGCGGAATCGCTATGAGCCTTCCATTGCTTCTTCTGTTGTTCGATCAGTTGCTTAGCCTCATCGGTCAGCTGTGGATACTGTGCGCTGGCTGTTAGACAAAAAAAGCCTGCAACAGCCATCATTAAAATTTTCTTCATATTCCGTTAGTTTTTAATATTTGCTGTTATTAAGACGTTTAGAAAGCTTAAATGTCTATTCAATAAACGTTTTTTAGCATACAAATTTGGCATTTTACTTGCTAATTTGTACCTTTGCAGTCATGAATAGACTTAGCATACTGCTGATAGCACTATTACCACTGACTGTTGAGGCCCAAGATACCACTACGGTAAAGGGACAACAGTTAGAGGAAGTCATTGTCAATGCCAACAATGCACAGCGCAGAATTGGTTCAGTGCAGATAGGAGCAGAACAGATACAAATGAAGGAACTCACCTCGGCACCTGCTTTGTTTGGCGAGGTGGATGTGATGCGTTCGTTACAACTGTTACCTGGAGTGAAGGCTGAGAGTGATGCCTCCAGTAGTTTCCAGGTGCGTGGTGGAACAGCTGCCCAGAATAATATCCTTTATGATGAGGCTCCTGTTTATAACATTGGTCATTTAGCAGGCCTCTTCTCAACCTTCAACGATAATGCGTTGGCAACAGCTACTCTTTACAAAGGTTTGGTGCCAGCCCAATATGGTGGTGCCTCTTCATCCGTCTTAGACATTACCAGTCGTACAGGTCGCTCAGACCGATGGGGTGGTAACATCAGTATAGGATTGCTTTCAGCCAAAGGTTCGATAGAAGGTCCTATAGTGAAAGAAAAGTTGGGATTGTTGTTTAATGTACGACGTTCGTATGTGGACCTGTTTCTGAAGTTGACAGACAAATATCGCGACAACTCGCTTTACTTCTTTGACACCAATCTGAAATTGGACTATAAGATAAATGAGCGAAATCGCTTGTTCCTCTCTTTCTTTGCAAGTCACGACAAGACTGCATTGACAGATATGGTGGATATGCAGTGGACCAACCTTGCAGGTAGCCTGTCTTGGCTTCATCAGTTTAGGGGACAATCTACTTCGCAGACTACCTTGTTCGCTTCTTCTTATGACACAGACAATGGTATCAACATCTTAGGGCTCAACATTGCCTATTTAGGTCATATCCGTCATGCAGGATTACGCCAGAACTTTCGTTTGGTCTTTGGCAAACATGAGTTGAACGCTGGTCTCCAGACAATGCTGACGGATGTGAAGTCAGCAGAGTGGACACGTATGTATAACCATGAAAAGGAGCAGCGAAAGGCGTGGGATAACAGTGCCTGGGTGAATTGGCAATACAGTCCGATAGACAGATTGTCCTTCTCTGCAGGTGTCCGCTTCACCGCTTTCTCAGCCTTGGGAGGTCCTTACTATTATGATATTGACGAGAAAGGTAACATCACATGGCTTTATAAGCGAACAAAGAATCTCCCTGTGAAGACGCATATAACTATTGAGCCTCGTCTGAGCATGGTGTTCCAGCCATCAGAACAATGGAGCGTCAAGG
>JAEEGI010020002.1_pt1 | contig 13445 bp, 16 predicted proteins | sample 8958751 | NCBI WGS metagenome assembly JAEEGI01 (sample SAMN16246545, study PRJNA631951) | gut metagenome | biome: gut microbiome; feature: rumen; material: KS-attached | host: Bos | place: Iran: Karaj | collected 2018-10
ATTACAGGGTCGGAGGCCTCACGCTTCCGATCAGCACTATCGACGACTTCCTGGAGATCATCCCAGAGGAGTACGTGGACTACATCGGGAACGAGATCGACGTCACCCCCGACGACCTCACCGAGATGAAGGAATGCTGGATCTTCGAGCGCTGAAGCCTGTTCCATCTCATTTTTTGATAAGAATTGAAGAAAAATAAAAAGTTTGAAGGTCGGGGGCTCAGTAGAGAGCCAGCCCTTCTTCGACCTTTCCCATCTCTATGGGCGTGGTGATGTCGCCGACCAGGGCGCCCTTGCTGTTGGCCAAGGTGCCTGCGCCGACCACGCGGGAACCGTGGTTCACGGTGGTCTTGTAAGGCTCCACCTTGAGGACGTCGTAGATGAGGTCCATCTCCTCGTCGGTCGCGTCCATGGAGCAGATGCAGCCCTTGTTGGTCGCTCTGCAGACCGATCCGACGGTGACGCAGTCCCCGATGGAGGACCTGACGCACTCGACGCCGAGGAAGTCCTCGAGCTCGCCGAGAGTCTGGTCGGTGTACTCGGGGTTCACTATGGCGCCGTTGTCGTTCACCAGGATGTTGTTCCCTGCGGCGTTGGCGGGCTCGTCGAGCCTCATGCAGGGAATGACGGAGGAGATCAGCTCGAACTCGCTCTCGTCGGTCATCCCGGAGACCACCGCGCCGTTGGAGTTCATCGCGACGAGGGATCCGACCACGTAGGAGCCGGAGACGGTCGTAGGGACCACCTTCACTCCCAGGGCCTCCTCCACGTCCTTGATGAACTCGGGAGTCGCGCTGGTCGCCACGAAAGCGAGGCTCTCGTTGGCCACTGCGAACACGCCGATGTTGGGATTGCCGCCGTAACGTGAGAGCCTCATCATGGCGTTCACTCCGCGAGGGAGACCTCTACGAGGCCGTCGTCGTACTTGACAGCCTTCACAGAGATCCTGGAAGGGGGGTTGCGGATTCCGTTCTGCCAGAGCTTCTCGTTGACCGTGGCGTCGATCCAGACCTTCTCTTCGTCGGTCTTCATGTGCCTGGCGATGAAGATTCTGACCTCTTTCACCGCGCGGTTGGTCCTGCGGGTGCGGGGTGCCATCTTGGCTTTCCTGAGCGGGACGACCATGATTCTCTCGATTTCGTCTGCCATTCGAATCACTCCTTAAGTTTGCTCATGCGCCACGACCTTCTCTTGGGGTGGCGGAGGAACTGCCTGTTGGTCCTCATCATGACCCAGGCGGGAACACGGCGGTTCTGCTTGATCTTCTTGTTGAGCCTGGTCTTCATTGCCGGGGGCTTTGTGCTTGACATGATTATCTCCTCTCGATTTTGATCTCTCTCTTCTGAGGGAGGATCTGTGTTAGGATGTTCTTCAGCATGGCGTCGTCGATGACGCCCCTGAGTCTTCCGCTCTGAGCGAGCTGGATGAGCTGGACCTCTACGGATTCGGCCAGCTGCGGGTTGGCCAGCTTGATGTTCGCCAGCCTGTCCCTGGCCTCGGGAGTCAGTATCTGTCTGAGGACAGACTGCCTCTGCGACTCGACCTCTTTGGCCTGCTCTTCCTGAGCGGCCTGGTTCTGGGCCTGCTGCTGCAGTTCCATCAACCTTTTCTGTCTGAGCGCTGCCAATTCAGGGTCTTCCATGCCGAAGCCTCCTTCAGGCCTTCATCTCGTCGTAAACCTCTTTCGCGACGTTGTCCAGAAGGGACTGGCCGGCGGGGCTTATGGAACGACCCTCCTTGTCCTTGGAGACAAGGTATCCTGCTTTCTCGAGCTGCTGCATGCACTTCCTGGCGATGTTGCGGCTTCCTTTCACAGCCCTGTTGGGCATGGCTCCTTTGTCGGCGTATCCACCGTACTCGGCTGCGAGCTTGGAGGATCCCATAGGGCCCTTAACGTACAGTTTTCTCAGGATAGAGGCTGCTCTGGTGTACCACCAGTCGTCCTGGGACGGAGCCTTCTCAGTGTGCCTGCCGGTCTTGACATACTCTGCCCACTCAGGAGGACAGATGTTGCTGTTCTCCTTGAGCTTCTGGGCCGTCTTGAGTATGAGCTGCTCTGCAGGAACGTCGTAGACGGTTACCATTTTGATACCTCGCACTGCCCTTGCGGGCAATAACGGAACGGCGTAGACCGAATTTGTATATAAGCATTGCTAAAAAAACACTGAGTACAATGCGCTTATCCGACTCCGCACGTTCGGACCAGCCCCCGTGCGGCCTAGAGGTGAAACACCCCTCACGGCAGATAGCGGACAACCGCCGTTATCTGACACCCGTGAACAGCGCATCCTGTTACCGATATTTAATGGATTCTGCGAACGGAATCAAGCAATCCATAAATACGGAAAAAGAATGAAAAGGAACATGGATGGAGACAAAGTGTTCTGCACTCAATGCGGAACCGAGATGGGGAGGGACGAGAAGTTCTGCCCCAGCTGCGGAGCCAACGTGGATGGGACTCCGAATCCGTACGCCGGAAGATCAAGCGGATACAGCTCCCCTGAATCCAGCAGCCTGGACACCACGCGCCTGCTGATCATGCTGTACGGCATCGCCGCGCTGGCCTTCGGCGTCCTCGGACTCGTCGGAGTGAGCATGCTCAACGACCCTGCCATGCAGCAGGCGTTGAAAGACATGGGCGTGGTGATCACCGACGACTACGTCACTTCCGCGATGATAGAATGCGCCGTGATAATCGTCAGCGCCGCGTGCGCCCTGGTCAGCAGCTTCCTCGTCAAAAAGAGGACGAACTACACCGCCGCCCTCGTGCTGTGCATCGCCGCGGCCGCCACGTCGTTCGCCTTCGGACTGCTGTTCGGGATAGTCACCTTCGTGGTCGGCCTGTACATGGCGTACAGGATCAAGCAGGGCCAGGCCCTGTTCTCCTGAGGGCTTCCGGGCCCTCTAAACTCCTTTCTTTTTTCGCAATAGCATTATACCGATGCCGTATTCCCATCAATGTGAAGAGCATCGTAGCCGTCAGTGGAGCATCCGGAGCAGCCTACGCGGTCCGTCTCATGGAGGTTCTCCCGGGGGAGAAGCATCTGGTCGTTTCCGAGACAGCGAAGGCGATACTCCCTGCGGAGACCGACAGGACCGTGGACGACCTCCGCGCGATGGCCGACGCCTCGTACGAGGACGACGACCTGTTCTCGCCCATAGCTTCCGGGAGCTTCAGGTTCGATGCCATGTTCATAGCCCCCTGCAGCGAGTCCACTGTCGCGAAGATAGCCAACGGGATCGCCGACACGCTGATCACCAGGGCGGCATCGGTATGCATCAAGGAAGGACGCAGGCTCATCCTGCTGGTCCGCGAATCCCCGAAGAGCGCCATAATGCTCGAGAACGAGCTGAAGCTGGCCAGGCTTGGCGTCGTGATCATGGACGCCAACCCCGGGTTCTACCCCCGTCCCAAGACTGTTGAGGAGATTGTCGACATAGTCGTCGGGAGATGCATGGACCAGGCCGGAATCGTCCACGATATATACAGAAGATGGACTGGAGAGCACAGGGACTGAATCCGTACGATAGCCGGCTCATGCGCTTTTAAGTCCAAATATTAGCTTTTTTTGAGGTTGCTTTTATATTGAACAAAGTGATTCACATACCATGGGAAAATTTATTCTCAAGAAAACGAAGAATGACGGATTTATGTTCAACCTCCTCGCCACTAACGGACAGGTAATCTGCACTTCGCAGGTCTATGCATCCAAGGCGAGCGCCAAGAACGGAATCGAGTCCGTCAGGAAGAACGTCAATGCAGAGATCGAGGACCAGACCCTCGCCGAGCCCGAGTCCAAGAAGAACCCCAAGTGGGAGCTCTACAAGGACAAGGGAGACGAGTACAGGTTCAGGCTCTGCGCTTCCAACGGCGAGCCCATCCTCTCCGGACAGGGATACACCACCAAAGAGAACGCGAAGAACGGAATCGACTCCATCCGCAGGAACGCGCCCGATTCCGAGATCGTCGAAGAGCTCGAGTGATTCTACAAAGGGGTTCGGCTCCGGCCGTCCCCGCTTCTTTTTAAATGCCATCTTATTCTCTTTAGATTAACTTATAAACTAGAATTTGCAGTCCCCTTTCCGGTCTCATGGCAAGCATTTCGCAGCGCATTGAATCGTTGCCTATGACGAAGATGACCTGGACCGTGCTGCTGATCATCGGGATCGGATGGATGTTCGATGCGATGGACCAGGGCATGGTCAGCGGAGTCATCGCGGCCATAGGTACGGACTGGCAACTCTCCCTTTACGACAAGAGCTGGCTGACCAGCTCCGGAATCATCGGGATGATCATAGGGGCCGCCCTCTCCGGGAACATCGCGGACAGATGGGGGAGGCGCAAGGTCATAGTGGTCACCCTTCTCCTGTACTCCCTCGGAAGCTTCCTGAGCGGGCTCAGCACCGAGTACTGGATGCTCATCGTGTTCCGCTTCATCACCGGGTTCGGGCTCGGAGGGGAGCTCCCCGTCGCTTCCGCCATGGTCACCGAGATGTCCCCCGCACGCTACCGCGGAAGGAACGTCGTCCTGCTGGAGAGCTTCTGGGCATGGGGATGGATCGCCGCATCGCTGGTGGCATACCTTGTCATCCCCGAGTTCGGATGGCGCGCGGCGTTCTTCGTGGGAGCCGTCCCCGCGCTGTTCGCCGCTGTGCTCAGACAGATGGTCCCCGAGTCCCCCAGATACCTGGAGATCGCAGGGAAGCACGACCAGGCCAACGCCATCGTCTCCGAGATGGAGAGGCAGGCCGGAGTCGAGTCGATAGACGACGGACCCGAGGAGGACAACGTCGTGAAGGCCAGCTGGGTCGATTCCTTCAAGAAGCTCTGGTCCCGCAGGAACGTCAGGAGCACCGTCGTCCTCTGGGTCATCTGGTTCGGGATCAACTTCGGATACTACGGTTTCGTCCTCTGGACCCCTTCGCTGCTCATGGACAGGGGATTCGACATGGTCAAGAGCTTCGAGTTCACGCTCATCATGTGCCTGGCTCAGCTCCCCGGATACTTCAGCGCGGCGTATCTGATCGAGAAGATCGGACGCAAGCCCACCATGATCGTCTACTTCCTCGGGACCGCTCTGGCCTCCTGGCTGTTCGGGCACGCCTCCTCGGAGACGGAGGTCCTGGCCACCGGATGCCTGCTGTACTTCTTCGCCCTCGGAGCCTGGGGATGCGTCTACTCCTACACCCCCGAGGTTTACCCCACCGACATCCGCGCCTCCGGCTCCGGATGGGCTTCCGCCTTCGGACGCGTCGGAGCCGTCATAGCGCCCTGGGTCGTGCCGATCATCTACGGCATGTTCGACAAGGACGAGGGATTCGCCATAGTGTTCGCGATCCTCACCGCCGTCTTCGTCGTCGTGGCGCTCACGGTGGCGTTCATCGGGAAGGAGACCAAGGGCGCAGAGCTCGCCGACGTTTCAGAATGAGACAGGGAGGCGGGGCCCTCCCGTCTCCCATCAAACTATAAAATACATCTGCAATACACTCCTCGTGGAAAGTCAGGCAGGAGGCGGTCCGTGATGCTTTTCGACAGGCCGTCGGCGAAGAGGTTCGAGGAGATCAAGGTCGATGGGTTCGACGACCCTGTCAGCGATGCCGCGGAGATAGGTAAGACCGTCTTCCAGCGCATCGAGGGCACGGAGACCGTAAGGGTGGTGAAGCACTTCGGCACGAAGCCTTCCGTCACCATCCCCGAGGCCGTCACAGTATCCAAAGTCCCTTACGCTGTCACGGAGGTCGGGGAGAACGCGTTCGCCGGGCTCTCCGAGATGACCTCCATAACCCTGCCGGATTCCATCGAGTCGATCGGCGAATCCGCTTTCTCGGGATGCGTCGGGCTCACCGAGATTTACGTTCCCAGGGGTATCAAGAACATCCGCGGAAGGGCGTTCGCAGGCTGCAAAGGGATCACGAGGATCGTCATGAAGGACAGCCCCGAGACCATCGGGAAGAGCTCATTCGAAGGGTGCAGCTCGCTGAGGACGTTCATCATTGAGAAAGGGAAGGGGAACTTCACTTCCGACACCTACGGCTCGATGTACGACGGCGAGATGAAGACGCTGATAAGGGTGCCGTACGGCATCGAGGGGACCGCCGACATACCTCCGGGAGTGGAGGAGATCTCCGACGGCGCCTTTTCAGGATGCACTGACCTCACGTCGGTGAGGATACCTGCCAGCGTCAGGATGATCGGCGACAAGGTGTTCTCCGGATGCAGGAAGCTTGCCCTCCTGTACGTGGATCCCCGCAACAAGCGCTACCGCTCCGACCTGCAGGGGATCCTGTACGATTCCAAGGTCACGGAGGTCATCAGGGCTCCCAACAGCATAGCAGGAGTCCTGGACGTCCCCAACACCGTCAGGACCATCCGCTCCAACGCGTTCGAAGGGTGCAGCGGGCTCGTTTCCATCTCCATCCCGGTGAGCACCAACGTGATAGGCGACTCCGCCTTCGAAGGATGCTCCAAGGTGAGGTCGATAAACTTCAGCGGAGGCGTCACCCGCATCGGGAACTGCGCCTTCATGAACTGCAGCGGGATCATTTCCGTAACCATCCCGGACAGCGTCGAGACCATAGGCGACAGGGCCTTCTACGGATGCTCGCGCCTGAACTCGGTGTCTCTGCCGATCAGCGCCAGGATAGGGGAGCAGGCGTTCCCGGCCAACAGCGACATCGTGATGGAATAAAGGAAAAATCCTTAATAGCGACCCCGATAGGGTCATCATGGATGCGAAACTTGTAGCTGGTTACATAACGTCCGGCTCGGACTTCTCCCAGCTTCCGGACGTGGCTGCCGCCGCCGGACTGGACAGCAAGGACGTCGGAATGGTGCGCTATATCGCCAGCGCCGCCCTGGATGAGCTCAAGAGAGCGATAACTGCCGACAGCCTGTCCGAATCGAACAAGGCCGTGACGAAGATATCCGAAGAGCTGTCCATCGGCAAGGACAAGGTTGCAGGATTCGTGAACGAGATAAGAGCCGAGCTGAAGCTGGACTGCTCCGACGGCTCCATCATCAACGTCAACAACATCGGGAACAACACCTACCTCGGCATCGGAGGCCTTCTGTTCAAGCCCTCCAAGGAGCAGGCCGATCTCTTCGAACTCGTGAGATACACGGGCGAAGGAGGTGACGTGATCGTCCCCAAGAGGATCCGCTTCACCGACATAGTCTACAATGTCAAGGAGATCGAGGAGAACACGTTCAGGAACACGGATGTGAAGACTATAGTGATACCTGAGGGATACGTCTCCATGGGTACTGGAGCCTTCGAAGGATGCTCCAAGCTGGAGAGCGTCTCTATCCCCGCCTCGCTGGAGACGATAGGCGACGGAGCGTTCAGGAAATGCGGCTCCCTGCGCAGGTTCGACGTGGCGGAGGGCAGCGAGAGCTTCTGGACGGACGAATTCGGCATCCTGTACACGAAGGACAGGAGGTCCCTCATACACGCCCCTGGAGCTCTGGAGGGCGAGGTGGAACTCCCGGAGGAGCTGGTGTTCATTCGCGACTCGGCGTTCCACGGATGCTCCAAGGTCACGAAGGTGGCGATCGGCCCGAATGTCAAGAGGATCGGTAAGTCGGCGTTCAGCGGATGCTCCTCCCTCGAGGGCATCGATCTGCCCGCTTCCGTGACGGAAGTCGCCGAGTACGCTTTCAGAGGATGCTCCTCGCTGCGCTCGATCTGCGTGGATGCGGACAACCATGTGTTCGCCTCCCTAGGCGGGATACTCTACAAGAAGGACATGAAGACCTTGGTCAGGGCCCCCGGAAGCTTCGAAGGGGACCTGGACATACCCGCTTCCGTCGAGACCATCGCCAGCGGCGCGTTCCAGGAGTGCGAGAGGATCTCCACGGTCAGGATGGGCGATTCCGTCAAGGACGTGATGAACGAGGCGTTCAAGGGATGCATCTCCCTGACGTCCGTCACCTTCGGGAAGAACGTCGGGAGCATCGGCAAGTACGCCTTCATGGGATGCCTGGAGCTCGATTCCGTGTGCCTCCCGGACAGCGTGAAATCGCTGGGGACCTGGGCTTTCGGCGAGTGCAAATCGCTTAAGAAGGCCTCCGTGCCCAAGGAACTGGACATCCCGATGTCGGCTTTCCCCCAGGAGACCGAGATCGAGAAGAGATGAAACCCTGGGAGGGGACCCTTCCCCTCTCGATATTTTAAAAACAGAAAGCACGATGCACCGTGCATAGCCCCCATGGGCATCCAAGGAGAATAGAGATGGACAGCAACAAACGTCCCGAATCCATGGCCCGCATCACGAGCCAGCCGATGGCCGAGAGGTTCATCGAAGACACCGTGGCAGAACTCAAGAAGCAGATAGGGGACGGGAAGGTCATCCTGGCCCTCTCCGGAGGGGTGGACTCCTCCGTCGTCGCCGCTCTGCTCATCAAGGCCGTAGGGAAGCAGCTCACCTGCATCCACGTCAACCACGGCCTCCTGAGGAAGGGAGAGCCCGAGCAGGTCGTGGCCGTGTTCCGCGACCAGATGAACGCCAACCTGGTGTACGTCGATGCCGTGGACCGCTTCCTGGACAAGCTCGTGGACGTCTCCGACCCCGAGCAGAAGAGGAAGATCATCGGCGCAGAGTTCATACGCGTCTTCGAGGAGGAGGCCAGGAAGCTCGAGGGAGTCAAGTTCCTCGCCCAGGGGACCATCTACCCCGACATCATCGAGAGCAAAGGCGTGAAGGCCCACCACAACGTCGGAGGACTTCCCGAGGACCTCGGATTCGAGCTGTGCGAGCCCGTGAAGTTCCTGTACAAGGACGAGGTCCGCGTCGTAGGAAAGGCTCTGGGGCTACCCGACAGCATGGTCTACCGCCAGCCCTTCCCCGGACCGGGACTCGGCGTGAGATGCACCGGAGCCATCACCAGGGACAGGCTGGAGGCCGTAAGGGAATCCGACGCCATCCTCCGCGAGGAGTTCGCCAAGGCCGGACTGGAAGGGAAGGTATGGCAGTACTTCACCGTCGTGCCGGACTACAGGTCCACCGGAGTCCGCGAGGGCATCCGCAGCTGGGACTGGCCCGTCATCATACGCGCGGTGAACACCAAGGACGCCATGACCGCGACGATAGAGGAGATCCCCTACTCGCTGCTGAAGGTCATCACCGACAGGATCCTGGCCGAGGTGAAGGGAGTCAACCGCGTGCTGTACGACCTGTCGCCCAAGCCCTGCGCCACCATCGAGTGGGAATGATTTTAAAAGCCTCCGGATCCGAGAGTGGGTCCGGGGGACCATAATACTCATTCAAAACAACAATCCACTACATGAACAAATTATGAGTTGCCTAAAACATTGCATCAAACAATTACATTTCTTAACCATCAATATGAATCATTAACTTTTGAAAACCAGAAGAATCATAAATTAGCAGATTGCGTATTTTTTATTCAAATAAATGATCGTACATTTATGTTCGATCTAGGTTCCACACTTGCATCTGATGATTTAATTATATTCACAAGAGTGAACGGTCCAATGGGCCTTCAATCTGGAATTATCGTTAATGAAAAAGATGAACGCACCATTCTGGTACAAACAATTGCAAAAGACAGCAACTCCAATCCATACCCGAACAGGTGGGATGAATACATCCCCGGAATGATCCACTATTGTGCAACAAGGAAAGGGGTTTTGTCTTCTGTCAAAACCATTAATCTAGAATCCAAACTTAATAAATATGTAAATCTAAACATTTATCCAATTTACATTTTTGTTCGCTATCCTGAAAAATACTTCAGATTCATGGGAGAATTTGTACGTTTACCCAAATATGACGAAAAAATTGTAGACAAAGACGGAAAAGAAATCTTCATCTTTTCATTGATATCGAAAAACATTGATTTGGTTATGCCATATATTAACGAAATAAAGAATATGATGCAGTAAAATAAAAAAACGTAACGTCTAACCAATTCATTTAAAAGTTACAAAACAAAAGGGCATTCATAGTGGCCAAATATCTAAGCTGATATTACCATTGTCAATACAAGAGAATAACCAACTAAAAACTCAGATTCCTCTTTCTTACAAATAGACATAGCTTTAACGTTTCAAATCAATATTACACAATTAACTGAAATGCCAACTCCAACGACTATCAACATTAGCATTTCATTGCAGTGAACTCTATATAAATAAGCTATAATAATTTGACATAACAGTGTAGTCAAACAATAAATGCTTAATTGCACCATTATAATTTTGATACCATAATGCATACTGACTCAACAGCAAATATGGTGATTTTATGAGTGTTGACGAAGATAGTAGAACAAGACTCCTCTCAGAAGCAGCATTGTTTATTATGAGGGATGGAAAACCCCGCAAAACAAAAGAAATAGCCGATACTATCAAAAAAGACTACAAACTCCCCGATAGCCTTTATAAGGATTTCATGACAAAACAAAACGACAGCCAAAGGCCGACTTTAGAAAAAAACATTAACTACGCAATCGACAGACTAAGAAGAAATGACGTCTACGGTTATAAAGGACCATTGATAAATTATGTCCGCCCTGGAGGAAAAAGAGGTCCGATGAAGATAACTGATTTGGGATCAAACTGTAACTTCGGCAGAAGTAAACCCAATATTAATGGCACTGTGCTTAGGGAATCCCTAGAGAAATATAATCGCCAAAATAATACTTCGATCAATAAATCCAACGATGGCGGTAGAAAAACGCTGCATGATATTGGAAATCACAAAAACATAATTCTTTTTGGACCACCAGGAACAGGTAAGACATTCTTCACCAAAGCATATGCTATGTCGATTGTTTTTGGAGAAGAATCATTAAAAATGGAAAAGAATGACTTTGAAGATAAATATGCTGAACTTATCAAATCCAAGCAAGTCAGATTTGTTACATTCCATCAATCTTTAACATACGAGCAATTCATAGAGGGGATAATGCCTGTATTATATGAAAACGGACAAAGCAATTCACTAGATAAAAATGAACTCCAATACGAACTTAAGTCCGGAATATTCAAAGAAATATGTGAAAATGCCAAAAACAACAATGAACAAAATTACGTGCTAATCATAGATGAAATCAACCGTGGAAATGTATCCCGCATATTTGGAGAACTCATTACACTCATAGAAGAGACCAAACGTTCTGGAACAGAAGAATCTATTGAAGCTATTCTCCCATATTCCAAAAAACCATTCTCTGTACCTTCAAACGTTTACGTCCTTGGAACAATGAACACCGCCGATCGTTCATTGGTCTCGCTTGATACTGCCCTCAGAAGACGTTTCTATTTCATTGAAATGCCTCCTGACCCTGACTTCATTCCCGAGAAGCTCATTGAAGATAAAATTGATTTAAGATCAATAATGAATGTACTCAACAAACGTATCGTCGCCATATACGATCAAGATCATCGCCTTGGCCATGCGTATTTTTTGGGGATAGAGAACTTGAACGATCTAATGGATGCGTTTAGGATGAAAATAATACCGCAGCTAGAAGAATACTTCCATGACGACTATGACAAGATAAAACTCGTACTATCGTATGCGAATGACAATGACAAATCCGATTTTATCAAAGAGGAAGACATCGGTGATGCTTTCAACAACAAGTCATTGATAATCAACAAGGCGTATTCGATAACTATCCCCGACAACATCAACGCCTACACGGGGCTCTATAATGTAAAAATCGGAATCAATGGAAATGATTCAGAATCCCTAGACAATAGTTGAGTTCGATTCCATATCCCGTGGTACTGGTGAAAACTGCCTACCTGAATCGGATTTTGATTCATTACTGGAATTCATCACAAGGAGCCATAACCAAAATGGCCCAAATCTAATGAAAGTTGGAACCCGTGCCGGAATCACCGGACTAGCAATCACAGCTTCAAACTATGTTGGGACAATTCAGTTCAAGTCAGGCAGAACTATTGAAATACTCCCCAAAATAGGCAATAACCTCAGCCATGAGACTACTAGAAGGATTTTCCTTAAAATGCTTATGGAAGTAAAAGAGCTTGATTTCAAGGAGTCCGAACTATCCGAAATAGATGTCTCAAAAACAATAGTTCTGGAAGTTTTTATAACAAAATACATTATGTATGTACAGGACATCATTCAAAAAGGACTTGCCTCTTCTTATTATGACATAGAGGGCAATGAGAGTTTCCTTCAAGGATCTATCGTTTTCCAACAGAACATTGTCCAAAATGTTGCCCACAAAGAAAGGTTCTATGTTAGATATCAGGTATATGGACTAAATCGTCCTGAAAACAGACTAATAAAAACAACTCTCAGTCTCCTATACAAAATATCCAACGATTCAAAGAATAAGAGAAACATCCGTTTCCTTCTACCTTTCTTCGACAACGTACCAGTTTCAACTAACATTGAATCCGACTTTGACAAGATTTCCTTGGATCGTAATATGAAATATTACAATCAGGCAATAAAATGGTCACGTGTTTTCTTAAGCAATAAGTCTTTTAATGTTTTTCCAGGAAAGGCAATATCATTTGCACTGCTATTTCCAATGGAAAAGCTATATGAGAAATACGTTTACAGTGTTCTATGTAAATATTGTACTGGATTGAATCTAGTGGATCAAGAATCTTCATTCTTGTTCAAAGATGATACAGGAAAAGATAAAGTTCAAATCAAACCGGACATCATAATTAGAAAAGATAAAAACTGCCTGGCCATCCTTGATACTAAATGGAAAATGATCTCAAAAGAAAGTGATGTGTCCCAAGCTGACATCTATCAAATGTATGCTTATTCATCAAAATACCAATGTGACAACGCCATTCTTGTGTACCCCTACATATCAAAAACCATTTTCCACTATAAGGACGAGACGAGACACATAAGAAATTTCAACTATAACTTGGAAAAAGAGGATTTGAAGCCTTTACTCGACATGATCAATGAAAAACTCTCCCCATGAGCCTGACTTTGACATGCGAGATTGAGAAAGACGCCGTCTCTGAAGCGGTCTGGACAATGGATTAAAAGGGGCGTTCCCTTGACGTTTTTATGTCCAGTAAAAAAGCCACGGGAACGTGGCGTGTCAAGCCTAACGACAATAAATCAGTTGCCATCGGGAACGTCCTCTGTCGGAGGCCTTCTTCAAGAAGTACGGGCTCGACAGGGAGATCTCGTCCCTAAAGTCCAAAGGGGTCGACCTAGCGAAGCTGGCGGAGCTGCTGGTGGCCTACAAGCTCGGAGACAACTTCAACATCCTCAAGGCTCATGAATTCGTCATGGAGCCGGCGATACGGGACCGGTTCGGGCTCCAGGAGTTCAGCGCGAAGACACTCTACCGCGCCGTGGAGCGCCTAGGCCAGAACAGGGAGAGGATAGTCTCCGTGTTCAGGCGCAGGATCATGGGCGAGTACGGACAGCAGATCTCCGACGTAGTGTTCGATTGAACGTCCTTGGTGT